>ENA-UPTF01000227-UPTF01000227.1-marine-metagenome-genome-assembly--contig:-NODE-227-length-40146-cov-4.814919_pt1 | contig 40146 bp, 41 predicted proteins | sample MGYA00238166_ERZ767019 | MGnify/ENA primary metagenome ERZ767019 (study PRJEB28930, sample SAMN06266391) | marine metagenome | isolation source: Sea water from 250 m depth | place: Atlantic Ocean | study... | reverse complement strand
GCAGTACGCCGACTAATACGCCAACCGCGGTGCCCATGTCGCCTCCCTCCGTTCAGTGGGCCGAGCGGGGATCGAACCCGCGACCAAGCGATTATGAGTCGCCTGCTCTGACCACTGAGCTACCGGCCCACCGCAGTATCGCAGGCCTGCCAGGCTCTCAACTGCCGCTCGACGCCGATCCGGTACGGTGGACCACTCAGCCCGACCGCCGCCGCGAGGAGTTGCTGTGACCGACGGCAGGGTCGTCGAGGTTACCGGCGACCAACCACGTCTGATTTCCGACGAGTATGACCCGACCGTCGAGGTCAGCATCGTCATCCCTACCTACGACGAGGCTGACAACATCGCGGATCTTCTTCGGAAACTCAGCGATGCTTTGACCACCTCAGGAATGGGTTTCGAGTTGATCGTCGTCGACGATGACAGTCCGGACAGCACATGGCTTGTCGCCGCTGATCTCACAGACGAGATCCCCGAGCTAGTTGTCCTCCGACGCAAGGAAGCCAGTGGCCTGGCTACCGCGGTGATTGGCGGCTGGTCATACGCCCGCGGACATCTTTTGGGGGCAATCGATGGAGACGGCCAACACCCACCCGAGGTGATCATGGAGCTACTCGCTTCCATGCGCGAGGGAGCTGACGTGGCTGTGGCCAGTCGGCACCTAGACAAAGGCGCAATGGCAGGCTGGTCCGCTGCTCGACGTCTCCTCTCCCGAGGGGCGCAGACTCTCGGCCAGTTGTTACTACCTGGAACGGTTGGTCGGGTCACAGACCCGATGAGCGGTTACTTCCTCGTGCGGCGAGATGTTGTAGCCGCGAACGAGTTAGACCCTGTCGGGTACAAGATCCTCCTTGAAGTACTAGCCCGCTGTGATGTCCACTGGCTAGTCGAATCTCCGTATGTATTCCTTCAACGCACTGCTGGTCGGTCAAAAGTGGCTTTGGGTCATTACATCGGCTATCTGCGGCACCTTCTTCGGTTGCGGGTCTACCCACTCCGCAGTCGCGCACTACTCCGTTACTTGACAGTGACTGCTTTCGCGTTGACCGTCGATGCCAGTGTGTTCGTAGCTCTCTTCGACTTAAGTGGTTGGAACCTCACACGGTCAGCGGCAATTGCCGGTGAGGCAGGGATCCTGTTCACGGTCCTATTACACGATCTTTGGACCTTCGCGGGGAGGCCGGCCAGAACCTCACTGGACCGCATCAGGCGTCTCATCGGCGTGCACATAGCACTCGGGGTGCTACTCGTCGGGCGCCTTGCAGTGACCAATGCTCTGGTCAACTGGTTCAGCGTCGGGCCTCTCACCGCGTTCCTTGTCGCCCTGGTGGTAGTCATGCCTGGTGGGCATCTACTCGGCTCGCGTCTCAGTTGGAGAAGCGGCCGATCGTAAGGCGACAGCTCGCCCATACAAGAGTGGCCGATGGTGTTTCTTGCTCCGGGGGTGGGGCTCGAACCCACGACCTGCGGATTAACAGTCCGACGCTCTGCCAGCTGAGCTACCCCGGAAAGAGCGTGCGCAGGATACCAGCGCGGTCCATAGCCCCGATCGGTTCGTGGGAGCCGACCGGGCACGCTTCAGTCCTCGTCTAGGTAGTCGCGGAGCTTTTGCGAACGGTGGGGATGGCGCAACTTGGCCATGGTCCGAGCCTCGATCTGTCGCACCCGTTCGCGGGTCACCCCAAAGTGGCGCCCCACCTCCTCCAGCGTGCGGGGTTGTCCTCCGTCTAGGCCAAAGCGCATCCGAACGACATCCTTTTCACGGTCGTCCAGCTCCTCCAGAGCGATCAGGATGGCGTCGCCGAGCAGGCGCCGGGCGGCCTCTTCGTCTGGCGCCACCGCTCCCAGGTCCGGCACCAGCTCGGCCAGGTTGGCGTCCTGCTCTTCGCCCATCGGCGAGTCCAGGGACAGCGGGTTGTCCTGCTCCTTGGCCAACCGGAGCAGGTCTCTGACCTCGTCAGGTCGCAGCACCGTGCGCTCGGCAATCTCATTGTGTGAGGGATCTCGTTCCAGCTCTTGGGACAGGTCGCGCTGGACCCGCAGCACCCGGTTCATGGCATCCACTTTGTGAACTGGAATTCGGATGGTGCGCGATTGGTCGGCGATGGCCCGGGTGATGGCCTGGCGGATCCACCACGTGGCGTACGTAGAGAACTTGAAGCCCTTGTTGGCGTCGAACTTCTCGACCGCCCGCATCAGGCCCAGGTTCCCCTCCTGGAAGAGGTCTAGGAGCGGAAGGCCCCGACCCCCGTACTTCTTGGCCACCGACACCACCAGGCGCAGGTTGGCCCTGGTCAGACGGTCACGGGCTCGGTCGCCTCGCCGCTGCAGGCGTCGCAGCCGAGCCACCTCCGAGCCAGCGGCTCGGTCCAGTTCGCCAGCCGCCGCTAGGTCGGCCAGCTCCGTCTCGGCCCGGTTGCCCTCCGTGATGCCGTTGGCCAACTCGACCTCCTCGGCCTGGGTCAGAAGGGCGACCTGTCCGATCTCGCGGAGATAGAGGCGGGTCGAATCGGCGGTCGACCCCTGGCCGGTTCCCGTCTGTGGGCGGATCCGGTACTCCAACGGTCGGGCCCTGACCAACCGAAGGACCTCCTCGCCGTCAGCCTCCACGGCCACCGTCTCGTCAAATTCGATTCCCTCAGCCTGCAGCGCCGTCCGAATGCCGGAGATCAACTCCGAGGTCAGCTCGGCATCACAGACCACGTCGATGACCTCGTCGAGTGTGAGGCGGCCGCGGGCCCGGCCGCGTCTGATAAGCCGGGCCACCTCGAACTCCGAGACCCCGGGCCAGGCCGGCACCTCGGAAGCCGCCTCAGGCATCAACCCTCCCCTCCGAATAGTTGACCAGCCACCGTAGTAGTGGCTCAACCTCGGCGAAATCGGTGAAGCCCTCGCGCAGGTCCATGACCCAGTTCCGGAGAAACGAGATGGACGGCTGATAGGTCGCCAGGTCGCCGGCCTGGCGGGCCTCGGCCTCGAGCACCACAGCGGCCCGCTCGGCAGCAAGGAAGAGTAGGCGTGACACCACGCCACAGGGGTCGTCGTCACTGGCGTCATCGACAGCCAGCCGGGCCAGCAGGTCACCCACCGCTCCCCCGGCTTGCTCCATAGCAGCGTGCAGGTCCCGGGTAGTTCCCAGCGCCTCGTAGGAGTCCTGGTTGACCGGGTCGTCAAACAGCACCGAGGCCAGGTGGTCGGCCACCTCGCCGGGCCGGTGAACCAGCAGCCGCAGTGCCTGGTGCTCCGGGGTCAGGTGGCCGGGTGTGGTTGGGTTGCCGCCACCGTCCACCGCCATATGTCGACCCCGAGTAGTCGGATCGCCGGCGGGCGTTTCGGCCCGGCGACGCACCTCGTCGGCGCTCACCATGCACCGGTCGGCAATCCGCATCACGTACTGGTCCCGGACCAGCGCGTCGGGATGTTCGACGACCAGTCGCATGGCCGCCGTGGCGGCCAGAGCTCGCCCCTCTGCCGAGTCCAGGTCGCTCCGGTCCAACTCCCGGTCCACCCGGAACTCCAGGAACGGCCGAGCTTCTTCAATGGCGGCCCGTAGGCCGTCCGGGTCGTTGCTCGCCAGGTCGCCGGGGTCGGCTCCAGCGGGTAGGGCGGCTACAGCGAACCGCAGGCCGAACTCCTCTTCCCAGGCGTAGACCCGCTCGGCGGCTGCCTGGCCGGCGCCGTCAGCATCGAAGGCCAGCACGACACGGCTGGCGAACCGGCCCATGGTGCGGGCGTGCTGGGGGGTGAGGGCCGTACCACAAGTGGCCACCGCCCGCTCGATGCCCGCAAGATGACACCCGATCACGTCGGTATACCCTTCGCACACCACCAGTTCGTCGGTCCGCCCCGCCTCGCCCTTAGCCCAGTGGAGCCCGTAGAGCACCTCGCTCTTGGAGTAGAACTCGGCGGCGTCCGAGGTGTTCTTGTACTTCGGTCCCTCGCCGTCGGGCAGCTTGCGTCCACCGAACCCAATGGCGTTGCCCTGGGCGTCGAAGATTGGAAACACGATCCGGGCCCGGAAGAAGTCGTACTGGCCGCCCCGCTTGTTGATGCCACCCAGCCCGGTGGTCACCCACTCGTCATCTTTCAGCCGCAGGTGGCGCGACAGCTCGGACCACTCGTCGGGTGCCCACCCGATCTGGAACCGGCGGGCCACATCACTGTCGTAGCCCCGTGAGCGGAGGTAGTCGCGGGCCGAACGGGCGGTGGAGTCCTCCAGGAGGCGCTCGTGGTAGAAGTCCGCGGCCCGCCCGATGTGCTCGGCATGTTCCTTGCGGCGGTTGCGGCTACGGCCCTCGTTGCGGTCCGTGTACCGCAGAGTGATCCCGACCTTGCCGGCCAGGAACTCGACGGACCCGGCGAAGTCCAGCCCCTCGGTTTCGCGAGCGAAGTCGATGGCGTCGCCCTTGGCCTGGCAGCCGAAGCAGTAGTAGACGCCCTTCTCGGCGTTCACCGAGAACGAGGGGGACTTCTCCCCGTGGAACGGGCAGAGTCCCATCCACTGGGCGCCCTGCTTCTTGAGCTGGGTGTGTTCGGTGATGAGGCGGACGATGTCAGTCTCGTCTCGCACGCGCCGTACGTCGTCGTCCACGATGCCCATCGGCCGAACGTACCACCGGCCTCACGGAGGCTTTCCGGCAGCCGGGCGGCCGTGGGACAGGTCAGGCGCCCTGGGCTATGAGCGCCTGGGCTACGGCCAGGCGCGCTACCGGAACCCGGAACGGAGAGCACGACACGTAATCCACGCCGGCCTCCACCAGTAGGTGGATGGACCGGGGATCGCCGCCATGTTCTCCACACACCCCGACCTCGAGGCCCGGTCGGGTCTCCCGCCCGGCCCGGATGGCCGCTGCCACCAGGGGGGCCACCGCCCCCTCGTCCAGGTGTTCGAATGGGTTGGCGTCCAGTACGCCTCGCTCTCGGTATTTGCCCATCAGGTCTCGTTCGGCGTCGTCTCGACTCAACCCGAACACCATCTGGGTGAGGTCGTTGGTCCCGAATGAGAAGAAGTCGGCGTGGATAGCTAGGTCGTCGGCCCGGAGGGCAGCACGTGGGGTTTCGACCATGGTGCCCACTGGTAGGGCGTCCCCTATGGCGGACGTGGTCATCTCGTCCAGGACCCAGCCCCGTACCAGCGCCAGCTCGGACGCTGTGGCTACCAGGGGCAGCATCACCGAGGCGTGCGGCTCGGCCCCGGCGGCTCGTGCGTCGGCCACCGCGGCGCACAGGGCCCGGACCTGCATCCGGTACAGGCCCTCGCGCAGGATGGCCAGGCGAACCCCCCGGGTGCCGAGCATTGGGTTGTGCTCCCGGTCCTCGGCGGTGTCGCCGCGGAACTCGTGCTGTGGCGCGTCCAGGAGGCGGACTACTACCGGGTGGGGCGCCATGGCCTCCAGTACCCCAACCAGGTCGGACCGCTGTACGACTTCTAGGTCGTCGAGGGCCGCTGCCTCTTCGGCCGGATCCTCAGCGGCCAGGAATCGCTGCACCAGCGGAAGCCTGTCACCGAGGAACAGGTGCTCTGTCCGGCACAGGCCGATGCCCTCGGCGCCGAAGTCTCGGGCCCGGGCCGCGTCGTCGGCTCGGTCTGCGTTTGCCCGCACCCCGACGCGGTTGTCGCGTATCTCGTCGGCCCAGGACAGCAGGACGTCTAGCTCGGGTAGGTAGACCGTGCCGGCCAGGTCGGCTTCGCCGGCGAAGACCTCACCTGTTGAGCCATCGAGTGAGACGGCCGAGCCTTCGTCCAGTCGCCGACCTCCTAGGACCACGTGGTTGTCGGCCACTCGGAGGTCGGCCACGCCCACCACGGCTGGAATGCCCCACCCCCGTGCCACTACTGCGGCGTGCCCGGCCATCCCACCCCGGGCCGTCACAATGCCGGCCGCCTCCCGCATCCCGACCTCGTCGGCTGGCGTGGTCTCGTCGCGGACCAGGACTGCGGCCTCACCACGGTCCGAGGCATCTAGCACGGCTTCGGTGGTGAGGCACAGTGCTCCACTGGCCGCTCCCGGGCTGGCCGCTACACCAGTGCCCAGCGCCGCGGGCCTCGGTCCCTCGGCGAGGCCCGCGTGGAGCAGGTTGGCAATCAGGGAGGGCGGCACAGCGGCCACCGCCGCACGACGGGCTTCGGCGGTGCTGGCCGTCGTGGCATCGACTACAAGTTGTCGAAGGTCGTCGGCGCTTTCCATCCCGTCAGTCTGGCCGCCTTTGCCGGTGTCGACGGCGTCGGATCCGCTCAGGGGGTCAGGTGACCGCTCAGGTATTCCACCAGGTTGTCGACGGGCACCCGGTCCTGGGCCATGGAGTCCCGCTCGCGCACGGTCACCGCCTGGTCCTCCAGGGTGTCGAAGTCGATGGTCACGCAGTACGGCGTGCCGATCTCGTCCTGTCGCCGGTAGCGGCGGCCGATGGCCTGGGTCTCGTCGTAGTCGCACATCCAGTGGGGCTGGAGCAGGCCCAGCACCTTGTTGGATGGGTCTACGAGCTCGGCCTTCTTGGACAGCGGTAGTACGGCAACCTTGTAGGGGGCCAGGCGGTGGTCAAGGCGCAGGACGGTCCGTACGTCGTCGTTGACTTCTTCTTCGTCGTAGGCCGCCATGAGGAAAGCCATCGCCGTCCGGGTGGCGCCGGCCGCCGGTTCGATCACGTGGGGCACGTAGCGGTCGCCGGAGTTGGGGTCGTGGTACTCCAGTTTCGTTCCTGCGCTCTCGGCGTGGCGTCGGAGGTCGAAGTCGGTGCGGTTGGCGATGCCCTCCAACTCGTCCCACCCCCACGGGAAGAGGAACTCCACGTCGGCGGTGTCCGTCGAGTAGTGGCTCAACTCGTCGCTGTCGTGTTCCCGGAGGCGCAGGAGGTCCTCGGGCATGCCCAGGTCCCGGTACCAGCTCATCCGGGCGTCGCACCAGTAGCGGTACCACTCGGCCGAGTCGTCGGGCGGCACGAAGAACTCCATCTCCATCTGCTCAAACTCGCGGGTCCGGAACACGAAGTTGCCGGGGGTGATCTCGTTGCGAAAGGACTTTCCGATCTGGGCGATGCCGAATGGCGGCTTCTTACGCGACGTGTTCACCACGTTGGCGAAGTTGATGAACATGCCTTGGGCTGTTTCAGGGCGCAGATACACCTCGGCCGCCGATTCGACCATTGGACCGGCATGGGTCTTGAACATGAGGTTGAACTGGCGGGCCTCGGTCAACGTGCCGGACCCGCCGCACGATGGGCAGGCTTCCGGATCCTCGAGCTTGTCCTGGCGGTGCCGGGCCCCGCACTCCCGGCAGTCCACGAGCGGGTCGGAGAAGTTGGCCAGGTGGCCGGAAGCCTCCCAGACAGCGGGCGGCGAGAGGATCGAGGCGTCGAGACCGACCACATCGTGGCGCAGTTGAACCATGGTCCGCCACCACTGCTCCTTGACGTTGCGGAGCAGGAGGACACCGATCGGCCCGTAGTCGTAGGTGGAACGGAAGCCGCCGTAGATGTCGGCCGACTGGAAGACGAACCCGCGGCGCTTCGAGAGGTTCACCACCTTGTCGAACAGCGTCTCGTCGTTGGGGACCATGGGCGTGCAGGGTACCTGCGCACCCCTAAGCGAAGGGGTCCAATCCCTACGTGGGATTGGTTTCACGCCCTTCGACGAGGGCCGACGGTCGCCGGGTCGTTCAGGCCAGAATGGGCCGGTGAACATCATTGACCGGCTCCGGGGTGGTGCTTCCGGCCCCGACCCCACAGCGGTGTCCGGTAGGAGACTGGCTGCCTGGCTGCTGGACAACCTCTTCATGGCCATCGTCATCCTGCTGGTGCACCGGAGCGACGCCGTCCTGACTAACGATGCTGGTCTCCCGACATCCATCAACCCGACCATCATCTGGACAGCCACTGTCCTCATGGTGCTCAACCAGGTCGTGCTCACTATGGTCACCGGCTTTAGCCTGGGCAAGGCGGTCACCGGGCTGCGGGTGGTCAATCGACGGGACGGTGGCCTGCCCGGGTTCCGGGGGGCAGCCGGGCGGACCCTGCCGTGGGTGATCCCTGTGCCGTTCATCCCCCTGGTGGAGATGGGCTTGGTGTTGACCAGCCGGGGGCATCGGCGGATTGGCGACCGGATTGGTGGGACGCTGGTCGTTGACCGGGGCTGGGTCGGCGAGCCGGTGTTTGTGCCCGGGCTGGATCAGGTCCCCGGTGACGACCTGATCTGAACCGGTCTCGCCGGATCAGACCGGGTTAAGCGTGGCCCATGACCCTCCGGGATCGAAGGCGACGCTCCAAGTGGTACTCGGCCACTGTGGTGGCCACCGCGTCTACCTCCCTGCACACTCCCGGGTCGGCGACCTCGAGGGCATCGGACAACCCACCGCCCAGAATGGCCCGGAGCACGGCCAGCGCCGGCTCACTGACCGGCCGGCCCCGGCGGCAACCGTCACACAACACACCGCCCTCCCCTACGTCGATAGCCACCAGCGGTGACCCGTTGCCGCAACGGACGCAGACGTCTAGTTGGGGTGCTAGCCCCTCGTGGGCCAGGAGTTTCAGGTAGAAGGCCGGGACGACTAGCGCCGTGGGTCGCTCGTCCAGAGTTCGCAGAGCTCCCAGCAGCATCCGGTATCGCCGCTCGTCGGGCTCCCGGTCCGGGCTGACTACGTCAACCACCTCTAGGAGGGCCGAGGAGTCGGCGAACCGGTCGGCGTCGAGTCGCAGGCTCTCGAACCGGTCAATGGTCTCGGCCTGGGTCACGATGTCCAGGTCGCCTCGCCCGGCGTATAGCTGGACCGCCACGTGGCTGGTCGGCTCAAGTCGCCCACCGAACTTGCTGCGAGTCTTGCGTACCCCCTTGGCCACCGCCCGAACCTTGCCGTTCTCGGGAGTAAGCAGGACGACGATTCGATCGGCTTCGCCGAGACGCCAGGTCCGAAGGACGATGCCGTCGGCGCGGTAGAGGCTCACGCCTCGGGCCCGCCGACGCCGCCGTAGCGGCGGTCGCGGTCTTGGTACTCCTTAATCGCCGCGTACAGGTGCTCACGTCGGAAGTCGGGCCACAGTGTGTCGCTGAACACCAACTCGCTGTAGGCCAGCTTCCAGAGCAGGAAATTCGAGACTCGGTACTCTCCCGACGTGCGGATCACCAGGTCCGGCTCGGGCATCTCCGGGTCGTAGAGGTGTCGGGCGATGGTCTGCTCCGTGACCCTGCGGGTGTCGCCGTCGACGATCTGCTGGACGGCGTCAACCAGCTCGGCTCGACCGCCGTAGTTGAAGGCGATGGTGAACGTCAGCCCTGTGTTGTCCCGGGTAAGGGCGGTCGCCTCGTCCATGCGTCGGACCAGGCGCCGGGGCACCCGCCGGTCCCGACGGCCGATGAACCGGATGCGAATGTTGCGCTCGTGGAGTTCCCGCTGACGGTTCAGGAGGATCTCCTCGTTGAACTGGAGGAGGAACTGCACCTCGTCGACCGGGCGGCGCCAGTTCTCGGTTGAGAAGGCATAGACGGTGAACCAGCCCACGCCTAGATCGTCGGCACCGTCCAGGACCTCGAACAAGGCCTGCTCGCCGGCCGTGTGGCCGTCGGTTCGGGGCAGGCCGCGCTGCTCGGCCCATCGGCCGTTGCCGTCCATCACACAGGCGATGTGACCGGGGATCCGGGTCGGATCGAGATCCGAGGCAAGCACGGGATGAAACTACCCGCGCACCCCGTCGGCGGGGTGTCGGCAGGCCGTTCTAGCCTCCGTGCGATGGATGTGGCGGAGCAGGCGGCGATCGCCCTCGAGGAGGTCTGCGGGGCCCTGCCGGGAGGCGGTGAGCGCCGTCCCGGCCAGGAGGCCATGGTTCGCCGGGTGGCTGAGTCGATCGAGGCCCGGACCCACCTAGTGGTTAGGGCGGGAACCGGAACCGGTAAGTCGCTGGCCTACCTCGTCCCCGCTCTCCTGTCAGGTCGGACCACCGTGGTGGCCACGGCCACCAAGGCTCTCCAGGACCAGTTGGCTACCAAGGACCTACCGTTCCTGGCTGAACACCTCCGAACCCGTCTTGGACGGACCTTCACCTTCTCGGTGTTGAAGGGTCGGGTCAACTACGTGTGCCGTCAGCGCCTCACCGAGTTGGCGGCTGTCGGCGATAGCCAGCAACAATTCGACGGCCTGGCCGATGCCGCTGACGCCGATCAACTGGCCACTATCGCCGAGTGGGCCGACTCGACGGAAACGGGCGATCGGGCTGATCTCCCGATTCAGCCCACGGCCATGACGTGGGCGGCGGTCAGCGTCGGTTCCCATGAGTGCCCGGGTGCTGCCCGGTGTCCCAGCGGAGGAGAGTGCTTCGCCGAGGCGGCTCGGGCGACAGCCGAGACGGTCGACCTGGTTGTCACCAATCTCCACCTCTACGGGATCGACGTGGTTACCGAGGGGGCAGCCCTCCCGTTCCACGAGGTGGCCATTCTCGACGAGGCGCACCAAACTGAGGACGTCCTGGCCCATGCCTCGGGATTCGAGTTGCGGGCCGGACGGTTTGTCGCACTGGTGCAGCGAGCTCGGTCGATCCTGGCTGGCTCGACGGCCGTCGAGAACGTGGCCGACCTAGCCGGCCGTCTGGACGATGCCCTCGGCCCCTACGTCGGCGCTCGCCTGGTCCCGGAGGCGACCATTGAACTGCGGTCCGCCCTGAACCTGGCTGATACCCGCCTGGCAGCACTCCGGACCGAGTTGCTGGGCGTTCCGGCGGACGGCCCCGGTGACACGGGGGCCAGGCGGGCCCGTGCCCTCAGGTCGCTGGAGACCCTTGCCGGTGATGTCAGCGCGGCGCTCGACCTAGACGGTGGACCGATTCCGGGCCCCAAGGTGGCGTGGACCGAGGGGGCTGCCGGCCGGCTCAGTCTCCAGGTTGCCCCGGTCGACGTGGCCGCGGTGCTGGACCAGTGTCTTTGGGGTGAGCGCACCGTGGTCCTGACCAGTGCCACCATCCCGGCCAACCTGTCTACCCGCCTGGGCCTGACGGACCACCAGCACCGGATCGAGGACGTGGGTAGCCCCTTCGACTTCGAACGCCAGTCGCTCCTGTACTGCGCCACGTCGATGCCTGACCCTAGTGACGACGGTTACCGGGCGGCCTGTTACGACGAGATTGAGCGCCTGGTAACAGCGGCCGGTGGGCGGACCCTCGCCCTATTCACCAGCCGTCGGGCCCTCGATGAGGCCGTCGATGCCCTCCGCGACCGTTTTCCCTGGCAGGTCCTGCACCAGGACGACCTACCCAAGCCCTTGCTGCTCGCCAAGTTTGCCGACGACGAGACGTCGTGCCTGTTCGGCACCAAGGGGCTCTGGCATGGGATTGACGTCCCGGGTCCCAGCCTCTCGCTTGTCGTCATCGACCGGATCCCGTTCCCCCGACCTGACGACCCGCTGTTAAGCGCCCGTCGGGACCTGTTGGGGGATGGGGCGTGGCGGGAGATCGACCTCCCGCTGGCCGCCACCGAGCTGGCTCAGGGGGCTGGGCGCCTCATCCGGACGACCGAGGATCGGGGTGTGGTTGCCGTACTCGACCGGCGCCTGGCAACCAGCCGCTCGTATCGGTGGGATCTTCTGGAGGCCCTCCCCCCAATGGCCCGTACGGCCGACCCGGACGAGGTGGTCTCGTTCCTGGAGGGGTTGTAACCGGGGCCCGATGGTGCCCTGCCGGTTAGTAGCCCAAGCGGTCTAGGGCCTTGGGCCGCCGCTGCCAGCCCTTGTCGACTCGTACGAAAAGCTCTAGGAACGCCCCCTCGGGCAGCTGGGCCCGAGCTGCCGTGCCGACTTCCTTTAGAACCGCTCCCTTCTTCCCGATCACGATCCCCTTCTGGGACTCACGCTCAACCAGGATTTCGCAACGGATCCGGGGCCACTCCCACTCGGTCACCCGGGTGGCGATGGAATGCGGCAGCTCCTCCTTCACTACGGACAGCAGCTGCTCACGCACCAGCTCGGCGACCCAGAAGGCCTCCGGGACGTCGGTGACCATGTCCTCCGGGTAGTACCGCGGTCCTTCCGGGAGCCGGTCCAGCACGTGGTCGCGTAGGGCGTCGACCCCGTCACCCGTCCGGGCCGAGATCGGGAAGTATTCGTCGAAGTCGAAGCCCGAGGCAGCGATCAGTTGTTCGGCTATCCGCTCCCGCCCCACTCTGTCGGCCTTGTTGACGACCAGCACGGTGCGGTCCTTCGGCAGCCCGGCTGCGATGAAATTGTCACCCCGCCCTATGGCACCGTCTGCCTCTACCAGGAAGAGCACCACGTCCATGTCGCCGAGCGCCGCCCGGGCCGTGTCGTTTAGGCGTTCGCCTAGCAGGGTCCGAGGCTTATGGATTCCCGGGGTGTCGCAGAACACGGCCTGGACGTCGGGTCGGGTCAGCACCCCGCGCACCTCAGTCCGGGTGGTCTGGGGCTTGTCGGACACGATGGTGACTTTCTGGCCGAGTAACCGGTTCAGCAGGGTCGACTTGCCGACGTTGGGTCGGCCGACGAGCGTCACGAAGCCCGACCGGTGACCGTCCCCTCCAGGCTCGACCAGCCCGTTCATTCGGTGTCCCCGGGGCCACTGATCCGCACCCGGGTTATCCGGCGCCCTACTACCTGTTCTACCCCGAAACGTCGACCGGCCACCTCCACGCCCTCGCCGACTTCGGGGACGTGGCCCAGCGCATCGAAGATCAGGCCGCCTACGGTGTCCCAGTCTCCGTCGGGCAGGGTGCCGCCCAGCATCTCGTCGAGTTCGTCGATGGGCATGCGCCCGTGGACCCGCAGGCCCCCACCGGCCAGCGGCTGAACCAGGGGCTCCTCAGTGTCGAACTCGTCCACAATCTCGCCCACTACCTCCTCCAGGAGGTCTTCCATGGTGACCAGGCCAGCCGTCCCTCCGTACTCGTCCACCACGATGGCCAGGTGGTAGCGATCGGCCTGCATCTCACGCAATAGGTCGTCGGCCTGCTTGGTCTCGGGCACGAAGCGTGGCGGCCGGGCTAGGGATCCGACCGGTTCAGTGTCCCGTCCGTCCAGGTGGGCCTTCATGAGGTCCTTGGCGTGGACCACGCCGACGATGTCGTCAACACCGTCGCCGCTGACCGGGACCCGCGAGTGGCCGTTTCGGGCTGCCACGGCTATGGCCTCCGCTACCGTCAGGTCGGCAGCCGCGCATTCCATGTCCGGTCGGGGAACCATTACCTCCCTGACCAGGGTGTCGCCGAAGGCGATGACCGACTCGATCAGCTCATGCTCCTCGGCGTCGATGGACGCCGAGGCAAGCGCCCGGTCGGCCACGGCTAAGAGTTCCTCCTCGGACATGCTGGGCGCACCGGTCCTGAGTCGCCGGGGCAGCAGGCGGTCCAGAAGGTCGACCAGGCCCAGAGCGATCCACCGCAACGGTCCGACCCGTCCAAGGGCCCTGGCAAGGGGCGCCAGGCGGAGCGCTAGCCGGTCGGTGGTTCGGAGGGCCATTGTCCGGGGCAGCACGTCGACCAGGGCGAAGCCGACCACCAGGAGACCGGCCAGCGCTACCGCGGCCCAGCTCGCGCCAACCCGGTCGGCTACCACGATGGCCAGCAGGCCAGCGGCCGACAGACGAAGGGCCATCAGTACGAACAGGAGGGGGCCTAGTCCACGCACTCGGTCGTCCAGCAGGTCCAACAGATCCGACCGATCCACACTGTCGTCGGCTTCCGTGCCGGAATCAGCCAGGACCTCGGCTTGGGCCCGACGGATGTGTAGAAGACTGGTTTCGGCGGCAACCAGCACACCGCTAGCCGCCATCAACAGCACCACAAGGACCACCCCGAGCACGAGGCTCACGGCCGCTCCATCCCGTGTCGGGCCAGGTGGTTCCGCTCCTTGGTCTGCATGGCCGCCGCCTGGTCCGGATCGGCGTGGTCGTTCCCTAGGAGGTGCAGGACGCCGTGCACCACCAACAGGGCCAACTCGGCGTGGTAGTCGCCGGCGTGCTCCGAGGCCTGGCCGGCGGCCACCGACGGGCACACCACTACGTCGCCCAGTAGAACGGGTACGTGGAGCGGCACCTCAGCCGGATCATCAACCGGGAAAGCCAGAACGTCGGTCGGGCCGGAGCCGTCCATGTGGTCGCGGTTCAGGACCTCGATGGACAACTCGTCCACGAAGTGTAGATGGACCTCGACCGGTCGGTCACCGAGTCCTTCGGCCAATAGAACGTCGGCCACCAGAGCCTCCCACCGGTCCACATTGACCGGCTGGGCGGGATCGGGGTCGTCCCGCTCGTCGTCCACAATCACCGTCGGGCCGGCGACGGGACCCGGTTGGGGAGGCTCTTGACTCATCCGGTCGGCCCGTTGGGACCCGGAGGCTCCGCTCCGGCCCGTTCATAAGCCTCAACAATGTCCTGAACGATTCGGTGGCGTACCACGTCGCGGGCCCCTAGTCGGACGAACGACAGCCCCTCGATGTCTGACAGGGTGTTCTGAAGGCCCTCGAGGCCGCTACGACCTCCCGGCACGTCGACCTGGCTGACGTCTCCCGTCACCACCACTCGCGACCCAAACCCCACGCGGGTAAGGAACATCTTCATCTGTTCGGGCGTGGTGTTCTGGGCCTCGTCCAGGATGACAAAGCTGTTGTTGAGAGTGCGACCTCGCATGAACGCCAGGGGCGCTACTTCCACCTGGCTCCGGTCCAACAGGCGCTGGGCGGTCTCGGCGTCCACCATGTCGAACAGGGCGTCGTAGAGGGGCCGGAGGTAGGGGTCCACCTTGGCCATCAGGTCGCCGGGCAGAAAACCGACCCGCTCTCCAGCCTCAACCAGCGGACGGGTCAGCACGATACGGTCCACCTGTCCGGCCTTTAGCGCCCGGACGGCCATAGCCACGGCTAGCCAACTTTTGCCGGTACCCGCTGGTCCGATGGCAAAGGTGATGATCCCGTCGGTCACCGCCTCGACGTAGCGCTTCTGCCCCGCCGACCGGGGACGGATGGGCTTGCCGCTCGCCGAGCGGAGAATTTCCGCGGTGAGCACCTCTGAGGGCCGCTCGTCGGCCCGCACCATGTCGATGGCCCGGTCCAGGGTGCGCTCGTCGACGGCGAGGCCCTGTTGGAGGAGAGCCACTACCTCGTCGAAGACCCGTCGGACGGTGAGGGCGTGGTCGCCGTCGATGGTGATCTGGTTGCCTCGGACGTGGATGGCCGATCCGGGGAAGGCGCCCTCAACTCGTCTCAGTAGGACGTCGCGCTCTCCCACGAGGTCCGACATGAGGTCGTTGCCGGGGACGTTGACGGTGACGGTGGTCGACTCCATTGTTCGGACACAGGTTAACGGCAGCAACGGCCGTGGCCCGCAGGCGCCCCGACGGGTCGGTCGGCAACCACGGCTAACTTCGCCGGACAGCCGTTAATTCATTGCCCGATCCGGTCGGACACCTGTCCTTGTTGGGCGCCCTCGGCTCCCCACCTACTTCTTCTTCCGGCGGCGCCTGCGGCCCCCGGCACCCTGTGGGCCCTTGGCTCTGCTGCGGCCAAAGCGCTTCTTCGACCGCTCTGCGTCTAGGTCGGCCATCACCCGAGGGCCGGCCTCATTGACGATGTCCTCGGCGGCGTCCAGCAGAGCAGCGATGCTCTCGTCTTCACCCAGGCCGACCGGCTCGTCAGGCGTCTCCGGGGTGATGAGCGCTCCGTGGCTCCAGTTGACATCGACCCGGCGCTTGGTAAACGAGGGGCAATCTTCCGGGCAACGCCATGGCGCCTCGGGTGCCAGGTCCAGATTGCACTTCCGCACGGTGTCCCCGTTGGGGTAACTGCGGCTCTCGAAGTGTTTGCAGTTCTGGCGCATCGGCATGACCAGAGTGTGCCTCCTGGGGGGCTTCTGCCGGGTGACCGACTGGGTCGGCCCTGGCGGGTCAGCCGACTGAGCCCTCCATCTGCAACTCGATGAGGCGGCTCCACTCCACGGCGTACTCCATGGGCAGCGTCCGGGTGACCGGCTCGATGAAACCGTTGACCACCATGGACATGGCCTGCTCCTCGGACAACCCTCGGCTCATCAGGTAGAAGAGCTGGTCGTCGGCGACCTTGGACACTGTGGCCTCGTGGCCGACCACCGCATCAGCTGAACCGACCTCCATGTATGGGTAGGTGTCCGAGATGCTGTCGTCGTCCAGGATCAGGGCGTCGCACTGCACGAAGCTCTTGCAGCCGTAGGCGTCGTCCTCGACTCGAACCAGGCCGCGGTAACTGGTCCGTCCGCCGTCCTTGGAGATCGACTTGGAGACGATCTTGGATGTCGTCTCGGGGGCGGCATGCGTCATCTTGGCTCCGGCGTCCTGGTGTTGGCCCGGCCCTGCGTAGGCCACCGAGAGGACCTCACCGGAGGCTTTGGGCCCGGCCAGGATGACCGCCGGGTACTTCATGGTCAGCCGGGATCCGATGTTCCCGTCGATCCACTCCATGTGCCCCTCGGCCTCCACCCGGGCCCGCTTGGTGACCAGGTTGTAGACGTTCGATGACCAGTTCTGGATGGTGGTGTAGGTGACCCGGGCCGCCTGCTTGACCACGATCTCCACCACAGCCGAATGCAGCGAGTCGGTGCTGTAGACGGGGGCTGAGCACCCTTCGATGTAGTGCACCTCGGAACCTTCGTCGGCGATGATGAGGGTTCGCTCGAACTGGCCCATGTTCTCGGCGTTGATCCGGAAGTAGGCCTGCAGGGGCATCTCCACCTTCACACCGGGCGGCACGTAGATAAACGAGCCCCCGCTCCACACGGCGGAGTTCAGCGCCGAGAACTTGTTGTCGTTGGGCGGGATGATCCGCCCGAAGTAGGCGCGTACGACCTCCGGGTACTCCCGCAGCGCGGTGTCCATGTCGCAGAAGATGACGCCCTGCTCCTCAAGGTCTTCGCGGTTGCGGTGATACACGACCTCGGACTCGTACTGGGCGGTGACGCCGGCCAGGTACTTGCGCTCTGCCTCTGGAATGCCCAGCTTCTCGTAGGTGTTCTTGATTGACTCCGGGACCTCGTCCCAGTCGTCGGAAAGCGACTCCGTGGGCTTGATGTAATAGAAGATGTCGTCGAAGTCGATGCCTGACAGGTCACCGCCCCACCAGGGCATCGGTCGACGACCGAAGCGTTCGTAGGACTTCAGTCGGAAGTCCCGCATCCAGTCGGGTTCGCCCTTCATCCACGACATCTCGCGGATGATGTCCTCGTTCAGCCCCTTCTTGGGCTTGAAGACGTAGTCCTCCTCGTCGCTCCAGCCAAGCTTGTAGCGACTGAGGTCAAGACCGAGGTCGGTTGCGGACATCTGTGGCGTCTCCCTGGAGAGCGGTTTTCTGTCGTATCCGATGGCGGCCCATCGGGATTTCTCCTACGCAGATAGTAACAATTATAGGTGCAGAATCCCCGACCCTTCTCCCAGCGAGCAGGGTCGTGGGTGATCGCTGAACCGTCTGGGACAGACCCCGGGTACCCGGTCAGGCGCCTCGGTAAACCGGTCAGTCGTGTTGGCGGCGCTGGCGGTCCAGCCAACCCAGAAGCATGGCGATAGCCCGGGGGTCGTGGCGCAGGTGGTGGCCGGCGCCGGCGATCATCCGCAGGTCGGCGATTCCGTGGCCCGAGGCCAGCACCCGAGCGTCCAGTGGCGGCACCACCTCGTCGTCGCTGCCGTGGATCAGTAGGAGGTCGCGGGTGCCCAGCTCAGCCACCGATCGTTCGGCTGCGACATCCCGCAGGGCCGCTGACCATCGTCCGAAGTCGGTGGGTGCTTCCTCGGAGGTGATCACGCCGGCCTGGCGGGCGTGGAGGAGAAGACGGCGCGGGTTGGCCGCCCAGTCCGACCAGTCGGCCGGAGCGGCCAAGGCGGCCACACCTCGGATCTCGGGATCGACCGCTGCAGCACAGATGGCCAGTGAGGCGCCGGTCCCGAACCCAACGGCCCAGACGCCCTGCACGCTGTCCTGGCCGCGGAGGTCGGCCGCGGCGGCTGCCACGTCGTCTCTCCATCCATCCAGACTGAAATCACCCTCCGAGTCACCCATCCCGCGTAGGTACGGGACCATGGCCACCCAACCCATCTCAGTGGCGATGCGGAAGGCCAGTTCGGGAAAGGTGGCCACGCTGTTGGCTCCGCCACCTGGCCCGCTGGGAAAGCCGTGGCAGATCACCACGCCGGGCCGGCCGTCCCCGCTGAGCGGCGGACGGGCCAGGTGGGCGACCAGGCTCAGGTCACCGGACTGGAACCGGTGGTTCTCGAACCCGTCCGTCGGGTCGGGCCCCGTGTCGTCGACGGCCACCCGATCAGTCCAGCCGACGCAGCAACTCGCGGAACTCACGACCCCGCTGCACGTAGACCATGGCGTTGACCATGTTGGCGTCCTCAGGCACCACGCCCTCACGGACGGTGGCCGGCACGCCCAGGGCCATGGAATTCGGAGGCACGATCTGGCCGTTACGTACCACGGCGTTGGCCCCCACGATCGACCCCCGACCAACGACCGCCTCGTGGAGGACCACCGACCCTACGCCGACCAGCGCCCGGTCCTCGATGGTGCACCCCTCGAGGTGGCATAGGTGACCGAGGGTGACGTCGTTGCCCACGATGGTGGCCAGCTCGCCTGTGCAGTGAAGCACGGCGTTGTCCTGAACCGAGGTCCGGGCTCCGATAGCGATGCGGTTGTCGTCGGCCCGGATCACAGCATGGGGCCACACGCTGGACTCGGGTCCCAGCACCACGTCGCCAATCACCACGGCCAGCGGATGGACGTAAGCCGTGGGGTCGACCTGCGGTACCCGGTCGCCTAGGGCGTAGACGGCCATTAGACGGGGGGCCGGTACCCGCCGTACCGGCCACCGAGGAACACGAGCGGTGAACCTTCGTCGACGTGGCTGAGGTCGGTAACCCGGCCCAGAACGAACCAGTGGTCGCCGGCGTCGACCACGTCGTGAATCGCGCAGTCGATGGAGGCCAGACATGACGGGATGGCTGGAGACCCAGAAGCTGCGGGCACCCAGCCCGTTTCCTCCCACGGGTCCCCGTCCTTGCGGAAGAAGGCGTTGGAGAGGTTCTCCTGGGTGTCGGATAGCACGTTGACGCAGAACGACCCGCTGATCTCGATCCGTGGCCACGTGTGAGAGCTCTTGCCGGGTAGGAACCCGACCAGGGGCGGGTCCATGGATACCGATACGAAGGAGCCGATAACCATGGCCAAGGGCTCGTCGCCGTCCATCCCGGTAACCAGGGTCACCCCGGTGGGGTAACGCCCCAGGACCTTTCGGTAAAGGTCGCCGTCGATCTCCGATCCCACCTACTACCTCCGTGCCGTCCGGGTCGGTCGAGGCTGGACGCTAGCGCCGGATCAGACGGTGGACAGGTGCCCCGACTGGTGCAGCGAGATGGTGTGACCCTCGGCGGCCGCCGAGACGTCCACTACGTCCAGGTGGCTGCACCGCTCCTGGGCTCCGGCCAGGAGGCGGTCGACGGTGTCGTCGTCGTGAGCCGGGTCGTGATGGAACAGCACCAGCTCTCTGGCTGCAGCCTGGTGGGCCACCTCCAGGGCGTAGTCAACGGTGCAGTGACCCCAGTCGGATCGCTCGGCGAACTCCTCGGGGGTGAACTGGGCGTCGTGGATGAGGAGGTCCACCCCGTCGGCTAACTCCAGCACTGGATCGGCCACCCGTTGGGGTTCGTCGACGGGCTGCTGGTGGTCGCTCACGTAGGCGACACTGGTGCCGTTCCAGTCCACCCGGTAGCCGTAGGTCAAACCGACGTGGGGCACCGAACGGGCCGTCACCCTGGCCGGGCCGATCTCGAAGGAGACCTCGTCCACGTCGTGGAAAGCGATCTCACCCGCCAGGTCCCGAATGCAGATCGGGAAGTAGGGAGGGTTCATGAAGGCTTCGAACGACGCCTCCAGCGAGGACCCTCCCTCGGCGGGACCGAACACGTCGAGGTGGGCGCCGTCACAGTGGAGGGGGGCGAAGAACGGTAGGCCCTGGACGTGGTCCCAGTGGAGGTGACTAACTAGGGCTGTTCCGCGAAACGGCGCACCGTCACATGGCTCAGCCACACCGTAAAAGCGCAGGCCGGTCCCCAGGTCGAACAGGATCGGCTCCCCGCCGGGCACGTCGAGGACCACGCAGGAGGTGTTGCCTCCGTAGCGGCGGTTCTCGTCGCACGGGCAGGGGGTCGATCCCCGAACGCCGTAGAACGTGACGTCGAGCGACTCCCCCATCGATCGTGAAGGGTACGGACGGCTCAGGGCGCGGTGGGGCAGATGTGACACATCTCTCAGGTGACCGACGGTTCGAATTTCACCGGATCTCGGACCAGTCGGCCAGATACGCGAGACTCGGCCGGTGGTTGCAGATGTCGGGTCCGCGGGCCTGTCAGACGGCCTAGTGGCCGTCGTTAAGGCAGAATGCCCGGCTTGCGCGCTAGTCGCGCCGGTGCTGGCCGATCTGTCAGAACGAGCCGGGTTGACTGCCTACACCCAGGACGATGCGACCTTCCCGGCGGTGGCCGACTGGGTCGTGGACGACACCGATCTGGCCATCAGTTGGCATCTGGATCTGGAGGCCGTGCCCACCCTGCTGCGAATCGAGGCTGGCCGGGAGGTCGAGCGAACAACGGGATGGGACCGAGACCGGTGGGAGCAGCTGACGGGGGTGGTCGATCTTGGGCCTGACCTGCCGGCCTTCAAGCCCGGCTGAGGGTCCCTGACGGTCGATCCCGGGCGGATCGACGAACTCCGGCTCCGGTTCAACGACACGGGCCTAGCCTCTCGTCGAGTTGAACTGGGATCCGGCGAGGACGACGCCGAGGCCCTCTTTGACCGGGGGTGGACCGACGGGCTACCCGTTGTTCCCCCGACCGAAGCCCGGGTCGCCCGCATGCTGGACGGAACGAATCGGGCGGCCGACGAGGTGGTAGCGGTCATGCCCCCTGCCCTCGTGGAGTGCACGGTGGAGAAGGTGGCCGTGAACGCCGTGATGGCCGGCTGCCTGCCCGAGTACCTCCCTGTGGTGCTAGCCGCCCTGGAGGCCGTCTGTACCGACGAGTTCAACATGCACGGAATCCTGGCCACCACGATGGGCGTTGGGCCCGTCCTGGTGGTCAACGGCCCAGTGTCTTCGCGAATCGGGATGAACAGCGGCGTGAATGCCCTCGGCCAGGGGAACCGTGCCAACGCCACCATCGGGCGGGCCGTTCAGTTGGTGGTCCGCAACGTCGGCGGCGGGGCGCCCGGCGGCATCGACCGGGCCACCCACGGCAGTATGGCCAAGTTGGGGTTCTGCTTCGCCGAGGACGAGGCGGGCAGTCCGTGGACCACCTTGTCCGAGGATCGTGGCTTTGACCGGTCTCAGGACGTGGTGACGGCCTTCTGCGGCGAGGCACCCCGGATCCTGGTCGACCAGAAGAGTCGGTCGGCCGATTCTCTGGTCCGGGCACTGGCCGAGGGCCTACGAGCAAGCGTCTCACCCCGGGTGGTGATGGGCATGGACGGGATGCTGGTGCTCTCCCCGGAACACATGTCCCGGTTCCGGGACGCCGGTTGGGACCGGAACCGGTTCATGTCCGAGTTGGCCGGCCACCTGACAGTCGAAGCCGACGAAATCCTGGCCGGAGCGGGCGGGATCGAGGAAGGGCTCCCCGAGGGGTTTGCCGGTACGACTCTCCCCAAGTTTCGCCCGGGCGGCCTGCTGGTCGTCCATGCCGGTGGTCCAGCCGGCTTGTTCTCGGCCATTGTGGGAGGCTGGGTGAACGGCCCGATGGGCAGCGAGCCGACAAGTAGGGAGATCACACCGTGAGTCAGCCGACCGTCGTCCTGGATCCGACCGCCGGCACGACACCATCGGATCGAACCCGCAGCCCCCGCCCCACCTCCCTGGTCGGTGTGACGGTGGGCCTGCTGGACATCAGCAAGCCGCGGGGCGACGTCTTCCTGGACCGGGTGGCCGAGCGCCTGGGCGAGCAGGGCGCCACCGTCCTGCGCTACGCCAAGCCAACGTTCACCAAGCCGGCCCCTGTCGACCTGCGCCACGAGATCGCCACCCAGTGTGCGGCGGTCATCGAAGCCCTCGCCGATTGAGGATCGTGCACGACGTGCAGTGTGCACGACATCGACGACCTGGAACGCCGTGGCCTACCAGGTGTGGTGGTGGCCTCAGAGCCGTTTGCCGAAGCCGCCGAGGAACAGGCCCGGGCACTCGGGTTGGATGTGGCCCGTGTGTTCACGGCGCACCCCATCCAGGACCGGACCGACCAGGAGATGCAGGACCTGGCCGACGGCGCCGTCGAGGCGCTGGTGTCGGCCCTGACGGCGGCCTGACCTGGATCGACCGGGAGCCCCGGCCTCAGGTACCCAATTCCCATCCGGGAAGCGCGTAACCGTTGCCGCAGACCACCACGAGGCCATCGGCCACCAGCGTCCCGGCGACCCGGCGGGCTCGGTCAGCATCCTCCGGCCAGCCCATGGCATCGGCCAGCCTCCCGTCGGCCACCGGGCCCCCGCCTAGGGCGGCGACCAACCGACCTCGACCCTGGCGGTCCGATCCCTCAAACGGAGTCTGGCCACCTGACACCCCGGCGGAACCGCGAGCCGGATCGGAACCCTCGCCCCGCCAGGCACACCGGTCGGCCAGCGGACAGCGTTTGCAATCCGGGACCCGTGCCGTGCAGGTCAGAGCGCCTAGGTCCAGCAGGGTCTGGTTCCAGGACCAAACCCGCCCCGAGGGGACCGATTGGTCAGCCAGGTTCTGGGCCTCCCGAGCCGTGAGGCGCCGGCCGGTCCACCGGGCCAGGATCCGGGCCACGTTGGTGTCCACCACGGCCGCTTCGACCTCGTGGGCGAAGGCCCGGACGGCCCGCGCTGTGTAGGGGCCGATACCCGGGAGAGCCTCCAACTCGGCCCGTTCGGTCGGAATCTGGCCACCGTGTCGAGCCATCACGACTCCGGCTGCCCTGTGGAGGTAAACGGCTCGCCGGTTGTAGCCGAGTCCTGACCACTCGGCGATCACCTCGGCCGGCGGGACCGAGGCACAGGACGCCACGTTCGGGAACCGGATCAAAAAGCGCGGCCACCGTTCCACCACCCGGTCCACCCGGGTTTGCTGGAGCATCACCTCGGCCACCAGTACGGCCCAAGGGTCACGGCTGTCGCGCCACGGCAGGTTCCGACGGTTCTGAGACCCCCAGCGGAGGAGGTCAACGGGCAGTATCCGCTGGCCGATGGTCGTGTCCACGGCTGCCACCTCCTGGACCGTAGTGGCCACCTCCGAACGCTCCCGTCGTCCCGCCGGTCCGCCTAGCCCCGCGCTAGCGTCGGCGCCCGTGGCCAACGCACCGGACCTCTCTATCCAGTTGCAGGCGGTAGGAGACGAGCCCCGCCACCTGTCGGAGTTGCTGACCACTTTTCCGTTGGCCGCCGTGATCGTGGATCCGTTCACCCACGAGAGTTCGTGGCTGTTAGACACCGCCCGGCGCATCCTGACCGTGTTTCGGGAAGCCGACGTGCGGGTGGCCTTTGTGGTGGCTGGAACCGACAGCGACGGCGCTTCCCGCTTCCTCGGACCGCTCACAGACGAGATTCTGACCCTGGCCGATCCCGACCGGTCCCTGGCCCGCTCCATGGAACTGGCCATCCTTCCCGCCTTCGTGGCTATCCGCCAGGACGGTTCGGTCATCGGTTCCGCCGAAGGTTGGGATCCGCTCGCCTGGCGTGAGGCGGCAACCAGCCTGGCTGATATGACCCGATGGTCGCGTCCGGAAATCCCGGCCGCCGGCGACCCGGCTCCCTACGCCGGGACGGCGGCGCTGGGCTGATCCCCACGGTCGTCGTGCGTTGCCTGACGCCGCCGACCCCCCGGCCGGAGGCGACATCTCCCGCCGGAAGGCTGTCGAGCCGATGACTTCCCGCCCTATTGCCGTCGCCCCGGACACCCGTCCGGCCATGTACGAGGCGATGTGCCGGGCCGTGGCGGCCGGCGGCGGTTGCCTCGTGGAGCCGGCCGACGCCGAGGGACTTGTCTGGGCCGACCCGGCACGCGTGGACAGTTTCCCGGAGGTGGTGGCGGACGCCCGAAGCCTGGAATGGATCCAGCTGCCCTACGCGGGCATCGAGCCCTTCGCCCACCACCTGGATGACCGTTGGACGTGGACCTGCGGAAAGGGGGTCTATGCCCCGGCGGTGGCCGAAATGGCACTGGGAATGATCCTGGCCGGCCAGAAGCACCTCCACGGGTACTCCCGGGCCACCTCGTGGTCCGGCCCCGTCGGGCGGGTGCTGGCCGGTAGCCGGATCACCGTCTTGGGTGGCGGCGGTATCACGGAACACCTTCTACCTCTGTTGGCACCGTTTGGCTGTGATGTGACCGTGGTCCGGCGTCAGGACGAGGCGTTTTCGGGTGCCGACCGGACCATCACAACCGGCCGCCTGTTCGAAGTTCTGCCGCGGACTGACGTGCTGGTGGTTGCCCTGGCTCTGACTCCCGAGACCACAGGGATTGTTGGAGTGGCCGAGTTGGCTGCCCTCCCCGACCACGCCTGGCTGGTGAACGTGGCTCGGGGGGGCCATGTGGTGACCGAGGACCTGGTGGAGGCGCTGCGATCGGACTCTCTCGGTGGCGCGGCGCTGGACGTAACGGACCCCGAGCCGCTCCCCGATGGACATCCACTTTGGTCGGAGCCGCGCTGTCTCATCACCCCCCACGTGGCCAATACCCCGGAGATGGGCCTTCGCCTCCTGGAGCCATTCGTGGCCGAGAACGTGAGCCGCTTTTGTTCCGGCAAGGTGCTCTTGGCCCCGGTCGACGTGGCCCTCGGATACTGACGGGTGCCGGGCTCCCTGGCTGTCGTGGCCGCCGTCGTGCTGGCTGGCACGTTCACCGTTGCCGCCATCCTGAAGTTCCGCGACCCGGCGGCCACCCGACAGTCGTTGGCCAACTTCGGGCTACCGAACCCCCGCTTGTTAGCCGTAGCTGTGCCGGTCACAGAGTTGACCACCGCCCTGCTCCTTGTTGTGGACCGGCGGACCGGGGGGCCGTGTGCCGTGGCCTTGCTGGTGGCCTTCACCACGCTGATCGCCGGCCGTCTGGTCGCCGGACGGCGGGACTCCTGCGGGTGCTTCGGGACCTGGTCATCGCGGCCGCTGTCCTGGAGAGACCTGGTCCGAAATGGGATCCTGACGGCCCTCGGAGTGCTGACCGCCCTCGGCTGAGAGTGGATCCGAGCCGACTGGTACCGTCCGCGGCACCAGTCCACCGACCCCACACGCGTCGAAGAGGAGGGAGCCCCACTATGGACGGCTTGATGATGGACACACCGCTGTCCCTAACTCACCTATTCGACCGTGCTACCCGGCTGTTCGCTGACAAGCAGGTATTAACCGCCACTCCGACAGGGATCCAGCGGATCACGTACGGCGAGTGGGGCGAACGAACCCGCCGTCTGGGCGGTGTACTTGACGACCTGGGCATCAGCGATGACGGCCGGGTGGCCACCTTCGCTTGGAACACGGCTCGCCACCTGGAGCTCTACTTCGCCCCGCCGTGCACCGGCCGGGTGTCACACACCCTCAACCTGCGGCTGTTCCCCGAACAGCTCACCTACATCGTGAACCACGGCGAGGACGAGGTGATCTTCCTCGACCACTCGGTGGCCGGCCTCATCTGGCCACTCATGGAGACCTTCCAGACGGTCCGCCACGTGGTCCTCATGGACGATGGCGCCCCGGCACCGGACGGCGACGCCATCTCTCAGGAGGTCCACGACTACGAGGACCTGCTGGGTGCCGCCTCGCCAGTCGACTGGACCACCTTCGAGGAGAACAGAGCCGGCTCGATGATGTACACGTCGGGAACCACCGGGAACCCCAAAGGGGTCGTCTACTCCCACCGATCGATGGTGCTGCACACCTTCGGGGTGATGATGTCCGACACCCTGGGAATCAACGAGCGGGATGTGATCCTTCCCGTGGTCCCCATGTTCCACGCCAACGCCTGGGGTCTGGCCCACGCCGGGGTGGCCACTGGAGCCACGCTGGTCATGCCGGGTGCCGACCTGTCGCCGGGCGCCCTGGCCACTCTCATCGAGGATGAGGGGGTCACGGTGGCCGCCGGCGTGCCCACCATCTGGATGGGAGTGCTCCCCGAACTCGAGGGCCGAGACGTGTCAGCGCTGCGGGCCATCCCCTGTGGCGGCTCGGCCGTCCCTAAGGCCCTGTCCGAGGGCTACCGCAAGACCACCGGTCTGCCGATCCTCCAGGCATGGGGCATGACCGAAACCAGTCCAATCGGTGCCGTCTGCACCATCAAATCCACGCTGGACGACCTGGACGATGAGGCCAAGGCCGACCTCCGGACCACCATCGGCCTGATCGCGCCGGCCGTCGATTTCCGGATTGCCGAGCCGGAAACCGGCGAAGAGATCCCGTGGGACGGTGAGACCAGTGGCGAACTTCAGGTGCGGGGACCATGGGTGGCCCGCACGTACTACAACGACGACCGGGCACCGGAGTCGTTCACCGACGACGGTTGGCTCAAGACCGGAGACGTAGCCACCGCCGATCCCGAGGGCTACATCCGCCTCGTTGACCGCACCAAGGACCTCATCAAGTCGGGCGGCGAATGGATCAGCTCAGTGGAGTTGGAGAACGAAATCATGGCCCACCCCGACGTGGTCGAGGCAGCCGTAATCGGCGTGGCGTCCACCAGGTGGGGCGAGCGGGCCATGGCCTGCGTGGTCCCGGTCGAAGGTGCTGACCTGACCGCCGACGAGGTTCTGGAGTGGCTTGAAGGCCGGGTCGTCAAGTGGTGGCTGCCCGATCGGGTGGAGTTCATCGAAGAGGTCCCCAAGACCTCGGTCGGAAAGTTCTCCAAGAAGACCCTGCGGGACCGCTTCGCCGACGTGCTCGTGGACTGACCGACCTGCCGGTCGATGGTGGCTGGACCTCCCCGGTCGTTGTCGCCGCGCGTGGTGCATGCCATGATCGGAGTCGTACGCCCACACCGAGCCGAGGGAGACCTTCGTGGAACTGTTCAGTGACTGGATGGGGATGACCGGGGGCGGCCAGGCCGTCGGCCGGTATGCCCACTATCTGGGTGGGATTACCTGGATCGGCCTCCTGTACTTCTTTAACTTCATCCAAGGCGCGGCCTTCGGTGAGATGAGCGACGGGGCCCGAGGCGAGGCGCTGCGCAAGATCACCTGGCGGACCCTGTGGTGGTTCCGTTGGGCGGCTGCCCTTACCTGGGTGTCGGGTATCTGGATCCTCGCCCACCAGGAGTTGCTCCACGAGATGGACTACTGGAGGTCGGCCTCCGGTATGGGAATCGCCTTCGGCGCCGTGCTGGGCACGACCATGGCAGCCAACGTATGGATGGTCATCTGGCCGGCCCAGAAGATCGCCATTGGGTCCTCGGTGCGGGTGTCAGAGGGTGGTGAGGCCGACTCGGAGGCCCCGGCAGCGGCCAAACGGGCCGGACGGGCCAGCCGGGTCAACACGTTGTTCTCGATCCCGCTGATCTTCTTCATGATGTGGCCCAGCCATTTCGGCATGAACTTCGGCAACCCGGACTCCGGTGCCCGCGCCACCATCTGGATCGTCTTCGCGGTGATCTGGATCGTGATGGAACTCTCGGCCCTCGGCAAAGTGGGCGGCTACGACAGCGCCATCAACAAGAAGGTGCTGGACAAGCACCAGGACACCATCGTGTACGGCCTGGCCATCACCGTCGTGTTGCACCTGCTCTTCGAAATCGTCGCCTGATCCTGAGCGCCTGAACACCGATCGGCCCGCCCTTTAGGGCGGGCCGTGACGGTTTTCCGGACTACTCGACGAGCAGCCGGGCCTCCATCCCACCTTCCCGGTGGCCAGCCACGTCGCAGTAGAGGATGTAGCGACCGGGCTCCAGGGTGATGGTCCCGGAATCCGTTCCCCCATTTTCGACCTCGAGGCGCAGTTCGTCCTCCCGGCCCTCGACGACCAGCGTGTGAAGCTGGAATCCTGAGAGCTGGTACTCGACGGTGACCTCGCCTGCAGCCATCCGGTAGCCGTCGGCGTCGAAGTCCTGGGTGTCCAGGGCGACGATCCGTAGGACGCCGTCCTCGGCCGTGCTGGTGGTTCCCGAACCGCCCCCACCCCCACCGCAGGCACAGACCAGGAGGACGGCTGAAACAGTGGTCCCGAGGATGGCACGCGGCGTGGTCATGGGACCGAGGCTACCGATCGACGATGATGGGCCCATGTCGCATGTGGCACTCCTGGTGAACCCGGCAGCCCGCCAAGGGCGGGCCGCCAGCCAGGTGGACCGGGTGCTAGCCCGGCTCCGGGAGCACGGCGTAGAGCCGCTAGTCCTTGACTCGTCGTCGGCCGACGTTGCCCAGGCGGCCGCCCACCACGCGGTAGTGGCGGGCGTTGAGCGGATAGTGGCCTTCGGCGGAGACGGGATCGTGCACCTGGCGACCGGGGCGGTAGCCGGGACGTCCACCGTGTTGGGCATCGTGGCCGGCGGGACCGGCAACGACGCCGCCGAGGCCCTCGGCCTGGCCGGAGGGTCCCTGGAGGACCGCGTCGACCGCTCCCTGAAAGACCCGACAGCGGTAGACGTGATCACAAAGGTGGACGACGACGGGTCTCTTTCTCGCCCGTCCCACGCGGTAACCAGTTGTGTCGCCGGCTTCCCGGCAGCCGTCAATGTCCGGGCCGAGGCCATGAGGGTCCCCCGGGGACCGTCCCGCTACACGGTGGCCACCCTGCTCGGGATCCCGACGATGCGGCCAGGGCTGTTTCGGCTCGTCCTCGATGGCAAGGAGCGCGAGGAGCGCGCTGCCGTGCTGGTGGTGGCTAACACCGGCCTATTCGGCGGCGGGATGCGGATCTGCCCTGATGCCGTTCCGGACGACGGGCTGCTGGACGTGTGCCTCGTCGGCGACGTCGGCCGCCTCGATCTGTTGCGGTCCTTCGGGAAGGTCCGGACCGGTGCCCACCTCGACCATCCCGACGTTTCGGTCCACCAGGCGGCCGAGGTCCGCATGGAGGCCATCGACGCTGACCCGCTGGTGAGAGCCGACGGAGAGCCTTTCGGGTCGATGCCGTGCACCCTGGCCGCCCGCTCGGGAGCCCTCTGGGTGGCCGGAGCCACGATCCGACCGCCTGGCCGCGTCTAATGTCCGGCCCATGGTGAACCACCACATCCAGATCACCTACTGCGTTCCCTGAGACTATTCCGCCCGCGCCGTGGGCGCGGCTGAGGACCTGCTGGCCAACTACCAGCACGTCATTGAGGACCTTCGGCTGGTCACGGGCGAGAACGGCGTGTTCGACGTGACAGTCGACGGGGACCTGATCTACTCCAAGGCCCAGACCGGCCGCCACGCCGAACCCGGCGAGGTACTGGACCTGTTCGCGAATCTCATGGGACCAGACGTATCCCGCTACGGCGAAGAATGAGCCTCGCTACTTTGAGGACAGAATGAGCCGCTCTACTTTGAGGTCTGAGTAGCGACGCCGTCTAGATTGACCACCTCGGCTCCACCGGGCCGAACCGACTCTGGAGGAATCCATGTCAGACGACGCAAGTGCGTGCCCATTCTCCGGCGCGAACACCACGAAAGGGAGCACGGCCACCGAAGACTGGTGGCCCGAACAGTTGGATCTGAGGATCCTGCACCAGCACGATCGCAAGTCGAACCCGATGGGCGAGGACTTCGACTATGCCCAAGCCTTCAACTCCCTCGACTATGAGGCGTTGAAAGCCGACATCGCCGCGGTAATGACGGACTCGCAGGATTGGTGGCCTGCTGACTTCGGCCACTACGGCGGACTCATGATTCGGCTGACGTGGCACGCAGCCGGCACCTACCGCGTCGGCGACGGCCGTGGTGGAGGCGGGACCGGCGCGCAGCGTTTTGCCCCCCTCAACAGTTGGCCGGACAACGCCAACCTGGACAGGGCACGACGCCTGCTGTGGCCGGTGAAGCAGAAGTATGGCCGCGCTATCTCGTGGGCCGACCTGCTCATCCTGGCCGGCAACGTTGCACTCGAGTCCATGGGATTCAAGACATTCGGCTTCGGCGGTGGGCGCGAGGACATCTGGGCGCCCGAAGAGGACATCTACTGGGGCGCTGAGCGCGAGTGGCTAGCCGATGAGCGCTACAGCGGCGACCGCGAGCTCGAGACGCCTCTCGGCGCCGTTCAGATGGGTCTCATCTACGTGAATCCGGAAGGGCCCAACGCAAACCCCGACCCAGTGGCGGCCGGGCGTGACATTCGCGAGACGTTCGGGCGGATGGCCATGAACGATGAGGAGACGGTGGCCCTCATCGCTGGTGGTCACACGGTTGGGAAGACCCATGGTGCTGCCCCAGATACCGACGTGGGACCGGAGCCCGAGGGCGCAAGCCTGGAGGAACAGGGCCTTGGATGGAAGAACCCTCACGGCTCCGGCATGGGCAATGACACCATCACCAGCGGTCTCGAGGGCATTTGGACGTCCACGCCGAACCAGTGGAACAACGACTTCTTCAAGCACCTGTTCGAGTTCGAATGGGAACTGTTCCAAAGCCCGGCAGGCGCCAACCAATGGCGACCGAAAGACGGTGCTGGCGATGACCGCGTGCCCGATCCGCACGACCCCGACTCTCGCCACCATCCGACCTTCCTGACAACAGACCTCGCGCTGCGCTTCGATCCGGAGTATGAGAAAATCTCGCGGCGATTCCTTGAGAACCCGGCGGAGTTCGAGGATGCGTTCGCTCGGGCGTGGTTCAAGTTGCTGCACCGAGATATGGGGCCCAACGACCGGTACCTCGGTCCTGAAGTTCCCGACGAGGATCTGATCTGGCAGGATCCCGTACCCGCTGGACCGCAGCTCAGCAGCGACCAAATCGGCGCTCTCAAGGGCGCGATCCTCGACACCGGCCTGTCGGTCCAGCAACTGGTGGCAACCGCCTGGGCCTCTGCGTCAACGTTCCGTGGCACGGATCTCCGGGGCGGTGCCAACGGCGCCCGCATCCGGCTGGCCCCCCAGAAGGACTGGGAGGTGAATCAGGTTGCCGGTGTCGCCGATGTCATCACGGCGTTGGAAAGCGTCCAATCAGACTTCGATGGAGGGGTGTCAATCGCCGATCTGATCGTGCTGGGAGGGTGCGCCGCTGTCGAGAAGGCCGCAGCCGACGCCGGTCACAACATCTCTGTTCCGTTCAGCCCGGGCCGTGGAGATGCCAGCCAGGAGATGACCGAAGTCGACTCGTTTGCATACCTGGAACCGACAGCGGATGGCTTCCGCAACTACTTGTCGCCCATCCACAAGCGTCCTGCCGAGGGGTTGCTTGTCGACAAGGCATTCCTTCTGAACCTCACCGCGCCCGAGATGACGGTGCTGGTCGGCGGTATGCGAGCACTGGACGTCAATGTGGGCGGCGCCCAGCACGGCGTGTTCACCGACCGGCCCGGCCAGCTCACCACGGACTTCTTCGTCAACCTGCTCGATATGGGCACGGAGTGGAAGGCCTCCGAGTCATCAGAAGGCGTGTTTGAGGGCCGTTCTCGCGAGACGGGCGAAGTGCGCTGGACCGGCACTGCCGCCGATCTCGTATTCGGCTCCAACTCGCAGTTGCGAGCCCTCGCTGAGGTGTACGCGTGCGACGACAGCCACTCGAAGTTCGTGGATGACTTCGTTGCCGCTTGGCACAAAGTCATGAACCTCGACCGGTTCGACCTGGCCTGATCTCAACACATTGACGCCGGAGCACGCCTGAAGGCGATCTCCTCCAAAACCAGACCCTCGGCTAGAGCGAGGACATCACCTCGGCGTACCGGTCGAGGACCGGCAGGACCTCGTCCCGAGGTGCCGACGGTACGGCAAAGGCCACCCGTTCGATTCCGTGCTCGGCCAGGTTGGCCAGGACGGCCGGATCGGGCGAGGCGTAGTAGATGGAGATCTCCAGGGTGGTCGGATCGCGCCCGGCTGCCGCACAGGCCTCGGCCCGGAGGGCGGAGAGTTCCGCCCCATCGACGTTTGTTCGTCCGCCGATGGGGATCCACCCGTCGCCGTAGGCCACAGCCCGACGCAGTCCCCCGGGGGCTACGCCACCGACGTGGACGGGTGGGTGCGGAGACTGGACCGGTTTGGGATTCTGGTACATCGGGTCGAAGCCGACCTGATCGCCGTGATACTCGGCAACCTCAGAAGTCCAAACGGCCTTCATGGCCTCCACCCGCTCTCGCATCAGGCCGAACCGGCGATCGGGGTCGGTGCCGTGGTCGGCCATCTCCTCCAGGTTCCAGCCGGCTCCGACGCCGAACAGGACACGCCCTCCGGACAACACGTCGAGGCTGGCCACCTCCTTGGCAGTGTGGATGGGATCCCGTTGAATGACGAGGGTGATGCCGGTACCCAACCTCAGGGTCGTGGTAGTTGCTGCCATGGCGCCCAGGGTCACGAACGGATCCAGGGTGTCGTAGTACATCTGTGGAAGATCCGGTCCACCGGGCCACGGCGAGGTGCGTGATGCTGGAATGTGGCTGTGCTCGGCCAACCAGACCGACTCGAAGCCGCGTTCCTCGAGAGCAGGTCCCAGTTCGAGGGGACTGATGGCGTAAGCCGTGGGGAAGAAGCAGACACCGAAGTGCATGGGGCTGGCCCTTTCTCGCTCGGTGATTCGGCCGGAAACTAGCCCTCCGGTCACGCCCCGTCCTTGACCCACGGATAATCATCGTTATTATCGGGAGGTGGCAGATCAGGAAACGATCCAGACTGACGAGGCCTGGCGCCCCGGCGACGACCTGACCCACCGCCTGTTACACGCGGCAGCCGAGGTGTTCGCCGAGAAGGGCTACGAGCGGGCCGGAGTTGCCGAGATCGCCCGTCGGGCCGGGGTAACCACCGGCGCTATCTACAGCCGGTACGGCGGCAAGGCCGAACTGCTCCTGGAAGCGGTCGACCACCACGTACCCGACTCCATCGACAACATCCTGAACGGCGGATCAGCCGTCAGCTCCCCCACCGAGGTCTTGTCCAGCCTCGGCGACCACCTCCTCGACCCGCTGGATGGTGGGCACGCCCTCTTCCTGGAGGCCGTAGTGGCGGCCCGCCGCGACCCCGACCTGGCTGACCGCCTACGCCGCCGGGTCGAAGAAGAGGATCGGCGCCTCGGCAAGCTGGTAGACGAGGCCACCACCGAGGGCCTGTTCGACCCGGGGCTAGACGAGCAGTCCGTGGTCCGCCTGGCCCACGCCATCGGCTTCGGGATGCTGTTGACCCGCTCCATGGGCCTGGAACTCCCCGCGGGCGAGAACTGGCACGAGGTGATCAACCGGGTGATCGCTGGCCTGGCCGGTCCACCCACCGGGGAAACGGCGACCGCCGGAGATCTGACATGACCATCACTGAACCTCAAACCACCGGGGACGACAGCGGGAACCAGGCCGAGCCCACCGAGTTCGACCTCCTCATGGAATCGGTCCGAGCCGAGTTCGACACGCAGTTCACCTGGGACTACGAGCGGGGCCGCGACGGCCTGAACCGCCTCTACGAAAAAGCCAAGCGTTCGCAGTGGAACGTCAGCGACGATCTCGACTGGTCGACCCCCGTCGACCCCGAGCGCATGATCCGCCTCCAGGCCGAAGCGACCGGCATCCCAGCTGGCATGCCGGCCCGCAGCCTGCTCGACGTCAAGGGCTCCCCCGTCGCCTCGTGGGACGAAGACCAGTGGGTGGAGTTCGCCCTCCACTCCCAAGCCGCCTCCCTCAGCCAGTTCCTCCACGGAGAGCAGGGCGCCCTGCTGTGCACAGCCCGGCTCGTTGAGTCCGTGCCGTGGATCGAGGCGAAGTACTACGGCGCCACCCAGGTGGTCGACGAGGCCCGCCACGTCGAGGCGTTCGCCCGGTACCTCGACGAGAAGATGCCCACCACCTACCCGATCAACGAAAACCTGAAAACCTTGCTTGACACGGTGCTCCGGGACGAACGGTGGGACCTCGTCTACCTCGGCATGCAGGTGGTCATCGAAGGCCTCGCCCTGGCGGCCTTTGGGCTGATGCTCGGGACCACCCAGGAACCTCTACTCAAGAAGATGCTTCGGTACGTCATGGCCGACGAGGCTCGGCACGTGGCATTCGGGATCCTCTCGCTGCAAGAGATCTACGACGACCTACCGGCCGCCGAGTTCCGGGAGCGCCAGGAGTTCGCCTACGAGGCGTGCGACATGATGCGCCGACGCACCCTGAACGCCGAACTCTGGCCGCGCTTCGGCATCGAGAACGCCGAAATCGAAGCACTGCTCCCCAGACAGAGTTCCCAGCAGGCCCTCCAACGCCTCCTGTTCTCCAAGATCGTCCCCAACTGCAAGAAGCTCGGTCTGCTCGACCACCGGGACGGCTGGCTGCGGGAACGCTTCCAGGAGATGGGCGTCATCCAGTACGAGGACTGGGAGAACACTGCCGAGGCCCTAACCATCGGTGACGCCGTGGAACCCATCTTCGCCGACCCGACCACCGACCGACTATCGCCGAACGACGACTGAAGGCCGCCGAAACCGGCCGCCACTGGAAGGACTTCCACCATGACCACCACCGAGCCGATGCCCGGCGAGCAGACCATCGACGGCGAGTTCGACTTCCGTGCCTACGCCAACGACCCGGACCGGATCAGCGACTTCTCCGTCTTCAACGACGACGTGACCTCGCTCATCCACACCGTGGAAGACAACGCCGATGCCATCTTCACCTGGGGCTACGGAAAGGGTGAGCGGGCCAGCCTCGACAAGCTGTACGAGAAGGCCAAGACCTCGCAGTGGAACGGCCAAACCGACCTGGACTGGTCGACCGACGTGGACCCGTACGCCGTCCTGGCCCCGGCCAACCCCGAGGAGGTGGCCTACTTCGCCGAGAACCCTCGCTCGCCGCTCCACAAACTGACTGAAGACGAGTGGGCCGACCTGGGCGTCGAGTCCATGAACTGGAGCCTCAGCCAGTTCATGCACGGCGAGCAGGGCGCCCTGCTGTGCACGGCCAAGATCGTCGAGACAGTGCCGTGGATCGATGCCAAGTACTACGCCGCCACCCAGGTGGTCGACGAGGCCCGACACGTCGAGGTCTTCGCCCAGTACCTGGACCAGAAGTTGGACGGCATCAAGTACCCGGTCAACACCCACCTGGGGACACTGCTCGACGACATCCTTCAGGACAGCCGTTGGGACATGACCTACCTGGGCATGCAGATCATGGTGGAAGGGCTAGCCCTGGCTGCCTTTGGCTTCATGCACCAGACCACCGAGGAGCCGCTGCTCAAGAAGTTGCTTCGCTACGTCATGTCCGACGAGGCCCGACACGTGGCCTTCGGGGTGCTCAGCCTCCAGGAGGTGTACCAGGAACTCACCGTGGCCGAGCTACGCGAACGGCAGGAGTTTGCCTTCGAGGCGGCCCTGCGGATGCGGGACCGATTCATGCGCCAGGAGGTCTGGGAGCGCATGGGGGTCGACGTCAAGGAGATGGTGCAGTTCACCTTGGCCATGCCTGACGACTTGAGGCTCTTCCAGCGGCTGCTGTTCTCCAAGATCGTCCCCAACTGCAAGAAGTTGGGCCTGCTGGACGCCGGCGACGGATGGCTGCGGGACCGGTTCACCGACATCGGCGTGATCCAGTTCGAGGACTGGGTGGACACCGGCGAGGAATACGCCGACCTCGACGAGGTGGCCAAGGACCGGGAAATGGCCGAGGGCTGAGCCCCGGCCAGGGAGTCAGCCCCCGTTCCCTGCCCGCTCGTGGTGGCGGATCACCTCGTCGATCACGAATCGCAGAAACTTCTCGCTAAACACCGGATCCAGGCCCGCCGCCTCTCCCAGATCCCGCATTCGCTGCACCTGCTCGGCCTCCCGGTCGGGATCAGCCGGCGCCATGCCAGCCGCCGCCTTGTGAGCCCCCACCATGCGGGTCACCTTGAACCGCTCGGCTAGCAGGTGGATCAAGGCGGCGTCGATGTTGTCGATGCTCGTCCGGTACCCGTCCAGAACCTCGTCGTCTTCCACCGGTGGGAGCGTATGCCCTGAGACGAGGTGCCCGAGGGACGAGAACTATTGTCAGCCGTCCCGTCGTCAATACATTGCGGGAACCCGACAGGAGGCCGCCCATGAAAATCCCGCTGACCGTTGCCGACCACCTGCGCCGGGCCGAGGTCGTCTACGGAGACCGGATCGCCATCGTCGACGAGCCCGACCAGGTTGCCCCAGCACTCCCCGACCTCACCTACGCACGGACCGCCGAGTTGGCACGGGCCATGGCCGCGGGCCTGGACGCCATGGGCCTCGACATCGGAGCGCGGGTGGCCATGGTCAGCCACAACTCAGCACGAATGCTGGTGTTCCTCTATGGAACGAGTGCCTTCGGACGGGTCGGGGTACCGGTCAACTTCCGCCTTAACGCCGAGGAGGTCCAGTACATCGTGGACCACTCGGGAGCCGAAGTTCTTCTCATGGACCCAGAGTTGGAGACCGACCTGGGTGGCGTGAAGGTGAAGCACCGTCTGTTGGCCGGCAACGAGTCGGACTCGCTGTTCCTCGAAGGGGTCGAACCCCGACCATGGACCCCGGACGAGGACGCCACCGCCACCATCAACTACACAAGCGGCACTACGGCCCGCCCGAAGGGCGTCGAGATGACCCACCGGAACCTGTGGCTGAACGCCGCCGTGTTCGGATGGCAAACGGGTGTGAACGACCGGGACGTCTACCTCCACACCCTGCCCATGTTCCACTGCAACGGCTGGGGCATGCCGTACGCGGTGACTGGCATGGGCGGCAAGCACATCGTGCTCCGCAAGGTCGACGGACCCGAGATCCTCCGACGCATCGAGCAGCACGGGGTGACCCTCCTGTGTGGCGCCCCGGCGGTCATCGCCGCCGTGCTGGACGCGGCGGCAGACTGGGACGGCGAGATCCCCGGATCGGGACGCATGCGAATTGTGGTGGCCGGAGCACCGCCTCCCACCCGAACAATCGAGCGGGTTGAAGTCGAGTTGGGTTGGGAGTTCATCCAGATCTACGGACTGACCGAGACCGCCCCGCTGTTGACCATGAACCGTTCACGGGCCGAGTGGGACGACGACACCCCAGCTGAACGGGCGGCCCGCCTGTCACGAGCCGGGGCACCGGCTCTCGGTGTGTCCATGTCGACCTCGCCGGAGGGCGAGTTGCTGGCCCGAACCAACCACGTGCTGAAGAGCTACTGGGACCAACCGGACGCCACCGCCGAAGCACTGGCCGACGACTGGTTTCACACCGGAGACGGCGGGGTGATCGACGAGGCGGGGTACGCCACGATCACCGACCGTAAAAAAGACGTGATCATCTCAGGCGGCGAGAACGTGTCGTCGATTGAGGTGGAAGACACCCTGTTCTCGCACCCAGCGGTCGCTGAGGTGGCGGTGATCGGCGTGCCCGACGAGAAGTGGGGTGAGACGATCAAGGCCCTGGTCGTGCTGGCCGACGGGGAGTCGGTCGACGAGCGGGCCCTGATTGACCACTGTCGAGAATCTCTGGCCCACTTCAAGTGCCCCACATCGGTGGAGTTCCGCGAGGAACTGTCCCGGACGGCTACCGGCAAGTTGCAGAAGTTCAAACTGCGCGCCCCCTACTGGGTGGGCATGGAGAAGCAAATCAACTAGCCGGATACAGACCGGTCGGACCGGGAGGTATCCGGTGAATGAGCGACACCTCATGTGGGTGGTCAAGGGCGCCCTTGCGGCAACCCTCCTGACCGGCCTGTTATTCCCGGACATTCCCGGAGTGGCCGGCAAGGGCTGGCCCGAACGGTGCGTCGGCTATCCCCTGTCGGCCCTAGTGGTACCAGCTATCTGGGCCCTTCGGGGTCGGCGGGACCGGTACCCCTACCTGGCCGACGCCCTGCTGGTCACCCCGTTCGTCTTGGATCTGTCGGGAAATCTGGTGAACCTTTACGACACCTTCGAGCAGTTCGACGACATCCTCCACTTCGCCAACTGGACCTTCCTGGTAGCCGCCCTGGTGCTCCTCGTGGCGTCACAAGGATTGGCCCGGTGGAACCTGGTCCTGTTGGGCTCCGGCTTCGGGGCCATGGCCATCATCGCCTGGGAGGCCGTGGAGTGGATCGTCCAAGAAATGGGAACCACCGGCCTGCAGTTGACCTACGACGACACCGTGGGCGACCTGGTGCTCTCCACGTCCGGGGGTGTCCTGGGCGCCGCCGTGACGGCAGCATTGCTGAACCGGCGAAACTGACCCGCCACACTCCGGGCGCCGACCATGGCATCCTTGGGGTTCGGGCAACCGGCCAGAAACGGCTGGCTGGTAGTCGCCTCATCCGATCCGTGACACACCTGCCATGACCGACCACTTCCCGATCGCCGACGAGTTCGTGGCAGCTAACCGGGCGTTCGCCGTCGACTTTGCCGACGCCGACCTCCAGGTCGAACCGACCCGTCACGTGACCGTCGTGGCCTGTATGGACTCCCGGATGGACATCTTCCAGTTACTAGGCCTCGGCCACGGCGAGGCCCACGTGATCCGTAATGCCGGTGGCGTGATCACCGACGACGTCATCCGGTCGCTGTGCCTGTCCCAGCGGTTCCTGAAGACCCGAGAGGTCGTGCTCGTACACCACACCGACTGCGGCCTGGAACGGATCGTCGAGGAAGAGTTCCGGACCCAACTACTCAACGAGGTCGGAGAGGCTCCCTCGTGGGCGTTGGAAGCGTTCACTGACCCTCACGACAGCGTCCGCCTATCGATGCAGCGCCTCCACCAGTCCCCGTTCCTGCTCTACAAGGACCACATTCGTGGTTTCGTCTACAGCGTGTCCACCGGCCTGATGGACGAGGTGGTGTTGGCCGGTTAGGCCCTACGTTGAGTGGAGCCGAGGTGGGAATTCCAGAACCAGATTCCCTGCTAGGCCGTCTATTACGAGGCCGAATTACTCGGGAACGACGCCGTATATCCGGAATTTGCATAGCCGGGTATCCGGGAATTGCATAGCCCGGGTTGCCCGGGTGACTGAAGGCAAATACCCTCGCGGGGCCGCCCAACGATGGGTGGCACCCGTGGGCGGCGGGATCACGCCCCCCCGGGAACCATGAACCGGAGGGGGTTCAATTTATGAAGAGCAAGCTTCTCAGGCTTCTCGCCCTATTCCTGACCATCGGTGTCGTCGCCGCAGCCTGCGGTAGCGACAGCGACGACGCACCAGCTGCACCGGCCACTACGGCCGCAGAGGTCGAAGTTGTCGCGTCCGGCAGTCTCCTGGACGCCGTCCAGGCCCGTGGCACCCTGAACTGCGGAGTCAGCGGCTCGGCCGTGGCGTTCTCCGAAACCCAGGCTGATGGCTCGGTAACCGGTATTGACGCCGACTTCTGTCGGGCAGTAGCTGCCGCCGTCCTTGGCGACGCTGGAGCCGTGAACTTCGTGGCTCTGACGGCCTCGGAGCGCTTCACCGCTGTTCAGACCGGCGACGTGGACGTGCTCATGCGTAACACCACATGGACCCAGAGCCGTGACAGCTCGGTGGGCATGGACTTCGGTCCCACCACCTACTACGACGGCCAGCAGTTGATGGCCCGAGTCAGCGATGGCTTCTCGGGATCCAGCCAGGTCGCCGACATCGACGGTTCCATAGTGTGCACCAACGTCGGAACGACCACGGAGAAGAACATCGCCGAGGCCGCCCTGTTGGCCGGTGCCGATATCACGCTGCTCGGCTTCGAGACGAGCGACGAGGTTTACGAGACCTTCATCGCCGGTGGCTGTGACATCACCACCACCGATGGTTCGGCGCTCGTAGGCCGTAAGGCCAAGCAGATGCCCGCCGATCAGGAGTGGGTGATCTTCCCGGCTACTCCGATCTCCAAGGAGCCGCTCGGCCCGACGTACGGCCAGAACGACTCGGCCTGGGCCGATGCCGTCAACTGGACCGTGTACGCCATGATCATCATGGACGAGTACGGCGTCACCTCCGCCAACGTGGATGCCACGTGCGCCGAGGCCGAGGCCGAGGTCTCACGCCTGTGCGGCGGCGATGGTGAACTCCAGACCGGTATGGGTCTGGCCGCCGACGCCTTCCACCAGGTGATCAGGCAGGTCGGAAGCTACGGCGAGGTCTACGACCGCAACCTGAACCCGGTCGGCCTGTACCGCGAGGGCAGCGCCAACGCCGGATG
>ENA-UPTF01000225-UPTF01000225.1-marine-metagenome-genome-assembly--contig:-NODE-225-length-40519-cov-4.212527_pt1 | contig 40519 bp, 47 predicted proteins | sample MGYA00238166_ERZ767019 | MGnify/ENA primary metagenome ERZ767019 (study PRJEB28930, sample SAMN06266391) | marine metagenome | isolation source: Sea water from 250 m depth | place: Atlantic Ocean | study... | reverse complement strand
AAAAATCTTCGTATTCTAATTCCCAAAGAATCAACCATTCTGGTTCAGATAATCCTAGATCTACAAATTCAACAGGATTGTGCAACGAATCCTTGACTTGTTCAACAGTAGTCCTTCCCCTTGCTAAAAATTCAATTGTAGAAGCAATTCTTCGTACTTGATTCCACACGAATGACGGCCCACTAATCTTGAATCCTATGATATGCTCTCCTTCAATCCAAGGTTCTATACTATCGACAGTTCTTATTGTGTTGTTATCCCCTTCGGGCCTAGAAAAATTCGAGAAATCATGTGTTCCTTCAAAAATGCTCAACCAATCTGACAATTGTTGGACATTGATTCCCGGCCAAAATTCAGCCCCCTCTAGTCGAAATCGATAAGATCGTCGAATTGGGTGTCGCGGATTCCAGTCATTAGGAGCCTTTGCAACTGCCCAAACCCATATGGACTCAGGGAGATGATCATTCATCGCATCAACCATCTTGTTGGGTGATAATTTCCGCCACAGTTCAAGTGGTACTTCGAGCATTGCGACATTCATTCTGACATGTACTCCCGCATCAGTACGGCTGGCATTTCGCAGGGAATGGCATCCTTCACTTGGCCATTCACCCCAAGTTAATTCTGCAATCACTTCCTCAAGAACTCCTTGAGCAGTTACATGATTCGGTTGGTATTGACTGCCATGAAATGAATCGCCGAGATAGCCGTATGCAATTGCGAGGCGAGCCACCTCACCTGACACTCACCTCACTCCTTGAGTATATCTGCTGCTGTGTCTTTGTCGTAACCTAGGCCGCCAACAGACCACTCTAGCGCCTGCTTAATCCAAGGCTGAACCATGGGGTTCTCCTTTTTTGGATCCATTTATCCAAATACAACCAGATGCAGGATTCCCTCTGTCATCAGGCATAGAATCATCTCTATATTTATTAAAAGTTTCCACAAGATCCTTATCTACATCCTTTGAATCAGGTCCTCTATTCATCTGAGTTTCAACCTCAAACCAAGTTTCTTGATCTACCTCATCTGTAACTTTATTATTTACTGAATGTTCACGGTATAAAATTTTTTTTGTAATTTTTTTCATTTTAGATTTAAATTAGTTTTTGAAGATATCTTACTTTAAAAAAAAATCAAATAACAAAAAAAATTACATAATTTAACATAATTTTTTCTACTTACTGCTAAACTAATCAAAAAAAGCTTAGTTAATTTTTTATTGATTATGAAAAAATATGAACAAGAAGCCATAGATACTGCACTTTATTGGAACAAAGAAGGTTTCAATAAAAGAAATCAAGACGTATCTGTTAAACATATGCATTTCCCTCACATTAGATTATGGGAAAATAAATTTTCTATTTTCAAAAATAAAGAAGAATTTTTAAAAGGATTTGATCAACAATCAAAAAATCTTACTTCAGAAGGATGGAATCATACAGTAACAAGATCAATCAAGGTTATCCAATCAGATCCTGAAAAAGTTCACTTAATTTTACATCAATCTCGTCGAGATAAAAATGGTAAGGAATATCACAATTTTCACACACTTTGGATTATGAGCAAGATAAACGAAAAATGGGGAATTCAGTTTCGTTCATCTTTTCTTGAAGGCGCTTCAATGACTTCTTATTAGGTATATAGATATGAAAAAAGATAAATTATATATATTAGGAGCGGGTACTCCTACTCCAACTGAATCCAGATTTGGCTCAGCTTACGTACTAGATATAGATGGAGAAAAAATTATGTTTGATTGTGGTCCTGCTGCAACACATAAATTAGTGAAAAGTGGATTGTGGCCAACAGAAATTGATTATTTGTTTTTTACCCATCATCATTTCGATCACGATATAGATTATCCTTGTTTCTTGTTATGTCGTTGGGATCAAAGTATCGGAAAAGAAAATATGCTTAATGTTTTTGGCCCAAACTTAACAGAAAAAATAACTAATGAAGTTGTTGGAGAGGACGGAGCTTTTTCTCATGATTGGAAAGCTAGAGTTTACCATCCTGTAAGTCAGAAAGTCTATGTAAATAGAGGTGGAACTCTACCAAGGAAACCTCCAAAAGTAAACGCTAATGATATTGCCCCAGGGACAGTAAAGGTTTCAAAGAAATGGGAGGTAATAGCCGACGTCGCAGAGCACGTACAACCCTATCTTGATTCTTTGGCATACAGACTAGAAACTAACAAAAATAAATCCATAGTTTTTACAGGTGATACTCAACCATGTAAGTCTGTTATAAATTTGGCCCAAAACGCAGATATTCTTGTATGTATGTGTTGGGATGATCAAGAAACTATGAATGAAAATGGAGAATTTTTTGGTCAGTGTGGAACTCTAGGAGCAGCTCAGATGGCAGAAGATGCCAACGTAAAAACTCTAGTACTTGTACATATGGGCCCAAATATTAGCTTAGAACAAAATAAGATTTCAGCTAGAAAAGAAATAGGTAAAATTTTCAGTGGAAATATAATATTTTCTGAAGAAATTCAAAGTATTGACATATGGAATAAATAATTTTTATTGAATAAATATTATTTAACTGTTTTAAGTATTAAATTATTATCAGCTAATACCATAAAAATTCAGTAAAATGAGTACCTAATGTGAGATCAGAACCTAAAGATAATCCCAAAATAATACTCAACATCCCAAAAACCGAAATTAAAGAATTCCCTATTAAAGATGATTTTAGATACCTAAAAGGTAACGAAAGCACTATCGTCATTATAGCCATGGCAACTACAGTGCCAACTGCGAAAAAGATTAAAAAAATAATACCAGAAAAAAAATTTGGAGTGTTGGGTAAAATAGCTATTAAAACTGCTGCACTACCAGCTAGACCATGAACAAATCCAATAAAAAACGATTTCGTACTTAAAAATGGAATAAAGTTCATAAAAAAGCTGTGATTTTTTCCATGGTGGAAATCTTTTGCTTGTGTATTATGTGCATGCGATCCATGAATGTGAGTATGAGATAGTCCATCGTGATGATGACTGTGAAAATGGAATGATCCTTTATAAAGTTTCCAAAAAACTTGCAAACCTAAAATTATCAACATGATCGCTACTCCAAATTCAAAATATATGGCGATATGCATATAAAGATCTAAAAAATTTTCTTTCAGTAAAAGAATTATTGTCCCCAATATCATTAGTGGTATGGTATGCCCTATCCCCCATGATATGCCTACCCAAACAGCATTAATAATCTTTTTATAATCTCTAACAATAGTAGAAATGGCAACTATATGATCACCATCAGTTGAATGTTTAAGTCCGATTAATAATCCTATAAATAAGGCAGATAGGATTCCCGAAAATTGTATTATTTCTTGTTCCATTATTTTTATGAATAATAAAGGTATTCCTTTAAATTATAAATCAATTATAATCCGATTTAATGACTAAAGAAGAGTTGTCTAAATTCAAAAGGAGTCGATTAATGGGAATAATGAATGCTGAAGAAAATAAAAAAATATCTGCTGGACCAGATATCTGGTTAGCTGGAGATCCAGAAGATCTAAAATCAATGATGAATAAAGGTATAAAAGGAATTGTGACAAATACTGTAGTTCTTAAAGATATGACTGACAAATATGGTTCTATAATAGATTTGACTAAACGCTACTTAGATATAACAGATAAAAAAATAGCGATTGAAATTGATGGCCATTCTACTAACGAATTATTGGATGTGGGAGAAACTTTCACCAAAATGTCTGATCAAATTATTCTAAAAATCCCTATGACTAGTTATGCGTTAGATGCATTTTCAGAATTGAAAAAAACTAATATAGAAACTTTTTGTACAACAATTTTTTCCCTTAATCAAGCAGTAATAGCTGGTAACGCTGGAGCAACACATGTGTTGCCATTTTGTGAGCCATTCTTAGAAGTAAATCAAGATTCTACAAAATTAGTCAGGGATATAAAGGCTACTTTTGATTCATGGAAGAATAGACCTTTTATAACAGCAGCTTTAGTACGTTCAACAACAACTGCACATAAAGCTATACGAGATGGTGCTGATGGAATAATAGTCTTCTGGCCAGTTTTTGAGGAAATGATTAAATCTAAATTGACAGATGAATGGAATCAAACTTTTCTCGACAACTGGAATGGGATTTATAAGTCAGGCAATCTATCAGATCTAAATTACAAACCTTAAAAAAAATTTTCATGTGACAGAAAAGATGACAGTAATGAGAAGGTCAGATAATATGATTATCCCATACCCCTCAAAGTGAATGTTGATAGCTTGCTCCTAAAGAGTGAGCTGTCAACCATTTTCAAATGATTCCTATTCCAAAAATCAAAATTAGTATTACTGCAATAAGTACAGCAGATATTAATATGTAAAATTTTATATCTTGCATTTATTAATTATAAATAAGTTTAAAAAATAATTATTAGAAGGTTTAATTACGCTTATGAATCAACTTTTAATTTATATTAATTAGATGATTAGATACAAAATATTAGTTTTTATATTAGTAATGATAGGGGTTTTTTTTATTCTTGATAGAATGATAGGCAATAAATTAGACTCACATATTAAAATAAAATACTTTACTTATGCAAGTATAATGAGTTTGGCTGGCTTTGTTCTAGGATTTGTTTTATTTTATTTACTTAGTTAAATTTCAATTGAATTTATGTTAGAATTCTAAATGATGAGTAATATTGATATTAGAAAATGTTGTTGCTGTTGTTGTAGAACCGAGAGGTTTCTTTAGTAAGTACTTGCATTTTTATTTAATAGAGAAACCCCTTGAAGGGGTTTTTTTTATGAATTATTTTAGGATGTACAAATGAATGAATATATAAATAATTTTTTTTCTTTTCCAGAATTGATAAATGAGATTTCAGCTCGGTTTGTTGCGCTTGGAGTTGTTTTACTTTCTATTCCAACACTATTATTACTATTGAACAATAGTAATTACGTCTATATCTTCCTTTCCTGTCTAGTATATGGATTTTTAGCTAGAGTATCATCTGGTCCCAAAATTAGCCCGTTGGCTCTTTTCGTAACAAAATTTCTTGTACCAAAGTTGAATAGACCTGAAAATCTAGTCCCAGGACCTCCAAAAAGGTTTGCTCAAGCAATTGGATTGATTTTTTCAATCTTTACAACTGTTTTTTTCTTATTAGGTTTTAATGTCATAGCAATAAGCCTTATATCTATTCTAATTGTATTCGCATCTTTAGAATCATTTTTAGGATTTTGCGCTGGCTGTAAAGTGTTTAAATTTCTAATGCATATTGGATTGATTCCTAATAACATATGTGAGAGATGTGCCAATTATAAATTTTAATTAGGTATATTTATGGATTTCTCAATATAGATTTTAAATTATAATGTATTTATGAAGAAAACAATTGGAAAATTTTTTTTAATCACTTTATTTATAGCTTTGTTATCAGCATGTGCTGAATCAGAGCCTGCTCCTGCACCAATGAGTTCGCCTCCTATTATGCAACAAGTTGCTCCGAGCCCAACTGCAAAACCTGTTAACAGTGTAAATACTAGAGTGGTTTCAAAACCAAAATCAACAAAACCTAAAAAGACTGTAATTCCAACTCCTGAGCCTATAATTACTAAGAAGGCTACAACCAATGTAAATGAAACCTCTAAAGCTGTAGAAAATAAGGCAAAGGCAGAGAACAGTACAAGTAATACCTACAGTGGAAGTACAAAACAAGTAATAAAATCCACAGAAGAAGAGGTTATACGTCTACAAAATAAAATAGCTCAAGATGCAACTGTCTGTTATGGTGCTGAAGGTTTACTTGGATCTATTTGTGAATCAGGAATGAATACTTTAAAATCTAATCCCATGACTTGTATGAACCCAGGAGAAGAATGGTTAGCAGCTCTATGTGCAAGAGAATCCAAAAATCCATCTGTACAAGCTATGGCAGGATCAATGATGCAATCAATGAAAAGTGGAAATATGGATACTTCCTCAAGCACTGGGGCTATGATGGCTGACATGATGCAATCAGGATCTCAAGAGGAAGCAAAAGCACAACTGCCTGATTATATGAGTGCTATGATGAGTTCTATGATGGGCGGCCAGAGTGGAGGCATGAGTTCTATGATGGGTGCAGGAATGATGGGAGGAAATATGCCTGATATGGGAGGTGGTGGTGGGGTCACTAACGCCTCAGAGCCAAGCGGCCCAGCAGTTGATTTATCAAATTTACCAAAGTTCGTTACAAATAATTTTATAGATTTGGATACATTTAAATCAATAACAAAATTTAGAGGAGCATATGGTCATGATTACTCCGCAAGTGATGAAGAATATGACCCTACAGGAAAATCATGTAGAAGTATGAAACATTACTTTGAAGCATATACACTTGATCAACGTTGGTCGGGTCAATTCGGATCCTACGATACAAAAGGGAATGTAAATTATTATGCTCCTACAAGTGGCAAAATTATTGATATTGTTCATGGTTCATTTAGTAGAGATAATGGTAGCGAAGGAGAAGAATGGCAATTTACCATTGAATCTTCTGAATATCCAAGTGTAAATATTAAATTTCATCATGTTAATTTAGAGCCTCATTTACGAGGTGGAGGGAATGTTAAAGCTGGTGATGTATTAGGCACAATTGCTAGAGACAATGGACAAGGAGAGATAGCTTCCTATGTTTTATTAGGAAAAGGAACTTTAAAATATGTTTCATTTTTTGAATTAATAACTGATGATGTATTTGCACTATATGAATCTAGAGGATTAAAAAATAGATCAGATGTAATCATTTCACGTGAGGATAGGGAAAGCAATCCTATCCCTTGCACTATAGGAGATGGTGAAGGAGGTAAGTTTTATTTCGCTGGAGGTAACGAACTACAATTTGCACAATGGCAACAAGGTTCAGAAAATTGGGTTTCTTTAACCCCAAAATAAATAAGGAATTCTTATATTGGATTATGTAAAATCAGACTGCTTGGATTATCTTAAAGCCTTAAAAGAGAACTCTATCGATCTTATAATTACAGATCCCCCCTACTTTATAGGCTTCGATGGTGGGAAAGGGTGGGATTCACAGTGGGAAAACGAAAAAGAATATTTAAGTTGGTGTTCCAAATGGGTAAAGGAATGCGTTCGAGTTTTAAAACCTAATAGAATGCTAGTTGTGTGGGGAACTCTAAAAACTGAAACATTTCTAAAATTCAAACTTGAAACTTCTAAATTAGTTGGTATGTTCCCTCAAAATGAAATTATATGGTCTTACAATTGGGGTGGAAGAGATAAAAGCAATTTTGCAAGAAAACATGAGTATGCATGGTGTTGGAGTAAAGGTGAAAAATTCCTCTTCAACTCAGGAGAAGTTCTTCAACCAAGGAAATTAAAAAAAAATTTGAGAACAGGAGAAAAATATTCCAAAGGCTCCATTCCAACATCAGTCTGGGAAAAAAACAATCACACAACTTCTAAAGATTATATTGGATGGCATCCTACAACAAAAAATCTAGATGTACTATCTAGAATTATTAAAGCCTATAGTAATGAAAAAGATACAATATTGGACATATTTATGGGGTCTGGTTCAACTGCAGTAGCAGCTATTAGAGCCGGAAGAAATGTAATAGGATGCGAATCAGATGAAGAATTTTATAATTTATCATCTGAAAGGATTCAACAAGAAAAGAAACATAAGACAAAATAATATAAATATATCACTTTGTTTGAAGATGAATGTTAAAGTTATATTGGAAATTCAAACAACTTCAACTTCATTTTGTACATACCCAACCCCTTCAAGACTAATGTAAACACTGTCTCCTGACTCAAGAGGAACTATTTCCTCATCTTTTCTAGCTATAGCAAAACCACCTGAATATTGAATTACTAAATCTGGAGGTATATCGTGTGCAACTGTTGATGCTACTATATCAACTGGTGACCTTTTAAATACTGTCACTACAGATCCTGATCCTACTAATTTTTTATTTCTATATTGATTTATTTCAAGTTTAAGTTCAATAGGTTTATTATTTTCTTCTTCATCTTCCATAGATAAAATACAAGGTCCAATAGAAGCGCATCCTTTAAAAACTTTTGCAGGCACGGTCCAAACTGTAGCTAAAGAACCTAAATTACCTGCAACTTCGTTTCCAGTCGAAATTCCTACAAATTTTCCTTTGTAAATAATAAAAATTATTTCACCTTCTGCAATAGTTTTCTCAGTATCAGAACGAATACCTACTTTATCAAAAGGACCTACAAGTCTATGATTTGTACCTTTATATAAAGTTGTTGATATTTTTGGAGTGTTATAAGCTAACTTAGTTTCTTCTGGAGCATTTTTTAAATCTGAATCCTTGATAATCATGTTCCCGAAACCACCTGCCCACATTTCTTCGGGTTCTATTGGCTTAATTATCCTAGCAGGACCCTCTTTTTTAATCGACCAAGTGATAAGATCAGACAATTTAAATTTTTTCCCTTTACCCTGCTTCAGAATGCCATTTGTTATTGAATCAACTTTAGATTCTGTTATATGGGCAGTATTTAATAAATCTGTATAATCGACTATCAAATCATTAATGCTAGTTAGAGAAGTTAATTCATCATTTTCAGTTTGAACACACAAATGGTTAGTTCCAAATCCTTCTGAGATCCTGTAATACTTCAATTTCTTTCTCCTAATTCATGTTTATTTAAATTTATATTATTATGAAAAAAAAACAAAGTGATATGAGTAATTATTCCTCGACAATAAATGTCTATAAAATTAATTAATTTTTTTATTATAAACGTGATATTATTATGCTGAAGTCAACTGAAATTATTATTGATGAGCTAATAAAATGATTAATGAAGAATCAAAAAAACAATTAGAAGCTAGAAAAGCTCTAAATCAACAACCCTTAAATACCCTGTCACCAATTGATGCTAGAAAGCAGTTTAATGAAGCTAAGGAAAATGTGGGGTTTTTAAATATAGAAATTTTAAATGTAGAAAATAGAAAAATAGAAGTTAATGGAACAAAAATAAATATCCGTATTTTTTCAGACTCAAATGAAAATAATTTACCCTTATTGGTAAACTTTCATGGGGGAGGTTGGGTTCTTGGAGATTTAGACTCAGATGAATCAATGTGTAAATTTCTTTCAAAAAAATCTGGATACAAAGTGATTTCAGTGGATTACAGATTAGCCCCTGAAAACAAATTTCCTATACCACTAGAAGATTGTTATGAGTCATTGCTTTACTTTTATGAAAATAGTAAAGAATTTGGAATAAACCCTGAAAAAATTTCAATATGCGGTACTTCAGCTGGAGGAAATCTTTCTGCAGCCGTCTCTATACTTTTAAGAGACAACAATAAAAATATAGTTAAATCTCAAATTTTATTCTGTCCTGTAACTGACAATGATTTCAACACAAAAACTTATATTGAGTATGTTGAAGGATATGGTTTGGATAAGGCAGTTATGTTATGGTTTTGGAATCATTATGTAGACGGTGAAATTACTAGATATGCAGCTCCTAACAAAGATACGAAAAATAGTAATTTACCAAAGACTTATATAATCACAGCCGAGTGCGATATTTTGAGATCTGAAGCAGAAAAATATTATGAAAATATTAGAAAAAATGTAGATTCAAAAATTGAAATGTTTGAAGGAGCTCTACATGGATTCAATGTTAATATTGGTGAAATAACAAATGCTGAAATATGTTTAGATAAAGTTTCTAGATTCTTAAATGATTAGGAAATTTTAAACCCCTCGTAATTTGTTTTAGCTATTTCATCACATTTTTCTCTGTAAGTTTGATAACCCCCTGCGTATGGCATAAATACTCTTTTCTTACCAGGTACATTTGCACCTACGTACCAAGAATTACAAGTGTCTCTTAGTGTACTACTAGCAATTATTTCAACAAGATCCATCCATTCATTTTCAGCAGTAAGATCAGCTTCTATTTCTTTTTTATCATTTGCATTCATGTGTTTAATACAATCAATAATCCATTCAACATGTTGTTCGATTGCAACCATCATATTCCCCAAAACTGAAGGACTACCTGGTCCAGTTATCGTGAACATATTAGGGAATCCTTCTATGCATAAGCCTAGGTATGACCTAGGACCTTCTTTCCATTTGTCAGCTAAGTTGACTCCATTTTTTCCAATAATATCAATAGAAGTTAACGCTCCCGTCATCGCATCAAATCCCGTTGCGAAAATTATTATGTCAAAAGAAAATTGATCTTTTGATGTTTTTAATCCATTGGTAGTTAATGATTCAATCGGAGTCTTATTTATATCTATTAAATCTACATTTGGTTTGTTGTAAGTTTCAAAATAATCAGTATCAGCACACAATCTTTTACATGCAATAGTAGTTTTTGGAGACAGTAATTCTGCTGTTGCTGGATCTTTTACTATTTCTTTAATTTTGGACCTTACAAAATTTGCTGCTGCATCGTTGGCTCTCTCATCAAATCCTATATCCATAAAAGCCGAATTGAAATCTGTCCCGCCATAATCCCATTTTTTTTGAAATTCTATCTTTCTTTCTTCATCAGAAACATCAAAAACATTCTTTGTACCATATACTGTTGATGCTATCCCTGCTCTAGCATTCCTTGCTTCATCTCGTATGGATGAATAATTTGATTTTACTTTTTTTACTTCTTGATCAGTTAGTTTTCTATTTTTTGCTGGTATTGAATAATTAGCAGTTCTTTGAAAAACCGTTAAATGTTTTGCGTCTTTTGCGATTACTGGTATAGCTTGAACTGCTGAAGAACCAGTTCCAATAATCCCCACCTTTTTGCCAGCAAAATCTATCTTCTGATGAGGCCAATTACCAGTAACATACCAATCCCCTTTATATGAATCTAATCCATTAAACGAAATTTCTTTTACAGAAGATAAGGTTCCGGTTGCCATTATGCAATATTGCGCTAAATAATTGTCACCAGAACTAGTTGATATATACCATTTGTTTAGATCTTCTTTGAAAACAGAAGACCTAACCCTTTGATTAAATTTAATGTCTTTCCTTAAATCGAATCTGTCCGCAACATGATTTGCATACTTAAGAATTTCACTTTGTGTGGAATATCTACTTGACCAACTCCATTCTTGTTGTAATTCTTCTGAGAAAGAATAAGAATATTCAATACTTTCAACATCACATCTAGCCCCAGGATATCTATTCCAATACCATGTCCCTCCTACACCTTTTCCTGCTTCAACTATAAGAGCTTTTAATCCTAATTCCCTCAACTTAAAGAGCATATACATCCCGCCAAAACCAGCTCCTACGATTAGAACATCTAATTTTATTTCATTATTTTTTTTTCTCATGTTTAAATAACACTAAGTAACTTTTGATACAACATTATTGACATTTATTATATAGTAGTATTTCTTGATTAATTGTTAATTTCATTAAAAATAAGTACAATAAAAGAACAAGGGGGAAATATGTGTGAAAACTCAGAATGCAAAAACGAAAGTTGCACTTGTGATCCATGTCATTGTAATGCAAACGAACAGTGTTAATTCTTATATCCAATATTATTTAAGTCTATAACTCTATTCATAAAAGTTATAGTTTATTGTTTGTTTCGTTAAAATTTCTTATCTATCAATTAATGAACTTTGTTTCATTCCTCATTTTTTTCTAAAGATTTTTTTATAATATATAGTTAATTTATTTAACAGAACAATTATTTTAGGAGAAAAAGTTGGCTGGAAAAAAGATATCAGTTGAATTCGAAGTTCAACAAGATTTAATAAAAATGCTAGAAAAAGCTAAAGAAGAATATGATCTAAAAAGCGTTGATAAAGCCCTAAGATGTATTTTAGATTACGTAGCCTTAGATGGTGATTGGGAAGAGATATTTGGCGAAACTAGATGTATTCGTTGTGGCGGTAAAAGTGGTTGGGAAGAAAATTAATTTTAAAATTTATAACAAGTATGAAATAAAAACACTTCTTTTATTTACATTTGTGAGCCTTTTTATAATAATGTTCTCTTGTTCAGAAGAAACGTTTGAAGAAACAGATGAAGAAACATATACTAATGTTGCAATTCAAACTGACCCCTCTTATCCACAATCAATGACAACTAATACATCATCAAATATAAAACCAATAACAAATCCTAATCCAAAAGTACCCGTATCAGGTTCAGATAAATATAAATCACCTAACAATGAAACAAATAAAGCAGTTGAAGAAATACCTTTTGGTAAGCTATTCAAACCCAAGTTTATAGATTCAGAAATTTCAATACACAGTTTGAATATGATCGTTCCAGAAAACTGGAATATATCGATTAAAGAAGATCAAGGAGAAATAAAAATCCAAGGAGGGCAAGGTGATATATGGATAAAAAATTATGCTTATAAAGATGGTATGGCCCATAGAAATGCATTCTACTCAGAAGTTGAAGGCATATTAAACGGTGCAAAAGAAAAAAACTATATAGAAAAATCAAATCTGAGAACATTTTTCAATGGTTCAGAAAGTGTAATAAGTACTGGTAATTATGGGAGACCATTTAGACAACACCTATTCATTGCTTCAAGTGCAACTCATTTAACGATGTTTGTTTTTTCATGTAATCCTGATTACTTATCTGAGTATGAAGATATTTTTAAAGAAGTTATAGATTCTATTGAAATCATAAAAGTTCTAAATAAAACTCCTACTGTTGAAACAGTAACTGATCCAGGAGTTACTGTTTCAACAACAACTTCCACCTTCAAATCTAATGTTTTAGCACCTACTCGTAGTCGTAGTGTAATTAAAATAACACCTACTGCTACTGTTGTAGCAACACCTATTGAAACAACAAAATCCAGTGGTTTTATGGGATATGAAAATGGTATAACTTGGGGGTCTACCACAGTATACAATGGCATAGGCTATTTTTATGTGGATGATTTAAAACAATATTATACTAATGCAAACGATCAATTAGGCTATTTTTATAGTGGGTATGCTGAACCGACAGCATTTTATGGAAATATAAAACGAAATCCATCATTATGTGGTGATCATGACGGGTATTCAGGATTTTCATTTAATAATGAACCCACGCTTGCTTCTCTAGTTGAAAATTATAATAACTCAGATATAAAGTACGAAGATTTAAACGTTACTTTTGGAACAGCAAGATCTGAGTGTTACTCTGGATTGCTTCCTTTCACTCAAGGCGGGAGATATGGCCTGATTGATCCAGTAAGTATGGAGGGAAATGGAGATCTTTTATTAAACTGGTGGATAGCTGACAGAGGAGTAAAAGAATTTTTCGCAGCACCTTCAATGCGTGGAGGGGCTAATCTAACTAAAAACTGGGATGGAACCAAAAAATTACATGTAGGGGGGACTGAAAATAACGATGGTACAGGATTCGGCGGAGTATATAATTATGTGAGTAACTTTAATGGTAGGCCAATGTGGGTAAATCTTGAATGTGGCGATGGTTCTGAAAAATGTTATATTTTTTATTATAAAGATCCAAACGGAGCAGTTGATAAATACGGCACTTTGATAGATAGAGGAACATGGGTAGTACAAACTCCAGAACCGTCCGGAAAATGGTCTGCTGCTTCATATACCGATGCAGAATGGCCTTGGCAAGGAGGATGGGGAGAACCTATTGTGTTTGTATTAGAATTGGAGGGTGAATAATTATGCCTAGAAGGAAAAGGAAAGAAGAAGATATTAATAACCTTTCGATTAAAGAATGGATCATTAAAGAACTTGGACTTAAGTGGATATTTATATTCATAATTTGTGTACTGGTGGTTTATTTGATTTCATTGATTATTGAATATCTAGTTTAAGAAATATATAAAAGATAAAAGGAGGAAAAATGTCTGAAAGATTAAAAAACAAAGTTGCTATCATAACTGGTGGAAATAGTGGAATAGGAGAAAATACAGCTCATCTTTTTGCCAAAGAAGGTGCAAAAGTAATAATTATGGCAAGAAGAGAAGAAGAAGGAAAAAGAGTTGAAGGTGAAATAAAAAAAGAAAGCGGTGAAGCAACTTTTATACGTTGTGATGTTGGAGATTTAGATTCTGTTGAGAATGCTGTTAAACAAGCATCTGAAATTTACGGGAATATTCATCTTTTATTTAATAATGCTGGACACGGTGCACCAGGAGATTTTCCTGAATCTACCACGGAAGCATGGAACACAGTGATTAATGATAATCTTAATGGCACTTTTTATGTATCAAGAGCGGTATGGCCTCATATGGTGGAATCAGGAGGCGGAGCCATAGTTAATATGTCTTCTCTAGCTGCTCAAAGAGGATTCAGTCCAAAAATGAAGGAACAATTTGGAACTACTGCCCCTTCCTACTACGTTGCTAAAGCAGGAATTGATGCACTAACAAGATATATGGCTGGAGTCGGAGGAGATAAAAATATTAGAGTTAACTGTATAAGACCTGGACAAATCATGACACCTGGTGCAACTAGAGGCACAATTAACGATCCTGATGGGGGCCATCATGTTTTTGAGAGCATGTTTGATCTAACACAAATAATTCCTGGTCCTGGCTACCCAAGAGACGTAGCGAATCTTGTCCTTTTTCTAATGAGTGATGAGTCAAGATTTATCACTTCAGAAATAATTAATATTGACGGAGGAGTAGCTGCAAAAATTTAGAAGGATATTTACTATAAAATGGGTAATAGTAATCATATTGGTAACTGTCCACTAAAAGCACATATAATATCCAATAATACAGAAAGAACAATTTCATGAAAAATAAATCTGTTAAATATGACATTCTTCTCAAAGGGGGTCGAGTTATAGATCCCGCTAATAATATTGATGATCTTTTCGATGTAGGGATTTCAGGTGGTTTCATAGCAAATGTTGAAAAAAACATATCAGAAAAAGATGCATTTAATACAGTAGATGTAACTGATCTAATTGTCTGTCCAGGATTAGTTGACTTACATGTGCATTTATTTGGTTATCAAGGAGCAATTTTGCCCGACGCACATTGTTTGCCTGAAGGAACAACAACTGTTGTGGATGCTGGAGGATCTGGACATATAACTTTTGATGAATTCAATGAAAAAATTATTCAACCTTCTCAAGTTAAAATATTCGCTCTGTTGAATATTGTTGGAGAAGGAATGGTTGGGCAGCCTGAACAAAACATTCAAGGGATGAGTGTAGATTTAACCTCAGAAAAAATTAAAGAAAGACCAGATTTGATTGTAGGAATTAAGGTCGCTCATAATTCAGGTCCTACTTGGGAACCTATAGATAGAGCTATTGAGGCAGCAACTGATTCTGGAGTTTTTGTAATGGTTGATCAAACTCCAACTGCAGCCAGACCAATGAAGGAAATGATGCTCGATCATCTCAGAAAAAATGATATTGTTACTCACTGTTATGCTTTAAGTAAACCAATGACGGATGAAAAAGATAAAGTAAAAGAGTATTTTTTTAGAGCTAGAGAAAAAGGTCTAAAATTTGACGTTGGTCATGGGGCAGGAAGTTTCTCATTCAGAATTGCTAAAGCAGCTATAGATCAGAATTTTTTACCCGATACAATATCAACAGATATGCATAGAGACAGTATTTTAAATAACCAAGCTACAATGCCTGAAACTATGACAAAGCTTTTAGCACTAGGTATGGATTTACAAGATATTGTTAAACGATCAACTACAGATCCTGCTAAGATAATAAATCATCCTGAATTGGGCACTTTAGGGCAAACTGCTATTGCAGATATAGCTGTACTGAAGGTTAATAATGGAGATTTTGGGATGACCGATAATGGAACTGCATCACGAGTAATGTATTCAAATAAAAGAATTACCTGCGAAATGACTATTAAAAATGGGAAAGTGTTGTGGGATAGAAATGGATTGTCTCGAGATGATTGGTCTATCACACCACCAACTAATCCATTACTATAAACAATCTTTCAAAACTTTACCAAATTATCATTTCATTTTTTTAACTTGACAAAATAAAACCTATACAGTAAAAATCTGATATGAAAATGAAAAAAAATCTTTTAATATTTAATTTTTGAGGTTATTTTTTAGATTTTTTCATTTTATAAATCAAACTGAAAATTGCCTTTTATGGGCATTTTTTTATTAAGGAGTAAAAATGGCAAAATATATGATACAAGCAAGTTATTCTGCTGAAGCTTGGGCAGCGCAGATAAAAAATCCCATGAATAGAATGGAAGTTGTTGGTAAACAGATGGCAGCAATGGGATGTAAATTAATAGATGGATATATGACATTTGGAGATTCAGATCTAGTTATTATTGTTGATGCACCAGACAATATTACAGCCGCAGGAATGTTGATTAAAGTTGCATCTTCTGGAGCGTTAGATAACGTATCCACAACTGTGTTACTAGATATGAACGACGCGGTAGCCGCAATAAAAAAAGCTGGAGAATTTGATTACACTCCTCCTGGAAAATAAGCTATTCACCAAATTTTTTCATAATTAATGCTATATGTTTTGCTCCTAATGTTAAATCTTCTATCGTGATATTTTCATTGGGAGCATGAATTTTATGCGTGGGGTGATCTATCCCTGCACTACAAACGGGAATCCCAAGTATAGAACCAAATTCATACATAGGTCCAGAACCAGCCGTGTTGGGAGTAATGACAGGATTTTTCTTGTATACGTCAAAGGCAGTCTTTTTAACTAATTCAACCCAATCGGAATTCATTTCTGTTCTATAGGGATAAACTTTTCCAATGGGTTCTATATCAATATCCGAAAAGCCATTTTTGACTAGATGTTTTTTTACTAATTCAAATATTTTATTTGGATCTTGATTAGGCACAAGTCTAAAATCCATTTTACATTGAGCAACAGCAGGTAAAACCGTTTTCATTCCCTCACCGTTATAACCTGACTCTATCCCTGCTACATTTGCAGTAGGTTCTGCAAAAAGTTTTATTTTTAAATCTTCATTTGATTCTAAATCATCACCTAATTTTTCTAAACCAAATGTCTCTTTCCATTCATTTGTATCGTCTGGCAAAGATAATATAGCTTTAATTTGTTCATTGTTTAAATCTAGAATATCTTCTCTAAATCCTTCAATGATTATTTTACCTTCATCATTTTTCATCGAATTTATAGCTTGAATAAGTCTTTCAATTGCTGATGGCAAAATAGGAGCATAGGATGAATGAGCGTCAACGCTCAATTTTCTTACACTCATATTTATAGTAAGAACACCCTTTAAACCTAAATAAATAAATGGATTGTTAGACATATTTCTACCTCCTCCCTCCCATATACATGCATCGGCAGATAATAATGTTTTATTTTTTTCTATAAGGCTCATCAGATTTTTACTCCCCATCTCTTCTTCTCCCTCAGCAAAAAACTTTATATTACAAGGTAATTTGTTTTCTATATCGAGGAACGCTCGAATTGCGGCAAGTCTAGCTGCAATATTCCCCTTATCATCAGACATCCCTCTACCGTAAAGTCTGTTCCCTCTTTTTTCTGGATGAAAAGGATCTGATTCCCATAATTCAAGTGGGTCAGGAGGTTGAACATCATAATGAGTGTATAACATTAAAGTCTTACCATTATTTATTTTATATTCTCCAAAAATAGATGGATGACCATTATTAGAAGTTTGAAGAATTTTTGTATTTAGACCATATTCTGACAAAATATTTTTCATTAGAGATGGAGCCTTTTCGAAACCTATATTTTGTGTAGAAATACTCGGTTGAGCTACCATTTTAAAAAGAGTTTCTATCGTTTCATCGATATGACTGTCTATGTGAGAAAAAATTTTTTCCATATTTATTTCCTTTTTAATTTCAAAATTAATTTAAGCAAATCCTCCAGGAGCATAATCAAAATCCACTCCTGCCCTGTCAGCTATTATTTTACGAACTATACCAGAATTTTTTCTTCCCCAGCCCTTATTCATAGCTTCAATTACTTTTTGTTCAATTATATTTGCCATGTCCATTGGAACTTTATTTTCTCTTCCCATTTCACAAGATAATCTAACATCTTTTGCAGCTAATTCTAAGAAAAAAGATAACTCATTGCTTTCAAAATTATATTCCTTCGCTTCTATCCAATTTTTAAAAGGTGGATTTTTCCCTGAAGCACATTTAGATATTGCACTTACTAAAGTGTCTAAATCCATACCTGCTTTTACGCCTGAAGCTAAAACTTCTGTTGTAATACCCAATAAAAGGGCACTAAAAAGTTGATGTGAAAGTTTACATATCGTTCCACTACCAACTGGGCCACAATAAATTGCCTTATCACCCATGGAATCTAATGCTGGCTTTATTTTTTTATAAGTACTTTCTTTGCCTCCAACCATAATCGACATATCTCTATTGATTGCTCCAATTACTCCACCACTTACTGGGCAATCTAAAAATTCTATTCCTTTTTGTTCAAATAATTTATGAAGTTTTTTTACCATCGCTAAAGAATTAGTTGAAGCATCTAAAATAATGCTACTGGGGTTTACAGTTTCAATTATTCCTGATTTACCAATACAAACTTTTTCAACGTCTTGAGGCATTGGAAGACTCATAAACACAATATCTTTGTCTGTAGCACATTCAGCTGGGGTATCAGCCCAATTGCCCCCTGCTTCTAAAATATCTATTGCAGATTCTTGATTTAGATCACATACCGTGAATTCAGACGCAAATTTTTGAACACTTTTTGCCATAGGATTTCCCATGTTCCCTACACCGATCCAACCTATTTTCATTATTATCTCCCTACTATTTGAAATACATCATATATCAAAAATTAAACAAATTTAATAAAGGAAAAGTAATATACCAATGGCTTAACATATATGAAAATAATCAAGAAGCGATCATATTCTCTGATTTAAATAGATGTTAATTAATTAGTACCCACCATATAATATTCAATAAATATATAAACAGGGTCAATGAAATCATTTAAATGGAAAGGAATTCCAGTCAATTTACCAAGTACCTACAATGAGTGGTTATTTTTTAGTATTTTAACTGTTGGATCTGTTATTTTTTCTATAGTTATTTTAATATTTAGTATAAAAAAAGATTAACTAAGTTACTCAGTTCCTCTTCGTAAAACCTTACCTGGTTTTTTTCTTGAATGCTTACCATTATCAATAATAAGATCACCAGCTACAAATACAAATGGAATCCCACTTGGCAGTTGATGAGGGTCATCGAACGTTGCATTATCAATCACAACTTTGGGATCAAAAATAGTTATGTCAGCCACGTAATCTTTTTGTATATGACCACGCTTCTTCATTCCAAGTCTTTTCGCAGGGAATCCAGTCATTTTGTAAACCGCCTCTTCCAAAGACAAAACAGATGGTTTTTCTCTTACATACCTTCCTAGTATCCTAGGATATGTTCCATAAAATCGTGGATGTGGTTGTCCTGATTTATAGAATCCATCAGGCGATACAGCATTTCCATCAGATCCAAACATTGCTAATGGATGATCCATAAAACATCTGATGTCACTTTCAACACGATTATGTACTATCGTTGGTACTGCACCTTTTTCTTCTTCAACTAATTGAAGAACTGTTTCTGCTAAATCTATTTTTCTTTTTTTTGAAATTTCCTCTATAGACATTCCGATTAAACTTTTGTTTTTTTCATTTTTTGTTGATGACATAATTACTGTTTCCCAACGTGGAGCAAGTCCTCCAATACCTTTGCTGACCTCTTCTTTAATTCTTCCCCTGATTTCTACATCTTTAAGTCTTGCCATATATTCATCTAGACCACCTGATTGAGCCCATAAAGGAATCACCTGATCAAGGCCTGCTCCTGCAGCAGTATAAGGATACATGTCATAAGTTATATCAAGACCTTCTTCGACAGCATTATCAAAAAGTTCATGCATTTTAGGCCCTTCACCGTAATATCTCCAATCTGTTATGGCTAAATGTGAAAATTGAACTGAAATATTTGCTTTTTTGCCAATTTCTACAGCTTCAACAATTTTTGACAAATGACGACCAGCTCCTTCCCTTGCATGTGTTGCATAAAAAATCCCTTCATAATGCGACAAAGCTTTACAAATTTCTACCACCTCTTCTGTAGAAGCATAAGCAGATGGAGGTACAGATAAACCGGTGGATATAGAGAAAGCACCCTGTTCGATAGCTTCAGTAGCTAAATATTTCATTTCTTTTAATTCTGCATCAGTTGCGCGACGATCCTCATTTGCCCCTGAAGCGACTTGAAGTGCTGCATAACCTAATTGTGGAGCGATGTTAATACTCACACCATTGTTTTCAATAGTATTAGCCCATTCGTCTAATGTATTCCATGTCCAATTAGTATTGGGATCATCAGCTACTGCACATTTTTCCCATAGTTCTTTATGAAGTCCTTTTGGTCCAATTTTTCCACATGGAAATGGAGAATAACTACAGTTCCCAGTTACTTCAGTTGTTACTCCCTGATGTGCTTTACTTTCTCCATAAGGATCATTAATCAAGGAAATATCTGAGTGGGTATGCATATCGATGAATCCTGGTGAAACAATTAAATTCTCAGCATTAATTACTTTTTTAGCTTCAGATGATTTCAAAGATCCAATGGCAGCAATTTTTTGATTAAGAATGCCTACGTCAGCTTTGAAAGCTGATTTACCACTACCATCAACAATCTTACCGTTTATTATAAGTGTGTCAAACTGCATAATTTTTTCCTTTCATCTTTATTGCTTAACTCTTAAAGTTAATAAATTATTATTGAAACTCAAACGTTAAATTATAATATAGCCCACTGTCTCAAAATCTCGTATCAAGATTAAGTAGATATTTCAATCAAATATGCTAAAGATATTAAGTAACATAGTTTCAGGATAAATAATGAATGAATTTAAAATAGCAAGAGACTTGGGTGCAAACTGGCTAGAATCCCAAATAAAAAATGACGGAATTATCGGTGATTCAACAGCTGGAGTAACTGCATACTATAAAGTTCCTGCAGCTCTGCAGGTTTGTGGGAAAACACAACAAGCAAACAGAATGATAGATTGGATTAGGGATTTTGGGTTAGAAACAAATGGTGATTTTGGACCAAGACCAAAAGATGAACTAAAAAACTATTGGTATACCTATTACAACAGCTGGGTTGTGGTAGGTTCTCAAAGATTGGGACAGTTTGACGTTGCACAAAAGGGAATGAATTTCATTAAGAGATTTTGGGATAAAGAAAGTGGTGGTTTTTTTTCAGATGTTGAAAAAAAAAATAAAAACACTTACCAAGACTTATGGGTAGTTGCGGGAAACGGAATTGCTGCTATATATACAGGAGAATTAGAAATTGCAAAATCAGTTGGGAATTGGATGCAAAAACTTATGGACTTACAACCAGAGTATCCTGAAAAACTATATTCAGTATTTAATAAATCAGAAGGATTAATTACAGAATTCAAAGATGATGATATTAGATTTGTTATGTCTGCAAATGCAGAAAGGGATCAATTCTTTTTTCATCCTGGCATAGCAGCGGGGTTTCTTTCTAGGTTGTATCTTCATACTAATGAAAAAAAATGGCTTGAATTAGCAAAGCGATACATGTTAATCGCAGAAAAATCTAGTGACTATTTGTGGCATACCTTAAGAGCTGGTAAAGTAGCTTGGGGTAATGCACTTCTTTATAGAATCACTAAAGAAAAAAAATACTATGATATGGCAATAAGAGCTGGCAAAAATATAATTTCTCAACAAACAAAATTGGGATATTGGGGGATGGAAGAAATGTCTAGAATAGATGTTACTGCAGAATTGGTATATTGGTTAGATGAAGTTTACCAAGTAACTAAAAACTAAAAATATTGAGGGAAATGATTTGATAGACGTCTTGTTAATTGGTGGTAGAGGAACTATAGGATCAGGTTTAAGAACTTATTTACCTAAAATTGACAGTGATTATAAAGTTTCATCAGTTGATCTACCAAATGTAAGAGATAAATCAAAAGATCCTTCTCCTGATGACTTTTTTATTGATGTTGATGTTTCTTCTGATGAATCAGGGTTAAAAAAATCACTAAAAGGCAGAGATTTAATAATATATCTGGCAAGAACAGATCCTCTGGGAGCAATGAATCAAATGACTGACCTCGTCTTTAACTCTATATTAACTACATGCCCAGAAGCTCTTGTCATTGGTTCTAGTTCAGTACATGCAACAGGAGGAGCTTATTTCCCCTTTACAAAAGAACCATATTCGACCATCGCTAAGAGAAAGTTCAAAAACTTAAAAGAATGGCCAAAACCTCTTTCTGTTCTTACTGAGCCCTGTCCTACAGGTGATTATGGATTAGAAAAGGCCTATGTAGAATCTTGGTGTAGTAGGTTGGGTGCCATTGGGAAAAACGCAGTCGCCGCAAGATGGGGCGGAATAAATGAGAATAATGGAAAAAAAGAAGAAGTCGCCTACTTTACTGTATGGTGCCATCAAGAAGATTCGGCTAGATTTGTTGATGCTTGTTATAAAACTTTCGTCAAAGGAAAACTAAGGCCAGGTGCTCATTACTATGTTATATCAAATAATAAATATAATATTTTTGATATAGAAACAACTAGAAAAGAAATAGGATATAAGCCTCAACACGATGCTGAGTCACTTTATGGAAATGATTAATATGTAAAGAAGGATCTTTTATGGAAAATAATATTTTTGGAAAAACAGATATCAAAGTTAGTAAGATTGGATTAGGGTTAGCTCAAGTAGGTTTCCAACTTGGATATTCTGGTTTCAAAGAGGCTGATAAAATTTTGAATTTTAGCTTAGATAATGGCATAAACTTTCTAGATACTGCAGCTATGTATTTTGATAGTGAAGCAATAGTTGGAAAATCTGTAAGTCACAGAAGACAGGATTATTTTTTGGCTACAAAGGCAGGTACAGGTAGTACTACTTCTCCCGATTCCGAATGGACGTATAAAAAAATTAAAAAATCAGTTGAGAACAGTTTGAAAAACCTTCAAACAGATTGTATTGATTTAGTACAACTCCATTCTTGCGATACACATATATTAAATAAAGGTGATGTAATTAGGGCTCTACAAGATTCTAAAATAGAAGGTAAAACTAGATTTATTGGTTATTCAGGAGATAATGAAGGTGCTGATTGGGCAGTAAAATCTAATCTTTTTGATACCTTACAAACTAGCTATAGTATAGCTGATCAAAGAGCTAGAACTAAAAATATTTTATCTGAAGCAACTAAAAGAAATTTGGGCATAATTGCAAAAAGACCGATTGGAAATGCTGCTTTATTAGGAGTTAAACACCATATTAATAGCACATCTTATGAATTCTTCAAAGCAAGTGCCTATGATGAATATTTCAAACGATTATTGGATATTACAAAAAATAATAATATAGATATAAATGATATAGATCCTATAGAGTTATCTATGGCTTTTTCTTTAAATAGAAAAGAAATTCATGTATTAATTATAGGTTCAAAAAATTTATCTCATGTTGAAGAAAATCTAAAAATTATGAGAAAAAAAATAGATAATTTTGAGAACATAATTAAAACTTATGAAAAAACATTTGAAAAACTGGATAAAAACTGGAGACAATTAACTTAACTTTTGTTTATTTCTTTGAGAAATTTTTAGGTTTAGACTAATAAAAGAGTAAATAATATTATAAAATAAAGATCACAAAGGTAGTTAATAACTAAGCTTTGTGTAAAAACGTTATAAAAATACACTATTAAGTTCTCTAAAAAATGTTCTAATGGTTAAGTATTTAAATAAAAAGGATTATAAATGGATATATATGTCGGTAATTTGCCATGGAGTATGGATGATGATGGACTTAAACAATTGTTCGAAGAGCATGGTGAAGTTTCAAGTGCAAAAATAATAAAAGATAGAGAAACTAACAGGTCTAGAGGCTTTGGTTTCGTATCAATGGATGATGATGCAGCAGAAACTGCTATCTCTTCTTTAGATGGTTCTGAAGTTGATGGCAGAAACTTAAAGGTTAACAAATCTAAGGGAAAATCTTAACCCACAATGTTTTACGTCTAACCATTGTTCCACAATGGTATTTTTTTAGACATAGTCTTAAAATCACTAAGTATTAGATAGACTTTGTTTTTAAAAAGTAGAATATCAAGTAGTATATCTTCTCATTTTGTATGATAGATATTAAGGCGTATTCACGTACTCAATTTTCCATCATAATCAACGCTTTTTTTGAAATTGTGTAATCAGAACATATTACTTGATTATTCTACTGTTACAGTTTTTGCTAGATTTTGAGGTCTATCAGGATCTAATCCCAACTTAACTGCTGATAAAAATGATAATTTTTGCAATGGTAAAACAGCCAAAATTGGAAAAAGATATGGATTATCACTTTCTATCAAAAAATTATATTTAGAAAGTTCTGCAATTTCATCATTAGCACAAAAACTAATAGTTATAATATCAGCATGTCTTGAATTTATTTCCCGTAAAGTATTTATGGATTTTTTTATATTATCATTAGGTCCAATAATGGAAAATACTAATGATTTTCTTTCCAACAATGCATTAGGACCATGTTTTAATTCTCCTTCAACAAAAGCATTGGAATTAATTTTCGATATTTCTTGCAATTTTAAAGAACCTTCTCTTACAATTGGATATGTAAGATTTTTACCAATCAAGAACACGTTTTTACTATTTGAAACATATTCTGAAACACTTTGATAATCATAATCACAACAAGCTAATACTTTAGATATGTTTTCATTTAGTGTCTCAAAAGCACTAACTAATTTCATTATTTCCTTAGTGTTAATATTCAACAAACTAGCTATTTGGATACATAGAGATAAGCAAATTATCAAAGTGGAAGAGAAAGTTTTTGTAGCAGCTACAGATATTTCCTTACCTGTCTCAAGTAAAAGATAAGAATCTGATAGTTTAGCTGCTTTACTATTAGGTTCTTCTACAATTGCGATTACATTGACTCCTTGATTTTTACAATTTTTTATTGCTTCAATGGTATCTGCAGTTTCACCTGATTGTGTAATGGCAAAAAGAGTTGTTTCTTTAGGATCAATGATTTTTTTGTTCTTTAGTTCAGAAGAAAATTCTAACTTTGATTCAATATTCAGTATTTCTTCAAATAATAATGACCCATAATGAGCAGCATTATATGACGAACCCATCCCTGTAAAAATAAATTTTCTAGAACTAAGTAATTTATGTTTGTTAATTTCAGGGAATTTGTCTTCAATATCTTGGAATATCCTTTTATTAATCAAATTGCTAAGAGTTATATTTTGCTCAAAAATTTCTTTTTCTAATATAAAATCTGTTTCGAAAGCACCTTTCAAATCTTTTAGAACCTTTCGTTTTTTTGAAACACTAACTTTTTGAGGGACCCTATGTGGTTTAAGATCATTTATTATATTAACTGAATTTCTTGAAATTACTATTAATTCATCTTTATCAGTAAAATTAATGAAATCTGAAAATGGTTCAAGAGCATAAGTATCACTACTTATGAATTTGTTATATTTATTTTCTCCAATAATCAACCCTCCAGAAGAATCAGAGCTAAATGCATAAATTTTATCAGGAAATGTTTTGCACATTAATGCGACAGAATTTATACCTTCTAGCATCTTCAAAGTAGATAATAATGCTTTTTCTATATTCAACTTACAACTAAGTTTTAAGTCAATTAGGTGAGCTATTATTTCAGAATCTGTTTGTGATTGAATAGGAACATTATTTCTAATCAGAAACTTTTTTAGATCATCATAATTTTCAACAATCCCGTTATGAACTAAGGAAACTGATTTGGAATAAGAAAGGTGTGGATGAGTATTTTCATTATTTACAACACCATGGGTAGCCCATCTAGTATGACCAATTCCAACATTTCCAGAAATTTTACTTGATTTAACCAATTTTTCTAGAACAGCTACAGGATAATTTGAGTTAGATGATTTTAGTATTTCAAAACTATCATCATTTTTCTGTATACATAAACCAGCTGAATCATATCCTCTATATTCAAGACGCTTTAACCCATCTACTAAAAAAGAAGAAACGTCATTATTACCTACGCAGCCAAAAATTCCACACATTTAAAATTCCTTAAAAAATTTCAACATTTAAACTAATTTCTTCTCTTCTCAGTCAATTTACAATTCAGATTTTCAAAGTTTTTGATTAATTGTTATCATTATAATTCAAATCAATCTGATACATGTCTATTTTAGTATCATCTATTGGCTTAAGTAATTCTTTTACTGATTGAAAATTATTATTTGGATCAAGCCACCTAGATTCATTTCCTTCATCTAATATTACTGGCATTCTATGATGGATTTTAGACAAGGTATTATTTGCTTCAATAGTAATGATTGTAAACGTTAGAACAGATTGAAAGTTATTATCCATCCAAATTGAATATAAGCCACAATAATTCATAAGTGGATTATCTTTACTATGAATGAAATAAGGTTTTTTTGATTTGCTATCCCATTCATAAAATCCATTTGAAATAACAAGACATCTTTGTGTATCAACAAGATCTTTAAATGATGCCTTATCTAATAATGTTTCGCTTCTAGCATTAATCATTTTACTTGCAAAAGTACCATCTTTTGCCCAATGCGGTATCAATCCCCATTTCATATTAATTACATCTTTTTCCAAAAAAATAGGTAACTCCATAGTTGGTGCGAAGTTAGTTATTTTTTGAAAAGGTTGTACATTATGATTTGGGAATCGGTGTATCAATTCTTTATCATCTATATCTACTGAAAATCTACCACACATATATTCTTCCTCTTTTAATATTGAGATACATACTATATAAAAAATGTTTAACTGATTTCACCTATAACATAGTTACCATCAGTCCAAGTAGGCTCTGACTCTAAATGATTCATCATTTTCAAGAATGATTCGTTTTGTTTTGAGCTATTTGCATTTGCTAAATGAGCTTCTTTATTTTCAAAAATTGCTATTCCAATCCAATCTTTTTTTTCATCAGGTTTCATAACAAACCAAGCAATCATTCCTTCGGGACTTTCTTCTGCTTCCATCAATTTTAAAAATTCATTTTCATGCCCCTTTTTAACTGTGAGGTTAAATATAGTTCCATACATAAAAAAACTCCTTTATTACATTAATATATCTTTATTAATTTTTCAAAAGAATACAGAGTTTATATTGAGAATTCAAGTTGATATTTTATATATAATAATTCATAAATAAAGTTCAAAAATAATAGAAGTTATAATATATATTCAAATGAAATGAAACAATTATGAATGATTCAGTAAATATATTTTCAGTAACAGGAATGACCTGTGAAGGATGCGCACAAACAATAAAAACTAAACTTGAATTAGAATTAGAAATATCAAAAGCTGATATCAGTTTTAGCTCAACCAAAGTTATACTTCATTCATCAAAACAATATGAAACTGAAGAATTAAATAAAATCATTAAATCAGTTGGAAATTATACTTTTGATATTGAGAAAAATGTAAATTCACTAACTTCATTATTTGTTTACTTTAGAACATACAAACCGATTTTTATATCTTTATCTTTTGTGGTAATTTTATCAATTATCTCATCATTTAACGAAGTTTTTAACATTAAGGATTTTTTGAGATTTTTCATGGGGTATTTTTTTATAATTTTTTCCTTTCTTAAATTACATAACATTAAACAATTTGCGGTATCTTTTTCAAATTATGATCCTATAACAAATAAAATTCCAAATTTCGGTCTAATTTATCCTTTCATTGAATTGATTTTAGGAACACTATTTTTGTTGAACTTTTTTAGTTTATTTATAAATTTTGCTACTATTGTAATTTTGCTACCTCAAACATATGGTATTTACAATAAGTTAATGAAAAAAGAAAAAATTCTTTGTGCTTGTTTAGGAACGTCTTTTGAGATTCCTTTATCAAAGTTAACAATAATAGAAAATTTAACCATGTGCTCCATGGCAACAATTATGATAATAATTTATTTTAATTCCAGTCTATAGAAATATTATTCTATAGTTTGAAAAAATCATGATAAAGGAATCTATGAAAAAGAAAAAAGAATACCAATTTGAAACTGATGATATAAAAATCTTATTTGAATTCAAAGGTAACCATCGAATAAAAGAATGGGACAAAATTATAGATGAAATGAATCATTTAGTTATGGTTGCCTGTTATTTGCATGCAGGTCATGAACCTATATAAATTTAAAAGAATAAATATCAAATTTTTTGCTAATTATTTTTTTTCATAAAACATTGACAAAAAAAAAGATATAAAGTAAAAACATCTTAATGAAAAATAATTTTACCTTAATCAAATGTTGTTGTAGTAGTATATTTGTTTGAGGTTTTTTAAATAATAAGAAAACATAAAAGCCTTTGAAAAAAGGCTTTTTTTTTAGAATGAAATCAAAGCCAAAAATTAAAATAAAAAAAATAAACCATGTCGGAATATCGATTAATGATCGAACAAAATCCCTCAACTTATACAAAGATTTATTAGGATTAGAAATTATACCTTCTATGATAGATCAAGAAAATATTATTTGGACAAAAACAATTGATGGCACTATGGTACATTTAGTTGAACCAAACACTGAAAACGGTATAATTCTGCCAGATTTCCATGTTGCTTTTGAAGTAGAAAATTTTGAAGAAACTTTGGAAGTGTTAAAAGAATCAGATTGGAAAATAGTTATAGGGCCTGGAGAAAGAATGGATGGTCAAAAATTCGTTTATATTTTGGACGATGATAACAATATGCTTGAATTTACCACTAATAATTACATAAAACATGTGGATAGAATAACAGATGAGTTGGGTTACTCTAAAAATAAAGATATCAAAAAATAAAAAATAATCATACTTGCATTTGCATAAAATGTAATCGCTAAATATGTATTTGCAATGCTTGCAAAATTTCACACCAAAGGCTATTCTAATTGTTGGAGGACGATTTAATGACAAAAAAAACTGACTTTTCTACTGAGCGAGATGCAAGTTTTGGTTATGTAGTAGAACAAGTGGTGCGTAAATTTGAAGAAAAGGCAAAATTGGAGTTAAGTGCCATTGGTCTAAATCATAAGTTTTATATACCACTACTAGCCCTTCTCGATGAAGAGGGTGTAAATCAGCGTCAATTGGGTTTAAAACTTAATTTTCCTGAGTATTTTACTAGCAGAAATATCGATGCCATGGTAAAAGCTGGCTATGCAGAACGTCGTCCTGATCCAAATAGTCGCAGGTCTGTTCTTGTGTTTCTGACGAAAGCTGGACGTGCAAAAGCAGAATGTCTGCCTGGACTTGCTAGAAAGTTTGATGAAGATGTTCTAGCTGAACTTACTAAGGACGAGCAACAAAAAGTTGTAGAGCTTCTTAAGAAGGTGGCAGACATAACGTAATATAAGTCAGCGAAATTATATTAAGTTATGAAAACTAAAAAAATTGTCTTTTATGATCACAATTGTAAGATTTGTACATGTTTTTCAACTTGGGTGAAGAACAGAACTGATTATTGGGATTTCTTCCCAAATGATCCAGATACGGTTAACTCATCAGAATTGGACATAGATGAAAAAACAGCAAGAGAGAAAATCATATGTTTTGATGATAAAAAGTATTTAGGAGGAATAGCAATATTAAAAATTTATACTAAATGTGGAGGAGCTTTAGGCACTTTTACTTCTTTCTTATTAAACATTAAGCTCTTCTACCCTTTATATGCTATTGGATATTTTTTATTTTCTAAAAATAGATCGAAATTTTCATTCATGGTAAGGTTTATAGATTGCTAAATTTTGTTTCATGTTTGACGGAAAAATATTTAGCTTGAGAAATGTAATAATGAGTCTAAAGACCCAATTTATCCTCAATAAAACTATTACGAAAAACACCATTTGGATCATATTTGGAACATACATTACGAAATGTATCAATCTTTGGATAAAGTTGATTCAAATGGTCACTCGTTTGTGGGAACCACTTGCCCCAATGTATTCGCGCCTGAAATAACTTAAACATACTGTTTGATAAAAAAGTTGCCAATGCATAAAAGTCATCTCTAGGTTCCAGGTAAGTAATAAAGCTAATTGCATACCAATCTTCAGATACACCAGATGCCATAGAGATTAATGTTTCATCCGGCATTATCCTACGAAAGCAGATTGGGTAGTGATGAGTAAAGCGTCCTTTAATTAAAGATAGTGAGTCCAACAGTTGTGCTTTTTGTAGACTCTCATGTGTTAAATCTGACAACTGATGATTGCTATTATCTGCGTACTGCAAAATATCCTTAACAAAACTAGCTGCCTCAAGTACACGAGATCGAACGACAAAAGCTTCAAGCTCTATATGCCTAAATAATTCATGTTTCATCACAAGTGCCCTGTCACTTCTATCAGTCACTGTCCAATTTTGAAATACAAGAGAGGGCACAATAGAACGAAAAAAGAAGCGAACTAATCTTCTGCTTCGCAAAATTGATACAAGCAACTTCATCGCCAAATGCATACCGAGATCAATAACAAGAAACCAATATATACGATAAATAGCGGCAAATCCTCGACGTCGTAATTCAAGAGATACAAGTCGCTCTTGGGTAAAAAATTTCCAAGAGTGTGGTATTAAATAAAACTGTTGAAGAGGTGCTTCCTTTTCCAATGCAAGCACCTCTTCAATTGAGTCATAAAATGTGGATTTCTCTTGAACAAAATATTGTGGAATACAAGGCAGTGTCATTTCAACAACGACCCCAAGACAACCAAGAGAACATCTTGCCGCCTGAAGTTCTACACCTTCTGTAATATCTACAATCTGCGCAGATTTGCCATTCTCGTCAAAACAAGCTAATTGAATTGATTCAATATAGTGTGAAAGACTATGTTTTCCAGAACCATGAGTGCCTGTAGCAGTTGCACCAGCAATTGTTTGCTGATCAATCAAACCAACTGAGGGTATGGTTAGTCCTTTTCGGTTTAACTCTGCTAACAACTTTTTAACTTTACAACCTGCGCCTACTGTAACACTAGTTTCATGATTCTTTTCCTGGATTTTGACATAGTCGAAATGACTCATATCGATTAGCACGTCTTCTGTTTCAATCAAGTTACTCCATGAGTGCTTTGAGGCAACAACTCGAATTTTGCCATTTTTATGATTTTCAAGAATATCAATCAACTCATCTTTATTGATTGGAGAATAAGCATGGAGTGGCTTGAAGCGTAAATTGCGTCCAAAGTTTTGTACAATTTTAGATTTAGGAATAATTTATCCTCCTGCCATTGAAGGAACTATATCAGAAAAAATTGAAACAACTAAGTAAAAACAATTAAACATTTAACTAACTTTCAAAATTTTGTACATTTAGTGTTTATCTTGTGAGTTTTTTTTTTGTACAATTAATTTGGTTCATTTTAATTACTTTATTTTGAAAGAAAACATTATGAAAAATAAATCTTTTTATTACCTCATGGTATCTGCTTCTATTGTTCCATTTTTAGTTTCTTTATACTTTTGGTTCTTTACAACAGGAAATGAAATGGAAGCTATATTTGTTGGGATTTGGGTTCCATCAATATTAAGTTTTGCAGCTTTACTTCAGGTTTCGAAAAAATGACTTTAATAAACGATACAATAATAATTGTGGCTTTTATCGTAGTAGCAATACTATTTGGAGGAGCGATATATACAGTATTAGAACTAGGAAAAACAGAGCAAGGAGCTCTGAATAAAACTAAAAAATAATGTGTATTATACCCATTGAAATAGTAGAAAATAATACTAAAATCCCTATTAATTTATAGCTGTTTTCATCACTCATTATTATATTTTAGCTTTTTAAAAAAGATAATGTTTTTTTTATTAAATTAGATTTATGATGATTTAATCTTATTAACCATTTTCATATCAAGCTTAACTCCTAATCCTGGGCCTTCAGGTATTGAAAGATATCCATTTTTTACATCCAAAGGTTCGGATAATATTGGAAATTCATCACGTATAGAAATATGTTCTATATTGTACTCTTGTGCATAAGGAAAGTTTTCGTTTGAACAAACAAAATGAGCATGTGCGACAGTACTGATAATCGGTTGAGTATTATGACATGTTATTGGTACACCTAAAACAGATGCAATATTTGCTATCTTTATAAACGTTGTGAAACCAGGGGTTTTAACAATATCAGGTTGAATTATATCGACTTTCCCTTTAAGAATGAGCTCTTTGTATTCATATTCACTATAAATATTTTCTCCAGATGCTACTGGTATATCAAGAGAATTTGCCACTTTAGATAATCCTTCCAAGTCATAGTGTGGCCTTGGTTCTTCAAAATGAAAAACTCCCAGTTGTTCTAATTCCTTGCCTATTTCAATAGCATGATGTACTGAATATGCACCATTAACATCTACCAAAATATCATAATTATCCCCTACTGCCCTTCTAACTTCAGTAACAGTTTCTATAGTTTGATCAGATTCATCATCAATCTTCCCAGGGACCGCACTATGTAACTTATAACCACGAAAACCTTGCTCTGCAAAATGAACGGCTCTCTTAGCCTCTTCTTTAGGTTCTAAATCCCTTTTCATAGAGCTAGCATAAACTGGCATTTTCTCTTGTATCTTTCCACCCAATATTTCATAGATTGGTAAATTGAGAGACTTCCCTTTTATGTCCCACATTGCAATATCAAGACCTGCAATCGCTATCCAAATTGCACCTCCCATTTCTAAAGCATTACCTACGTTTACCATTTCTTGAAACCTTTTATCAGTCTCTACAGGATCTTTTCCAATAAGAGCTGGAGCAAGAATATTTTCGATCACAGTTTTAGTTACTTCAGGTTGTCTTCTAAAACATTCTCCTAAACCAATTATTCCTTCGTCTGTTTCAATGAAAACAAAAGGAAACTGATTATCTAAAATTAAGCATTCTACAGAAGTTATTTTCATTATCTATTTTCATCACTTTCTTTATTTTTTTTATTTTTCTCTCTAAGCTTTTCTGACATAATTGTTAAAATTACCATAGCAATTCCTATTAATATTCCTATAACGGTCCCAAGGTTTACCCAAGCACCAAAAAATGTTCCTACCACAAGACCATACACTATTGCCTTGATATAAGCTTTATACATTTTTTTCTCCTATTGATTAGTAAAGTGAATATTTTAAATATAGATTTATAAACACACTAACATGATATTAATCGATCATTGACACCTAATATATACATATCTTATTTAAAAGAGAAAACAACTTTTTTTAAAGCTATTGGAGTCAGGATTAATAATATAAAAAAATAAACAAGTGAAGATATTATAGAAAAATGGAATGTCAAAACCTATACTTGGCTTAAATGATTTCTGAATACACAAAAAATGATCTCTTACCTATTCTCAATGTAATTAACAATGCCGCTTTAAAATATAAAGGTGTCATTCCAGACAGTTGTTGGAAAGAACCTTACATGCCAAAACAAGAATTGATCAGTGAATTTGAAAATGGTGTTCGCATGTTTGGGTATGACAAAGACAATACACTTTTAGCTGTAATGGGAATTCAGGAAGTAGAAGACGTTACTTTAATAAGGCATGCATACACATTTTCAGATTACCAAGGAATGGGTATAGGAAAATCATTATTAGAATATCTATTTAAGATTAATACGAGCTCTAGTTTACTTGTTGGAACATGGAAAGATGCAACTTGGGCAATTAGATTTTATATGAAAAATGGTTTCGTTCTTCATACAAGGAAACAAACAAATCTATTGCTTGAAAGATATTGGCAAGTTCCCTTAAAGCAAGTTGAAAATTCAGTTGTATTGGAAAAACAAATACCAAAGGAATATTAGTAAAGTCTAATGAACTCTAGAATGGAAATACTTTCTTGATTTGGATTTAGTTCTATTTTTCTTTTTAGAATAAGGTCTTGAATTTTTGTTATCATATTCAATATTTTTATGAGGATTTTTTAACTTTTCTAAAAGTTTTTCAATAGATTTCCACATTCTGCTATCATTTGGAGTGATAAAACTTACAGCTTCACCTACGGAACCTGCTCTTGCTGTTCTCCCAATTCTATGTATAAAATCTTCAGGAACTTGGGGTAAATCATAGTTAATAACATGTTCTATATGAGGAACATCCAATCCTCTAGATGCTATATCCGTAGCAATCAAAATTCTAAATTTTTCTTTCCTAAAATCTTCTAAAATCCTATTTCTTCTATTTTGTCTTAAGTCACCATGCAAAGCTGAACTCTTAACAGTGTCTTTAATTAATCTTTTTTTTAATTTTTCAGTTGAATATTTAGTTCTAACAAATATCAAAATGGAACCATTTCGATCAGTTATTTCATTAACTAATTGATCATATTTTAATTCAGTTTTAGTATTAACTACCTTTTGCTTAATTTGTGATTTTATTACACTATTTTCTTTTACATCTGCTCTATGAGGATTGTGTAAATATTTGGAAGATAACTTTATTATTTCTTTGGGAAGAGTAGCTGAAAATAAAAGAGTTTGTCTTTTTAAAGGTAAAAATTTTATTATTTTTTCTACCTGATCCTCAAACCCCATGTCAAGCATTCTATCCGCTTCATCAAGTACAAAAAAATTAAAATAACTTAAATTCAATGATTTTTTTTCAAGATGATCATTTATTCTTCCTGGCGTCCCAATAATTATTTTTGGTCTTTTCTTTAATTGCTTGAGTTGATTATTCATACTTGCTCCACCAACGATTAAAGCTATATTTATATTACTCTTATAACCAACAAGCGATTTTGCGACATCCGATACTTGCTGAGCTAATTCTCTGGTGGGAGTTAATATTAACCCCGAAACTTTACCAATAGTAGAAATTTGATGAATCAAAGGAATTAGATAGGCAGCTGTTTTTCCTGAGCCCGTTTCTGCATTTGCTAATATATCTTTTTTAGTGATTGCTATTGGTATTGTTTTAGATTGGATTTCAGTAGGTACATTAAATCTCAATCCCTTCAGAGATTTGTTTAAATTATCAGATAAATTATATTCGTAAAAATTCTTCATATTCTAGTTGAGAGTTTTATAGAGCAAGTACCATTCTATACCCTTATTGATTAGTCTGTTAATTGAGAAGAGTACAGATTTATATTTTATTGATCGTTTATAGTTTCAGATTTATGTTTAAATAAATTATTTAATTATTCAATACCCATTCTCAGAATTTCTAAATCCATTCTCATAAGATTAAGATTAAGTTCATCTTCAAGATTTTTTTTATCTAATTCTAACTGTTGTCCCAATAATTCGTATTCCTTATCAGAGATGTACCCCAATTGTAATTCGATAGCATTAATTTCTCTTTTTGTATGAGCTTCCATTTGCTTTTTTTCCAACTCCATTTCACTTTTACGGATTTGGGGATTGAATTGTCCCCCACCCCAAGGATCACGAAATTCTGAGTTGTTTGTATTTTGTTTTTCATTATTATCAAAATATTCGATACTTATAATAACTGAAGAATAAATCGCAAGTATTAATATTAGAAATGAAATTATAATTATGTAAATTTTAAACATATTATTAAATATTATTTATAAAGTAATATAACACGATTAATAAATCAGGTTTATAGTTTTAGTAAAGAAGCTCTAAACTATATAAAAAATAAAGTAAAGGAATAAATCAAAATGGTTTACGATAAACAAGGAATCCATGATTCTATCAAAAGTGAGTCTCATTGGCCCGAAACAAAAGACACTCCTACTCTAACTCTTTTTCTAGACGACCTTTCAGATCGCTCTTTACGAAGAGTGAAACAACTTGGTGTAGTCGGTGTAAGTATAGGCAGTCTAAAAACTGGAGATTTAGAAACTTGGACGGATAATGTTTTGAAAGAGCATATTGATCGAGTTAATCAAGCAGATCTACAATTAAGGAATGTGATGTTCAATCCATCAGATCGCATAAGATTTGGTAAACCGGGAAGAGATGAAGATCTTGAAATAATAATTAAAGCAATTGAAATTGCTGGTAGACAAGGACTACCGGTCATGGAATACAATTTTTATGCACACAGAATAGTTGAGGGATACAAAGTTGTACCAGGTAGAGGTGGATCAGGTTTGATGGATTTTAATTATGACCGAGTTAAGAATCTTCCTCCATTAGTTGGAGAAGAAGCACATTCTATAGATGAAATGTGGGATAATGTTTCCTATTTTCTAAAGGCTGTAATCCCAACAGCTGAAAAAGCTAATGTTAGACTTGCCTTACATCCTAATGATCCTCCAGCGCCTATAAGTAGAGGCTCAGGTCAAATTATGAGTACATTAGACGGATGGAAAAGGTTATGTGATATTGTTCCTAGCCCTTACAATGGAATTACATTTGATTGTGGTGTAACTAAAGAATTAGGACATGATCCTGTGAAAGTTGCTCGTTATTTTGGAGAAAGAGACCAGATCAATCATGTTCATTTTAGAAATGTTGTCACAAGAACCCCTAATATCGACTACACGGAGGTTTGGATTGATGAAGGACAAGTAGATATGTTTGCCGTAATGAAAGAATTAGTTAGACAAAAATATCCAAGATTGATTTATCCAGAGCATCCTCCTCAGAACGATGCTGATAATGAATTCCCTTTCGAAGGAATTTCGGCGACTACTTATACCGGATTTGCATATACTGTTGGATATGCTAGGGCCATGATGCAAGCTGCTCTTGCAACCGAATCCACTACACTTTAAATGAGACATAATTATGTGGAGATAAAGAATAAATATATTGAATATGGAGAGATTAAATGGAAGATTTTGAAAAAGAAGCTATAAATACTGCTCTTTACTGGAATGAAGAAGGTTTTAATAAACGAAATAGAGAAATCTTTATAGAATACATGCACTTTCCTAATATAAGACTTTGGGAAAACCAATTTTTTATATTTGAAACTGAAGAAGAAATTATCAATTCATTTGACGACCAGACAAAAAGTTTATTAAATGAAGGTTGGCATCATACGGTTACTTTAAACATAAAACCTATTCAATCAGACGAAACTAAAGTTCATCTTTTACTTCATCAATCCAGAAGAAATAAAAATAATGAAGAATACGATAATTTTCATACTTTATGGATTGTAACTAAGATTAATAACAAATGGGGAATACAATTTAGATCATCATTTTTAGATGGTGCTACACATATAAATGAACAAGGATACTGAAAATCATTTACAGGCTTTAATCAACACTATATTTATCTACTGCACTATTGAGTAAATCAAATCCTATTCCTAATTTATCTGGATCTGGAGCCCACATTCCATTAACAGGTTGTGGTACATCTGTAGTCAATTCAGCCCTTCCTTCTCTTACCCAACCTCCTTCAAAATACTCAACTGCTTTTAAATTGCGAATTCCCATACACATATGAATATGTACATCAGGGACTCCATGTGGTGCAACCAATAACCCAAATGCATCAGCCATCGCAGCAACCTTCATCCATTCACTTACACCACCTACACGTCCTACATCTGGTTGTACAATATCGGATCCTCCTCTTGTTATTAACTCTTTAAATCCTTGAATTGAATATTCGTTTTCACCGCTTGCAACTGGTATTTTAGTAGCTCTAACTATTTCACTCATTCCATCTATATTATCTGCCAAAACTGGCTCCTCAAGCCACCTAACATCGTAATCTTCAAATTGATGGGACATACGAATAGATTGCTTAACATTGTATCCATTGTTTGCATCAACATATAACTCAATATTGTCCCCTACAGCTTTCCTTACAGCTGCTACACGTTTAAGATCCTCTTGTTCAGATTGGCCAAAATCCTTACCAACTTTCATTTTTACTCTTGGAAAGCCTCGTTCTACAAACCCAGTCATTTCCTCAACAAGCTCTTTCTCTGTCATATTAGTCCATCCTCCTGATCCATAAACAGGGACACTATCATATCTTGGATTAAGTAGCCTGTACAAAGGAAGGTTAAGTGCTTTTGACTTCAAATCCCACAAACCTACATCTACTGTCGAGATAGCATGAAATGCTACTCCTTTTCGACCATAGTTTCGCATCCGCCAAAACATATCGTTCCACAACTTTTCTATATTGAACGGATCTTCTCCTATTAGAAGATCTTTCAGTTCTCTCTCTATAATTTCGCGGACTGCGTAAGCTGGCATGGCCTGTGAATATCCCAATCCTTCTATTCCAGCATCCGTTTTTATATGCAAATAGATGTGAGTACCTCCACCCTTCCATACTTTAGGAATTGTTGCATCTTGTAGTGCTCTCGCGTTAGGATCAAAAAGAATTGTTGTACTGATATCTGTTATTTTCATCTTTTTTTTCTTTCTTTGAAATCATCTAAAATACTAACTGATTTATCTTCTTTGTTCATCATTTACCTCTAACCAACCTTTTGCTGCACTAAGTATCATATCAAGAAATAATAATTGTTCAGCATTTTCGCGTCAATGGAAATCATGTAAGAAAAATTAACTTTCCTAGAAATAAACAATCACCTAAAAAGACCTACAAATTATAAATTTTATAAATTAATAATGCTTATTACTACGTAATATTTCCCAAACAGCTTTTTTATATTAAAGTCATTTCAAGTTATAATTATGAAAAATGGATATCCTAGTAATAGCACAATTAATAACAGGAATAGCAACTTTGATGGTTGCTTCAGTTCTTATCTGGCAAATGATAATTCAGAAGAAAACTTTAGATATAGCTCACAAAGATGCAGATAGTAGTTTATCTTTTGATGCAGTTGAACACAGAGCAAACTTAAATATGTGGTTCACTGACAAAATAGACCAAAAATTTCTAGATAATGCAAATAAAGGTTTGAATAATTTAAGTGATGTTGAAAGAGAAATCTTAACCATTTGGCTAAGATCAAGCTTCGTAATATTAATAACAGAATACAGATTAGGAAGAATGAATAGAAATCATGAATATTACAAAGGTAATATAGTACGTTTGTTACGTTTTAAGGCTTGTCAAGAATTGGCTAAAGAAATGGGTTTCAATATTCCTAATAATATTGTCATGAAAGGTTTAACAAAAATAATGATTGAGGCATACGAAGAAGTAGTTGGTGAAAAAATAGGAGTATAAAAATGGACCCTGAAGAAAATGGAACATCTCATTTTTCAAAAAGAAATGATGAATTAATGTTGGAGAATAGTAAAAAAGGATTATTTATTGCTCAATACTTTTCATGTAAAAATTGTAGTGATATCTCTGATGAAGAAGGAAAAGTTGTAGACCCTTTAGAAAAAATTTCACAAGATTCAAATATACTTAGTGGAGGATTTGCAGTTGGATGGACTATGGAAGGACTCCAAGTATGGTGTGAAAAGTGTGATAGTAATGTTATTAATCTTGATTTCAAAGGTCAAAAAGTAGGATTTATATAAGTATTATGATTTTGAACTCAAAAATCTAAAGTACCCTACCATTGAACAAACATAGGAATGTGGGTTATGAAATTCTACTATATGGATTTCCCATCAAAAATATTTAAAGGACGAAAGAATTTATTCTTGCTCATTTAACCAAATTTCTTCATTCTTTTCTAATTCTTTTTTTATTTCAATATACTTAAATGACAAGTCAGATAATAAGTCGTAACTATTAATGTTTTCATCAGAAATCAATCTAGCTTCTATATTAGTTTTTTCTTTTATTAATCTTTTAATGTTAATTTCTAATTTTTTGAGTTTTTTTTGAGTTTTCTTTTTATTATTTTCTTTTTTCTTTTTTGTATTATTAGATTTTCTATCATCTATGACAAAAGCTTTATAACTTTGTAAATCTTCATTAAAATTATTTACTTTGCCATCTTTTATTAGCAGTAATTGATCACAAATTTTTTCCACTAGTTGAGTATCATGACTCACAAGTACTACGCATCCTTCATATTCATTCAACGCGTTAATTAAAGCAGATCTTGAATCTAAATCTAAATGATTAGTAGGCTCATCTAGCAATAAAATATTTGGAGATTCAAAGCTCATGAGGCAAAATAATAGCCTAGTTTTTTCTCCTCCAGAAAGTTTTTCTATTTTAGTATCAGATTTTGCTTTATCAAAACCAAATTTTCCTAAAATACTTCTTGTTTTTAATTCTTTTTCGAAAAAGTCCAAATGCTCTTTTTCATGAACCTTCATTTCCTCAATTTTTTTTTTCAAATGTTCATTTTTAATTAAAGTATTTAAAGCTAATAATTGCCCTTCATAAATCTTCATAGCTCCACGTTCCCCGGCATGATCAACTCTAATAAATTCTTCAAGTTTGTTTTTATCTGTTTTTTTCATTTTTAATAATTAAAATACTTATAGCGCTAATTGCTAAAGAAATCATAAAATTAATGGTCGCAAGAGATAATCCAAAAATTCTAAAGTTTACATTTTT
>ENA-UPTF01000224-UPTF01000224.1-marine-metagenome-genome-assembly--contig:-NODE-224-length-40529-cov-4.771186_pt1 | contig 40529 bp, 36 predicted proteins | sample MGYA00238166_ERZ767019 | MGnify/ENA primary metagenome ERZ767019 (study PRJEB28930, sample SAMN06266391) | marine metagenome | isolation source: Sea water from 250 m depth | place: Atlantic Ocean | study... | reverse complement strand
TTTACTCCATCAAGATACTTCTGAATACCAGGGTATTTTTCAAAATAGGTATCTATGAATTTTTTTCCTTCTTTTTGTGTCAGATCTGTTTGACGGGATATGCCGTGGGCACTGAGTCCATAGATGACTCCAAAATTAAGTATTTTTGCAATTCTCCGCATTTCTGGTTTGACTTCATCAATAGGGATTTCATTTACCAAAGCACTCGTTGCGCTATGCACGTCTTCGCCATTGTGGAAAGCTTGTGTCAGACCTGGATCTCTTGAAAAATGGGCCAATACCCGGAGTTCAATTTGGGAATAATCTGCGGCCACAAGTGAGTGTCCTTCTCTTGCTATGAAGGCTTCCCTAACACGCCTACCCAATTCGCTACGGACTGGGATGTTTTGTAGATTAGGTTCGTTACTTGATAGACGGCCTGTTGTAGTTCCTGTCTGTCGGTATGAGGTATGAACTCTGCCTGTGTCAACGTTCAACATGTTGGGGAGTGCGTCAATATATGTTGACTTGAGTTTAGACAGTTCTCTGTGTTCCAAAATTCTGTTTAAAATTTCATAGGATCTTGGGTCTGAATCTACGGATTCACCCCGGTCTAGTAATCCCTTCAGATCATCTAGTGATTGAGCGTCGGTCGAAAATCCACTTCTCGTCTTTCTTGTAGGAGGTAGTTTCAGTTCTCCGAACAGTATTTCACTGAGCTGTTTGGGAGAGTTTAAATTGAATTCATGTCCTACCAGTTCAAACATAGCACTTTGGATTTCCTGAAGCTGACCTCCTAGTGTGACAGACATCTCCGATAGTATTTTTGTGTCTAGGGATACTCCGTTACGTTGCATCTGGACCAGTACAGGGATGAGAGGAATTTCTACCTCTTCAAATAGCTTAGATATATTCTTATTTTCAAGTTCTTCTTTCATCACGCCGTAAAGTTTTTGTGTAAAATCCGCATCGGCAGCAGCATAGGGAGCTGCTTTTTCTATCGGGACTTCCGCCATGGTGATTTGGTTTTTACCCTTGCCTATAAGGTCTGTTATGGGCGTCATCTCAACACCAAAGCACTCTAGGGCAAGTTCTTTTAACCCAATATTGCGTCGTCCACCCACATGTGCGGCTATCATGGTGTCAAATTGGAGTCCTTTGACTTTCACCCCTGCTTGCTCCATGACTGTTACGTCAAAATTGGCGTTATGGGCTCTGACAGGAATATGAGGGTCTTCAAAGACGGGTCTTAGACTGTTAAACACGGTTTCTTTAGGTAGTTGTCCTGATTCATTATGTCCTATTGGCAGATACCAATTAGTTCCATGTCCGGTAGAAAAAGATATTCCTACCAATTGGCAGGTTATTTGATCCGTGGAGGTAGTTTCTGTATCAAAAGAAAATCCACTAACTGAATTTATTTCTGTTATCAAGCGTTGAAGGTCTTCATTAGTTGTCGCCAGCTCAAATTTCGTGACTTCGGTAGTCGGCTGTTGAAATAATGACATTTGTCCGGGGCCAAGATCGATCGCGTTCCCAGAATCAGAGGGTGGGGCGCCGGGCAATCTTGGAATCACCGACATAAATTCTAATTCTCGAAGGAAATCTACTACATTTTCTCGGTCATAGTTTCCAAAATAAGCTGAGTCTAGATCAAGTTTTACAGGAGTTTCTTTTACGATCGTTGTTAACGTTTTACTTTTGAAAGCAAGGTCCCTATTTTCTTCCAGTGCCTTCTTTGTACCTGGAGGTTTAATTACTTCAAGGTTTTCATAGATTCCCTCAAGTGATCCGTAGTCAGTTAGAAGTTTGATGGCAGTCTTGATTCCAATTCTGGGAACACCAGGTATATTGTCTGAAGAATCTCCCTGCAAAGCCTTTATTTCAGCTACGTATTCTGGCCCTAATCCACCGAATCGTTCCTTTACTGCTTCGATGTCATACAGAGATCTGTTTTGGACACTTGAGCTCATTAACACTGTTACATTGTCAGTAACCAGCTGCAGTGTGTCAGAGTCACCTGTCAATATGAGAGTCTTAATTTCTAATTCGTCAGCTTGCTTGCTGAGGGTCCCGATCAAATCATCAGCCTCAAAACCTTCGAGCTCAAAGATAGGAACATTGAATGCTGACATGAGTTGTCTTACTCTGTCGAATTGCCCTCTAAGTTCGGGAGGCGTTGGCGGCCTGTGTGCCTTGTATTCATCAAACATTTCATGTCGAAAAGTAGGTGTGGGTAAATCGAAAGTAATTACTATATGGGAAGGATTCCATTCGGATAAAGACCTTATAAAGGCATTGGCAAATCCGTAGACTGCACGAACATCTTCACCCGTTGCACTTACAGTTAAAGGTTGCTGGATGGCATGAAATGAGCGGTGCACGAGAGCGTGCCCATCGATGACTATGAGCAACTTTTCGTCAGAATGATTATTCCGATGACTTTCGGGTGATTGGGAAATCATAGTCATTTACCCCAATAAATAGTGAGCTTGTATAAGGCAATTATACATACGTTTTGATCTATTTAATCGAAGGGTTTTCTGGCAATCCCAAATTGGCTGGTCAAGACTGGTTTGACTTGTTTGTGATGTTTAAAATTCCTTTTGAAGACGGGTCCTAAATTCCAAGTTTCCGGCATTTTCAAAAGTAATTTCATGTGCGTCGTGAAACGATAAAAAATCTCTCATAGATTCAGTAACTTTAGAGATCATCTCTTCATCAGGTTGAATTTCCGGCTCTAGATGGAGCGATTTTATGGTCATAGTGCCCGTTCTTCGGTCCAGCTTCGGGTCAAATCTTCCTATCAAAGATCCCCTGTGTAGGATGGGAAGACAGAAATACCCCCACTTTCTCTGGTTTTTAGGTTTATAACACTCAAGTATTTGTGTGAACGAAAAAATACTTTCATCTCTTCCCTTGGCCCAGAAAAGACTATCAAAAGGAGATAGGAAAGTGGTTCTTTCAGAATTCAGAGCACCGGTGGCAGCCAATTCCAGAAAATTTAGATTGTCTCTATGGATTAATAGATCTATTTCTTCACCGTAGGTATCCCGACCTATTATTTCTATGGCAGTGCCTGATCGAATCATTTCCTTAACGATTGACTTTGAAATCCCCTGTTTCATGTGAGTGTAATTGCCAACCTGACTGGGGCTACAAATTCCAGTCGCTTTTAAAGACATCTCAATGTCATGGGTGAAAGTATCTTGTTCACTGTAATTTTTATTTCTTAAACTTTTTGGTATGTGAGATTCTGTTAGGCCATAGACTCTTTGAAAATTAATTCTGTCTGCTACTACCGTAATTCCAGAGTCGTTCAGATATTCCAACGCTCTTTTACTAGGCTTCCAATTCCACCAAGAACCTCGTTGTTTTTTGATGTCATCGAAGTCAGAGGCCCTTAGTGGGCCATTCGATTTTATTTTATTCAGGACCTCAGTGATCGTAGAGGAATTATTTTTTTCGTTAGGCCAACTATGCCAGCGCCTCGTTTCTTTTTGAAAATGTTTTTTCATTATCGGAATTCTGTATCCGAATTCCTCTATGGGAATTATGCAAGCCGCGTGGTACCAATATTCAAAAAACCTACGGTTATTGCTATAAGTTAATTCATTTAATAATTTCTCATCATACGTACCTATACGACTCCAAAGTGCCAAGAAATGGCTTCGTTTTACCATTTGTAAGGTGTCAATTTGAAGAGCTCGTATTTTCGAAACTACAGAAATTATCGAATCAGCAGTGGGCTTATCGGGGACGGTATTGGAGAGCTGCTGACAGTAGAGAATGACTTTTCTAATCGTTTCATTCGAATGCGTGGTTGTGCTCACGCTATACTCCTACAATGTCTCGGCATTCTTCCAAAATGGCATTCACTGAATCAAGAGATTCCGATTCTGCGTAAACACGGAGTAATGGCTCGGTTCCCGAAAACCTAATTAGGCCCCAGTAGCCATTTTCCAATTCGTATCGATAACCATCTCTAGTATCAATATCTTTCACAGTCATATCTGCAATTCTTTTTGGTTGGGCTTTAGCCAAGCGTGTCTCAAGTTCCTCTCTTTCTTCAGGCTGGAAAGTGAGATCAATTCGGTTGTAATGGTGAGGCCCGACCCGGTCTGTGAGGTCAAGCATTAGTTCAGAAGGGTTTTTATCAGTTTTTACCATCATGTCCAGAATCATAAGCGCAGAAAGAATGCCATCTCTTTCAGGTATGTGTCCTCGGAAGGCGTATCCTCCACTTTCTTCACCGGCAGCAATCGCATCTTCTTCAATCATCACGGGTCCAAGGTGCTTGAATCCTACAGGTGTGTCTATTACTGGCACTTTGTGAAGATCTCCCAATTTATTAATCATGCTGGTCATGGTAATTGACCTAACAAGAGTTCCCTCCATTCCCAGATTTTCTAAAATATGCTGGCATATCAAGGCGAATGTGTGGAGCGTTGATATGTAGTTTCCATCTTCATCCACCAAACCTAACCTGTCTGCGTCGCCATCTGTTGCTAAACCTACATCGCCGTTGGTGTGCCAGATTTTTTCCTTGAGTGGTTCGAGATTGTGATCAATTGGTTCAGGTTGTTTCATACCTGGAAAAGTTGGATCCATCTCATTTCGAATTTCGGTAACGTGAGATGTTCCTCCTTCGAGGAGTTGATGGATATAGCCAGACCCGGCTCCATGCATGGAGTCTACAACCACATTAAGCCCCGCATTTCTAATACTCTGCAGGTCAACCAAACCAGCCACGTGATTGAGATATAAAAGTTCGGGATTGACTCTTTCAACGAGACCAATTTTTTCTGCGTTGGAGATTGGGATGCTTAAATATTGTTGTTGTTCTAAGACGTTATTAAGACATGTTTCCAGGTCAGACAGTATTTCTTCTGAAGCGCTTCCTCCGTAGCCAGGTTTAAACTTAAAACCGTTCCAGTCAGAAGGATTGTGGCTCGCAGTTATAACAATTCCTGCTGCACAGTCACGCCTTACAAGGTTATAGCTGACTACTGGAGTAGGGGCAGGGCGATCACACAGGATAACAGGTATTGAGTTGCCGGCAGCTACCTCCGAAACGGCTTCAGCAAATGTAGCTGAGTTGAGTCGTGTGTCATAACCGACCATCAGGCCGTTGTCTGCGATTTCGCGAGACTTCAAGTAGTTACAAACAGCTTGTGTGCATAACTTTACGTTTTCTACAGTGAAGTCTTCTTCGACTTTAGCTCGCCAGCCATCTGTACCGAATCGGATAGACACATCCCACTCCTATTTAAATTGTGGCTATCATCTGTCCTAATTCGCCTCTAGTTATAGCCCCGCATATTTTCTAATCTCATCGGACTTATTTGTTCTTTCCCAGGGTAAATCTAAGTCCGTCCGCCCAAAGTGTCCGTAAGAAGCAGTCTGCTTATATATAGGGCGTCTGAGGTCTAGGTCTCTGATGATTGCCCCGGGTCGTAGGTCAAAATGGGTTTGCACTATGCCATCAATATTTTCGTTACTGATGACGTTGGTTCCAAATGATTCTACTGATACTGAGATAGGTGCAGAGACGCCAATGGCGTAGGATATTTGTACCTCTGCTCTGGTTGCCACACCTGCTGCAACGAGGTTCTTGGCGACCCATCGGGCAGCGTAGGCAGCTGATCTATCCACTTTTGTGGGATCCTTTCCAGAGAATGCCCCTCCTCCATGCCGTGCCATACCACCATACGTGTCTACAAGTATTTTTCGACCGGTTAGCCCTGTATCTCCTACCGGTCCACCAATAACAAATCTTCCAGAGGGGTTTACTATGAATCGGGTATCGATTAAGAGATTCTCCGGGACGACTGTCTTGGCGACCTTTTCAACTAGGTCTTCTTCAATTTTGCTGTTGCTTACTTCTTCAGAATGTTGATTGCTTAAAAGTACTGTGTGAACTCTCTTAGGCTTGCCCTTTGAATACTCCACTGTAACTTGAGACTTCCCGTCTGGCCTCAGATATTCCAGTTCTCCACTTTTTCGTACTTCAGCTAGTCTTTGGGTAAGTCGGTGGGAAAGTGCCATGGGTAAAGGCATCAATTCTGGTGTTTCGTCGCATGCAAAGCCAACCATCATTCCTTGGTCACCAGCTCCTAAACTTTCAATTTCGTCTTCGGCGGCTCTGGTTTCTCGGGCTTCTAGTGCGGTTGTTACGCCACCAGATATGTCAGAAGATTGTTCATCTATGGCAACCATGACACCGCAGGACTTGTAATCAAATCCGTAAGCAGGGTCGGTGTAACCGATTTCCTTTATCGTTTCTCTTACAAGGGATGGGATGTCCACGTATCCTTCCCTTATGGTGATTTCTCCCATTACCACTACCAACCCGGTTGTACAGGAGACCTCACAAGCTACTCTGGCCTTGGGATCAAGCTTAAGCATTGCGTCCAAGACTCCATCTGAAATTTGGTCGCAAATTTTGTCAGGATGTCCTTCTGTTACCGATTCAGACGTAAAAAGGAACGAAGGGGACTCCATGAAACTGGAACTCATTTTTGGTAAACTCCTGGGTTATTGAGGTTATGCTCGCTGATGTTGGGCACTGTCTAAGTGCCGACATCCCAACTGTTTAAGTATTTTTCCTGTTCATCGCTCAATTCATCGATTTCTACACCCATTGAAAGTAACTTTAATCTACCAACCTCGTTATCAATATCTCTTGGAACCACATATACTTGGTTTTTAAGATTTTGGTGTTCATTAGCCATAAATTCCGCTGACAATGCTTGGTCGGCAAAGCTCATGTCCATGACTGCTGAGGGATGCCCTTCAGCAGCGGAAAGATTAATCAGTCTTCCCTCTGCCAGTAAATTTATTCTACGTCCATCTGATAGTGTGTATTGTTCAACAAATGGCCGCACCTCTGTTTTACTATCTGACAGTTCCTCGATGCCATCTATGTCGATTTCCACATTGAAATGTCCACTGTTGGCGAGAACGGCTCCGTCTTTCATAACCTGAACGTGTTTTGCATCAACGGCTTTCATACCTCCAGTGACGGTGATGAAGATATTACCCAGTTTCGCGGCTTCTTCCATCTTCATTACCTGATGGCCATCCATTGCTGCCTCTAATGCTCTTATATGGTTTACTTCACAAACCACTGTATTGGCCCCCATTCCTCTAGCTCGCATCGCAACGCCTCTGCCACACCATCCATATCCAATGACGACCACGGTTTTGCCCGCCCAGAGAATATTGGTTGCCCTAGTAATACCGTCCAAAGTGCTTTGGCCTGTTCCGTATCTGTTGTCAAAAAAATGTTTTGTGTCTGCGTCGTTGACGGCTATAACCGGGTATTTCAGGTTTCCTTCATCAGCCAAACTTTTTAGGCGTATAACACCTGTCGTCGTTTCCTCCATACCTCCTATCACATTTTCTAAGAGATCATTGCGTTCTCCGTGAAGCATTGCAACCAAGTCTGCGCCATCATCCATTGTCATATGTGGTTTTGTTTCCAATACGGTGGTGATGTGGTTGTAGTAGGTATCTGTATCCTCTCCCTTAATAGCGAAGGTTTTGATTCCGTATTCTGAGACCAGTGCCGCCGCCACATCGTCTTGGGTGCTTAAAGGATTACTAGCACATAGTGCAATTTCTGCTCCCCCATCTCTGAGAGTGAGCATCAAATTTGCTGTTTCGGACGTGACGTGTAAGCATGCTGCAATTTTTAACCCTTTTAAGGGCATTTCTTTTGCAAATCGTGCACGTATCTGTCCTAGAACCGGCATCTCCCTGCTAGCCCAGTTGATTCTGTTTACTCCAGCGCCCGCGAGAGAATGATCTAATACATCGCCGGAATTAGAATTTGTTGTCAATGCGTTTCTCCTATTAATTTAGAACCTTGATTGTCGTCGAGTAATTTGTCTTCGTTGGAAAGCGGGTCAAAGTAAGTCATTCCAGCCATCCCTCTGAATCGGTCATCAATTTCATCGGATACAAGAGATTCAAATCTGTTACTACCAAAATTTTCGACTGCGTATGAACCCATTACTGAGCCAACTATGGTCGCTCGTCGGAAACCTTCTGCCGATAAATCCCCGGATCTGGATAGGTATCCCATGAATCCACCTGCGAAGCAATCACCGGCTCCAGTAGGGTCTTTAACTTTTTCTAACGGGAAAGCGGGTGCAGAGAAGGTGTCTCCCTCGTTGAATACCAAAACGCCATGTTCTCCCTTTTTAACAACTACTACCTTGGGACCCATTTCTCTGGCTGACTTTGCAGCCTCTATCACACTTCGCTTCCCCGTAAATGTTTTAATTTCGTTTTCATCCATAAAGAGGACATCTACTAAAGCCACCGTTTCACGGAGATTTTCCACATGGTCATCGATCCAAAAGTTCATTGTGTCCATAGCAACAAGTCTAGGTCTGGAAGCCATTTGTTCCAGAACGTTGATTTGTATAAGAGGGTCTATGTTGGCTAAGAAAAGATAATCTGAATTTTTGTGTTTATCATCTATAACAGGTGTAAATTCAGCTAAAACATTCAGTTTAGTCTCAAGAGTTTCCCGTATGTTCATGTTATTGGGGTCATATGACCCCGACCATCTAAACGTTTGCCCACCTGCAGTTTCCATTCCGGAGATATCTACTCCCCTAGATAATAGATACTGTCTGTCACTGTCTTCAAAGTCTTTACCTACCACTGCTACTACCGCAACTGAGGTGAAGAAACTTGCTGCAATGGAAAAATATGTAGCTGACCCGCCCAAGGAATCAACACGTGGTTCTGTTCCCAAGGAGACCGAGTCATAGGCGATAGTTCCTACTACGAGCAAGGACACTTTTAGATATCAGTTCCCTTGCTGGTTGGATGACCCTTTTCGATCCAGGTTGGAGTGCCTTCTTCAATGTTGTACAGCCGGTCTGCTTCCATACCCATTGCAGCTGCCATTTCACAGGCCAATCCACTTCTGACTCCTGCTGCACATATAAAGAGAAGTTTTTTATCTTCAGGTAGTTCGTCTATTCTAGCCAGAATGTCGTCTACTGTTATAAAGATAGCTCCCTCAACATGACCTTCCACATATTCGTCCAGTCTTCTAACATCGACGAATGCATAGTCATCGTTTCCATGTAAATCAGCTGCTTCGTCAACACTAATCCTGAAATATGGTTCACCATCTACTTGTCTTGGCATCCTCTATCCCTCCAGTTTCATTGAATATATTTTTCAATTATTGGGTGTATTTTTCGTACGGATTCATTTTCCATATCTATTTCGCCCATCAAGGCTTTCTCTAAACTTTTATCACAGTTACAAGCCACTTCAGTGATGTTTATGTTTTCACATATTAGTTTAATGAGAGATTTTGATATCAAATTGTTATTTTTTAAATTATCCACAACCAGATCCGCTGAGACTCCCTCTTGTTCAGGCCTCCAGCAATCATAATCTGTCACCATCGCTACTGTGGCGTAGCATATTTCTGCCTCTCTAGCTAGTTTTGCCTCAGGTAGTGCTGTCATTCCTATGATGTCAGCCCCCCACGATCTGTACAAATTTGATTCTGAACGCGATGAGAACTGCGGGCCCTCAATCACCACCAAATCTCCACCGAAGTGGAAGTTAGCGTCTATGTTCTGACAACATCTACGAATAAGTGCTCTTAAGTTGGGACAGTAAGGATCTGCGAAAGATACATGGGCAACGACTCCATTCCCAAAAAAAGTGTTTCCTCTCGAAACTGATGAAGTTCTATCGATCAATTGATCCGGTATCACAACATCCAAGGGACTGATATTTTCTCTCAGGCTACCGACGGCGGAAATGGACACTATGTTGTCTGCACCTAAGGCTTTAATAGCAAATATGTTTGCTCGATAGGGTATTTCGCTTGGCAATAGAGAGTGATTCTTTCCGTGTCGTGGCATGAATCCAACTTTTAGATCGTCTATCGAGCCAATAATAATAGGATCGCTTGTCTCCCCAAAAGGAGTAGGAATATTGACCTCTTCAATTTGTCCAAGGTTTTCCAGTTTGTAGAGACCGGAGCCTCCAATAAACATGATATCTATCAACCAAATATCTCCAAAGCTGTCACATTGCATTAAAAAAGACTTCCCATTAAAGAGAAGTCTTGCAAAAAATCAGCTCACAACTTCCCTCATTTTTCGGATATTTAATCCGCTGGAATTGGCACCGTGCCCCTATATCCCACTAAAAATCTCAGGAGCCGGTTGCCGGGCGTCCAAGGGCCAGTCCCTCAGCCACTCGAAATAAGAGTATTTGTATTCAATTGTTAACCAAAAAATAGTACTAGAGTGACGAACAAACCGTCAAGAAAACAGGAAGCAGGATCTTATAAAAATCGTAAAAATATTCCTATAAGCTCAATTTGTGACTAGCAGACTTTTATATGGCTAATTTTCGATCAGATACTTCGGAATATCTAAAGGAGCGCCAGTGAGGGGTTCTAGGTAATTCTTAAATTCCTCTGTTGTGTTACCTAGGCTTGCCAGTTCCACATTCAAAAATTCATCTGGCATAAGCCTCACCTTACCTGCCACATCTTCGAGAATTGCTGTTGAAGGTGAACATTCATAAACTGGTCCTGACTTTCTATCTAAACACATAATAATTCCTGTCTGACCAGTTTCTGCCCTCAAAGAGGCCTCTCTTCCGATTTCAAAGGCTTCATTTGAGTCTGTCTTTGAGACTGAATCCATTAGTGATCTTTGTATAGTTCCAGGTTTCTCGTATCTGCACCTTACTCCGAGTTTTTTCGTTACCTGCTCTGCTAGGTATCGCGACGGGCCTTCATAGTAGGGATGTCCAAAGTCATCGGTGAACCATGGTTCAGTTTGTTCACCTATAATTCCATTGATACCTTTCACGTTTTCCGCTACTACTGCAACGGCGTAGCCATATTCTCTGTAGGCATGTTCCATTTGTATAAGGAATTTCTCTTCATCTAATGGTATTTCTGGGACACCGATATAGTGCGGGGGATCAAAATTATTTCTCTTGTAGAGACTTGCTGATGCTGCTAACCATCCTGCATCTCTTCCCATAACTTCCATGATAGTGATTGGTGATGATATGCCCATGGCCAGTGCATCTCTTCCAGCGCCTAATGTTGCCTGGGCGACAAACCGAGCAGAGGAACCGTAACCTGGACAGTGATCCGTTTGGACAAGATCGTTATCGATAGTTTTAGGTACGTTTACAATGGTTAATTCGTATCCGATTGACTCAGCTTCTTTTTGAAATGTGAGTCCGGTCGTTGCGGAATCATTCCCCCCTATGATGTGGAAAGTCTGGATCTTGTGCCTATCGAGGAGGTTAAAAATGGTATCGGTGTCGGTTGGTAGAAGTTTTCTCCTTGTTGATCCGAGAGCAGATCCAGGAGATGAACCAACGGATTTTATACCTTCGCTCGAGATGTCAGTAATATCGTGGATGTTTCCAGAGAGGATCCCTTCAATTCCATGGTCCGCTCCATAAATACGAGATTTAGGAGCAATATGTTGGTAGGAGGTAATGATTCCGGCCAGACTTTGATTGATAACCGCAGTACAGCCACCTGACTGCATTATCAGAATATTTCCAAGGCTCATATTTTACTTATTCTGGTATGGAACCAGTTTCTCTGGCCTCAGTTAATTTTTTCGAGAGGTCTATAAAGTCATCGGCGATGATATCGATATATTCTTCTGGTTCTTGATCGACTTCAACGTCCAGTCCATGTTCGTATGGCCTAGGGATGTAAGCTGTTCTCATGCCTGTGCTTCTAGCGGATTTCAGATCATTCTTGTGTGCAGCTACCATCATGACCTCTTCGATCGGTAAACCAAAGAATTCAGATGTAGATAAATAAGTTTCTCTGTCTGGCTTGTAATGCCGGACTAATTCTGCGGAAAGGACTGTATCCCATGGTAACCTGCCGTATTTTGCCATATTGACCAATAAAGCAACATTGCCATTTGAGAGGCTACTTATTATGTAGTTTTCTTTCAAATATGTGAGACCTTCCACCGAATCTGACCAGGGATCTAACCTGTGCCAAGCCTTGTTGAGATGTTGTTTCTCTGACTCACTTAAAGAACTGATATTGTAAGTCTCAAGCAACCTGTCGAGGATCATTCTGTGAAGTGTGTCTATATTCGTCCATTCTATTTCTCCCGTCCGGACCTTGTTCATTGAGGGACCGTAGCCAGCTCTCCACTCGTCGGCAAATCCGTCCCAGTCGAGTATGAAGCCTTTTGCCACACCGACACTCTTTATTTCTCTAGCAATACTTTTTCTCCAGTCGACTACCGTTCCAAAAACATCAAATGTTAAGGCTTTTACTTGAGAAATAGGGTGAGCGTTACTCATTACTTTACTCCGCGAATTTCGCCGCTACATGTCTTCTTTGAATTTTACCTGTAGCGGTTCGAGGTAGCTCATCAACTATGTATACCCGCTCAGGTATTTTAAAGTCGGCCAATTGTTGTTCGCAGAATGTTCTGATTGCTCCTTCATTTGAATCAGAGGACAGCACTACAGCTGCCTGCACAATTTCTCCGTATTTTTCATCTGGAACGCCAAAGCACACCGCTTCTGAGATTGACGGGTGCTTAATTAAAGCGGCATCAACCTCCAATGGTGATATCTTCTCTCCGCCCCTATTAATGAGTTCTTTGAGTCTCCCGGTTAAGGTCAGCACGCCACCACTTGAAAGCTCCCCTTGATCTCCGGTTCTGAACCAACCCTTTATAAATGCTTCAGCATTGGCCTCGGGGTTATTATGATATCCGTAAGTAACGTTAGGACCTTTAATAACCACTTCACCTCGATCGCCTATGGTTGCTAAATTACCATTGTCACCCATGATGCCTATTTCTACTCCCGTGCCAATTCCAACAGTACCGGGGTTTCTAGACCCGGGGGGTAAAGGATTAGATGACATCTGGTGAGAAGCTTCTGTCATACCATATGCTTCAAGAACCGGCGCTCCAAAGCGTGCCTCTAGGTCACTGAATACGGTTGGAGCCAAAGCAGCCGAGCATGATCGTATGAACCGGAATGATTTGTCAGGAGCCTTATCGTCTTCAGCCCTCATTAGGAGAATCTGATGAATTGTAGGTACTGCCGAATACCACGTGGCCCTGGTGTCTTGTTGATCCTTCCAGAATGTACTGGCACTAAACCTTGGAGGAATTACTATAGTCCCGCCACTTCTAAGAGAGGAAAGTGCTACACCAATTAAACCGTGAACATGAAAAAGTGGCATTACTACAAGAGCGGTGTCATCCCCACTTAAATCATATGTTCCAACAATATTCGAGAGAGATGCCATTAAGTTTCCATGTGTTAGAGGAACTCCCTTCGGTCTACTTGTCGTTCCTGAAGTGTGTAGGAACAGTGCGATATCCTCAGGCGCAGGTGGGGCAACGTCAATATTGTGGGAAAGCACAGTTCCTTTTTGGGAAAGTTTAAGTTGACCTATTCGGTTTCCTGAAATAGTTGCTACTGGAATCTTGAGACCTTCCGCTGCCTGGATAGCTGCGTCAGAATCTTCACTAACTATTATTAACTGGGCATCAGCGTCTTCCATGAAGAATTTGAATTCGTCCACTGTGTAGGCAGAGTTCAGAGGAGCGGCTATCGCCCCGGCCCTGGTAACAGCAAGAAATGTCACCATAAACTCTAAATCGTTACCTAAAACAATTGAGACTGCCTTGCCCCTTTCTAACCCATTACCAGCCAACAGCCCAGCTATTCGTTCTATCTCGTCGGAGAATTCTCCGTAACTAATAGCTTCCGATCCGGGAATAATTATTGAATCTTTGTTTGATGGATGACCGTCTAATAAATTCGCAAGAGTTACCAAATCTAAATCCTCCTAGTGTCGAGGCCGTTATGTTCACTCGCTACTGTCACATTGGTTGATGTCTCTGTCAACATATCGAGGGCAGGAATAATATCAAGTTACTTTCCTATTCCATTTAATCGCATCGGCAATTCCCTGCTCAATTGACATTCTAGGTTTCCAGCGTAAATTATCCCAGGCTTTATCGCCACTTGCGTAGGCGCCCGCCGTGTCTCCTGGGCGTGGGGAACTGTCGATCCGTGCTATCTCGACGCCCGAAACTTCTTCGAAAGCCTCCAAAAACTCCAAAACTGTTGTTCCCTGACCACTGCCTAAATTTATGACTGAGTACGGATTTTCATGAGTTACCAAATCGTCAAATAATTCCAATGCTCTAATGTGTGCTTCTGCCAAATCCCATACATGTATGTAATCCCGTATAGCCGTGCCATCTCTGGTCGGCCAGTTAGTACCGGCTATCTTGAAATCGGACTCTTTCCCTTCGTAAATGGATAGTAGTTTTCCCAGTATATGTGTGGGTGTCTCCGCGGAGGGGCCTGAACGCATTTTGGGGTCGGCCCCAATAGGATTGAAGTATCTCAGCGATATCGCCTTACTACCGTAGGCATTACAGAAGTCCCGTAGGGCCATTTCGATGGTGATTTTGGTACGAGCATATGGGCTGTCTGGGTCTAGTGGAGAATTTTCGGTAACCATTTGTTCTTCCGAGGATTTGTAGACCGCGGCAGTGGAACTGAATATCACTTTGATTTTTGAATCAGAAGCAAACTTGAACAATTCCAGTGATTTAGAGACGTTTTCCTGATAGTAGAGGTAAGGTTTTTGAACCGATTCTGGAACTATAACGAGTGCGGCGCAGTGGATAATCGCTTCTATGTCTTTATGGTCTCTGAATATTTCCTTCAGAGCTTTTGAATCAGAAATATCAGCTTTATAAAATTTTTTTCCTTCTGTAAATGTGCTACTGCCATTAACCAGGGAATCCATGATTACTGGGACATGGTTATTGTCTTCAAGGGCCGAACAAATTGTGCTTCCTATGTAACCTGCACCACCAGTCACTAAAACTTTCACTTTTGGTTACCCTCCAAAAAACGCCATCATAATTGAGTGATATCAATGCTAATGGAATGCTGTGGTTATTTTAGCCCCAGACCTGTTCAAATGTCCCTGTTTAGTGCTAGCCTTTCCTCCTCTACAACTAATTCAAATGTGTGAGTGTATAAGGGAGACCAGATGATTCACGAGATGAGGACCTATGACTTAAAGCCCCGAACAGTCGATATTATGGGGGATAGACTCCGAGAAATGTTGGATGGACGACTTGAGTATTCACCACTTGGAGGTTTTTGGTACACAGAAATGGGTCCCTTAAACCAGATTGTTCATATTTGGCCTTACGACGATGCCAATCATAGGGCAGATGTACGTTCTCGCGCGGTAGCAGATGGAGCCTGGCCTCCAAATTCTACGGACATTATGGTTAATATGAATTCTGAAGTGTTAATTCCCGCTCCTTTTATGCCTCCATTAGAGCCGCGGAAAGTGGGTCCTATTTATGAACTCAGAATTTATACGTACGGCGTTGGTGAAATTCCGAAGGTTTTAGATGCCTGGTCTGATGCTATAGAGGAGCGTCAAAAGTACTCCCCGTTAGTAGGGTGTTGGTACTCAGAAATAGGTAACTTAAACCGTTTCATGCATATGTGGGCATATGAATCTTTTGAAGAGCGGGGAAAAATAAGAGCTGAGACTAGGAAAAAGGGAATTTGGCCCCCTCCTGGAAATACTGCGACTCCCATTGCCCAGGAGAACAAAATACTGTTGCCGTATGACTTTTCACCACTCCAGTAAAGAGTTCTGGAGTTGGACAGTAACAAGGTTATCTAATTTTGAAATCGATTTAGTCTGAACGGTTCGATGTCAAGATGACTCTGACCCGCGGTAATTAAATCGCATATTATTTGCCCTAGGGCGGGACCAAGTAATATGCCCTTTCTGCCAGTTCCTGTCGCTATGAACACGTTGTTTCTGTTCTGAACGGGACCTACAATGACTTTTCCGTCTGATGGTAAAGGTCTGAGGCAGGCTGTGTGTTCCACTATTCGTGCTTCCTCAAGATTTGGAATCATTTTCGTCAATGATGCAATAATTGAATCTCGCCCTATTGGAGTAGGAGTATCGTTGAATCCAACGTCTTCTTCCGTTGTACCGGTCCAAAGCAATTTATCAGGCTTTGTGCAAGCGTAACTACCTCGCCATCCAACAGAACAATGAATTTCTAAATCTCCAGCATCTAGTCTCAATATTTGACCTTTGAGAGGTTTGATAGGCACTTCCGTATTGATCCATTCAGAAATTATTCCTGACCATGGCCCCATTGCCAAAACTAATGATTGGCATTGGATCTTATCGTTGGCGGTTATTATGCTTACTACCCCCTCGTCAGATTGATCTATGCCAATTACCTCCCCATGTCTTATAGAGACTCCCCTCGACTCACATGCTTGTGCGAGTGCTAACGATAGTCGGTATGGATCGAGATCGGCGACGCCTTCAGTATAAGCGGCTCCAATAACCTCTTTAGATATCGCAGGTACTATTTCCCTTGCCTGGTTTCCGTCAACCCACTCTGATATGTATCCATCTTCTTTGCTACGCCACTCCACCTGGGATTTCCCCAACGCAACTTCTTCTTCACTGAACGCGATATCCAAAGCAGGTCTGAATCTGTGTTGTGTATCGACTCCTGTCAATTCGGGCAGGGATTTTGCCCATTCAGTGTGGATATTCATTGCATGTCTAGCCAGGGCCAGTTCGGGCAATATATCTTGAGCGAGACCAGCTTCACCAAGGGGGCTTAGGCTTCCGTATGCAAATCCTGAAGCATGACTTCCCACGGAGTCACGTTCTAGTATCGTGACTCTGTGTCCTTTTTGTGAGAGGAAGTAGGCGCAGCTAAGGCCTACGATACCTCCCCCTACAATGCATACGTCTGGATGATCTGGTTTAGCCAATAATTAAAGTGTATTTTCGATCTTCGAGATGGCCGAATCTAGTTGATTGACGAAATGGTCAACTTCGTCACTTGTTATGCATAGAGGTGGAGCTACGGGAATGGAGTCACCAGCCCTCCCAAGTATATGATGGTCCCGAAGGATCGCCGAAGCTTTCTCCGTGATACCAGATTCCTTTGGGAATTTTTCTTTTGTTTCTCTGTTTTTTACTAGCTCTACCGCACTAAGTAGGCCGAGTCCGCCCCTTACGTGTCCAACGATGTCATGGCTGTAAAGACCCTGCATTTTCTCATACATATAGTCTCCCATTTCAGCGGAATTTTGGACGATACCTTCCTTTTCCATTATGTCTAGGTTAGCTATTCCAGCAGCACAAGAGGCCGGATTTCCTCCGAATGTTATGAGATGCCTGAATGTGTCATCCTCTCCACCCTCAAAGGCTGAAGAAATTTTCTTGCTTGCTATGGCGGCACCAATGGGCAGATAGCCGCTCGTTAAAGCTTTCGCAACGGTGGTTATGTCAGGCTGGATGCCCCAATGTTCTGTGGCGAACATTTTTCCAGTTCTACCAAAGGCGTTAATTACTTCATCGCAAATTAATACAACACCGTACTTATCGCATATCTCTCTCACGGTGGGCCAATATTCTGGATGGGGAATATGTATTCCAGATGCTGCTGAAATAGGTTCGCCTATAAATGCCGCTACTGTCGAGGGGCCCTCGTGCAATATTGCACGCTCCAAATCTTTGGCACATTCGAGAGTGCAGCCACCTTCTGACCCGCAACATCTGCCCCTATAGGTGTCTACCTGTTCAATGTGTATATTACCTGGCATTAATGGACCATAGTTAGTGGGAGCCGCTATTCCACCACCGCCAAGGCTCATGCAAGCATGTGTTGCTCCATGATAGGAGCCCCTACGGCTAATGACTTTGTACCGCGCAGCTTCACCAATATTTTTTTGGTAGTTCTTTGCCATTTTTAAAGCAGTCTCAACTGCCTCTGATCCCCCACTCACGAAATAGACTCTTGATTTTTTGTCAGGAGCGAGTGATGCGACTCGACCGGCGAGGTCAGCTGTTACTGGGGTTATAGTGCCACCAGGGGAGTAAGATATTCCGGTCATTTGCTGGTAAACGGCATCTGCAATCTCCATTCTGCCGTGACCGATGTTGACGAGCCACATTCCAGATAGGGTGTCGAACCAGCGATTTCCTTCGACATCATCCACCCATACTCCCTTTGCCTGGTCAACCAGCGTGATTCCCCCTTCGCCAAACATGTCCTCCGTCTGACGAGCATGAGGCCAGAAATGCTCCGCAGCTTTCTGCTTTAATTCCTCAAGTTTCTCACCTGAAATTGTTTTTGTAGCCATTGAAATACCTCCACTCAGCCTCTGATGTTTTTCGTGGTATCTGACAATAGTTCAGGTCGCCTTACCAATTCGGAACACTTTAGAACCACACGCTCCACATTTGCCTTCAGTAGCTGCACGACCGTTCTTTAACGTTTTCTCAATAGGGTCCACGACTTCACGCTGACCTTTACATTTAAGACAGTAAGCTTGCATTCCAGGAGGCCTCCAAGGTATTCGCCGAATTCCATTTGATTCGCCCGAGTAGGTAAACCTGTGAGCTTACGAAATGGAATTGCGGAGCGTTCGGGCATTATATAGAGATAAATGTAAAGTGAACAACCCGCAATTTAATGAATATAAATTTATTTTAATAATGAGCCCGTGAATAGTAATTTTAATGTTCTAGAAAAAATGTAAAAAATGTCTCCAAAGGTATACATATGAAAGAATTAGAAAAAGGAAGGTGACCACGACCAATAAAAAGGTTCTTATAACGGGTATTACCGGATTGGTTGGATCGGTGTTAAAGGAAGGTCTTAAGTCAGAATTTGATGTTACGGGTATAGACCTGAGAGATAGTAAGGATGTTCAGACACTGGTGGCAGATTCGACTAACTTAGACGAAATAGTACCAGCATTTGAAGGGGTTGATACGGTGATAGATCTCGCTAGCGAACCGAGTAATTTTTCGCCGTGGAATGTGATTTATGATAACAATTTAAAGTGTACATATAATGCATTTGAAGCGTCTAAAATGGCAGGGGTCAGAAGAGTTATATTCGCAAGTTCCAACCATGCCACGGGGAATTACGAGAATGATAGTCCTTATCGTGAAATAGTGGCTGGGCAATACGAAAAATTAACCCCGGGATCATTTGACTTAGTTAATACAGATATGCCAATAAGGCCTGATGGACCTTACGGCATCGGGAAGGCTTTCGGAGAGGCTACGGGGCGCTATTTTGCTGATGAACAGGGATTATCGGTAATGTGCTTGCGGATAGGAACTTTGAATGTTGAGAGTAGGCCGATGAATTTACGACAGTTTGCAACTTTGCTTACTCATGGTGACTTGGTTAGGCTCGTGAAAGCCTGCATAAATGGGCCAGATTCTATTCGATTCGGGATATATTATGGGGTCTCAAACAACAAGTGGAGATTCTGGGACATCAGCAACTCTCAAAGAGAGATCGGTTATCAACCCAAAGATAACGCTGAAACCTGGAGGAAGTGATGAAGGATGGGTTTCGAGACATAGAAATACCCATACACGTACATCTAATTTGCATAGGAGTCAGCTAGTTAAAATCTTGTTCCATCTCTAGCACTTTATCAAGACGCCTTTGATGACGCTCTTCACCTGTGTATTTTGCTCCTGTAAACGCCCTGACAAGTTCTTGTGCCACTTCGCTTCCTACGATACGGGATCCCAGGCACAGAACATTCATGTCATCATGTTCCACGCCTTGATGGGCAGAATAGATGTCATGGCACACGGCAGCTCGGATGCCTTTTACTTTGTTAGCGGCTACTGAGGCACCAACGCCACTCCCACAAATCATAATTCCCCTTTCACTGTTACCCGTAGAAATACTTTCCGTGAGCAGTTTGGCATAGTCTGGATAGTCATCGAGCGGGTCGTGGGAATATGGGCCGACGTCTACAACCTCATGCCCCAGTTTGCTGAGGAGGGAAGAAATCTCTGACTTCAGTTCAAATCCGTTGTGATCGGCTGCCACTGAAATTTTCACTTTTTGTTCCTCCTTTATTTAGTCCTAAAATTGTAAACAACCATGAGGGCCCTACCTTTAGAGTGTAGATTTGCTTCATGAATTTCGTCAATTCTTGAAAGACACAGTGATAGAATCCCGAACAATGAATAAGTGAGGAACAAAATCTAATGGCAGTTTCAAGATTAGAAATAAATCACCGTGCACCTTTTGAATTTGGCAGGTCTTTCGGAGATGTGGGTTCTTACACATACTTGGAAGGGAAGGCCTATTTTGAGGTAGATCCGTTGAACGAAGCTAACAGCGGAATAACGGATTTGGATTTAGCCCCTCTCAACTCTGCGGGTAGAGTTGAATTTTCTGCTGACTTTTCAATGCTAAAACCCACAGACCCCGCTGCTGGTAGGCGAACCATGTTGTTGGACGTTGTTAATCGCGGTAACCGTACGGTGGTGACCCGCTTCAATGACGTTGAGAGAGCTAGTCACCTAGCCACAACCTTCAGTTCTGGAAATGGATTTTTGATGAAAGAGGGATACACGGTAGTGTTCTGCGGCTGGCAAGCCGATGTGCCACCGATACCAGGACTTATAGGGCTTCAAGCTCCCTCTGCTTTAGAAAATGGCGAACCTTTGGAGGGTCAGATTCTAAATCAATACCAAGCGAACGAGGAAAGGAATATATTTCCCCTAGCTGATCGATACCACCTTGTGAATCCTTCCGTATATGAGAATACTGAAAACGCCAAGCTTTTAGTGGGGGACCATCCGAATGGAACTTTTGAAGAGGTCCCTGCAAATCAATGGTCAATAATAAGGGTAGAGGATCAAGAAATAGAGCCTGATCCATCCCATTTGTATATGAAGGATGGATTTGAACTTGGCAGGATATATCAATTGGTTTACACCGCCAGGGGCAGTCGTGTTGTAGGTCTTGGATTTGCGTCGATGCGGGATATTTGCTCCTTTATGAAATATGGGTCTGTTTCTGATGGGAACCCGTCTGCTGGGGAGCTGGATGTGGCCATTTCCTACGGGGTATCTCAAACGGGACGTTTTCTTCGCCAATATCTTCATACGGGAATGAACTCGGATGAGAGTGGAAACAAAGCAATGGACGGGGTAATAGCTCACGTGGGGGGCGGGATGAGAGGGGAATTTAATCTCAGGTTTGGACAGCCTTCCAAAGATGTGTGTTTTATCATGCCGGAACTTTTCCCTTTTACTGATTTGCCACAGAGAGATCCAGAAACTGGGCGACATGAAGGATTGTTGGACTTGGCTATTGAGCAAGATACTGTACCTAAAATAATGTTTACTAATTGTTCCGCTGAATACTGGCGTGGAGATGCTGGTTTGATTCATACAGATCTTGAAGGCCCAAGAGATGCCCCAGAACATCCCAATGTTAGGAGATATCATTTTGCGGGTACGCAGCACGGGCATGGAACCTATCCTCCCGTTGTGCGGAGAGAATCTGACTTGATCAAAGGTCACCTACCTTTTAATGCAGTTGACTATTCACCCATTTTGAAAGCTTGTCTCAATAATATTGATGAGTGGATCAAAACTGGAAAAGAACCCCCCGAAAGCAGACATCCAAGGCACTCTGATGGAACGGCAGTTGAGTCTCATACTCTTCTGGACAGGTTTGATACCGTGCCTGGAGTCAGAGTTCCTGAGCAGGCACTCAATCCAATGAGGCTTGACTACGGGGATGAACAACATCTGGGACGGACGGTCAAATTGCCAGCAGAACGGATGGCTCAGTATCCTGCATTTGTTTCAGATGTAGATGAAACATTTAATGAGTTGGCTGGCATTAGACTTCCTGATGTAGCAGTTCCAGTTACCACCAATACAGGTTGGAATCCTAGAGACAGTTCCGTGGGTAATCAAGAGTTATTGATTGGGATAACCGGAGGTTTGGCAGGGTGGACTATACCCCTCCCAAAAACAGAGGAACTCGGTGATAGTGCTGGAGATCCTCGGCCATCAATAGAGAAATTATATGGATCTAGAGATGGATATATATCTAAGGTTCGTGATTCGGTGGCCGAACTTGTTTCTGAGGGATATATCTTAGAAGAAGATACTGACGGAATAATCGAAAAGGCCATTTTTAGGTATGACGATATTCTTGGGCTTTGAAGTAGATTAGCAAAGCGATGGAAGTAGTTCAGACAGGTGATCGTTATCTGTATAAGGCTTCTTTGTTTTCTCATCTCGAGAAGATAGAGTCTGAGTCATGGACAGATAAGACAGTTTATATAACCCCTAGTTCGCTGACTGAAGATTCTGCAACTGCTGTATTGGCAGGGCCTGCTTTCGTTCCTCTTATAAGGTATCTTGGGAAATCAGAAAACGGTTATGTAATATTTCGTAGAGAAGCTTATTTTGAAGTGATCGAACCTCCTTTTCTGATTCCGATGGATGCCATCATGGAGGGGCAAGATACTTTTTTACTGGAAGATATTTTTCTTGAACCACACACAAGCGCGGTTTTATTGTTAAGGCTTGGCAGGTACGCTATTGCGGTGCTTAGGGGAGAAGATCTTATAGCTACAAAGACTGAAGGCCGTTACGTCAAGAATCGTCATAAAGCCGGAGGATCGTCGCAAAGGAGATTTGAGAGAAGTCGTGAAAGGTTGATACGAGAACTTTATGATAAAACCTGTAGTGTCGCTCAAAATTTACTGGAGCCTCATAAAACCGAGATCACAAAAATTTTTTTAGGTGGCGACAAGCATATTTTGAACGGGTTCAGGAAGAGATGTAAGTCGATTCAGATTATGGAAGACAAGATTTCACCCAGACTGCTATCTGTAGACAGTCCGAATCATGAAACCCTTTTGACAATCCATAGAGAGATATTTAAAAGTAGAGTCAGAACCTTTGCTTTAACTGCTTCAAAGTGAGGTTCTCACTGGGCAGTGTAACCACCGTCTATCACCAGCGAAGACCCAGTTATAAATGAAGCTTCCTCAGACGCTAAGAACAAAGCGGCACTAGCAATCTCATCTGCTCTTCCAAGTCTTCCCATTGGGTGGAGACTTTTTAAGTAATTATTGGTTTTATCATCAGTGGTTAACGACTCCGTGAGGCTTGTTTCCACGAATCCTGGGCAAAGACAATTCACCCTTATTCCTCGATCTGCAAGGTCGATGGCTAGAGTTTTTGTGAATTGAACTACTCCCCCTTTTGAGGGTGGATATGCGCTAAATCCGTTTTTGAGGCCGGTGGGATATCCTACAATTCCCATAGTAGACGCCAAATTAATAATTGCCCCGCCTCCCGACCTTTCTATTGCAGGTACTGCATGCAAAGATGTTAGGAAAGTACCTTTTAAATTTACTTCGATGACCCGATCCCATATTTGCTCAATATCGCTGCTATCAGATAGGGCATTCCTTGCGCTAACACCGGCGCTGTTAACCACTATGTGGAGGCCATCATATTTACTTAAGACGTTATCGATAACTTTTTGAACAGAACTACTATTAGTTACGTCGCAAGTATAGGATGAGATGGGTCCTTGAATACCTTCTGTTGAAGGCTCAGTAATATCGACCGCTATTACAGTGGCACCTTCCTTACTGAATCTTTCAATACAGGCTTTTCCAATTCCTGAACCAGCTCCAGTAACCATTGCTACTTTACCTGTGAGTTTGCCTGATTGGGACGTCATGCGCTATTTTCTCCGTGATTTTTAATGACTAGATATCAACCCGAACGTTACACTATGGACATAATTGTATGAGTTATCGTGCAGTTATTTTACTAAGGCTGTTAGAATCATGCCCGTGTAAATCAAATTTTAGGAAGGAGAATCATATGCCTACTTTCAAAAGTCATATCATGGTTTGCGATGTTGAAAGAGATGATGGGGCACATTGTGGAAATAAAGGGGGAGCGGAGGTAAAAGAGAGGGTAGTACAGACACTGTCTAAACTTGGCTTGAGAAGTAGCGTTTATGTCTCAAGTGCAGGTTGTACGAGTCAGCACAGACTGTGTGACATGCAGGAATGTTCAATGATTGTTTATGGACCTGATTCCGAAGCAACATGGTACGTAGTCAATACGGAAAATGTTGAAGAAGTGATCGAAAAGCATCTCGTACAGGGTGAAAAATCGGAAGAGCATATTAATGAGGGAATGAGGATTGATCTGAATAGTTGAGTCTTAGGGAAGCTGTTTTGATTTGCTTACAGCCCATCCATGTTGATTGTAGGAAGTGACGGTACCTCTTCCCAATATTTCTGTTCCTGAATCTGTAAAAATTAATCCGGTTCCGCCATCGATTCCGTATGTTTTGGATTTCTTGGGCAACAAGGAAACAATAGATTCGTGTATTGATGCCGGGTCCGAATTTTCATGGTGTGGCAAGGTTATTATGTCTCCAATAAGTGATAAACCTGCGGTCACGCCTCGGTGAAACATCTGTTTACCTAAAACCATGGCTCCCGCACTTGAACCAGCTATAAAACATCCTTGAGTCGCCAATGTACCAATTAGACTCAATATAATGGAATCCCTAAGAACACTTACTAGGTGATTGGGATCTCCTCCAGTGAGATAGATTAAGTTGGCTTCTTTTAAATCCGGGATAAATTTATTGTCGTTTGCGTCACTTTTGGACAGGATGCTGACGGCGTAGGAATCTGCTCCCAAAGATTTAAAATATTTAATCCCATTCTCAGCAGCGAGATCCGGCCGTTGGAATGCGGCGGCTGTTGGAATTATTGCTACTTTAGGGTTGCCACTCAAAGGTTTTATCAGCGATAAAATTCTAGTGTCCATCTCTAGACAATGTGAAGAGAATTCATCTCCTCCAACCAGGGCAACTAAACTTGGTAGGTGGTTCATATTTGGTCCTTCTGTGTCATTATAGTTACTCAAATTGGACTTCAAATGTAACCTATTTCATTGGATTGGAGCGAATTAATGTCAGATAGTTCAGAGGTTGTGATAATTGGGGGAGGGGTTATGGGGTGTTCCATCCAACATGGCCTTGCTGAAAAGGGGGTGACGAATAGTTTACTTCTGGAACAGAATGAGCTGGCATCAGGATCTACCAGCCGTTCCCAGGCTATTCTTCGAATGCACTATTCAAATGAAGTCACGGCCCGTCTCGCATGGGAAAGCCTAAAGATTTTTAAAGAATTCAAGGAACTCGTAGGGACACCTTCTGGGTATACAAAGACAGGATATTTGTTAATTGTTTCTGGAGAAGATGCCCAACCTATGAGAGAGAATGTAGCCATGCAAAAAAATATTGGTATCAATACTAGGGAGGTCTTTCAGGATGACCTCCCTAGTATTTGCGACATGGTTGCAACTTATGAAGATGAATACTACTCGTGGGAAGCAGATTCTGGATATGCTGATCCATATCTTGTTACCACCGGTTATGCCTCTAGATCTCGTGATTTGGGAGCGAGAATACAGGCTTCGACGAAGGTTTTATCTATAGACGTGGAGGGAGGACGTGTCAAAGGTGTGGTTACCGATAACGGTGTGGTCTCAAGTGATACTGTAATTGTGGCTACCGGGCCCTGGTCAGGTTCGCTTTTAAAGTCGGTGGATGCAGGAATTGACTTAGCCACTGTAAGACATCAAGTTATTTTATTAAAACATTCCAACGCCCTTCGATCTACCCATCCTATAATCGGGGATGTGACACTCGATCTGTCTGCTCGACCAGATGTTGGCGGGTTGACCATGATAGGAGTTGGAGAAGATGAAAGTGCTGGCCCTGATAGCTTTAACCAGGGAGTTGATATGCCGGTAGTGGAAAAAACAATGGGAAATATGATTCGTCGAGTTCCTACGATGGAAACAGCCCAATTCATAGGGGGCTGGTCCGGTCTTTTTACTACAACTCCCGATTGGCATCCTGTACTTGACCGGATAGATGGAATAGAAGGTCTTTACTGCGCTGTCGGATTTAGTGGTCATGGATTTAAGCTTTCACCCATGATAGGCAAAGTTATGTCAGAAATCGTGGTTGATGGAAGATCTACATCCGTCGACGTTTCCCGTCTTAATTCTTCTAGGTTTAAAACGGGAAATTTGCTTAAATCAAACTACAGAATGCAGGTTTTGGCCTAGTCTGAAATCTCAACTATCATTTCTATTTCTATTGGCATTCCCCCGGGCAGAGTAGCCACACCTACTGCTGATCTTGCATGTCTTCCACTTTCACCAAAAACTTCAACTAACAGGTCAGAACACCCATTTGTTACAGCTGGAGGTTCGGTAAAATCAAGATCTGCGTTAACCATAGAGAGCACTTTTACGATTTGAACTACCCTGTCTAAATCTCCGAGATAACCCTTTAGCCTTGCGATCATGTTTACAGCCGTAAGGCGGGCTGCATCATAGCCTTCTTCAATGCTGATTTGGCTATCAATTTTGCCTATATATGCTGATCCATCTGGTTTCGCGGCTGGGCCCACACCAGAAAGATATATGAGATTGCCAGTTCTTACTACAGGAACATAATTGGCAACTGGTGCCGGTGAATCCGGAAGTGATATGCCTAGTTCTTCGAGTCTTGATTCCACCTTACTCAAGTTTTCCTCCTAATGGTTGGTCACTTATGTCGGGATGTGTTACATGCTGTTAACATGTGCTTCTAAAGCAGATCGGTTGCGGTGAGCATAGTAACAGAAGGAGGGAATAATGGCCTTAAGTGATGATAATGTAAGGTTGAAGGCTGTGAACCACGTTACATACAATGTTAGAGATAAGGCGGCTGCGCTTCGGTTTTGGGAAGATGTGCTTGGAGTAAAAAGAATTCCGAGTCAGGTTGACTCAGATCATATAATCTGGCTTCAGCTACCCAGCGGAGCGATGGTGCACATAATCGAAACTGATGAGGGCCCTTCAGTTCCTTCACATCATGGAGCCTTTGAGGTCGACGATATTGAAGCTGCCCAAAAATCTGTATTGACCTCGGGCGTAGAAACCACAGACATAAATACCCGTAATGACGGGCAAAGAGTGTTTTTCTTAAACGACCCTGAAGGCAACAGGATAGAAATTTGCACGAAGTCAGGTTTTGGAGTTCTGGTCTAAGTGATTGTTAGGAGTCTCGACGCGTTATATTGAGTAATATCCAGTATTTCACTTTCTGAAAATCCTCTGGATCGCATTCTTGGAACTATGTGCTCCAGAATATATCCATAGCCGTGCCCCCCATATTTTACGAGTCTATGTTTGGTGCATATGTCATGGGCTATCACTATATTTTTGCCGATTCCTTCGTCAATCATGCTTCGTATAATGTTCATGCGTTGGGCGTCGCTGGGCATGTCAAAATCTGAAGGCTGATAGAACGAAACTTCTACACCGAACAAATCCCACTCCAGAACGCATCCGGTCGAAGCAATTTCTCTGAGGGTTTCAATGTTGGAAACAGTTCTATCAAGATGTCCCATAATGACACGAGACATATCCGCACCAGATTCCGAAAGGATACTTAAAATTTCCAAGGGTGCAGATTCGCTTCTTCCTGGATGTATTAGTATCGCTGCTCCTGTCTCCACCTGCGCTTTCGCAGAAGCTCTCAAAACTTTACTTTCAGTTTCTTCTAGGGGCCACGTGCAACCTATTTCTCCAATGATTCCGGCTTTTACACCCGTATTTTCGACTCCTTGTTGTACCTCTTGGATAATTTGTTGAGATATTTGTTCCTCAGAAGTGTTTTCTAAAGTATTTGTCTGAGCTGCGTGAACATAATAGCCTGCGCCCATCACTACATTTACCCCTGAAGCTCGCGATATTCTGGCCAGTGCCAATGGGTCTCTTCCAATGCCGATAGTTGTTGCGTCTACTATTGTTCCACCCCCGTGACGGCGATAGAGTAGGGCTTCGTCTACTGCCGTCTCCTCATCCAATACTTTTAAATTGTCGAGGTTGCTGTAGCAATATTGTCTAATCCAACCAAGATTTTCTAATGAGACAGGTGCGTGAGCCATCTGCTGGGTTGTGGCTTCTGGCGGTGGGTTAAACATAACCTCAAAATCTATTAGTAGATGTTCATGAGTCATAGTGCGACCAAGTTCATCGGGCTCTATTGTTCCCAAGACAGTTTGAATTTTTCCCTTCTGAGCTGGGTTAGTCATTATTTATCTCCTACGTGGTGTACCAAGTATTAATCCATGTTTCGGAATGTTTTATTAAATAAGGTAAAGAATATTGTAAAGACTGCCAAGAGTGCACCACTTATAAATAATGCATCTGCGGTACCTATCCGCTGCGCCAGTGTTCCAAATGGAACTGCACTTAATGGCATCATCCCAAAAGTCATCATTGAAATGCTCATAACCCTGCCTCGCATTTCGGGATTTGAATGTAATTGAACCATAGTCATATTCATTGACATATAAACGGAACTTGTAAGGCCAATAAATATCAGAAATGGGACAGCAAGAGTGAATGAACTGGTTTGCGAGAATATAGAAAGAGCGACCCCCCAAGCGAAGCATGACGTCAACATAATTATTCCCCTGTGCTTTAAATTACCAGCTGCTGCTAGAGCAATAGTCCCAACAGTGGCTCCAATGCCCATGAGCATTAACAGTATGCCTAGTCCGTCAGATTCTATGTTCAATGCTTCTCTAGCCCAAGCCGGAATTAATGCATAGTAGGAAAAACCAAATAACACTGGAATGAAGGTCATGACGAAGAGACCTTTTAATATTGGCTCACTGAAAGCATATGCAAGGCCTTCCTTTATATCACCGCCCACGGTACTACTGCCGTTAGTCTTTCTTGTGGGAGCATAATTCACCAACCCTATTGTTAGAGCTGCGAATATGTATGTGCCTGAGATTATGAAGAAAACACCAGCGGTATCTACAAAAAGAATTAGAAACCCAGCCAAGGCCGGGCCGGCGACTCGGGTTAAATTCATGCTGGAATTATTGAGAGAAATGGCATTCATAAGTTTGTCGTCAGGGACTATGTCGGAAATGATAGCCTGCCTGCTAGGCATATTCACAGCCATTAGGGAACCATTAAAAATTCCAATAACCATGATGTGCCAAAATGAAACTACCCCTGTAATGTCTAAGGTGCCCATGATTATGGTGAGTAAGGCATTTGAAGCCTGGCTGAAGACAACCAGTTTTTTCCTTGAAAATCTGTCTGCTAAAGCTCCAGCTAAAGGGGATACCACTGTCATGGGTAATGCAAATGTAAGGGTTACTAGAGTTAGCGCGAGAGGTGAATCATCCGTGACTCTAAGAATGAGCCAACTTCTAGTGATCATCTGCATATTCATCGCCAAGAATGAAACAAATGAACTAATCCATATCCAACGAAAATCCCTATAAGATAGTGAATCTAACAGAGTGGATAAGTTGAGAGTATTCACTTTGCGATTTGACGAATCTGACTCTAGAGATTTTTCTGTAGAAATTTCAATGGCCTTTCCTGATTTAAGTAAGTAGCCTTGAGACTCTGATTTGATTTTTTGATAGGGGTAAAAAAACTTTAGCATTGGCGACTAACACAATCAAACATTTCATGTATTTTTGTTCACTATTTAGGGGCAGAATTATCTAGGGGATTCAGTAGATGGCACATTCAGAAGTCGAAACCAGCTTCCAAGTAAACAAGCTTTGGACCAAGGATTTTTTTCTTAATCTTCTTGTTGCCCATTTTTTGCTTGCCGGTTTTTTCTCCCTTTTTATAGTAGTGCCCGCTTTTATAGAATTTCGAGGAGGGGAAGTTTGGGAGGCAGGAATCATAATTGCTACTTTTGGGTTGGCGGGAGTGATCGTAAGGCCCATGGCTGGACGGTGGATTCTCAATTCAGGTCCGAAGAAGGTTGCATTGGTTGGCATAGGTCTTTTTGTAGGTTCAACGATTCTCTATATTCCTCTTCCTAGCGAGTGGTGGATAGTTCCAGTTCGGATGGTGCAAGGTGTTGGTTTAGCAATGGCTCCAGTTGCCACTAGCACTATTGTGGGAAATCTTGCGCCTGAGGAGCGTCGAGGGGAAGGAATGTCTTATATGGGGAACAGCATATCAATTGCTCAACTTTATGCACCGGTCGTAGGTGTGTTCCTCATGGACAGTATTGGATTCAGTGTTGCATTTATAGTTGCGGCAGCTTCTGGAGTTGTGGCCTTATTGGTTGCCACATTGATATCGGATGCGAAAACCAGGATTCCTGACTTCGCTATCGTAGGCCAAGATGAACGACAGGAAGAAGGAACTGCTCCCTTGATAAGCAAGGCTGCCATCTTTCCTACTTTAGTATTTCTCACCTATGCCTTTGCGATGGCACCTGTCAGTGTGTTTTTGTATAGTTTGGCGTCAGATAGTGGGTTACCAGAGAATTTTAATATAGGGTTTTATTTTACAGTTATGTCGGGTATGACAATGCTCACTACGCTTATAAGTGGACGGATAGCGGATCGATTGGGAAGAGGATCTGTGATAGTTCCAGGGCTATTACTCGTGGGACTAGCTATGTTGATTTTGTGGCAGGTTAGTTCGGTTGGGTTATTTTTGGGAGCTGCATTTCTACACGGAGTTGGCTACGGCCTTATATATCCGGGAATAAATTCCCTGGTTGTTGATCGTGTTCCTGCTCGAGAGCGGGGTTCTGCTTTAGCCACACTCCAGCAAGCTTGGGACGTTGGGGCATCGGGTGGAAACTTCATTCTGGGACCAGTTGTTGGGGTTTATGGTGTCGCATCTGCGTTTTTGATTGTGGGAATAGGTGCTCTCACTGGGGCCGCTGGATATGTAATAGGGAGTCGTAAAAAGCTTTAAGACATTACAATTTTATGCTTACTTCCTGACGCTATTAGACCATATGACTCTGGCTATGTAGAATGCTGTCGTCGGAACCATAAAGGCGTCAGGAGATTCAATAGTGAATGGAGAGCAACTCAAACAAAAAGTGAATAGCGGCGGAATCGTTTATGGGACCATGATTAGTCTTGGCAGAAATCCCAGATGGAGCCCGGCGTTTTCAAATTTCGGTATCGACTACGCAATATTGGACACTGAGCATTCTGCTCGGAGTAGATCGGAAGTAGCTGATTACCTGGCAGCATTCAACTATTCAGGTGTCGTCCCAATAGTGAGGGTTCCAATTCCAGCATCCCACTATGTCACTATGTATTTGGATGCTGGAGCGCAGGGTGTTTTGGCTCCTTACTGTGAAACTGTAGAGCAGGTCAAAGAGGTTGTTGCGGCCACAAAATGGAGACCTCTCAAAGGAGAGTTAGCCGAGAAGGCTGTTGAGACAGGTGAATTACCCAGTCCAGCTACGAAAGAATACCTAGAGAATCGTAATCGAAACAACGTTTGTATCATCGGTATTGAGAGTGTCCCGGCAATATCAAATCTTGAAAACATTTTGGAAGTCGATGGGATAGATGCGGTCTTTGTAGGCCCCAACGATCTTTCGATTACCCTGGGTATACCAGATCAATACGATCACCCCGATTATGAGGCTGCACTTAGAGAGGTTATTTCAAAGTGCCGAGCAGCCGAAACACCTGTTCTGATACACCACCAGACAGTAGAGTTAACACAAAAGTGGCTTCGTGAAGGGGCAAGGTTTGTGTTGTATTCCAGTGATGCAAGGACACTGCACAACGGGTATCGGGATGAGTTTGGGAGAATAAAAAAAGTAGGTGCAGAACTAGGCGGAGACAATGACAGTGATACTGTGGAATCCGACGAAGTAATTTAAGGAGAAAATCTCATGTCGTGGAATTTTATACCTGTTAATGGACCATACCTTGGTACGTCGGAAGGGCCTGTTTGGGATGGCCAATATATTTTGTTCACACATATTCCGGGAAGCATAATCTTGCAATTTGATCCCAAGACTAGCACTTCAACGATTTATAGAGAGGGTACAAATCACGCAAATGGACTGGCTTTTGATGCAGCTGGGCGCCTTTATGCCTGTGAAGGTGGAGCAAGAAGGGTAGTTCGGTATGAGGACGAGGATACAGTCGTACTAGCGGATAACTTCGAAGGCAAGAAATTCAATGTCCCAAATGATCTGGCTCTAGATCCGGATGGAAATGTCTGGTTTACCGATCCTTATTATGAGGGCCCTGGCGGTGACTGGAGCCTCGATCGAGCTAATAAAGAACTGGAACATGATTCTGTTTACAAAATTGATATGAGTGGGGACAGCCCCAAGGTATCTAGGGTAACTTTTGATACGACACGACCAAACGGTCTGTTGTTTTCGCTAGATTACAAAATTTTATATGTTGCTCAAAGTGGCCGTCTTCCTGAGGAAAAGCGAGAGCTTCGTGCCTATCCTGTTAACGACGACGGAACGCTAGGTGAATCCACCGTACTCCATGATTTTGGAGAACACCGTGGGGTTGATGGAATGGTCTTAGACACAGAAGGTAACATCGTAGCCTGCGCTGGGTTCGAAGAAAGTGGACCTGGACCAGCTATATATGTTTTCTCGCCGTCAGGTGAAGTTTTGGAAAGGCATCCTACTTTGCTGGATAGACCTACAAACTGCACCTTTGGTGGTGAAGACCTGTCAACTCTTTTTGTCACCAATGGAGACGGGGTCCTTATGAGAGCTTTCACGGATAGACAGGGTAGGTTGAACTATCCGAGTGCTTAATTCTGATGTGATAGTGGTAGGTGGCGGAATAGTGGGTTGTTCCGCCGCAATGTTTTTAGCTGATGCGGGTATGGATGTAAATCTTTTAGATCGCGGTGAAATATCTGGTGAAGCCTCAGGTCTAAACGCTGGCTCTATTGGTGGATATGGGTGGGGACGTAGTCCTAGTCTGCAAGAACACCTGACCATGGGAAGTCTCGATATATTCAAAAGTCTGCAGATTGAGAAAGGGTATGACATTGAGTTTCGCCAATCTGGATCTTTGGTGGCGATACAATCGCTAAATCAGTATGAATATGCGCAAGAAAGGGTTTCCTATCTCAAATCTGAGGGAATGCAAGTTGAGATTCTTTCGCCAAATGAGGCTAAAAGTTATGAGCCTAACCTTAATGGCGATCTCAACGGATATATGTACTCCTCTTACAGGGGCCAGGCAGACCCTATCAAATCGACTAGAGCATTCTCAGAAGTAGCAAAAAACAATGGAGCTATTATTACTACATCGGCACCTGTGACCAGTTTGGAACAAGCCGGACAAGGATGGATTGTTAGATCACATAACCGAGTTTTCAATTGCCAGGCACTACTGATAGCTACGGGAGCTTGGACTTCTGAGATTGGAAATATGATAGGTCTGAATATTCCCATTCAGCCTGTCAGAGGCCAAATGTGGGCGACAGATAGTATCCCGCCACGCATTTTTCACACTATATCTTCTATGGAATCTTCGGAATACTGGCATAAAAATCCGATTGTAAATGAGGATTCCCCACCTGAGTTAACCCATAACGGTGACTCAAGAGTAACGCGTCATCTTTATGGCAGACAGAGGGCTAATGGAGAGGTGATATTTGGCGGAGATAGAGAATTGCTTGGATTCCGTGATGACGTAAGTTTTACAGGTATAGAGGTAAATAAAACTCATGCTGGTGAGATATTACCTTTTTTAGACCAGTTATCAGTGAAACGAACGTGGTCGGGGATTATGCCATTCTCACCTGACGGACTACCACTGATTGGTCGTATTGAACAGTATGAAAATCTATTTCTTGCAACTGGATTGGGTTCGTCAGGTTTTGGGAGAGGACCTGGGTCGGGAATGCTAGTTGCCGATCTTATAGTTAGGGGAGAAGGCCACCCGGCTTTACAAGAGTCTATTCCCACTCGATTAATAGAGGAAATCCGTAGATGAATAGACTGTTACGGATCTCTAAAATATAATTCTGGTGGGTATCAACACAATATCAATAAATTTTTTGATAAAAACCTTTTACACACTGAAGGAGAGCTAGGTATGACATCGGAAACCATTAATATAGGTCTAATAGGAGCTGGTGGGAATACAAAGCTTCGTCATATCCCTGGATTTTTAGCGCAAGATAACGTTCACATATCCGGAGTCTGCAATAGAAGCATAGAATCCGGTCAACGGGTAGCAGATGAATACGGAATTGAGAAGGTGTACGGAAGTTGGACTGATTTGGTGGAGGATCCCGACATCGATGCTATATGCATAGGTACCTGGCCGTATATGCACTGTACTATGGTCATAGCAGCCTTGGAATATGGTAAGCATGTAATGACTGAAGCCAGAATGGCTGTCGACGCGTCAGAAGCACATGCTATGTTGGATGCATCTCGTCAGTTTCCTGAACAAATAACTCAGATAGTGCCTGCACCCCACACACTTAATCTTGATAAAACTATAGTCAAGCTCATTAAAGAAGGATATGTCGGAGATGTTTTATCCGTTGATGCTGCAATAAGTCAGGGAGGGTTCGTTGATCATGAAAAACTCTTTCACTGGCGGCAAAGTCGGGATTTTAGTGGATTCAATATCATGGGCTTAGGAATATGGTACGAGGCCATCATGAGATGGGTTGGATCTGCCTCCTCAGTACAGGCGTTAACGAGAACTACTGTGAAGCGCAGGAATGATGAAGACGGCAACCCTCATGTTATTTCAGTACCAGATCATGTGGAGATTCTTTGTGAGATGTTTTCTGGGCCTACTTTGCACATAAGGTTTAGTGATGTGCTGGGCCATGCTCCGGCGAATGCTGTATATATTTTCGGGACGGAAGGGACTCTTAAAATAGATGGTTCGGATCAGACTGCACCCAAGTTATGGGGTGGCCAAAAGTCTGATAGTGGACTATCTGAAATAGAAATCGTTGCTGAGTTACAGGGTGATTGGAGAGTTGAGGAAGAATTCATAAATGCTATAAGGGGTAAAGAAGACATTACACACACCAACTTCCAAGATGGAGTTCGGTATATGGAATTTACAGAGGCAGTTACTAGAAGCACTCAAACAGGAGAGAAGATTCTTTTGCCATTTTAAGAGTATTTAGAGTCTTTTGGATTTTTTATGAACATTGATTTTAGTGAATTAACGGCAACCCCTATAGCTCCCGACATCGTTATGCCTGAAGGTTTGGCTGCTGATGTTGAATATGTATTTTCGGTTACGTATACCGATCCCGACGCCATGGAGGTGGCAGAATTTTCTAAGGCAGCGGCCATTGCTATTGAAAGAGAGGGATTGTCCCTCGGGACTTATCCTCCACCCCTTGGTCATGAGGGCTTGAGAAAATTTATATCCAAGGAACTAAAATCAAACAGAGGATTGGATATCTCTCCAGATAATTTGTTTTTATCGAGTGGTGCGGGGGGAGCCTGTCAGACTATTGTCGATGCGTTTATAGACGCTGGTGACGTCGTGATGATGGATGAATTTTGCTATCACGGAAGTTTGAATATGTTTCTTCGAAAGGGAGCGATTCCTGTTCATGTACAAATGGACAATGATGGTATGGATCCTGACGCACTCGAGGTCGAGATAAAGAAAAAATTATCTGAAGGAATTAAACCTAAACTTATATATACGATTTCGGTTTATCACAACCCTACTGGAGCCACCTTGAGTTTGGAGAGACGAAAAAGAATTGTTGAGATTTCCGGTAGATACGGTATTCCCGTTGTTGAGAATGAATCGTACGCTGATTTTCGCATCGATGGGCCAGAACTTCCTCCCGCTATTATGTCATTGGATGAAACTGAAGGTGTGATGTATATCTCTGCCTTCACAAAACTTCTTGGATGTGGATTGCGTCTAGGGTTTGGGGCATTCCCTGAGAGTGCCCGAGGACCAATGCAGAAGATAGGGTTTGGTGCCAGTCCTAGTCACTTATCTTCTATGGTTGTCCACGAATATCTGAAGAAAAACAAAGATTCCTACGCTCATGGTGTGGCCCAGTCACTAGGGGCCAAGCGGGACGCCCTTATTAGATCACTTGGCGAATATTTTCCGCCAGAGTGTTCTTGGACAGAACCTGAAGGGGGCATGATGGTTTGGGTTGAACTTCCTGAAGGGGCTGATACGTGGGCGGCTTTGGATAGTGCCGTGGAAAAAGGGGTGAAGTATAACCCTGGACCGGTATTTAGAGCCGATCGATCTGGGGCCAACCGTTTGAGGCTCACCTACAGTCACAATAGCCCTGAAGATATTGAGAAGGGAATAGCGATTCTTGCCGATGTTTTTGAGGAACAGGGACTTTTCAATTCTTAATTGGAGTTAAAACCAATGAGTAAAAATGACAATATTACGATTGAAGAGGTTCGACACCTGGCTCTGTTAACACGGATCAATATGTCTGAAGAAGAAATTGAACAGATGAGAGACGAGATGAGTGACATCCTATCCAGTATCGAGATTTTATCTGAGGTAGAAACAGATGGTATAGAACCGACTGGACACTCCGTTGACGTTCACTCTGTAATGAGAGAAGACATATCCAGTGACTCTATTAAGCTAGATGAAGCCTTGGCCAATGCTCCAAGACAAGAAAATAGCTTTATACGTGTTCGAGCCGTGCTTGAGGAATAAGAGACTACAAACGACCTATGCCAACATTGGATATTAAAGGGCTGACTATTAATGCCGCAAGAAGACTTCTCGATGAGAAAGAAGTCTCAGCTTTGGAACTTACACAGGCATATTTGGATCGAATAGTAAGTGTTGAAGAGGATGTCCATTCCTTCGTTTCTGTTACTGCTGATATCGCTCTAGAGCAGGCAAACATTGCCGACAGGATGATAAGCGAGGGTGTCCATGGACATCTCACTGGGATTCCCATGCAACTCAAGGATAATATGAGTACTAAGGGTGTCCCTACGACATGTTCATCGAAAATGCTGGAGCATTTTATTCCCCCATACGACGCCTACGTTACGGAGAAACTGAAAGATGCTGGGGCAATCCTATTAGGAAAAGGTAATCTTGATGAATTTGCGATGGGATCTTCCACTGAAAACTCCGCGTTGAAAGTGACACATAACCCATGGGATCTAGAAAAGGTCCCGGGGGGTAGTAGTGGAGGACCCGCAGCAGCAGTTGCTGCTTCGGAGTGTGTTTTTTCGTTGGGGTCCGATACGGGCGGCAGCATTCGCCAACCAGCCTCACTATGTGGTGTTGTGGGAATGAAACCCACTTATGGACTGGTTAGCAGATTTGGATTGGTTGCATTTGCAAGCTCTCTTGATCAAATCGGACCTATAACCTCAGATGTTGAAGATAGTGCTGTTGTTCTTTCCCATATTGCGGGACACGACCAACGTGATTCAACCTCTCTTAACATTGATGTGCCAGACTATTCTGAGGGACTAGTTGCAGACTTGACTGGATTCAAAGTAGGCGTGCCGGTTGAATATTTTTCTGAAGGTATTGACTCAGGTGTAGAGAACTCAGTTCGAGATGCTATAAAAGTTTTGAGTGACTTGGGTGCGGACATTGTGGAAACCAGTTTGCCTCACTCAGCCTACGCCTTAGCTGTGTACTACATCATTGCTCCATCAGAGGCTTCGGCGAATCTTTCAAGATATGACGGAGTTAAATATGGTTATTCAAGTGATGTTGCAGGCTCCATGTGGGATGCACTAGAAAACACACGACAAAATGGGTTTGGCCCAGAGGTGAAGCGGAGGATAATGCTCGGTACTTATGCCTTGTCATCCGGATATTACGATGCCTATTACGTGAAGGCCCAGAAAGTGCGGACCATTATCCGAAATGAATTTAAGGAGGCATTCGAGAGTTTTGATGTACTCGCAATGCCCACTGCACCTACTACAGCTTTCGATATTGGAGGCAAAACAGGCGACCCAGTTCAGATGTATCTAAATGACATATTTACTATTCCTGCAAACATTGCAGGTATCCCCGCTATATCTGTTTCATGCGGCATATTGGACGGATTACCAGTGGGATTGCAATTTATGGCTGGGGCTCTTCAAGAAAAAAAATTGTTTAGAGCTGCTTACGCTTATCAGCAGGCTACAAACTGGCATCATATAAAAGCTAATATTTAGGTCGGTTTATGACGGAAGACTCCGATGATATTTCTATAGGAATTACTGGACTATCTGAATGGGATGTAGAGGAAGATCAGCTGGGGAGAGGACTTGTTCTCATAACCAATCGTGGGTCTATAAGAACCTTAATTCATCATGATCCTTCCAACCCAACACAGAAAGGTGTGGTTTGGGTTGGAGGAGCTAGGGGAGGCTTTGATGGGCCGGCCGGTTCCATGTACAAATTGCTAGGAGATAACCTGTCACCAGGAATTACTTCTCTAAGGGTGGATTACAGACAACCCAATGTACTCGTTGAGTGCGTGATGGATACTTTGGCAGCCCTTTCATTCCTTTCAGGAACGGGGCATACGGATGTAGTACTAGTTGGTCATTCTTTTGGAGGTGCGGTTGTGATAAAAGCAGCTCCTTACAGCGAGGTTGTTAAGGGTGTTGTAGCTCTTTCAAGCCAAACTTTTGGTGCTGGTGACGTAGCCCAAATTTCTCCGTCCCCCCTTTTGTTGGTTCATGGCGAACCTGACACGGTCCTATCCCAAGATTCATCGCGGCAAATTTTCGAATGGGCCGAAGAGCCAAAGGAATTGAGATTGATACCTGAAAACGGACATCGGCTTGAGGAGTCTGCAGAAGAAATAAGACAGTTAGTATCTGATTGGGTAGTTCAACATTTATACCTGCCACATGAGCAAACTGAGAGATGAATTTATAGCACCCTGACTTTTGTTGAGATATACTCGCACAATTGCTAATTGATAACATTTTGTTCACACAAATATTCTATTTTGTGAGCAGTATGGATAAATAAAAAATAGGAAGTGTACATATGGGTGAATTAGATGGGAAAGTCGCAATAATTACAGGCGCCGGAAGACTAAGAGGCATTGGAAGGGCGGCGGCTGTCTCTCTTGCACGGTTAGGGGCAGATGTAGTTGTAACCGGTACAGGTAGAGATCCATCATCCTTCCCCGACGATGAGAAAGCGATTAATTGGAAAGACGTTGAAAGCGTTGCTGAACAGGTAAGAGCGGAGGGAAGAAGAGCACTTACATTAACGGTTGACGTCACGAGCCGTGAAGACGTGCAAAGCATGATTGATCGGACTGTGGAGGAATTTGGAAGGATAGACATATTGATAAATAACGCTGCATTTGCCCGCGGAGTCGATAGGGTGCCGATTTTAGAATTGGATGAAGATGTATTCCAGAAAGTTATGGATATTAAAGTAACTGGAACTTTTCTTTGTACAAAAGCAGCGATTTCTCACATGATCAAACAAGGTGAAGGTGGAAAGATAGTAAACATATCTTCCACAGCGGGGAAAAGAGGATCAGCAAATACCCTCGCCTACAATGGTGCTAACTTTGCGATTGTGGGCATGACTCAATCGATGGCTCAGGAATTGGGTCCATACAATATAAACGTTAATGCTGTATGTCCAGGAGCGGTTGATACTCATCGAATGGATGTTTTAGGAAGGGGAGAAGTTTGGGACAACATGGCGGGGCGTACACCTATAGGCAGAAACGGTACTGACGATGAAGTGGGGGATTTCTGTGCCTATCTGTGTACTGAAGCAGCCTCTTGGATACATGGGCAGTCTATAAATCAGAATGGTGGAACAGTGATGGAGCATTAATAGAACCCATTTTTTTCGTTGACCCATATAGATAGGATTGCTAGACTTCATATCCTCTCATGCAGTGTCTATGTTTAGATTTTAGGGCGGTTAGCTCAGTGGTTTAGAGCGCTGCGTTGACATCGCAGAGGTCACAAGTTCGACCCTTGTACCGCCCACCATGCCCCCAATCTGCACCTGAGAAGGTACATTTTGAGGGTTTTCGGCAAAATGCCTGCCACCACCCGTGCCACCACTTTTGTTAATACTGGTGGCAAGTTGCTCTGCCAATTGAGCTAGCAAGGGTGAGAAATGAGATAATCATGTCTGTAGACCTTGCCAAATACTTGGTCTGCCACCGGCGGGGGGAGTTCCTAGCTCTCGCTCGCCACATGCACCACGATGTAGCAATCGCATGGAGTATATGGGTCAAGATGTTTGGCGATGAGAAATGAGGGCGTACCACCATTCACCCCCACTTCAGATTTGCCTCAATCTAGCAAACCAATAGGGACAGCTTGGCTTTAAATAGCCGATGCCAGCTCGCCGCGCGAACGTGACGTGTCCCTAATACCAATCACATAATATTCAAAATTCTGTGTGGCGGTAGGCTCTCTGAATAGATATGGCTAGTGACGAAGCCTCTTTGTGCTATTATCCCGGCTTGAACAATATATTGATGTATGAGGAGTTTATTAAATGAGAATGTTACTTAAAGCTAGTATTCCAACTGAGGCGGGCAATGCCGGTATCAGAGATGGAAGTATGATGGAAAAAATGGGGTCTATTTTAGAAGATGCCAAACCCGAGGCGGTTTATTTCTTCATAGAAAATGGCAAGAGGACATGTCTCATGATTTTCGACATGAATGAGCAAACTCAACTCCCAGCTGCTGTAGAACCATGGTTCCTCTCTATGGGAGCTGATATTACTATGGCACCCGTAATGAATGGCGAAGATTTTGAAAAGGCAGGACC
>ENA-UPTF01000223-UPTF01000223.1-marine-metagenome-genome-assembly--contig:-NODE-223-length-40570-cov-5.548119_pt1 | contig 40570 bp, 30 predicted proteins | sample MGYA00238166_ERZ767019 | MGnify/ENA primary metagenome ERZ767019 (study PRJEB28930, sample SAMN06266391) | marine metagenome | isolation source: Sea water from 250 m depth | place: Atlantic Ocean | study... | reverse complement strand
TGACGTTGCCGATCTTTCGGGCGATTGGTGCAGAAAGGCCTCTAGGAATGGTCCATTTTGATGCGCATTGTGATACTGGCGATGATTATCTCGGATCCAAGTTTCATCACGGCGCACCTTTCCGTAGAGCAGTTGAAGAAGGCTTGCTCGATCCAAAGCGCACCGTGCAAATCGGAATCCGTGGTTCCCTCAACGATCCGGATATTTGGAAATTCAGTCATGATTCCGGAATGAGAGTAATTTACATTGAAGAGTTTTTCGAGCGTGGCTGGAAAGATGTCATCAATGAGGCAAAGTCAATTGTGGGAACTGAACCGGCTTATCTAAGTTTTGATGTCGATGGTCTGGATCCGGTATATGCACCGGGAACTGGAACTCCGGAAATCGGTGGATTCAGCAATCTGGAAGCACAATTGATGATTCGTGAACTTGGAGATCTGAATCTTTACGGTGGAGATTTGGTTGAAGTAGCGCCACCTTTTGATCCAACCGGAAACACTGCTTTGACGGGTGCTACGCTGATGTTTGAAATCCTCTGCGTGGTCGCACAATCACTTTCACGCAGATAATTGTTTGCGTGCAATGGTGAAAGTTATTTGGCCAATGGAGGCTCGCGGTTTGTCATGCTGTTGCATGAAGGCTTCAAGTTTTCCGGAATCACCCAAGGTTTTTATATATTGAAGCACTCCTGGCAGATCCTCATCTGAAACCAAACTCCAGATCGAATCCCCGCTCCGCCAATCCGGATCGAGAGGGCCTTCCGCATTAAAAAGCGCCTCACCCTGCATTACTACTTCCAGCGGCACTTTGTGGTGAGTGTCGGTAAAACCGCTCCGTTGCAGTAACTCGGACAACATATCAAGATTTACATGTTTTTCTTTTACGGCTCGTAAAGCTTTCGGAATGAAACGATAAAACCAGAATCCATGTTCCAGTTGTTGATGACTGCAACTGTTGATAATCAAGCTCCCGCCTGGTTTTAAGACTCTTGAAAACTCTTGAAAAACCTTGTAATGTTTCGGCCAACAGGAAGATTCATCGTCTGGAAGATGGTGCAGAACCTGATTAGTCATCACAGCATCCACGCTTTCATCCGGAAGCGGCAGTGCGTCTATGGTAGATTGATGAAAATTGATAAGTCCGGATTTTTCTTCAGAAAGCATTTTCTCTTGTGCCTTGGCCAGCATTCCTGAATTCATGTCAACTGCTTCTACACGCTGGACATAATTAACCATTGCCGCCGCAAATAAACCGGTACCGCATCCTGCATCAACAAGTATTTGTTTTTCCAGAGGAAGTTTACTTTCTGCCAATGCGCTGCGAATGATTTTAACCCCGCCTGCAGAACGGGTTTTATCGTAAACCTGGCTCGTCTGATGGTAATTTTCGTAAGTACTCATGCTTTAAGTGTATGGTTAAAGTTGGGGCGCAAAACAGTATTTAATTTCAAGATGTACAGGCTATGAAAACGAACTAGATTGTATTTTGACATTCTAGCAGTACATTATGTTTGGGCAAGTAAAATAATTGAACTGATCAAATAGGCCATTGCTCCCATTTTTTTGCAGCACGGTAAATACTAATACTTAATATCTGCATTTTTTCTTGATTAAAAAAACAGAATGTGTCAGTTTCTATGGGCGAAGCACGAAACACGAATTGATTGTTTATCAATTATTTTACATAGTGGATTTTTTACTTATCATTTAGTTTTGAAAAATTTATGGGTTCTTTTAGCTTAAACAACAAAAATCTATAGTGGCCGAAATACAACTCAAAGGAATCTCAAAGTCATTTGATGACAATAAAGTTATCAAGTCTCTGGACCTATCGGTTGCCAAGGGTGAATTCATTACCGTTGTAGGGCCGTCGGGATGTGGGAAATCTACACTTTTAAGAATCATAGCGGGTCTTGAGTCTCAGTCATCGGGTGATGTAATCATTGATGGACGTGAAGTCAATAAAGTAAGAGCCAGTGAACGTGATTTGGCTATGGTCTTTCAAAGCTATGCACTCTATCCTCATTTGTCTGTTCAGCAAAATTTGATGGTGCCTCTTAAACTTCGGCGACTGTCAAGATTGGAACGTTTTCCATTGTTAAACTGGTTTTTACCCAAACGACGTTCCAAGATGATTGGTTTGAAGGAAAAAGTCCTTCAAGCTGCTGAAATCCTGCAAATAACACATCTTATGGAGCGTAAACCAGGACAACTTTCCGGAGGCCAGCAGCAAAGGGTAGCTGTTGGTAGGGCAATGGTTAGAGAACCTGTTGCTTTTCTTATGGATGAACCATTATCCAATCTTGATGCTGCACTGAGAGTTCATATGCGTGCAGAAATTTCTGAGCTGCACCGCAAACTAAAGACAACATTTATCTACGTTACTCATGATCAAGCCGAAGCTCTGACCATGTCAGATCGAATGGCTGTCATGATGGATGGTGAGATCCTCCAACATGACACACCATCTGAAATTTACAATAACCCTGTTAACCTCCAGGTTGCAGAATTTATTGGTAGTCCAAAAATCAATGTTCTCCCGGCAGAAAGTGACAGCAAGGGAGGAATCACTTGTATGGGACTTCCAATATCTCTTTCTATGAAAACTCCAAAACAAGGAAGCATTATGCTCGGTTTTAGGCCTGAACATACTGAGTTGCTTTCATCAAACAGTAATAATTGTTTTGAGGGAAAAATTACCTACAAAGAAAATCTTGGTTCCGATATTTATCTTCATGTAAATCTGAAAGAAGATCAGCATAAAATGATTGTTAGGAGTGAACCGGACAAAGCACTTGATGCAAAAATTGGTGATATGGTTAAGATTGGATGGATGGTAGATAAGGTCATGGCATTTGAGAGAAATGGACAAAGTCTTCCTACTAAAAGTAAATCATAGAAATTAAGATTTAAATTATGGGCCACACACGTTCTCATTTCTGGTTTGTTAGTCCTGCCGTTATACTTATGTTTGTAATCTTAATTTTGCCTGTTTTTGTAGCGGGGACGTTTTCATTTACTGATTATAATCTTGGCAGCACGGACTTTAAATGGATTGGCTGGAAAAATTATGAGTCACTGGGTAAATTTTCAAGTTATAGCAAAATGTTTACGGCCTCTTTGACCTATGTAGTCATCGTAGTACCTGTTTCAGTCCTTCTTGGGTTAGGCTCGGCAATGCTTATCTCATCATTGCGTTTTGGAGGAGAATTCTATAAAGCAATTTTCTTCTTACCTGTCATGGCGACTCTTTTAGCAATGGCATATGCTTGGGAATTCGCCCTTGATCCTGTTATGGGAGTTATAAACAAAGTTCTTGATGATGGATGTAGTGTTGGGTGGTTTTATAAATTTTTTACTGGATCATGGTTGGGATTCAATCCAACAGAAAGTTGGTATGGAGGACTTTGTAGCGATAGAATGCCTAATTGGCTGGGGAACAAAAAATATGCTTTGGGTTCTATTTCTTTCATAGGAATATGGCAGGCATTCGGTTTCAACATGGTACTTTATTTGGCAGGATTAACTTCAATTCCACAGGATTTATACGCGGCAGCGGAGATAGATGGTGCAAATTCCACATGGGAGAAATTTAAACTTGTAACCTGGCCGATGTTAGGTCCAACTCATGTGTTCGTGGTAACAATAACTTCAATTCGTTCATTTCAAGTTTTTGATACAGTTGAAGCACTAACGCGTGGAGGACCGAGCAAGTCAACTTATGTGATGGTTTATGCTATGTTTGAAAAAGGAGTAAAACAAAATTTAATTGGCATGGGATCCACTCTAACCATAGTGTTTCTTGGCTTTGTTCTCTTACTTACTCTAACACAAGTCTATTTCATTAACAGAAAGGTACATTATTCATGAAACAACGAACTAAGTGGGGTTCAGAGGCTGGGAAACATATTGTTTTAATAGTAGGTACCTTAGTTGTAATCTTACCTTTCTATTTGATGATATCATTTTCATTCAAATCACCTTCAGAAATACAAAGTATTTCAGGTGGTTTTTTTGGTGCTCAGGAAATGATGACTGATCACAGATGTTTAAAGGCAGGGCGGTCTGAAGTAGAATGTACCATGCTTCCAATTGTGTATAATTACAGGGCAGCTTTTGAAGAAGCGCCTTTGTTACGCTATCTTTTGAACGGTGTTATAGTAACTTTATCTATTTTTGCAATTCAGGTTCTAATTGCTCTTCCCTGTGCATATGCTTTGGCAAAATTGAAGTTTTGGGGTAGAGATGTTGTCTTTGGATTGGTAATTTTTTGTCTTCTAATTCCTGTCCATGCCATAGCTCTTCCTTTATATCTGATGCTGGCTAAGTTTGGTTTAACAAATACTTTTGCAGCTCTTGTGATTCCCTGGACAATATCAGTTTTCGGGATTTTTTTAATGCGTCAGTTTTTTAAGACTGTACCTGATGACTTAATCAATGCTGCCAGAATGGATGGTATGAGTGAGTTCTCAATAGTTTGGAAAGTTATGCTTCCAACTGCAATACCAGCCTTGCTTGCTTTTGCAATTTTCTCAGTAGTTGCTCATTGGAACGATTATTATTGGCCCAGGGTGGTAATCACTGGTGACCGTGACCTGATGACACCTCCGTTAGGACTTAGAATGTTTAAGTCAGATATGGATGGTAATGAATACGGTCCCATGATGGCTGCTGCAACTGTGGTTGTTGCTCCATTAGTCGTAGCCTTTTTATTAGCTCAACGTAGATTTATAGAAGGGATAACACTATCAGGCATGAAATGACGGTGAGTTCAATCTAAGAGATCGGTTTCTCTTGGATCTTTTCACCGTTTTGGGAAGACAGAACCAGCGGGGTCCCATTCTGTCGACCTTTTTTAACGGGACCTCTTGAGAAGGAGTTGCTTTATGCAAGTCAAATTTGTATTTACTGCAGTTTTTGCGGCCTTGGTTCTTTTTGTATCATCTGCTGCTTCTGCGATAACTATTGAGGTTGGGTATCCATATTCTGCATTGTTCGATGTGACTATTAAGGATACAATCGTACCAATGTTCGAAAAAGCTCACCCTGGTATCAAGGTCAAGCTACGCGCCACCTATGATAACTATGAAGATGCCGCCAATACGATTCTGCGCGAATCAGTCGCAGATAAACTGCCTGACGTAACTTTTCAGGGGCTTAATCGTCAGTCTATGTTTGTAGAAAAGGGGATTGCAAAGTCCTTTGAACCATTCATAGCAAAAGAGGCGAATTTTGCTAAGGATGGCTATCACAAGGCTATGTTGGATCTTGGGACATTTAATGGCCAAGTATATGGATTACCCTTTTCAGTTTCACTCCCTGTTGGTAACTACAACATGGATGCAATGAACAAGGCGGGGATAAAAGATTTTCCTACCACTTGGGATGAAGTCATTGTTGCTTGTGATAAGCTAAGGGCAGTCGGATACGATAACCCACTTTTCTGGGGTTGGAATATAACAGGCAACTGGTTTTTTCAAGCTTTGATGTGGAGCCAGGGAGAGCCTATTCTTAAAAATGGTAAGGTAAACTTTGATGGACGGGCAGGCTTAAATGCCCTGAAAACCATGAAGAAATTATTCAGAGGCTGTAGAATGCAGAACCTTGCTGCAGGTGATGCGGCTAAGCCTTTTAATGCAGCCAAAGTAGCAATGTTCTTCTGGTCAACTTCAGCAGTTGGAGCCATTGAAAGGGCAAAAGGTGATTTTGTTTATAAAACATCTGAATTTCCCGGAATGGGAAGACCTCCAATCGGATTACCCGCAGGTGGGAACTCAGTTATGTTGGTTTCCACTGGTAGTAATGCAGAAATTGATGCGGCATGGAAGTTCGTCAAGTTCTGTACATCAGGTAAAGGTGCTGCTGTTGTTGCGAAAACCACCGGCTATATGCCTCCAAATAAAGCTGCCAATGAGATGTTGGGAGACTTTTACAGGGAGAATCCCAACAAGCACACTGCTGTACGCCAGGCAGGTCTTCTCCGAGAGTGGATTGCTTATCCTGGGGACAACAGCCTCGCAATCACTCAAGTCATCTATGATGGTCTAGAGTCGATTGTGACTGGTGATGCAGATGATATGGAATCACTACAACAGGAGTTGTCTGAGGAAGTTGCCTCAATGCTACCAAATTAATATCAAAACCATTTCACTTTGTTATTAATAGATTGATCAGCCAGAGTACAGTCTCTGGCTGATTAATTATAATCAAGATTAATTTTTAGTAAATAAAAGCTTAAGATTAATTTCTACAAGTGGGAATTCCTGGGCCAAGCCAGTTTTCTAAAATCTTATCAATCCTTGGAAAATCAAAAATATTATTAAAATGAGAATAAAAACAACAACCATTGGAGCTTTTCCTAAACCATCCTGTACTCCTATTGGAGACTGGTTCCCAGATGCTGATGATGAAAACGCAAAGGGAGCAGACCGTGGTCTATTACAACGTTGGAGTATCACGGAATACGAAGAAAAATTAGAGGAAGCTGGAGAAAATGCCGAGACAGAATTCCTAAATGCGATTCATGAGGTCATAGATGATCAAGTCCAAGCAGGAATTGATATTCCCACAGATGGAGAAGTCAGAAGAGAAAATTATATTTACTATCAATGCCGCCGAATTGAAGGAATCGATTTTAAAACAGTGACACACAAGAAAGTGAGGTCAGGTGCATTCGAGGCGGATCTACCTACCATTACTGGGCCAGTTTCTCTTCGGTCACCATTATTAGGTCGTGATTATACTACAGCACAGCAGTTTAGCTCCAACCCGGTTAAAATCACTATTCCAGGTCCCATGACCATTACGGATTCGATTGCGGATGATTTTTACAATAATGATAAAAAACTGGGTATGGAACTTGGAAACGCATTGAACGAAGAGATATTGGCATTAGTTGAGTCTGGCTGCGAGCACATTCAGGTTGATGAACCTGTTTTTGCAAGAAAATCTCAGATGGCACTTGATTACGGTATTGAAAATCTTGAAAGATGCTTTGATGGAGTTCCTGATCATGTTACTAGAGCTGTCCATATTTGTTGTGGATACCCCAATGCCTTGGATTCTGAAAACTATTTAAAAGCTCCTAGTAGTGCATACTTTGAACTTGCTGAAGCCATAGACGAGTCTTCAGTGAATGCTGTATCCATCGAAGATGCCCATCGGCCCAATGATCTTAAGTTACTAGAATTATTTAAAAAAACATCAGTCATCATCGGACTGATTGATGTAGCCAAAAGTAGATTGGAGGAAAGTTCTGAAATTAAACTGAGAATTAATAACTGTTTGGAGCATATTGATCATTACCGACTGATCGCCGCACCAGATTGTGGATTGGGATTGTTGAACAGGAAACTTGCGAATGCAAAGTTAAAAAACCTCTGTAACGCGGCACATTCTGTTTGATAAGTTTTAGCTGATAGATAGAAAAATAAAATTTAAAACGATAGTAATGATCTAAATTTAATATTTGACCGATTATGAAAGATTAACTAAATCGTATTTCATTCATTGGACTTAAATTTAATTAGCAAATTACGAAATAACGGAATTATATAAATTAAATTTACATAATGAATTCAATTAAATGCTCTTTTATAGGTCTGGGTAAGATGGGCCGTGAACTTTGTGCTAGAATTGGAAGAGCGGGGTTTCGTACTTTAGCATATGATATCAGTCCAGATGCATCAAAGTTCGCCGAAGAAAATTATGAAAATGTAACTTACTCCGAATTGGAATCTGCTGTGAAGAACTCAGCTGTAGTCTTCAGCTGCCTTCCGAACTCAAACCATGTGCGTGAAATAGTTGATACATTAATAAAGCAGAAAGGTACCTTAGTAAATGTCCAATACTGGGTCGATACTACTTCTGGGAACCCTGGGGAATCACAAAGAATTGCTTCAGATCTAAAGTCACAAGATGTTATTTTTTTGGACTGTGCTGTTTCAGGAGGACCTGCAGGAGCGATTGCAGGTACTCTTACTGCAATGGTTGGAGGAGATAAAGTGGCCTTCAGTGAAGTTGAAAATATAATATCGTCCTTTGCAAAAAATATTGTTCACCTTGGTCCGAGTGGAGCAGGTCATGCTGTTAAAGCAGTAAATAATACATTCCTTGCTGCAAATATCTGTAGTGTTTCGGAAGGTTTGATTGTTTTGAAAAAATATGGCATTCCACTTGATGTTGCTCTAAAAGCAATTAGTACTTCCTCGGGTCGATCTTGGGTCACTCAGCAAAGAATGCCTGAACACGTTTTGACCAGAGGGTTTGATTATGGATTTTCCCTTGGTTTGCTTTCTAAAGATGTAGATACCTGTATGGAAATGTTGCAGGAAACATCAGTAGCAGCACCTTCACTCAAGGTTACACGAGAAGTAATTCAGGTTGCCAAAAATATTTTGGGGGAAGATTCAGATCATCTGGAGATAGTAAAAATAATTGAAGATTGGTCTGGAGAAAAAATCGAATGAGTTCTAAATCCACACACGAGGTTAAAATTTTAATTAAATACAATTTCTGATGTTAAAGTCTCAATAGTGTGACTATACGGAAGGAATATAACGAAGGAGTAGCCTATGAAATAAATTTAATATTTTATATAAAAAAGCCAAAGTTCAAAATTTTATGTTTATGAAGCATTTGTCGCAATAGGGCGGCACTGCGGATGAGCTAAACTTTAATGGAGAATGATTATGAATAATTTAATAATAAGTCAGTGTTTGAATTTTAATTCAGGAATTAAGAAGTTAATCACTGTTTTTAGCATGATGGCCATAAGTTTTTGGGGAGTTGGTTCACAGTTAGCAATGGCTGCTACTTGTGAAAACCCTGATGCTTTGACTTTCGCAATGGTTCCTACAGAAGAAACTGTGGCAGAGTTACAGCTATATAAGCCTGTTACTGATCGCATGGAGAATCTTACTGGAAAGAAAATCCAGTTCTTCATGCCAACTTCTTATGCATCGGTCGTTGAGGGACTGCTAAGCAAGTTTGTTGATGTAGCAGTTTTGGGGCCGTACTCTTATGTAATCGCTAACTCGAAAGATAAGAGTATAGAAGTATTTGCAACTTATGCTAAACGTCCTGGTCATATGCAGGAAGAAGGTCCGGGATATCGTGGTGTCTTAATTTCCAAAAGAGGTTCAAAATTCACGTCTATCGACTCACTTAAAGGTTCTACTCTAGGACTAACAGATCCAGGAAGTACTTCTGGGAATCTTATGCCAAGAGTGGCTTTCACAAAAGTTATCGGCAAGGACCTTGAGAAATTCTTCGGTAAAGTTGTTTATACAGGCAGTCATGAGCTGTCATCAGTTGCTGTAGTTAAAGGGAAGGTAGATGCTGCATTCGTAGCGACACATCGTTTTGACAATGTTGTAAATAAGGGTGAAGCTTCGCTGGATGGCGTCAACATCTTGTGGAAATCAGATCCTATTCCTCAGGATCCATTCGTCTACAGGAATACCCTTTGTGGAAACATTAAGGCTAAGATTCGTGAAACATTCCTCAATTTAAAGGGACAACCTGGTGCAAAACAATTCCTTGATAATGTGAAGTCCAATACCTTTGTTAGGATGAGCTCGGATGACTATAATATTATTCGGGATCTCAAAAAAGCAAAGGATGCTCGCAAGAAAAAAAAGGGTTAGTGCATCAAAAGTGAGGCTGAGTACAATAGTTGACAATGACTTTTGTGCTTGGCCGATCTAATTGGAAGTAAATTAAATAATTTCTGATTCAACATAATGCAAATCATTGATACAGAATGTCAGTCCTTGAAGTAAATGAACTTCGTGTTCGTTACAATGCCGGAAGCCCAGAAATACTAAAAGGTATTAATTTTGAGGTAGGAGAAAACGATTTTTTTGCTATCATAGGTCCCAGTGGCGCTGGAAAATCGACCTTGATCCGTTGTATAAACAGGTTGGTAGAACCAAATTCTGGAAAGATTTATTTTAAAGGTAATGAGATAACAGGAATGTCAAACCGTAAATTACGTATTATTAGACGTGATATTGGAATGATTTTTCAGGAATTTAACCTCATCGACCGGATGAGTGTAATGGATAATGTTCTTTCAGGGAGACTTGGATACACCGGTAATCTTAGGTCTTTTTTTAAAATATTTCCTCGAAAAGAAATAGAAAAAGCATTAAATCTCCTCGATCGAGTTGGTTTGAGTGATCAAGTGGACAAGCGAGCTGATGAACTTTCAGGAGGACAACGTCAGAGGGTTGGTATAGCCCGCGCGCTGATACAAGGTCCAAAATTGCTTCTTTTAGACGAACCCACGTCATCTTTAGATCCCAAGATATCAAGAGAGATCATGAGTCTAATTAAGGAGATGGCTACAGAACTTAATGTACCATGTCTTTGTAACATTCATGACGTTCAATTAGCAATGGAGTTTTGTAATAAAATTATCGGTATTAAAGATGGAGTGAAGATGTTTGACGGTTCAACTGAGTCTCTTAATAAACAAAAACTTGATGAAATTTATTTAATGGAAGTTCTTTAAGTTTAAATCTATGAAATCAGACCAATTATTGACCAAGACTGCCATAAATGTGGATGATATCCTTGTAAAACGAAATCGTGACAAGGTTTCTCACAGCATATTTTTTATGGTGATTATGGCATTGGTACTTTGGAGTGTAAATGTAACTATTATTGAAGACACTGATTGGGAGCGCATGGGAAGCCTTGGTGAAGTGCTGGCTTCAGCCGGAAGATTTATTGGAGTCGACTTTTCTTTGATTCCAAATCTTCTCGAACCTGCCATTGAAACATTCATGATTTCTTGTTTGGGCACTCTTCTTGGCGTAATAATTTGTATTCCAGCAACTTGGTTCGGTGCCCTGAATATAACCCCATTCAAACCAATCACCTATCCCATTGGTCGTTTCATGATGACCATTAGCCGCTCCATACACGAGATTGTTTGGGCTCTTTTTTTTGTAGCAGTCCTTGGTTTAGGTGCACTTCCGGGAATATTTGCTATTGGTGTTCGCTCTGTCGGTTTTATAGCAAAGATGTCTGCAGAAGCTATTGAGGACATTAAACTCGGTCCAATTGAAGCTATTCGTGCTACAGGTGCCAATCGTTTCCAAGTATTGCTTTACGCCATTTTACCCCAGGTTATTCCACAAGTAATTGGAGTTATTTTATTTGAATGGGAAATCAATATTCGTCGTTCTGCTATTCTTGGCCTTGTTGGGGCAGGTGGCCTAGGGCTTGTTTTTTTTCGACAAATGAACACCTATAACTATCATGGTGTAACTACAGTAATACTAGCGATCCTAGTAATTATAATTTTTGGAGAAATAGTATCTCATTTCTCCCGCAAACGAATGATTTAAGTGTGTTAAAACGAAATTTATTAATCTATGGATTCCATTAACAAAAGAACATCTCCAATTAACTCTATTTCTCATACGAAATGGAAAAGGTTGAAATATCCGGATTCCTATATCAGTTACTGTTTATGGCTTTCTGCACTGGTTTTTATTGCATTTTCCATTGAATACTTGAACATTCCTTTGAACCGCCTTCTGGGTATGATGGGTCGAATGGGAGAGATTCTGACCAATCGCTATTATCCGCCGGACATCGAGTACATTATGGATCTCGATTATGCTAAAAGCATACTCGAAACTATACAAATGGCCTATCTGGGTGCTTTATTTGGACTTGTTGCCACGGTACCACTGGGTTGGTTTTCATCTTTCAACATGACACCATCCAGACGCTATGTCTATCCAATAGCGAGGTTGGTTACCATGAGTTGCCGCGCTGTTCATGAGATGATTTGGGCAATATTATTCGTTTCCATTCTAGGTTTTGGAATGTTTTCGGGAGTCCTTGCGCTGACGTTCTTTTGTGCCGGTTTTGCGGGCAAACTGTTAGCCGATGAAATTGAAGCCATTGATATGAACCCCGTAGAAGCTATACGAGCCAGTGGTGCTAACCTTTTTCAAGTTATGATATATGGTGTGTTTCCACAGATTCGTGTTGCATTCACAGGTATAGCCATCTACACTTGGGATGTTGCCTTCCGTGCAGCAACTGTGGTTGGGTTTTTTGGTGCTGGAGGTATGGGATGGTATTTAAAACGTAATGTGCTACAAATTGAGACTGAACGTGTTACCTCCATTTTGCTTTCTATTCTAGTCTTGGTTTTAATATCAGAAATACTTTCAGCTTTAGCCCGTGATAGAGTAATGCGTATGAAATAATTAATTAATTTTAATGAAATTGTTGACTTATAAAGGAAATAACGTAAAAAAATATCTTAGCGAATTGAACGTAAAGATTTTTAAAATTGCTAATCTAAAGGATAATTATGGTTTCAAAAAAAATAAAACTTAACAATATAGAATATACTTGGCCGAAACGACCTGTCGTTGTTGTTTGCATTGATGGTGGTGATCCAGAATACATTAACGAAGGAGTTAAGGAAGGGATCATTCCAAACATTGAGAGTTTCATGAACAAAGGTTTTTATTCTGTATCACAAGGATCTATGCCAAGTTTCACATGTCCTAATAATATGTCGATAGTGACCGGAACGGAACCAGATACACACGGCATTTCTGGTAACTTCTTCATAGATCCTAATACTCAAGAACCAGTTGTGATGACTGGACCGGAATTACTACGCTCACGTTCAATCATGAGTGAATTTTCTCGTGAAGGGGCTAGGGTAGTATCGATTACCGCAAAGGACAAACTTAGGAAACAATTACAGAAAGATATGGACCTTTCCAGGGGGTCAGTAAGTTTTTCCTCCCAATATGCAGACCGTTGTATAATGAAGGAAAACGGAATTGAAAATGTACTCGAATTCGTTGGACAGCCACTTCCTGACATGTATTCTGCAGAACTTTCCCTTTTCGTGCTTGATGCAGGAATAAAACTCCTGGAAGAACAAAAACCGGACCTGCTTTACCTTTCCCTTACAGATTTCATCCAGCATGCCTATGCACCAGGGACAGAAGAAGCCAACAACTTTTACATTGAAATGGATCGACGCTTCGGAATTTTTCATGAACTCGGTGCATTGGTCGCGCTAACAGCGGACCATGGTATGGGAGACAAATCTGATGAAAGAGGGAATCCGAATGTAATTTGGCTACAAGATTTGCTGGATCAAAATCTAGGTAAAGGAACATGTAGAGTGATCTGTCCGATCACAGATGCATTTGTAGGGCACCACGGAGCACTGGGTGGTTTTGTACGCATTTATTTAGATAAAAAAGAAGATCAAAATAAAGTCTATGAAATCGTTCAGGCTATAGAAGGCGTGGAAAAAGTATGGACAGCAGAAAATGTAGCGAAAGAGCTCGAACAACCTCTGGACCGTGAGGGAGATCTTGCCGTCGTTGCTGATAAGAGAACTGTAATTGGAGGGAGTGAAAAAGATCACGACCTCAGTGCCTTGAAGGGCAAACGCTTGCGTACTCACGGAAGCCTTCATGAAGCAAAAGTTCCCTTCATACTAAGTGAACCTCTTAATGACATATATTCAAGGCGTGCAAAGGGAAATACATTACGCAGCAGGGAGATCTTCGAATATGCTTTAAACGGAACAGAAGTTTAATACTGTAAAAAAACATACCTGAGGGAAATATGTATATTGGTGGGAAAAAAGTTGAAGGGGAAAACGGAAATTTGGATGTGTTAAACCCATTCAACGGCGAGAAAGTTGGAAAGGTCCCTCGAGCCTCCAAAAGTCAGGTTGATCAAGCAATGGAAATTGCAAAAAACTACCAACCTAAACTTACACGTTACGAAAGACAACAAATTCTTTCTAAAACCGCTGAATTACTTGTCTCACGTCGTGATGAGATCTCAGACCTCATTACTGCAGAATCAGGAATTAGCAAAAAAGATTCAATATATGAAGTTGGAAGGGCCTTTGATGTTTTCAGTCTCACAGGACAACTTTGTATTCTGGATGATGGCCAGATTTTTTCCTGTGACCTCACTCCACATGGACAGAAGCGTAAGATTTTCACACAGAGAGAACCTCTACAAGGAGTGATCAGCGCAATTACTCCATTCAATCACCCTCTCAACATGGTGGCCCACAAAATCGCTCCAAGCATTGCCACCAACAATCGTATGGTCTGTAAACCTACTGAAAAAACTCCACTGACGGCTCTTCTACTTGCCGATGTACTTTATGAAGCAGGCATGCCTCCTGAGATGTTTCAGGTGATTACGGGACTTCCGGAAGATATTGGAGATGCTATGATCACTCATCCTCATATAGACCTCATTACCTTTACTGGAAGTGTCAGGGTGGGGAAATACATTGCAGAAAAGGCAGGTTACCGACGGACAATACTGGAGCTTGGAGGAAACGCTCCCCTGATCATCATGGAAGATGCGGACCTTGAACGTGCTTCTAGTCTTGCGGTTGCCGGAGCAACAAAAAATTCTGGACAACGATGCACAGCAGTCAAGCGGATCCTTGCCGAAGAACAAATAGCAGATGATCTTATAGGAAAAATTGTAGAAAAGGCTTCAAAACTTAAATGTGGGGATCCTTCCGATCTACAAACTGATGTAGGAACTGTTATTGATGAGAAATCCGCAATGCTCTTTGAAAGCCGTATCAAGGATGCAGTTTCCCTTGGTGCCAGGAAACTTTATGGGAATGAACGGCAAGGTGCATTATTTCATCCAACTGTGGTCGATCATGTTCAATGGGATTGTGAATTGGTAATGGAGGAAACTTTCGGTCCAGCAATACCCGTCATCAGAGTTAAAGACATTGACAATGCCATCCAGGTTGCCAATGGGACCAGTTTTGGTCTTTCCTCAGGAGTTTGTACCAATCGTTTGGATTACATTACCCGTTTTATCAATGAGCTCAACCATGGAACAGTCAACATCTGGGAAGTACCGGGGTATCGTATCGAAATGTCACCATTTGGAGGTATCAAAGATTCCGGTTTAGGATACAAAGAAGGCGTGATTGAAGCCATAAAAAGCTTTACTAATATTAAAACTTTCTCTATGCCTTGGATGTGAGAGGGGTTAAATCAAATGATGCAGTAATAATTCGTTAGGGATATTATGAACTTTTATTTATCTCATTTTTATTGATAGTCGAATAACAAACTGGGTCAAATATTCCAGAAATGAATAAAATATTAATTATTGAAATGAGATATGTCTAAAGGAAAAAATAATTCAAAAGAACAATTTGTTACTCCGGATTTAGGCTTTACTCCAAAAGGGCTTTATATAGGTGGTACATGGTTAGAAAGCGTGAAGGGGGAAAGATTTGAGAGTATTAATCCATCAAATATGGAAATATTAGGGGATGTCCCCTTAGCTGATGAGGATGACGTAAATCGAGCTGTTATGGCAGCAAAGGATGCTTTTTTTGACTGGAGAAGAATGCCAATCAAGGAAAGAGCTGATTATCTGGTTGCACTGGCTGATAATTTACAAGAAAATCGAGATGAATTGGGTTTGATGGATTGTTTAGATTCTGGAAATACCATTGCTGGAATGAAAGGAGATGTTGATTGGTCCGCAGATACTTTACGATATTTTGCAGGTTTAATAACTGAAATAAAAGGTGAATCATTTTCTGAAAGACCTGGTCATCTGAATTTTACACGTCGAGAACCTTATGGTGTTGTGGCTAAGATTAATCCATTTAATCATCCGCTTCGTTTTTGTGCAGAGAAATCTGCATCGGCACTTGCTGCTGGAAATACAGTTGTAATTAAGGCATCTGAACAAGCACCATTGTCGAGTTTAAGATTTGCTGAAATATGTCACGAAGTACTTCCACATGGTGTAGTGAATGTATTGACTGGAGGAATTGCTTGTGGTCAGGCAATGGTTAGACACCCTGATGTACGCAGAGTAGGAGTCGTCGGTTCAGTCTCTACTGGAAAGTCGATAGCAAAAGATGCCGCAGAAGATCTGACACATGTTACGTTGGAATTGGGGGGTAAAAATCCAATTATAATTTTTCCTGATGTTGATCCAAAGGAAGCTGCTTCCTTTGCAATTAAAGGTATGAACATGAATCGTCAAGGCCAGTCATGCAGTTCTACCTCACGTGTATTTGTTCATCAAAATATTCAAAATGAAGTGATTGAGGAACTGAAAATATTGATTGAAAAGCTGCCAATTGGATTACCATGGATAGAGAGCAACGAAGTAGGACCAATCGTTTCACAACGACAGTACGATAAAATTTTGGATTTTATCACTTCAGCAGGGCAAGAAGGGGCAACATTGGTTTCAGGAGGAGGTTGTCCGAATGACGAACTTCTTAGTAATGGTTTTTTCATTCAGCCAACTGTCTTCAGCAATGTCAAACCTGAGATGCGAATTGCAAGGGAAGAAATTTTTGGGCCTGTAATGTCTGTATTTAATTGGAATAACTACGAGAATCTTATATCAGAAATAAATGGACTCGAATTTGGACTTACAGCAATGATAGTAACGAATAATATGAAGCAGGCAATGGAAACATCAGAACGAGTTGAAGCAGGATATATTTGGATAAATTCAAACGGTCGTTATCTTGGGGCACCATATGGAGGTTGGAAAGCAAGTGGAATTGGCCAAGAAGAGTGTTTTGATGAACTTCTCAGTTATACCAGAGTAAAAAACGTCAATTTGCGCTGGTAGTCTCTCTCAAATAAATCAAATTATACAAAACTTAGTACTAAACTTTATTCTTTATTATTTCATCTTTTTTAAATGGTCTAGCTAAATCTTATTATCTAAGCAATGTTAATAGATTTAAATTTAAAATTATTTTAAAAGGATTAAATAAACGCATAATACAAACAGATCTTTTACAATTTTGCGAGACACAAAATTGATACTATAGCAAAAGCCATAGCCCACATTTTTGCTGTTGTGAAGGTTTCCATTTTCAAAGTAACTGAAAGTAAGAGTGCAATCACAAAGCTCATGTTTGCAATCGGAATGACGATACTTGCATCACCATATTGCAATGCCAGCATCAGGAAATTGGTGACTCCAACAACTAAGAAAGAAGATAGGCATATAAAACGTGTTTTTTCCCAAGTGATTCTGAATCTTCGTTCACGCCAGAGTGCGTAAACAGCACCTCCCACAATCCAACTGGATGAAATAATAAGAAGCATTGAATTGCGGTCAGCCCCTTCAAGGAAGCCTGCTTTGGTGCTTACTCCAAATGCGGCTCTAAAAAATGAGGCAACAACAGCCAATCCCACAAAAAAAAGCAACTGTTTTTGATTTGAGGAGGAGATCTCTCCTTGATAAAGAAAAAGCACTGCAATCAATCCGATTAAGATTCCAAATCCCTTAAACCATCCAAAAGGTTCGTTCAAAAAGACAAACGAGAGCAGAATCACTCCGATGGTATTCAAGCGATAGATTGTAGCTCCGAGACTTACTTCGATGTGTCGAAGGCTTTCTAAAAGTAACAAGTTTGAAAGGGTGACAAAAGCCCCTGCCATCAATCCAAAAATTAGGGTTGCGTTATTAAATTCGATTGGAGTTTCTTGAATTTGGGCGAGACTCCATTGAGCAAAAGTCCAAATAAGGCCAACACCTAAAATGAGCATTCCTCTTGAATGTCCTCTGGTTGAGTAGCGTTTGAAGAGCACATCATTACAACCCGTCAGCAACAAACATAGCAAAGCAAACCCAACACCATAACTCATGGGTTCAGTCCTTCAGAATCCGCAGAAAAATTGCATATGCAACGGATGGGCTTCCTTATTCGTATTTTGTTCATTCCTTGGTTGAGGGTATTTTCACGTACAAGGAATCGTCCAGATAGTCATGGAAATGCACGGTCGTCTGTTGCGGTTCCAGAAAGATCACGCAATAAGCCGGAGGCTCATGGCTGATGGGTAAATAATCCTTGGCATTCAGATCAAATTGGATCTGATGATTGGTACCTCGCAGTGTGGTGAACGGAATTCCATGCCAACTGCCACTGACAGGTCTGTGAACGTGTCCAAAAAAGAGATGTTTGATATTTGAAAAATTGCTCACGATTTGTTGAATACGCTGTGCGTCTTCACGGAGACTGATCCGGTCCAGACGCGGAATACCAATCTTAAATGGAGGATGGTGCATGAAAAGATAAACAGCTTTATTTCCGGCTGTTTCCAACTGAGAACGTAGCCATTCGCCTCGTTTTTCACAATAGGATCCCCAATGCTTCCCATGCTCAACTGTGTCCAGCAGCAGAAATGATCCAAGTGAAGTGTCCAATACTTGCTGCACAAATCCGTATTTGTCCAGTGGCACTTCCGGAAAAACCTCAGAAAATATTTTCCGATGATCATGGTTGCCGATTAAAGGATGAAAAGGCATTGGGAGTAGCTGTAGAATTTCACGGAAATCGTCATAGGATTCTCGATGACCTTGATCGGTTAGATCACCGGTTATGAAACACATTTCTGCGTCTGCATGGAACTCTTTGATGCTTGCAATACATGCTTCAAGGCGTTCGCAGGGATTGAGACCATGAAGTTCAGTACCGCGGGGCATTAAATGTGTGTCTGTTATCTGGATGATTTTCATCAGTTATTTGATTCAATGATGATTAAGATGGGATTATATGGTTACTTGTTGGATTTTAGTACAACCGTTTGCGTCTGTAAAATTTATATTTTCGTTTCCCCGGAATTATTTAAACGATACTTTAGTTATAAAGCAATCTGCTCGACTTTTATGACATAAATTTTAATATTTTTTCTTAATCAGGTTTACTAATTTTGCTGATTAAAGTGATTTGAGTCATTTTTAACAATAATTTTTTCCTTTACATTGTCTCAAAAGACAGATATAACATCAACAAAAGGTAATTACCAATATGAATTTTCGTTTACTTTGGTTTTCGGTATTTGATGAATTTATACATAAAGAGGCGTTATGAAAAATCTATTTTATTTTATATTTATCCTGATCTTCGGTGCATGTTCAATAACAACTGAAGAAGACCAAACCGACTATGGTACAGGCGATGGATCGGCTACATCACCAGTGGAACTCACAGTTGGAACAGCAAAAGACGGAAAGGTTCCCAAGTGGGGTTACAGCTATTACAAATTTACAACTTCATCCACAGGAGCAGGGAGCTATAAGTTATCTATTGCCTCATTGGCTATTACTGAATCATCTTCATCATCCAGTTCTGTTATAGCCTATCTTTACTCTGGTTCGGGTTACAATAGCTCAACTCAACTCGATAGTGAATCATGTGCTGCAAGTTGTACTTTATATTTTGATTATGCAAACAGGGATGCGAGTACCACATATTACTTAAGGATGTATGGATACGGTAAGGGGACCTATACTTTGAATATGCAACAAGGCGGCTCCGAAGGCAGCAAAAATGACCCGGTTGCACTTACATTAGGCCAAGCCCATACAGGTGGGGTAGAAGGTTATTACCATGATTATTACCTTCGTGGAGATAGCTTTTACAAGTTTACAACCACATCCGCAGATAATTATACCCTGTCCATGAATAATTCAGATGATCTGGATTGCTTTCTCTTTACAAATTCATTGTTTTCATCATCATATGTATCCGACACCCACAACGGCTGTACAGTAGGCGAAAACCTCTCAACAACTTTTAAAGGCAGTAGTGGCGCAGGTTTAACTGCTAATACCACCTATTATTTGATGATTGAACAAAAAGGTACTACGGCCTTAACGACCACATATGACAACATGACGGTTGCAGCTGAGGGCTAGAAAAAAAATTCAGCATAAAAAATATTGAGTTTCGAAAGCTAATTATTTTTCGTCAGAAATTAGTTCTCCTTGAAATCTTTCAAACCTGATCCGCTGAGCTGTTTGGAAACGAGCTGTCTATATAGCCCTGTCTTCTGCAGCAACTCATTATGTGTGCCGGCTTCCACCATTTTCCCCTCATTGAGGACTATTATCCGGTCCGCGTCACGGATGGTAGAGAGGCGATGTGCGATGATGATGGTAGTTCGATTTGTCTTAAGCAGATTAAGAGCTTTGTGGACAGTGTGTTCGCTGAGAGCGTCGAGATGAGAAGTGGCCTCGTCTAAAATTAAAAACGGAGCATCCTTTAGGAATGCTCTGGCAATTGCAACACGCTGTCTTTGACCTCCAGAAAGGCTGGCGCCACGTTCACCAACTATAGTTTCCAGGCCATCCGGCATACTTTCTACAACTTCAGACAGTGCAGACAGTTTCACTGCCTCACTTAATTCCATCTCAGTAGCATCCGGTTTAGCAACGAGGATGTTTTCCCGCAGTGAATTATTGAAGAGATATGTGTCCTGAGCAACCAATGCGATCCGGGAACGCAAATCCTCTAATTTATAATCTCTGAGTTCAATTCCATTCAATGAGATGGAACCCTTATCTGGATCCCAGAAACGCATTAGCAGTTGAGCGAGGCTTGTTTTTCCAGCCCCTGATGGGCCAACTAACGCAAGCGTTTTTCCTACAGGTATTTCAAAATTGAGGTTCTGCAGGGCAAGAATTGATCTTCCCGGATATGAAAAACTGAAATTTTGAAAGGAAAAACCTGATGACAAATCGCTGGATGCTTCACCATCTCCATCGGCAACCATCACCGGTTCGTTTTCCAATGCGTAAACTCTCCTCGTGGCACCCAGTGTGTCGGCCAATTGTCGTCCTATCTGCGCGATTTCGGATACCGGTAAAAATGCTGACATAGCGAGAATAGTAAGCAGAGGAAGCAACCCCGCATCAAACGAACCATTCGCTGTGAGCAGAGCTCCCGTGCAGACAACAGCAAGACCTCCCCAGCCGGTCAGAACTTCAAGCAGGGTTGTTTGCAGTGTCAACTCTCTGAAGAACGGCAACCTTAACGAGATATGCCGGTTCGTAAGTTCTTCAAAAACTTTTCCTCGATTAAAGCCCTGCTGAAATGCAACTATTTCTGCAATACCCTGGATTGTATCAATTGCATGGGCAGAAAGCTCTCCGGCAGCTTCTCTGGCTTTTGATCCCAGTCGATCTACTTTGGCACGCATTAGTAAAGGACTGAAGCCTACTGCAAGCAGAAAGGGCAATAGTGCCAATGCCATCCAGAAGCTTACTGTTGTCATGACCGTTATCACTGCAACTGGAACAAGAATTGAAACAAAAACCGGAGCTACTGTATGTGCAAAGAAGTATTCCACCAGTTCAACATCCTGCGTGGCGATTCCCATCAAATCTCCAGTCCTGCGCCGAACTAGATATGCGGGAGCAAGCTTATCCAGTTTCCTGAAAACATTTATCCTCATCTCAGCCAGTAACCTGAAGGCCATGTCATGGGCCACCCATGACTCAATCCAGTGAAGTATTCCGGAAAGTGATGCAACTACCATTAGTCCTGTGAGTTGAAAAGTAAAATCAGTACCGTTTTTCAGAGCAAGAACAATTAGCGCGCTGAAGATCCCCACCCCAATAAAAGCAAGCACCCGCAGTACGCCGAAACAGAAGGTAAGTATAAGCCTGCCCTTCCAGGGCATGATGTGGCGCATTAATTCAACAATTAACTGCTTCCAGTTGAGCCCCTCTGCTTTAATAATGCCCTCTGTCGGCAAGTCACGTAAAGTTTCATCTATCTGTTCTACAGTCTCGTTATTTACAAACATTGATTCTTCCTCACCATTTACCAATTCTTTTAATTCTGCTTCGCGAACCTGCTCAGTCATCAAAGCCGAATAAATACCGTCTTTCTTCATCAGGGCTTCATGATGTCCAGACTCAACAACCCTTCCCTGGTCCATTACCAGTATCCGGTCACATTTGATTACACTTGAAAGCCGATGGGCCAAAACGAGTGTGGTGCGGTTTTTCATCAAACGATCAAGGGCCTGCTGGATGACGTATTCGTTTTCTGCATCAACAGCAGACAATGCCTCATCTAAAATTAAAATGGGCGTATCCCTCAAAAGAGCCCTTGCAATAGCAATCCGCTGCCGCTGCCCACCTGAAAGCTTGATGCCCTTTTCACCAATTATCGTTTTGTATCTGTCCGGAAGAGTTGTTACAAACTCATGGATGTTAGCATTTTTTGCTGCATCGGTAACTTCAGTTTCGCTTGCTTCCGGATGCCCCATTCGTATATTCTCCTCAATTGTTCCATGAAAAAGGAAAGTGTCCTGATGAACAACCGAGATTTCTCGTCGTAACTGGTCGAGGGAGATGTTTCTCAAGTCCTTTCCACCAATGCTGATGGATCCCTGCCCAGGATCATGGAAACGTAGTAGAAGCTTAACAATCGAAGACTTGCCGCAACCACTTGAACCGACAATACCTACTCTTTCTCCCTTGCTGATGTTGAAATTCAGACAATTATGGACAATGTGGCTGTGTTCCGGGTAACTGAAGCTTACTGAATCGAAATCAATTGAAGGATCAAGACGGGTAGTGCTGTTTCCGGAATGCTCCTCCAATACAACCGGTTGAGAATCGAGAATTTTGTATACTCCTTGTGCTGCAGAAAGACCTACCATACCCTGATGCAGAACTGTACGCAGATCACGCATAGGCCTGAAAATTTCAACTCCCATCATTAAAATTATAAGCAATGTGGTGAGTTCCATTTCACCTGCCATCGTACGGTAGGCTCCATAGCCCAGTCCCGCTGCAGCACCGACTGCGATAGATGTATCTGTGATTCCTCTTGATAAAGAATTTGTGGCAAGAACCCACATGGTACTGCGAAAAAGCTCAAAAGATCGTTTTTTCAGCAATTCTGTACGTGATCCGCTTTGACCAAAAGATTTGAGTGTCGCAAGGCCTTGGATTCCGTCTAAAAAATCTGATGCAAATGCTGCATACGCCTGCTGCCTTTTAAGTGATCTGTTGGTGTCAAACTTGTGCCATGCTGATGGTGCTGCCAGTGACACAAAAGCGGCTACCAGCAGGATAAGTGCAACCGGAAAGTCGAGAAAGGCAACAAAAGCAAATATCATCAGTGGTGTCAGTGCAGAGATAAACAATTGTGGTAGGTATTCTCCAAAATAAGTCTCCAGCTGTTCTATTCCGTCCACTAATGTCAATACGAGTTCGCCGGATCTTTGTCTGCCAGTATATCCAGGTCCAAGGCTCACTATTTTGTCAAAAAGACGACGACGCAGTTGCTTCTGAACAATTGCCGATGTCTCATGCGCTGTCATTGTTCGCCAATGTTCAAAAATACCTCGCATCAGCATAACTAAAGCAGCAAAAATGATTGGCATAACCAATTCGTCTGCAGACTGACCTAGAAAAATAAGACCGATCAGCCAACCCAGCAAAGCAAGACGAATCACTCCGAGTGCTGCTGCAATCATTCCGATTAGTACTGAGATGGCAATGCGACCTCTAACACCTTGGGTGAATGACCAAAGTCGTGTTTCAAACTGCATTAATTAATCTGGAAAAATATTATTGAGTTGATTTTATACAAGAAATTCCGGCAGGCAACTCCAAACAAATTTAACTCGTCCAAGAGTTGACGGTCACGCAAAAAGTCTAAAGTACACTATTTTTGATTTCGACAGTAAGTAAAATCTTAATGATATTAGTATAATAGCCTATGCGAGATTTCTTGCTTTGCTCAAAATGTCACGGTTTTAGGGTTTTTTACAACGGTATCAAGAGTTGGTCTGATAATATTAGCTTATCAACAAAACGAGATGCTAAGGTTGGATCAGACTATGATACCGTGAATGATGATTGCTATGGATATGTAGATTGAAGCTTCTATTGCACCAACTCCGACATTGCGTTCTGTTTCTATTTCCTTATTTAAGTCGAAAGGAGTGACCCAGTCCAGTGAACGGCGTCCTAAACTCAGGCAAATTAAGCCAAGCAGCAAATAGATGGCTGTGGTTATCAACTCAGCGCCAAGCAACGAATAACGAGACGGATCCTCTGAATCGATGAAGGAAAACATATCGTAGTCAACAACTCCGGAAACAGAAGCGTGGACGATAATTGCCATAGCAATGTAGAATCCTGCTTCAGTAATACCTGCAGCGATATTTTTCTCAATCGAAGTCTGGTTGTTCAAATCATAAGGTGTAATCCAATCCAGTACTTTCCTGCCGATGAACAAACACAAGATACTTACCAGGAAATAGATCAGGATTTCAATTGAAACATTTATGAAATGACTGATTACCATAATGAACTCCTAAAAAAGTTTAGATAATAATATTTTACAAAGTTATTTAACCGAGATAAACCGCAATTCATTTAAACTGCTGAACAAAGTTGCATGGTTAATCTTACTAATTTAATTATTATTCGCAAGTCAAAATACTGTGAGCAAAATAACATATTTTTTATCATGCCCTCTTTGAACATTGTCAAATGTTGTTATACCAGAGATAAAATAAGTTGATTTAATTTATGTTATGAAGTATAAATTTACTATGAATTCTGTTTGGCGAGACTTTAGGTCTCACTGAATGAAATATTCTCCGGATTTAATGCAAAAGTACTGTTTATAAATTGTTCTGGGTAGAGTCCTACAGAAGAGTTTACTGTAAATTGACTTAAGGACGGAATATTTTGATGAATTCGGATTTTATGATAAATCTACTAGACTTATTTTGCAGAAAGTTGGATTTTATATAATGGATTCTGATAACTGCTTTTTTGAAACACAACATTAATGGAACTTAGCTTATGAAAATGACAACAGAAGAGGCTTTCATAAAAGTCCTGCAAAAACACGGAATCGAACATGCTTTCGGCATAATTGGTTCGGCTTTTATGCCGATATCAGATTACTTCCCTCAAGCGGGCATTACTTTTTGGGACGTAGCACATGAGTGTAACGGGGGTTATATGGCTGACGGTTTTACTCGCACAACAGGTAAAATGTCGATGATAATTGGACAGAATGGACCTGGAATAACCAATTTTGTAACCTGTGTCAAAACAGCATATTGGAATCACACACCGATGTTGTTGATTACCCCACAGGCGGCCAATAAATCGATTGGACAGGGTGGTTTTCAGGAAGTTGAACAAATGGCCGGTTTCAAAGACATGGTGGCCTATCAGGAAGAAGTTCGTGATCCAACGCGTATTGCGGAAGTACTGAATCGTGTTATCACTAAGGCCAGGCGCATGTCTGCTCCGGCACAGATCAATATACCACGAGATATCTGGACACAGGTAGTCGATATTGAACTACCGGAAATTATTGAGTTTGAACTTCCAGCAGGCGGTACTGATGCAATATCCAGTGCTGCTAAGCTCTTATCTGATGCAAAATTTCCAGTAATTCTAAATGGTGCAGGTGTGATTTTAGGCAATGCCATTCCTGCCTCACAAGCACTTGCAGAACGTTTAGATTCACCTGTGTGCTGCAATTATCAGCACAATGATGCATTTCCCGGTTCACATCCTTTGTTTGTCGGACCACTGGGCTATAATGGTTCAAAGGCAGCAATGGAGTTGATTAAAGAGGCGGATGTGGTTTTGGCTCTTGGTACACGATTGAATCCGTTTTCTACGCTTCCAGGTTACAACTTGGATTACTGGCCGAATGAGGCAAAACTGATCCAGGTTGACATCAATCCGGATCGGATCGGATTAACAAAGCCGGTTTCTGTCGGAATTGTCGGTGATGCCAGACAGGTGGCAGAACAAATTCTGAGCAGGTTGGCTGAAAAAGCCGGTGATGCAGGACGTGAGGAGAGGCGCAAACTGATTGCAAGAAAAAAAGCTGTCTGGGCAGAAACACTTGACTCCATGGATTTTGAACAGGACGATCCGGGGACTACATGGAATGAGCGTGTTCGTGCGCGTCAGCCCGATCACATGTCACCAAGAATGGCCTGGCGTGCAATAATGAAAGTTTTACCTGAAGAGGCAATAATTTCTTCAGATATCGGCAACAACTGTGCTATCGGGAATGCTTATCCGACTTTTGAAAACGGAAGAAAATATTTGGCTCCGGGGCTTTTTGGACCATGTGGTTATGGTTTCCCTTCTATAATTGGCGCAAAAATCGGTAATCCGGAAACACCTGTTGTTGGATTTGCTGGAGACGGGGCCTTCGGAATTTCAATGAATGAAATGACTGCAATTGGACGCAGTGAATGGCCCGGTATCACGATGATCATCTTCAGAAATTACCAGTGGGGTGCTGAAAAGCGTAACTCAACACTCTGGTATGATGACAATTTCATTGGAACAGAGCTTGATAAGCAAGTCTCTTTCGCAGAAATAGCAAATGCATGCGGTGTCAAAGGAGTTATGGTTAAGACGATGGATGAGTTGACGAGTACTTTGTCTTCCGCAATCAAGGCGCAAATGGAAAAAGGGGAAACAACATTCATTGAAGTAGTTGTTGATCAGGAGCTTGGAGACCCCTTCCGCCGAGATGCCATGAAAACACCGGTGCCTGTGGCAGGAATCAGTAAAGATGATATGTGTGCACAAAAGTGAAGCTTACTTTGTTAGTTTAAATACAGCCGTACATTAAAAAAAATCTGATAAAAGTGTTGATAGATTTATAATATATGTGGCTAATTAATTAATGATTAGAAAAGGGAAAAAATGGAAACACAAAACATGAACGCTCCGGACTCTCTCTGGCGTCCGATGACTCAGCACAAGATGCTGTTGCAAAATCATCCAAAACACATTGTGAAAGCTGAAGGCTGCTTCATGATCAATGAAGACGGAGACCGTATTCTTGACGGAACGGCAGGTTTATGGTGTGTGAATGTTGGTCATGGAAGAAAAGAACTGGCTGAAGTGGCGAAGGCACAAATGGAAAAACTGGCATACGTAATTCCGGTTATGACCAGTGATCCTGCTGTAGAACTGTCAGCAAAGATGCTGGAGAAGCTGGGCATGGAGAAAGGTCACGTATATTTCACCAGCAGTGGTTCAGAAGCCAATGAAACAGCGTTTAAAATGGTGCGTCAGTATCATTTGCAAACCGGAAATCCGCGCAAGCATAAAATTATTTCCCGTCATCGTGCTTATCACGGAAACACACTGGCAACTATGACTGCTACCGGCCAGGCTGAGCGCAAGATCGGCTATGAGCCACTTGCTCCCGGATTTTTACATATTCCTCCGCCTTATCCGTATCGACGGCATCCAAAGTTGACTGAAGAAGAACATGGTACAGAATGTGTCAAATTCCTGGAAGACACAATCATTTATGAGGGGGAAGAAACGGTTGCGGCATTTATAATGGAACCTATGATTTCCGGTGGTGGAGTGATGGTTCCTCCTGATAATTATTTAACTGAAATCAGGAGAGTTTGTGATAAGTACAATGTACTTCTGATCCTGGACGAAGTAGTTTCCGGATTCGGCAGAACCGGAAAAATGTTTGGACACGAACACTGGGGGGCCAAAGGGGACATTTTTACTTTTGCAAAGGGTATGGCCAGCGGCTATATGCCGGTTGCTGCTACGGTAGTTAAGGAGAATATCTTTGAAGCATTTTACGGTGAAGCAAACGAGCTCAAGCATTTTAGGCATGTTAACACATACGGTGGTCATCCTGTTGCTGCGGCAGTCAGTTTAAAAAATATTGAAATTGTCGAGCGTGAGAATCTGGTAGCCAATGCTGCAAAAATGGAGCGCTATATCAAGGCCGGATTGAATGAATTCGCGGACCATCCTTTTGTAGGTGAAATCCGTGGCAGGGGCTTGCTTCTGGGAATAGAACTGGTTTCCGACAAGGAAAGTAAAACTCCTCTGGAGACGGCACGTTCCAATGCAATAGTTCAAAACTGTATGAAACAGGGAGTCCATGTGATGCGTAACGGTTACACTGTTCCGGGGCTGGATAATGTTTTAATCATGGCTCCACCCCTGGTACTGCAGGAAAGTGAGGCAGATATGATTGTGGATGCAATCGGAAATGCCTTAAAGCAGGCATTAAACTAAATAAATTGTCGTCCTGTTAGAATAAATATGCTTTATACAGGAGGTTATTATTCAGTATTTCGACTCATAGAAAAAACAATTGAAAACAAGTACTTGAGAAAAGGATAAAATGAGAATAGGTGTTCCGAAAGAAATTAAGGAAATGGAAAATCGGGTAGGTGCTACACCGGCAGGAGTAGCTGAACTCGTGCGGAACGGCCATCAGGTGTTAGTAGAAAAAGACTCAGGTTTGGGCAGTGGTTTCATCAATTCAGAATATCAGGAAGCCGGTGCGAACATGGTTGATACAGCCGCTGAGGTATGGTCCACCGAAATGGTTTACAAAGTCAAAGAACCGCTTCCTGAGGAATATGGATTTTTCCGGGAAGATTTGCTTTTGTTTACCTATCTGCATTTGGCCGCCGAAGAAGCATTGACCAATGCGCTTATGAGCAGTAAGACTACCTCAATTGCATACGAAACAGTACAGCTACCGGATCGCAGTTTGCCTCTGCTCACTCCAATGAGTGAAGTCGCCGGACGCATGGCCGTACAAGTCGGTGCCCGTTTTCTGGAGAAGCCGCAGGGCGGACAGGGAGTGTTGCTGGGCGGTGTTCCGGGAGTAGAACCGGCAGAGGTAGTGATTATCGGTGGCGGAGTAGTCGGAATAAACTCAGCCAAAATGGCCGTCGGGATGGGTGCAAAAGTTACCATTCTTGATGTAAGTGCAGACAGAATGCGCTATCTTGATGACGTGTTCAACGGACGTGTTCAACTGGTGATGTCCAACAGTTATAACATCGCCAGGGCCGTGGAAAGTGCAGATTTGCTGGTTGGAGGTGTGTTGATTCCGGGGACAAAAGCGCCTCATCTGGTAACTGAAGCCATGGTCAAAACCATGAAACAGGGATCCGTTATTGTTGATGTGGCTATCGACCAGGGAGGTTGTATTGAAACCATTGATCGTGTTACATATCACAGTGATCCAGTTTATGTGCAGCACGGTGTAGTTCATTACTCTGTGGGCAACATGCCCGGTGCTGTAGCAAGAACCTCTACGCTGGCCTTGACCAACGTCACTACACCATATGCTGTTCAATTAGCCAATAGAGGCTGGAAAACGGCGTGCAAGGAAGATCATGCCCTGGCATTAGGTATAAACACTCATGCAGGAAATGTTATCTGTAGGGGCGTTTCTGAGGCTTTTGGTTATGAGTTTGTTCCTCCGGAACAAATATTATAAGTATACATGATATAAACTTATCATATTATTTAAGTGAACTAACATATACACTGAAACAAACACAATTCAGTTTTCATGTATTATTTTTGCGGTAATGCGCCAATAAATTAATGAGTTCAAAAACTGTGGTTGCCGCAGCAAGTGAAGTCAACTCGGCGTGGTCATAGGCCGGAGCTACTTCTACAACATCCGCAGAGATAATATTCAGTCCGGCTAAGCCCCTTAAAACCCCGAGTAATTCCCGCGAAGACATTCCCGCGATTTCCGGTGTTCCTGTTCCAGGAGCGTGAGCTGGGTCTAGCACATCAATATCAATTGACAAATACATTGGGTTGTTCCCCACCCGATCCTTGATGCGCTTGATGACGTGTTCCACACCTTCATTTTGGAACTCATCACAATGCACAACCTTGAATCCTAATTCTTCATCATTAGTTAGATCATCCCTGCTATATAAAGGTCCCCGGATTCCGACATGAATTGAAGCATGATCTAGGAACAGTTTTTCTTCAGCAGCCCGTCGAAACGGTGTACCGTGTGTATAAGGAGCGCCAAAGTAGGTATCCCAGGTGTCCAGGTGTGCGTCAAAATGAACGAGAGCGACAGATCCGTGAAAATGATTTACCGCCCGCAGTAAAGGCAAAGCAATCGTATGGTCACCACCCAGACTGATAATGCTGCCTACTTTTCCCAAAAGATCTGTCGCAGCAGTTTGGACTTGTCCGACTGCTTCCTCAATATTAAACGGATTACAAGCTATGTCGCCTGCATCTGCCACCTGCAGTTCTGCAAACGGTTCGGTGTCATAGGCCGGATGATACTGAGTCCGGAGGTGCCGTGAAGCCTGCCGGATGGCCTGTGGTCCAAATCTGGCTCCGGGGCGATAGCTGGTTCCTGAATCAAAGGGAATTCCAAGTATTGCAATATCGCACTTCTTTACATCTCGTAATTCCGGAAGCCTGGCAAAAGTAGCAGGGCCCGCGTAACGCGGAACGATTTTTCCGCTGACGGGTTGAATGGGAGTATTTTCTTCATTCTTCATTTTTTCCTTTCAGTTAAAATTCAGCGGGCACTTACTTGAGTTGAAACAAAGTTTTATTAATTACTGATTAAATTAGGAGTTATTTTCAAGAGAGTTTCTTTGATATATTAAGCATTATGCCGGGGATCAAAGGCATCACGGACACCTTCGCCGATAAAAATCAGCAAACTTAGTTGCAGTGCAATCACTGAAAAGCCTGCAATTCCCAGCCATGGAGCATGAAGATTCGCTTTTCCCTGGGCCAGTAGTTCACCCAGAGAAGGAGATCCCGGAGGTAACCCGAAGCCCAGGAAATCAAGTGCAGTGAGTGTGGTGATTGAACCGGAAAGGATGAAAGGCATAAAAGTCATAGTGGCAACCATGGCATTCGGCAGAATATGGCGTTTCATGATTCTGCTGTGACTCATACCCAGAGCCCGTGCTGCCCGCACGTATTCCAGATTACGTCCCCTTAAAAACTCTGCCCGCACGACTCCAACCAGTCCCATCCAGCTGAAGAGCAGCATGATACCTAGTAGCCACCAGAAATTTGGCTCTATGAAACTTGATAGGATAATCAACAAAAACAGGACTGGCAGTCCGGACCAGATTTCGATGAAACGCTGTCCAAGAATATCTACACGACCACCAAAGTAGCCCTGAACTGCACCTGCGGCAACTCCAACAATCGAACTCAGGATTGTCAGCACCAGTCCAAACAAAACAGAAATACGAAAACCGTAAATCAGCCTAGCTACCACATCACGTCCCTGATCGTCAGTTCCAAACCAGTTATCGCCTGTAGGATGAGATGGGGCTGCAGCAGGTAAATCATAGTTGATCGTATCGTAACTGTAGCGAATCATGGGCCAGTATATTTCACCTTTTTTTTGAATTAATTCTCGTACAAACTCATCGCGATATTCCGCTTCGGTGGCAAATTCACCACCAAATTCTGTTTCCGGAATTGTCTCAATTACTGGAAAAATCAAGTGCCCCTCAAAAATCACCAGCAGTGGTTTGTCATTTGCGACAACTTCGGCAAAAATGCAAACAAAAAAGATGGACAGAAAAATCCACAAAGACCAATATCCTCTGCGGTTTGCTCTAAAATGCTGTAGACGGCGAATCGTTATGGGACTCAGCATTATGCTTCTCTGGTTTCAAAGTCAATTCTGGGATCTATCACAGTGTACATCAAATCACTGATAATCCCGACAATCAGTCCCAGCAAAGTAAAAACAAAAAGTGTCCCGAACATAACTGGATAATCGCGTTGAATGGTTGATTCAAAGCCCAGTAAACCCAGACCATCAAGTGAAAAAATGATTTCAATCAATAATGAACCTGTGAAAAACATACCGATGAAGGCAGCAGGAAATCCGGCTATGATTATCAGCATGGCATTCCGGAAAACATGTTTGTAAAGCACCCGCCTTTCCGTAATCCCTTTTGCGCGGGCCGTAATCACGTATTGTTTGTTTATTTCATCGAGAAAGGAGTTTTTGGTGAGCATTGTCAGGGAGGCAAAACTACCAATTAAAATTGCAGTAATCGGCAGCACCAGATGCCAGAAATAGTCAAGAAGCTGCTGCCACCAGGGCAAAGTGGAGAAGTTGTCAGATACGAGTCCGCGCAGAGGAAACCAGCTGAAATAGCTTCCGCCGGAAAAAAGGACAATCAGTAGGATCGCAAACAAAAATGTGGGAATGGCATTGCCGAGAATAACAATGGTGCTGCTCCAGACATCAAAGCGTGAGCCGTGTTTGAGAGCTTTTCGAATTCCGAGTGGTATGCTGACCAAATAGACGGCTAAAGTGCTCCAGATCCCAAGAGAAATCGAAACTGGCATTTTTTCTAGAACCAGGTCAACTACTTTCTGATCTCGGAAAAAACTTTCTCCAAAATTGAATGAAGCATAATCACGCATCATCTTAAAAAATCGAACATGCAGCGGCTTGTCAAAACCATACATACGCTCGATTTCTTCTACCAGTTCCGGAGCAAGTCCCTGTGCGCCGCGATATTTGGAGGGTTTATCTGAAACGGCGCTCTTTTGACCTTTAACGTCTTCACCTCCGCCTGAGAGACGCTCGGTTGCACTGACTGCTTCGCCCTGTAACTGGGCTATCATCTGCTCCACAGGACCTCCTGGAGCAATCTGGATGATGATGAAGTTAACAGTCATTATTCCAATCAGCGTTGGAATAACGAGCAACAAACGACGGATAATATAGGCAGTCATGTAGAATTACGCAGGGCTATAAAATCCTCCTCAGTGTTTTGTTTATTTTAGATTTGGCTTTTTTGCCAACAAAGTTTTTTCTTTTGATTCATCTACCCACCAGGTAAAAAATCCCAAACTATATTTGGGAGTTATTTCCGGGCGGGAAAACTTGTTCCAGTATGCAAGGCGGTAATAGTTGATGTGCCAGTGCGGTACGACGTAGTGTCCCCACAACAACGCACGGTCCAGGGCTCTGGTACGGTTGATTAATTTTTCACGATCAGGCGCCTCAATTACTAGCCGAATTAGTTTGTCGATTGCAGGATTGCAGATACCGATGAAGTTGCGTGTTCCACTGGTTTCAGCTGCTTTACAACTCCAGTAGTTATCCTGCTCATTACCCGGTGAAAGGGACTGACCTATCACCATCACAAACATATCAAAATCGAAGGAACGGATACGGTTTACGTATTGAGAAGTATCCACAACTCTTACACTGGCCTCAATTCCCATGCGTTCCAGGTTTTTCTTAAAGGGCAGTACAATCCGTTCGAATGCAGGGGAGATCAGTAATATTTCAAACTTAAGTTGTTCTCCTGTACTGGTATTGACACGCTTCCCTTCTTTAATCTCCCAACCGGCTTCTTTGAAAAGTTTTGAAGCGGCACGCAACTGACTACGAATATTTCCAGTTCCATCCGTTAGTGAAGGGCGAAACTTTTTGCTAAAAACTTCTTCGGGTAGATCTTTGCGGAATGGTTCCAGAATTGCCAGTTCTTCAGGAGACGGTAAGCCGCTTGATGCGAGCTCAGAATTTTCGAAAAAACTGTCTGTACGTCTATACTGTCCATAAAAAAGGTTTTTGTTGCTCCACTCAAAATCAAAAGCATAGCTAATTGCTTCTCTGACCCTGCGGTCCTTGAAAATCGACCGGCGTAAATTAAATGCAAAGCCCTGCATTCCACGTGGCAGTTCATGCGGGATTTCCGCTCGGATTGTGAGTTTTTCTTCAAATGTTTTTCCGGAATACATTGAGGCCCACATTTTTGAATTATTTTCCTCCCGGAAGTGATATTCCCCAGCTTTGAAGGCTTCCAGAGATACGGTGGCATCACGGTAATAATCGTAACGTACTGTATCAAAATTGTTGCTGCCTTTGTTGACGGGATGATTCGCGGCCCAGTAATCCTTGACACGTTCGTAAGTTATGTATTTGCCTGCCTTGAAATCTTTGATACGGTACGCTCCACTGCCCAGTGGTGGGTCGAGAGTGGATTTTGAAAAATCCCTGCTTTCCCAGTAATGCTTAGGAAGAACAGGAAGCTGTCCTGTAATCAGTACCAGTTCTCTGTTAGTAACTCCTTCACGGAACTGGAATTTAACACGGCGATCTCCAAGATCTTTGACTTCGACAATGTCACCGTAATAGGATTTGTAAAAAGGTGCTCCTTTTTCGAGTAATACGTTGAAGGTGAAAATCACGTCTTCAACCTTGATCGGTTCACCATCGTGAAATTTGGCTTTCGGATTGAGGTGGTAAATCACCCATGTCCTGTCTTCCGGATACTCAATTTCATCTGCAATTAATCCGTATTCGGTAAAAGCCTCATCTGAGGAACCGGTTGTCAGTGTTTCGTAAATCATGCCAAGTCCATCAGCGGAAACGCCTTTGGAGATAAATCCGTTGAAACTGTCATAAGAGCCAATAGAACTGAGACGCACAGTACCACCTTTTGGGGCCTCCGGATTCACATATTCAAAGTGAGAGAACCCATCTGCATATTTTGGTGAGCCGTTCATTGCAATTGATGAGGCTTTGATTATATCAGAACCGGCAAATGCTGAAATGGAGTAGCTTGCGATGAAGGTTGCTGTGAATAAAAATGAAATTACGAGTCGGGATATTTTCATTGTTCCTCTTTTGACTTATGATTAACAAGGATTAAGGCGTGTTGCCGAAAATTAATAATACTAAAATACATTCTCTATCGGAGGTGGGTTTATCTCAAGACCAAAATGATTATATTGTGAATTTTGATTTTTTTAACTGTTTAGGACTAAGACGAGAATCAGTAAATTCAAACAAATCTTGCAGAGAGAGTGTAATATCTATGCAAAAATGTTTAAAGATTAACTATTCAGCAATTGTATTGAGATGACCTTTATAGCGCTCAGGTAAGCGAAGCTTTAATATTTGCCGGAATCCCCTCTGGTAACCATCAACAGTTTCCTTAAACAATAATTTGGCAGTAGATTCATTTGTTTTAGAACTGAAACTGAGATAATGTGTTGTATGTGGAGGAGCAAATCCCCGTATTTCCAGGAGAAATATTCCGTTTTGCCGAACTTCAAAAATTGGAGTTTCAACTTTCCATTTGTCAGGGAAATGGATATTCAATTGTTTAACGTTGGTCAGAATCTCAAAACTGCCAATGTGGTCTTTGTAAAAAGGACGGCGAGTCCAAATAAAAATACTGAGAACAGCAAGGAAAATTGTTGTAGATGCAACGATTTTCCACTTTTGTCTTTTTGTATAATTAGCAATCGGATTATATTCCCTCCTGGGTGGTTGAAAAACGAAATAATACAATGAAATTACAGTGAACCAGACCACTCCCAACGACCAGAAGGCATCACTCAAAAAATGTCCACCCTGCACAATACGGGCATAGCTCATCAACAAGCCATATGTCATTCCAAGTGCCAAGGAAGTCAATGCAAATTTGCGTGACCTCTGCCAAAATACAATGCCGCTGGTCAAAGTGAAGGCTATAGAGCAATGTCCACATGGAAATGAATGACCGCGTCCGGGAATGCCTGCTTCAAGTACGGGTTTGTATTCCCAGTTTCCGCTGAACTGCGTTATTTCACGGGGACGGGGACGTCCCGTGTGATCCTTGAGAACGATATTGACTAAGAGGAGCGAAGCTATAAAAGGAGTTAAAGCGCAAATAAATAAATAAGGCCGTAGACTTGACCAACTGGACTTAGCCCGGGTATTTATCAAGATCAAAATAGAAATGACGGAGACTAATACTCCAGGAATGATCCCATAATCATAGAGCCAACTCCAGGGAGAAATATCTGCCAGGAACCAGCTATTTTTGTCAGAAAAAAACTGAGCAGAAAGACTGCGGTCCCAATCATGTGCTTCTCCCCATAGTGTAAGCCCCACTAAAACAAGGACTAAAAGACTGATTAGACTTATTCCACGGAAAATAAAAAAGTTTGAACCAGGTTTTAAGTCAGTATGTTCTGAGGATAAATTCACGAAGATAGAATAGTTTAAGTGAGAAATAGATTAGAGATGAAAGTAATTAGAATCATATATTAAGTCTAACAAACGATAACAAAATGAGCCAGACAACATTTTTTCTGCTCAGTGATATTAATGCCTTTTGGTTTGCAGTAAAAGTTTGTTGTGATAGAATGCTGGTAATTAGCTCATGAGGAAAGTTTTCGTTCTCCGGTAAAGTTTTTCCGGGTAAATTTTAGCAATTGAAATAGATAAAAAATACACCTGTTAAAGTAATGTCTGTGATAGAAAAACGATCTGTGTCACTGGTAGATAAGTACACACTGAAAAAAGGTTATGCTTTTATGACCGGAATTCAGGCTCTGGTTCGTTTGCCCTTAGTGCAGCGTGAACTGGATCTGAAGGCTGGACACAATACAGCAGGTTACATCAGTGGTTATCGAGGCTCGCCTTTAGGTGGTTATGATCAGCAACTGGCACGTAATAAAAAACTTCTTGATGAACATTACGTTAAATTCCAGCCCGGAGTGAATGAAGACTTGGCAGGCACTGCACTTTGGGGAACGCAGCAGGCGGAGTTGAGTGGTGAAGGAAATTATGATGGGGTTTTTGGAATTTGGTATGGCAAGGGGCCCGGGGTTGATCGGTCTGGTGATGTGTTAAGACACGCTAACTTTGCGGGGACATCGAAGTTTGGAGGCGTGCTGGCATTAATGGGGGATGACCATACGGCAGAGTCCTCAACTACTTGTAATCAGAGTGAATTCGCCATGTTAGACGCCATGATTCCGGTTCTTAATCCTTCGAGTGTTCAGGAAATAATTGATTTTGGAATTATAGGTTGGATGCTTTCTCGGTACAGCGGATGCTGGGTTGGTTTAAAGTGTGTACATGATACCGTTGAAGCAACTTCTACAATCAATGTTGATGTTGCAAGACTCAAATTGGAATTACCCAATGATTTTAATTTTCCTGTAGATGGTTTAAATATCCGTTTTCCGGACACGCCGCAGGCGCAGGAAAGGAGAATGCACGAATTTAAGGTTGATGCAATACGCTCATTTTGTCGGGCAAACAAACTGGATCGAACAATATGGCCTGGAGGAAACGCAAAAATTGGTATTGTTACTGTTGGAAAATCATACCTTGATACTAGACTAGCTTTTGATGAACTGGGAATTGACGAAACTGGAGCAGAAAAGTTTGGTGTACGACTCTACAAAGTAGCCATGCCATGGCCGTTGGAACCAGAGGGTATACTTAAATTTGCCAAAGGGCTGGATTTGATTATTGTAGTTGAGGAAAAGCGGGCTCTAATTGAACCACAAATAAAAGAATTCCTTTACGATCTTTCCAACCGTCCAAAAGTGATTGGAAAAAAAGATGAAACTGGAGAACCATTGTTTCGAACTGCTGGAGCGCTTGATCCTAACCACATTGCCGCAACTATTGCTCACCGAATTTTGACTTTTCGGACAGATGAAAAGCTAAAAAAACGTTTGCAGGAAATGGAATTCCGCATGGATTCATCTCTTTTACCGCAAGAATTAATGGTGAGGTTGCCTTATTTTTGTTCCGGTTGTCCTCACAATACGTCCACGGTAGTTCCGGAAGGCAGCAAAGCAATGGCGGGAATCGGTTGCCATTACATGGTGCAGTGGATGGACCGTGATACACTTGGATTCACTCATATGGGAGCAGAGGGAGCAAACTGGGTGGGGCAGGCACCGTTTAGCACACGCAAACATATTTTCCAAAATATTGGAGACGGTACTTATTTCCATTCCGGAACCATGGCCATCCGTGCAGCAGTATCTTCTGGAATAAACATTACCTACAAAATTTTGTTCAATGACGCAGTCGCCATGACCGGCGGACAAGGTTTTGACGGACCGATGACTGTTCAGAGCATTATTCAGCAGATGTATGCAGAAGGTGCAAAAAGGGTGGATGTAGTCAGTGATGAACCGGAAAAATTTACTCAAAGCTCCGGCATCCCGGCAAACGTAAAGGTTTACGACCGCAAGGATTTGGATATTTTGCAGCGAGAATTGCGTGAAATTGAAGGCGTGACGGTGCTGATTTACGAACAGGTTTGTGCTGCAGAAAAACGTCGGCGACGGAAACGTGGATTAATTCCAGATCCACCTCGCAGGATTTATATCAATGACGATGTTTGTGAAGGTTGCGGAGATTGCGGAGTGAAATCAAATTGTGTTTCAGTTTTACCTTTGGAAACTCAATTTGGAAGAAAACGTGTAATTGATCAGTCGGCATGTAACAAGGATTACAGCTGCGTCAATGGTTTGTGCCCTAGTTTTGTGAGTGTCATTGGTGGAAAAATGAGGAAAAATGCTCCTTCTGCCAATATGGATGTTGAATGGACCTCTTTGCCTGAACCAAAGCTACCTGTAATTAAAGGCACGTATAACATAGTTTTGACAGGTGTCGGTGGAACCGGAATTTTAACGCTTGGGGCCTTGCTTGGAATGGCGGCACACATTGAAAAAAAAGGTGTTGGTATTCTTGACATGATTGGATTGGCACAAAAAGGCGGTGCAGTTTTATCACATTTGCGCATAGGAAAAAGTCCGGAAGATATTCATTCACCAAGGATTGCTTCTCAAGGTGCCGATTTGGTGATAGGAGGAGATTTGGTGGTGACAGGTGGACATAAAACTCTTTCAGTCATAAAATCCGGACATACAAAACTTGTGATAAACAGTTATGAAATGATTACCGGTGATTTTACCAAAAATGCGGATATGCTTTTTCCAAGCCTGAAAATCAAACAGGCAATTCAGCAAACAGCTGGAACAGACAATACCGAATTCCTGGATGCATCACGCCTGGCAACTGCCTTGATTGGTGATACTATTGCCACCAACATGTTTATGCTCGGCTTTGCTTTTCAACGAGGTTTAATTCCTTTGGAACGTAGTTCTATTGAACAGGCTATCGAAATCAACGGCATGTCAGTAGAGAGTAACAAACAGTCTTTTTTATGGGGCAGGAGGACAGCACATGATGGAAAACGCGTGCGGGAGTTGACGGCCTCGATCGTAGAAGGTTTTCTTCTTGAGGAACCTCCTGAAGGATTGGATGAACTCATACAGCATCGTGCGGACGTCTTGACTGCATACCAGAATAAAGCTTATGCCAAGCGTTATTTACAACTGGTGGAGCGTGTTCGCACCATTGAAACCGACCGTCTTCCAGGTAGTTTATCCTTGACTGAGGCGGTAGCACGATATTATTTTAAATTACTTGCTTACAAAGATGAATATGAAGTAGCTCGTCTCTATACTAACGGAGAATTTTTGAAAAAAATACAGGCCCGTTTTGAGGGAGACTTTCGGCTGAAGCTGCATTTAGCACCACCTTTGTTTTCTCATCGTGATTCACATACGGGGGAACCGATCAAATCTGCTTTTGGTTCATGGATTTTTCCTGTGTTGAAAATGCTGTCACGGTTTAAGTTCCTGCGCGGAACTGCTTTTGATCTATTTGGAAAAACAAAAGAACGCCGAATGGAGCGGCAGTTAATTCAGGAATATGAACAAACAATTAAGGAACTTCTGCGTGGACTGACAAAGAAAAACCACAATATAGCGCTGGAAATAGCAAAAATACCGCAACAGATTCGTGGTTACGATATGGTGAAACAGCGACATTTTGAAACCGCAAAGTCTACCGAAAAGAAATTACTAACGCAATTCAGGGATTCTGCAAAAATCACAGTAGGTTTGAAAAGTAGTGAGCCGGTCAGTTAACTGCCGTCCATAATGCCTGGTAATCATACTCCACTACAGGGAAGATCTTTTGTTCACGAGTTATACTGTCAGCGAACTTTTTTGCCTTGTAATTCAACAGTAACGGCCTCAAGTCCCCAAATATCTTTTGCGTATTCAGCAATAGTACGATCACTGGAAAACTTACCTGATCCAGCTGTGTTCAAAATTGACATTCTTGTCCAGGTATTCTGATCTTTCCAGGTATTCATCACCTTCTGCCGGCATTCATCATAGCTCGCAAAATCTTCGAGCAGCATGTATTTATCCTCAAAAACCAGTGAGTTGTAGAGATCATTGTAAAGGTGTGGCTTGTCACGGTTAAAATATCCTGTATTAATCATCGAAAGCGATTCTATCAATCCGGGATTATTTTGGTATGAAACTCTGGGATTGTAACCGGATTCTGCCAAAATACTAACTTCATCCGAACTTAAACCGAAAGTGAAAAAATTTTCCTGCCGACTTCTTCTGCAATCTGGATATTTGCACCATCCATAGTCCCCTGTATTAAGGCTCCATTTAAAATAAATTTCATGTTTCCGGTACCTGAGGCTTCAGTATCGGCAAACCTACTGGGTGAGTTCGTTTTAATGAGGTAGCCTCAGCTACCGTCTCGTTTTCCCAGAAAAGCGAAACCTTTGCTGCCTCCGGTTCAAGAACAAGTGCAATCCAAACTTGCTGCTTATTTCTCTGACGGACTTAGTGAAAACTTAGAACGGAGCGTGGTTCATTTGAATTACAGTCTAAAAGTAGCATGATGGCATCTTTAGTTAAAGTGGGTTCTCCCATTATAGATTTCTTGTGTAATGCTATTTTTTTGTTTTAGATTATTCTCTTAGAAATGAAGTCTGTGGGCAAGTTTTTCTTTAAAGTGAAACTTGGTATAGTCATAGTTAGGAACAAAACAGCTAATGTATTATTTTTTAGTTAAACTTGAACTGGCTGTTATCAGCTAGTTATCATAATGATGTTTTCAAACAATAAAGATAAAATAATTGTGAAAATTAATTCTCGCATTTTTGTTGCAGGACACCGTGGTCTGGTTGGTTCTGCAATATACAGGTTACTCAAAAAGAGAGAATTTGAGAACATCATTACCCGCACTCATTCCGAACTGGAACTGATGGATGCAGTGGCAGTTCAGAATTTTT
>ENA-UPTF01000222-UPTF01000222.1-marine-metagenome-genome-assembly--contig:-NODE-222-length-40611-cov-5.245646_pt1 | contig 40611 bp, 41 predicted proteins | sample MGYA00238166_ERZ767019 | MGnify/ENA primary metagenome ERZ767019 (study PRJEB28930, sample SAMN06266391) | marine metagenome | isolation source: Sea water from 250 m depth | place: Atlantic Ocean | study... | reverse complement strand
AATTGTCTGTCATAAATGTAAGCCTGTTCAGGGGTCATGTAACTATTGTATGGTGGGCCTGGATGGACTCGAACCAACGACCTCGGTCTTATCAGGACCGCGCTCTAACCACCTGAGCTACAGGCCCTTTAAGCGTAGCTACGGTAGAATTATATCAAGGTGCTACGTGGGTATCAAGGATTCAGGACAATCGGTCTGCCTGGGGCTTCGATAGGTGGTGGTGATGGCATTGATCGCTATTAGTATTAATGATTGGAAATTTACCGCTGTTGAGAACGGTAGATACGGTTCAAGAGTGTAGCCTTTCTCCGCAATCTCCGGGATTTATTATTACTTGAAATTTCGTGGTTAACTATATCCAGAGGTTGTTGTAATTCTTTGGGCAATTGTAGACTTCTAACGGGATAATTGATGGTTATTCCTTCTTCTCTAAATCTACTGTGAATATTTTGCATCACTGTTGTCTGTAAGAGGAAACTGGCTATCCGATCTTTAGCTTGTAAAAATACCCAGAAATTGACGTTAGACTCGCCGAAGCTTTCAAATCCGAACCACCCTCCATATTCTTTGACTGCATTTGAATCTTGATCAAGTATTGCCGACATGACTTCATTGCATACTTTTTCTACTACATAAAGATCACTGTCATAACTGACGCCGCATGTTAGATAAACATTTACCGGGGGTGCAGGCTGCTGATAGTTGGTAATTATGGTTTCCGCGAATTTGGAATTGGGAATTACCACCATGTTGTTAGTCCAAGTCTGCAGCCTAGTGCTTCTCCAACTTACGTTCATTACATAGCCCTCTACCCCACCCTCAAGTTGGATATAGTCACCGGGTGTAACTGCACCTTCAGTCATCACGTAAGTTCCTGCGAAGAGGTTGGCTAGAGTAGGTTGTAAGGCTAACGCCACTGACAACCCACCGAGTCCTAAACCGGCTATTAGCGGACTAATGTTAACGTTTAGATGGTCCAATATCAGGAGCCCACCGAGGGCGTATATAAGGGCTATACATATCCTGTGTAAGAGTGGGACCAAGCGTTGGTCCAAGTTAGTGCTGGTTTTAGGAGCTATTGTCTCTTCGTACCATTTGAAGATATTTCCGGCGACTGATGCTACGGCTACAATTCCGATGAATAGACTTATCAGGCTTGTAATCGCGTTTACTATATTCTGTTGGCTAGAGGTTAAATCTAGTGGTATGGTTAGTGACAAATAGCATCCGAGGATGATTATGCCCACAGTAAGGGGTATTTTTAGGGACCGAGTTATCCTCGTATCCAAATCGCTAGGTGTCCAATTGGTCAGACGAATTATTATGGGGAATATTAGCTTGTTAAATATTAGGGAAAGAAACAAGAACACGAATAAAATTACTAGGCTCGAAGCCAAGAGCCATATGGCGCCGTCTAGGCCAAAGCGATTGAGAATAGAATCCATCAAGTTAGCCCCGTACCAGTAAAAATTCCGACCAAGTCCGAATTATATCATTGGTCTGTCCAACATCGAGAATCGGTACAATTTGCGACTAAGCACTGATAGGTCAGAGCAGCATTTTGATCGAGATAGCTCATTTATAATGCCGAACCAAAAATTACTAGAGGGGTTTCTATGGTTGACATGAACGTAACGGAAATACTGTCACAGTTTATAGTAGATACCAAGTATGAAAATCTTCCAGCACCAGTTGTAGATGCAGCCAAAATAGGAATATTAGATGGCGTGGCTAACATGGTAGCGGGTTCAGTCCAAGGGTTGGCCAATATTATTGGGAATTACGTAAAGGATCTTGGAGGTACTCCTCAGTCTACTGTTGTTGGCTGGAACTTTAAAACACATCCTACCAATGCCGCTTTCGCTAATGGAATTTTTGGGCACTGTTTAGATTACGAAATCCAGGGATTTCCCCCTACCCATGGTACGTCTTCCTGTCTACCATCAGCTTTGGCATTGGCAGAAGTCGGTAAGTACTCAGGGCAGAAAATTATAGAGGCATATGTATTGGGTTGGGAAATCCAGGGACGCCTCAGAGCAGCTTCTTTTTCTGCGGCAAACCCGGCCTTTCATCCTCCAGGTATGTTCGGTCCGTTGGGAGGAGCTGCTGCCAGCGCAAAAGTTCTAGGTTTGGACACTCATCAAACTCAAATGGCTCTGGGGATAGCTGCTTCAAGAACAGGTGGCTTGACTGCTAACACTGGTACGATGGTTAAATCAACTCATCCCGGGAATGCAGCCCGTATGGGAGTTGAAGCAGCTCTACTAGCAAGCTCCGGGTATACCGCGAGTGACGCCATTTTGGAAACTTCCCGGGGATACGCAGATGCCTTGTTCGATGGCAATATGGATTGGGATATTGTAATTGGGGGGTTGGGCGCCTCCTACCGCATTTCGGATCCGGGTTTCGATATAAAAAGGTTTCCAGCTCAGGTTTATATGCAGAACCCAATTGAAGCAGTTTTAAATCTGAGAAATAAGTATGGTCTCACTGCGGACATGGTTCAAGAACTGGTATTGAAAACTTCAGGGAGAGGCCATTCGGGCTCGTTGCCCAAGACCGGCTTGGATGGCAAGTTTAGTGTGGAGTATTGTGCAGCCTCAGCGTTGTTAGATGGTGAGGTGGTTATCGATAGTTTTACTGATGATAAGCGCTTTTCCCAGGCAATGGAGCAGACATTGAATAAAATCAAGGTGGAACCTGATGGGCTGGATTCGGATCCAGTAGTTGCGACTGCTTTATTACACGATGGTCGTAGGGTCAGTGATGAATGTGGCAAATTCACTGGATCAGCGGGGAATCCGATGGGTCATCAATTACGAATGGCTAAGGTGTGGGATTGCACGAGTCGAGTTCTTGACGATTCGTCGGGTACGACTATGGTGAATTTAGTAGAAGACATGGAAAACATCGGTGATATATCCACTCTGATGAGTATAATTTCCCAAAAAACTGTGTAACGATTTGGTATTTCGCCTAATTATTGTTTATTGCTTCGGATTAGGTCTGAGACGTGTTCTCCGATCATCATAGTAGTCACATTTGTGTTAGCTCTGATACAGTTGGGCATTATAGATGCATCTACAACACGCAAGCCTTTCAACCCATGAACTCGACCGTATTGATCGACTACCGCCAGTGGATCAGAAATCGGGCCCATTTTACATGTTCCTGATATGTGTTGGCCGGTAGTTACTTCTCTTAATAAAAATTGGTCTAAATTGGCATCGGAACTTAGTTCCTCATCCGTGGGTTCTATTCTTTTATCAATAATGTCTTGGAACGATTCGTTTTCTCCTAGATTGGCGCAGAGTCTTGTAAGATCTCGTAGCCTCTTACGATCAAATTCCTCTTCAAGATATCTGTAATCTAGGAAAGGTTGGACAGTGGGATCGTTAGATGTCAGACTAAGCGACCCTGATCCGATCGCTAAATTTAGTATTCCCAACATGCGTATACCTAATGGGTTCATTCTACCCCCTCCGCGGTTATTCCTTTCTGTCGCGAACGAGGACATGATGATTTGCAAGTCATTTCTGATATTGGAATCCTGGGCTGTACACCGAAGGATCATTTGAACTCTAGGAGCCATCCCATCTAGATCGTAATCAGGTTTTGTTTTAAATGTGATATATACCATTGGGTGGTCTCGTAGGTTTTGACCAACACCAGGAAGATCATGTACTACTGGAATGTCGAATGATTGGAGTTGTTCCGACGGCCCGATGCCCGAAAGTAATAGTATATGTGGTGAGCCTATCGCACCTGAACTCAATATTATTTCATCGCCTTCCAAGGTAAAGATATCGCCGCCACTTTCTACTTCTACCCCCACTGCTTGTTTTCCTGAAAACAGGATCCTATGAACTCGACATTCCGGACGTATAGTTAAATTCATGCGATGGCGAGCTTGATCCAGATATCCCAAAGCAGTGCTCCAACGAATACCATTAGGGTTATTTAAAGGGCAGGGTCCAACCCCTGATGCATCGGGTGCGTTGTGATCAGGGCTGTCAGAAAATCCAGAGGATATGCATGCTTGATAGAACGCTTCCTGGTCAGGGCGCATCTCATCGGATTTGAATCTACGTACTATTATTGGTCCGTCTGAACTGTGGAAATCATCTCCTGCAAAATCTGTATCGGATTCTACTTTCCTGAAATAACCCAGCAAGTTTTGAAAATTCCATCTGTCGTTCCCCAAGGCTGCCCAATTGTCGTAATCCTCTGGTACACCTCTCAGGAAGACCTGTCCATTGATAGCGCTTGAGCCGCCTGTGATCTTACCTCTCGGAACCATCATAGGCTCAGCTTGATCTGTCGCTTTGCCTGTAAATTGCCAATTGTGGTCACTTACCATAATGTCTGATGCTGTGGCATATCCGAATTTAACATCATCAGGTAGGTGTTCAAAATTCGGAAAATCAGAACCAGCTTCTATCAGGAGCACTGATTTTTCACTATCTTCGCTGAGACGCGTCGCGACGATCGAACCAGCGGAACCGGCTCCTAGAACAATATAATCATATTTCATTTTCTCTAACCACCTCGGAGAAAGCTGTTATGAATGTATTAGGAAGTATACATTAACTAATATGTTTAAATGATATTTTCTTTACGTAAGAAGGGATACAAGCGCCCTATGCCTTAATTAACATATGACTTGGATATAGTCGTGGACAATTGTGAAAATGGACTAGTTTTATGGGCTGGATTAGGATCTCGGCCAGTATCGATGAGATTATAACTTATTGCTTGATTCATGCTCCGGGATAATGAGGGCAGACAAATTTGAATTCGGTTAGATACCCAGCATTACTACACATTTGGCTATTGAATGTTTAAGTTTATCGAGGGTTTGCTAATTGGTTTAATTCCTGACCACTTAGTCTATAAGTTTTCCATCCATCAACTGGCTTAGCTCCTAAATGTTCATAGAATTTGATCGCTGGCTCGTTCCAGTTTAAGACAGACCATTCAATCATAGTAGATCCCAGTGATTGGGCTAGTAGTGCTGCTTGTTCCATTAATTTTCTGCCAATACCTGATCCTCTATGACTGAGAACCACGAAGATATCTTCTAAGTAGAGATATTGACGACCAAGAAAAGTAGAGTATCGTTGGCAGAATACCGCGAGTCCGACTGCTTTATCGCCATCGTACGCTAAAATGACGTTGGCTATTGGATCGGGTCCAAATAATGACTGAGTTAGGTCGCTCTCCGTAACCACGAAATCTGAAACCAGTTGTTCGTACTCCGCTAGGCCCCTGAGGAGAGCAAATATTACGGGAGTATCTTGGACTGTTGCGGATCTTGTAACTAAGTTTGGATTGTCAATTGGCATCAAATATACCTATAGATCATGCTATACGGTATTTGTTAAGCAGCTCCATGTTCAGTTCGAAGCCGAGCCCAGGCCTGTCAGGTACAGTAACGTATCCGTCGCTGTCTGGCTTTAATATGGGCAGAAACATCTCCGCTCTAAGTGGATCTACCTCTACTGGATAATATTCTAGGAACTCTCCGTGCGGGATTGCCGCGGCAAGGTGTATTTGTAGTTCCTGACACCCGTGTGGAGCTATAGATACCCCCCGTTCTGCAGCAAGATCTGTTACTTCTTTTGCCACGTCATAACCAGGGACTATTCCTACGTCGACGTTCAGGATTGAGGCCCCTTGGTGATCTAAAAGTGTCTTGAAATGAGCAATATGATAGCCATTTTCGCCTGTGGCGATCTTTACCTGTGATGCCTCCGCTAGATTTTTATGACCTTCATAATCATGGATTGGTAGTGGCTCCTCAAACCAGTAAACGTTATATTCCGGCAGATGTTTCGCGAACTCTAAGGAAGTCGTTAAATCCAAGGCGCAGTTAGCATCTACTAGTAGTGTGGCATCATCGCCGATGGCCTTTCGTGAAGCCTCTATCCGTTTCAAATCGCCTGCTAAGCCCATGTTAGGATCACCGATTTTAATTTTCACGGCTGAGGCATGCATTTCCTCGATATTGAATCGTACTTCTTCTTGGAGTTCCTCTATCCCCTTTCCTTCAGCATAATATCCTCCTGCAATATATGTACGGATTCGTTGTTGCGCTCCTCCTAGCATTTGGTGAATCGATTTTCCGAGAGATTTCCCTTTTATATCCCAGCAGGCTATGTTGATAGCTGCTAATACTTGAGTGTTGATGCCACCTATACCTAGGATCTTGATGAGTTTTTCTCCCAGATCATCAGATATAGACTTTGTTTCTCTCGGATCTCGTCCGATTAACAAAGGCCGGAAATAATCGACGTAACCTGGGAACAGATTGAGAGGTCTCTCTGCTGCAGTTCCCCCGTTCCAGCCGTATCCTGTGATACCTTCGTCAGTTTTTACGGTTACTTTATGTAGTCTTCCTGGGCCATAATAATGTCCGCCGTTCCAGATGCCAGGTCTCTCCCATTCAAATACTTCGCTAAGAACTTCCGTTATTTTCATGTCAACATCCTAACTTTTAGGGAAATATGGAGAACGGATATACGGGTATAGATGTGGCGATACATTAGGCCATGATGACAGGATTAGTCATTGCCGGCTTGAGGCATGGCCGCTGGTTTTGTTGGAGCAGTCGTGGTATTGTCGTCAGTTGCTTTCTGGAACATGGCTACAACGCTACCTGAAACCATTATTCCAACGACAGCTAGAGCAGAATAGCGGAATCCTTCCCTGTACAGTGCTTGTGATTCTATTGCAGGAAGTAAATCTATAGTTATCGGGATCGCTAAGCCCAGTACTGTAGCTCCTATTGTAGCTCCGATTGTGTGCCCCATCTGACGGGTAGTTTCCAGCATTCCGGATGCAAAACTGCGGTCTTGGGGAAGCGTGTTCATAACCAGTGCATTGTTAGCTGTGTTAAATAGGTTGGAGCCAAGATAAGCCGGCGCCATTAACAGGGGAAGGCCCCATACAGGTACCCCACCCGCGAAGAATCCTACGAGTATGAATCCTAGAGCAATGCTCATTAATGAACCGGGTCTCAGCCATTTTGGGTTGTAACGATCGTATACCCAACCTGCCAGTGGGGGTAAGAATAAGCCCATTATCTGATTGGGTAATAACACCATTGTAACTACCCAGGGGGCTTTACCTAGGCCGTTTTCTACAACTATGGGTATTAAAGTTGTTACTGCTAACATGGAAAGATGGAAAGTAGTATTGCTGTAAAGAGCCGTTGAGAAATACTTAACTTTAAAGTAACTGAAGTCGACAAATGGTGTACGGCTTCGCTGCTGAATCACCATGAACAGACCAAGCATAGCCAGGAACAACAGGTGCATGGGTAAGTGGTATCCCATTGCCTCAGGTGTAGTGAATGCTTCAGCACCGTCGTGAATGTGTAATCCCGAAAGGATAAAGACTCCTAGTGTGGCTACCATTAAGCTGGCGCCAACGTAGTCAATGCTTATCGTTTTAGCTTCTTCAACGACATCCTTGAAGTTAAATTGTAATAGTGGCCAGCTGGTCTTTATTGCTAATAACCCTACTGGTAGGGATGTGAGGAAAACGAGCCGCCATCCATAGGGTTCGAAAGCTGGGAATATGAAACCCAGTTGTAAGAACAGACCAAACAGCGCTAATCCAATTAATGAACCAAACCTAGCAGCCACCACGGGGATAGAATACGCACGGCCACGTTCGCTACTGTCGAAAACCAGAGCTAAGATTGCATTGGAATTGGCGGTTATAAGAGCTCCCCCGACTCCAACGGCACCGCTCCAAACAATAAGTTGGTTAAAATCTAAAGCCAGAGCAGATAAAGTACTCGCCACACACATTGTAATAGCGCCTGCGAAGTACACTTTTACATGTCCGTATTTCTGTCCTAAACGTGCGGCTAAGAACACGGTGCTACCGAGCAACAATAGTCTGATAATTACCATCCATGCTGCCTGAGAGACTTCTATTTCATAATGTCTAGCAACGGATGGGATAGTAAGAGCTATTGGCATACTGGAGAGTTGAACTAGGAGTTGAGTTGACGCAAGAGCTATCAACGTTCCGCTCCGCATACTATCAGTTCCAAGCTCGCGGAAGGCGCCAATGACGTTTAAACGTCTCAGACATAGATAGAGTAGTTCCAAGCTTCACGGACCTTAGTTAACGGATTTCCTAGGTATCTTAAGCATTATGATACTACAGCCACTATATTATCATGTCAATTGATATTCCATTCAAATATATGAGGAAACCGATGTCGCGGCAATGGTAGGGTTAACTTTGTGGGTTGTGATCTATCTGATTCCGTAGCATCGGTTTGTGATACCACTATTAAATAAAATAGTTTTGACAAATGTTAGTTCAGATAAAATCGGAGTTAAAAAATACCCTCAAAAATCTTCCTGAGGGTATTTCGTGAATATCTATGGTACCCCGGATGGGCTTCGATCCCATGATCTCCACCTTGAAAGGGTGGCGTCCTAGGCCAGGCTAGACGACCGGGGCACGGGAGAATTTTACTACAACTAGGGGTACACCGCCAACGATTCCAAGGCAGTCTCTTCTGGTAATTGATACATGAGATTCATGTTCTGAACTGCTTGGCCAGCTGCACCCTTTACCAGATTATCGATGCAACTAATTACTATTAACCTGTTAGTTCGGGGATCTATGGTGGGGTGTACTAAACACTGGTTGTTACCGAGCGTTTGTTTCGTCTGGGGCGGAGTATCGGTTATTACGACAAAAGGATGGTCTTTATAGAATTCTTTGTACGCTTCCTTTACACCGGAAATAGTTCCTGTATTCATCGAAGTATATTCTGGTTTCAAACGCGAATAGCAAGAACTTAAGATACCACGGGTCATAGGAACTAAGTGGGTTAAGAAAGTAATTTCCAGAGTTTGATCTGTCAAAAGTGCTAGTTCTTGAGTTATTTCTGGTAGATGTCTGTGGCCTGCGAGGGAATAGGCCATTGTGTTTTCGTTTACTTCCGAGTAATGGGTACTCATGCTGAGACCCCTTCCCGCTCCGGAAACTCCAGATTTACTGTCAATCACGATGTCCGGTTCAATTAGCCCTAGTTTCACAGCTGGTGCCATGGCAAGGATAGCGCTGGTAGGATAACAACCGGGATTAGCTATGAGTTGAGCTCGTGATATCTCTTCCTCGTGCAATTCGGTGATGCCGTATACTGCATCCTCCAGATAACTCGGATCTGGGTGTTGTACCCCATACCATTCTTCATATTGATTAGCCTGTTTTAGTCTGAAGTCAGCGCTGATATCTATTACCCGGGTGCCCTTGCTTAGTAAAGGAATTACTGCTTCAGCACTGGCTTTATGTGGTAAAGCAGAAAAGACTACATCGACATCATCGGCCAGGTCTTCAGTGATTTCTAGGTCTAGCGCTGACAAATGAGGGAAAACCGAGCCAAGTTTTTGGCCTGCAGCACTTCGACCAGTAACGGAACTTATTTCGACGTGAGGATGGCGGTATAATATACGTGCTAACTCGGAGCCAGCGTAACCGGTTACGTTGATTATTCCAGCTTTCACTAAGTTTCCTCTTCACTAGGTATAGAGTGTGGAAGTTGTTTAACTGACACTCGTTTCGATTTCTTTTTAGGTCTTGTAGTGGTAGGTTTCCCCTTGGATCTAGCTACAAGGGTATCTGAACCCCCTGATGAGGTCAAGCTGTTGAATTGCTCCTTAGAAGGGCAGTGGATTGCCAGTATGCAGTCATCGCATAACGGTCTTTGTGCCTTGCAGACTTGTCGCCCGTGAGTAATAAAAGCTATGTGGAATGTGAAGACTTGGTCTGGATCAACGGCTTCTTCCATTAGTTCATGTGCCTTATCGGCGGTTACTTTCTTCCCGATTAATCCCAGCCTTTGGCATACCCTATAGATATGAGTATCGATTGCCATGGCTGGCATACCTAGTGAAAAGTTTAGAATAATACCTGCGGATTTGGGGCCGATACCAGGAAGCTGACGTAGCCAGGTCTTTGCTTCCTGCAGTGGCATTTCGGATAAGAATGACAGATCCAAGGAACCATTGAGCTCTAGGATTCGGTTTAAAACGGCTTTAATCCTAGGTGCTTTAATTTTGGCTAATCCTCCACGACTTATCGCCTGTTCAATATCTGAAATATCTGCTTGGGCAACGGACATCAGATCTCCAAATCTGTTCATCAGCCCTTGAAACGCTCTTTCAGAGTTGGTGTCGGAAGTATGCTGGGACAAAATCGTGAAAGTAAGTTCATGGGCTGGGTCAAGCCTGGGTTCGTCCGGGAATGGTCCATAGCTATTAGTCAATGTTCCGATAATTTCAGAGATATCAGAGGGAGTTATTTCAGTGGTTGGTCCCTTTTTAATTCTAGCCATCGTATCCCCACGTAGAAATGGGCCGTAATTGAGTGCCGTCAAATATTGTTTTGGATTAGTTGACAGATTTTAGCATTGGGGTGAGCCAATCTCAATAATGATTTGGTTCCTACGGCTGAATAATCATGGTTCTTGGTGAGAATCTGCGGCGTTTTTCTGATACAATAAATCACTCATTACTCTGAATTCGTTATCATATCTTCGAAAACCTTGCAAATGACCTTATGGACTTACTGTAACCGCAAATGAGCCTTTCTGTTCCAGATAGAACCGAATCCAATTCAACCCAGCGAAAACATAAGTTGTTTTACGGCTGGTGGATAGTAGTAGCTGCCTCGATACAGGGCATGTTTGGGAATGGGACAATATCTAGTGGATTCCCAATTTTCTTCCAACCAATCCGGGAGACGCTGGGGATAAATTATGCGCAGATGTCCTTGGTTTTTGGTTTAGCACGGGCTGAAGGTGGTATGGGTGGCCCAATCGTAGGCTGGTTAGTGGATCGATATGGCTCTCGTAGATTCGTTATTCTTGGCGGATTTTTAGCGGCGATTGGTTTAATACTTCTCTCTAGAGCTACCACATATTGGCAGTTAATGTTGCTGTTCGTAGGCGTAGTCTCCATAGGTAAAACGGCGGGCTTGGGTCAAACCCTTATGGCTACTGTTAACCAATGGTTTATTCGTAGGCGGGCACTAGCTATGTCTACTTTAATGACTGCTTTTGCGGGCGGGGGAGCCATAGTTGTTCCCCTTCTGGGTATAGGTATAGCTAATTTGGGTTGGAGACAAACGTTGCTATATGCGGGTTTGTTTGTTGGGGTAATCAGTTTCGGTATTTCGTTAGTGATTAGGAGCAAACCAGAGGACATTGGTCTGCTTCCAGACGGAGACCTGCCGCAGGATAGTTTAGGGGAGGTTAGTGCGGGTCAGGGTGACAAACCATCTCAAGTCCAACGAGCGGAATTCACGGTCCGTCAAGCTTTGCGTACGAAGACTTTTTGGCTCATGTTAATTGGCGTTGTTACGAGAGTTTCGGCTACAAATGCTATTATTGTGCATTTGTTTCCTATTTTGGAACAGGAGGGTTTGGGGGCCCAGACAGCATCATTTTACGCATCGTTAATGTTTTTTTTGGCTATACCGCTTAGGTTTTTACTAGGAATAGCAGGGGATAAATTGGCGCCAAGAAAGTTGCTCTTTTTCGGTATGAATCTTGGAGCGGTGTCCTTATTGTCGCTGCTTTGGGTAAATTCAATTTATGGGATACTCCTTTTCGTACTTTGCCTGGCTATAGTTGAAGGGGTCACTTCGGTAAATTGGATAATGTTAGGTGATTATTTCGGTAGAGGGCGTTTTGCTAGTTTGATGGGATTTATGAGTGTTTTTCATAATATAGGTCTGGTGATCACGCCAATTTACGCCGGGTGGATAAAAGATACTACAGGGAGCTACGATTTAGTTTTGGCTACTTTGGCGCCTTTATTTGTGGTGAGCGCCTTTGCTTTTGCAATGTCGACGCGGCCTGATCCTCCTCAAAGTCTCATCAAAAATTGAGGATTTTACCCATCAGGATTCCTAAATATGCCGCACCGATACCGAATAAGAGATTTGCTATTATATTGGCTATAGCTTTAATGGATTCCCCTGATTCGATCAGGCTAATTGTTTCAAAGCTAAACGTAGAAAAAGTCGTATATCCCCCAATTAAACCTACTCCTATCAAAACTCGTAATTCAATGGAAGTAATAAGTCGCTCGTTACAAAGAGTATAAAAAATCCCTAGTAGGAATGAGCCGCTAACATTTACGGCAAAGGTTGCTAGAACAGGGGTTGTTCCTAAAACATTGGTTGTTAACTGGCCAATCCCGTAGCGTAACATGGATCCTATAGCGCCACCAACAGCGACCGCAAGCCATACTGTCATAACCTAGACCACACTAGATAGATGACTGGAGTCAATATGTGTTTACAAGGCTTTTCGTTGTCCAGTGGTTCTTCAAACGGTGGGTGGGTTTTCATCATTTCCTTACGGTGAAAGTTGGTTGCGTGCGCTGTGGATTACCCCGATTGCCTTGTTTCAATGTCTCTGGGACTCGGGATCCTGATCTGAGACCTATGCCAATCCCTATAATTACTTTTTTTGTGTTAATGCCATTATTTATTCCAAATGATTTAAATATTGGGTGACATAATCGGTTCCTGCCAGATCACTGAACGCTGCCATTAATTGCTTAGTTATCGGGCCGGGAACTATCCCATTTCCGATGCTGGATCCATTGATTGAGGTTATTGGGCATATGCAAAGGCTGGTGGATGTCAAAAAGGCCTCGTCTGCTGTGTATCCGTCGTAAAGATCAAGGTCTCCTTCCGATATTGGAAACCCTAATCCGGAAGCCAAATTTAGAACCGTTTCTCTAGTAATTCCTTCTAATACAAATTGTCCCCCTGGTGTAGATACGATACCATTTTTGACCAGGAAAACATTGCTTCCCTTACCTTCCGTAAAGTTTCCATTTTCGTCTAAAAGGACAGCCCAAGATTCTGGATCGGTCGCCTGGGCTTCTAGTTCACCCATTATTAAATTCAGATAATTGTGAGTTTTAGCTCTGGGGCTGATAAATCTCGGAGGTATTCGTGGGGTTGAAGGTGTTATTAGTCGTATTCCATCTCTATATAGTTTTGCCCGACTAGCAAATGGGATCGCATGGGATTCTATCAAAATTGTGGGGTCTTGGTTTGTCGTATTTGTGCTGGATTCGAGACCTCGGCTGATGCGTTGCATCACCCAAAGATCTTGGCCGTTCGGTAATAATGGGTAATTATGCTCTACTACCTTTAACGACCATCTAATAATTTCTTCCTTGGTTATTCGAGGATCGATTCGTAAGTAGTGTAGTGAATTAAAAAGCCTGTCGACATGTTCTTCTAGTTTAAATGTCTTGCCGTGAAAGGTACGAGTGGCGTCAAACACTGCGTCACCATATAAGAATCCACGGTCTCTGATCGAGATGCCGACATTTGTTTCTGGAAGCAACTGTCCGTTGAAGAAAGCTATTGGTTCATTTACAGGCATATCTACCTCTGACAAGGCCTTTTCTAATTTTGATCTTGTATCTCGTTTATCTTAAATCCTGCTTTGTTTTCCAAGGGTAAAACTATAGCAGCACCATCTTTATCTCCAAAACCCAAATTTTCGGCTTCTTGAAGAAGTTTAAAGGCCACATCTCCGGCCGGTGTTGGACTATTTAGAGTGTGAGCTAATTCTTCAACAAGTCCTAGATCTTTCAAAAATACACTTATCTGAGTTCGAACCCCTTCGAAGTCTCTGTCTATCATTACAGGTGCGTTTCGATCTAGCATGAAGCTTTGGCCCCATCCAGAGCTAACAACCTCATATACTAATGCTGGGTCGGCGCCGGACTTGGCCCCCAAGAGCATTGCTTCTGCGGCTGCTACAGAGTGAATTCCAACTAACAGTTGGTTAATTAATTTTACTGTAGTGCCTGTACCGGTGGGGCCTATATGTCGGACTGTAGTACCCATAGAGTCGAAAACGGGGAAAGCTTTTTCGTATGCCTTTGTATCACCTCCAACCATTATAGTCAGGGTTCCGTTTGAGGCTCTTTCTGTACCGCCACTTATGGGAGCATCCAAGAACGATGCCCCTTTAGCTTCGGCGGCTTCTGCGCACTTTTTGGAAGTGTTTATTCCGACAGTACTGTGATCCACTAAGATCTGGCCAGGTAGACAGGATTCAATAATGCCTCCCGAGCCGAGAAATATTTCTTCGACCGTGGCGATATCCGGCAGACAAGTCAGAATAATGTCGTTATTTTTTGTAATTTGATTAGTTGAGGCTCCATCCTTCGCACCTAAATCCAATATGTTAACTACTTTTTCCCGACTACGATTATGGACCGACAACTCAAACCCATTTTTGAGAAGACGATGACACATAGGAAGTCCCATTCGTCCCAAACCTATGAATCCAACTTTATCAGGCAATTTATTCCCTCTTTCTCATTGAGATGCTGTCGAATAGTATGGTCGAAGTTTAACATTCAAGTTTATGTAGCAACAAATTAAATGGCTGTCGAAATCTTAAAATGTTGTAAGTCAAAAAGCTATCAATCTGTTAAACTTCAAGAGTCATATAAGAGACAAATGATATGAGCTAGAGGAACTATTCTGGTTTTAGGTGTGGTGGAGGAATGGTTAAATTAGATCAGTTAGATAAATATCAGAACATCGATCCTTCTGGATTAAGGCAGCGTCTGAAAGATTTTCCTGATCTTTGTCAGAGTGCTTGGGAGAACGTAAATTCTGTAAATCTGCCATCTTCTTGGAAAGACTGTGAACATGTGGTCATATGTGGAATGGGTGGATCTGCGATAGTTGGAGATTTAGCCAGTGATTTAGTTGCGTTGCAACAGACCATACCTGTTACTGTTGTTCGTGGATTTTCTCTGCCGTTCAGGTTAACTCAGAAACATCTTGTGATTCTCTGTAGTTATTCCGGGGACACAGCAGAGACCCTATCACTTTTTAGGCAAGCTAATCAATTTGAACCAGGGTTATTGGTTGTCGCTGGTGGTGGTGAACTCTCAAGCTTGGCTACGGAATCTGGCCATCCGTTTATCAAGATAGATGTGGATTGCGAACCCCGAAACGCTTTGGGTTACAATCTAATGATAGTTTTGGGTGTTTTATCGCGGATAGGATGTATAGGTATCAGCGAGATTGACTTTCAGCAATCCTTATCTGCCGTTAGCAATCAGGTCATGGCATTATGTGAAGATACTCCGGAATCCAAGAACTTGGCCAAACAATTGGCTAATGATTTATCTGGGAAAGCTGCGGTGATTTATTCTGGTGGGCTCCTAACCGGTATGGGTCTACGTTGGAAAACACAGATTCATGAGCACGCCAAGGCTATAGCTTTTAACGAAACTATTCCAGAATTATTACACAATTCAATAGAGTCATTGGATGAAATAGCTTTAAACGGTAACAATTATTTTGTCTTACTAATGCGTCCGTCCGGACTCACGGATCAACTCCTCAGGAGTTATGAAGCTATTGAAAAATTGTTAATTAGACAAAGGGTCCCTCATAAAGTTGTGCTAGCTCCACAGGATTCTCATATAGCACAGATATTGACCATGATCGTTCTGGGAGATTATGTAAGTTACTACATGGCATTGGACAGAGAAGTGGAACCTTCCCGAACGTCTTTAATTGATTTTGGTAAATTTCTAACTCAAGGTAGTAAGCCTAATTCCGTTTAATCTTATTAAATTATAGGAACCTGAATGGAGTAGAAGATCCTAAGCTAAAGGTTAGTTGCCAGTACAACTTTAGGATAAATATTAGAGGTAGTTATATGAAATGGGCTTCTGGTATTTCCGAAAATTCTGATTTTGAGGGCGCGTTAAAAGAATGCACCTCACAAGTTCTTGAGCAAATGGGGACAACTGGTTCCGATCTTGTAATGGTATTTGTCTCTTCCCATTATCAACAGGATATACCTGGGTTATTCAACGAAGTGAGAGATGTCTTTGGATCAGCATTAATCATGGGTTGTTCCGGCGGTGGGATAATTGGGAATGGTCGAGAAGTTGAGCAAGAACCAGCCATATCGTTGACCGTAGCTAGTTTGCCGGGTGTTGAGATTAACGGTTTCCATATTGAGGGAGATGACCTCCCTGATCTCGATGCTGGTCCCGACAAATGGGAAGAATTGGTAAAGGTCACGTCGTCTGAAGAACCGCATTTCATATTATTGGCGGATCCGTTTAGTTTTCCCGCGCAGAACTTGCTATTGGGTTTGGATTTTGGATTTCCACATTCTTCCAAGATCGGAGGGTTGGCCAGTAGTAACCAGGAGCATCGTCAAAACAATTTGATTTTAGGCGATCAAGTGTACACATCAGGTGCAGTTGGAATTTCTATGACGGGTAACATTGCATTGGATACGGTAGTTGCCCAAGGGTGTCGTCCTATAGGTCAGCCGATGCGTATCACTGAGTGTAAGCAAAATATGTTGGTTGAATTGGATTCTCAAACGCCGGTATCCGTACTTAGGGATGTGTTCTCTGGATTATCTGAAAGAGATCGAGGGTTAATGAGGCATTCCCTGTTTTTGGGTGTAGTCATGGATGAATTCATTGATGATCCGGTGCAAGGTGATTTTCTTATACGGAACGTAATGGGTATGGATGAACGAAGTGGGATGTTGGCGATTGGGGAAACTTTGAAAGAAGGTCAATTGGTTCAATTTCATTTGAGGGATGCAGATACTTCCACTGAGGACTTGGCAGCTGTTTTAGACCGTTATGCGGGGGACAACAGAGAAAATCAAGCTCATGGGGCACTCTTGTTCTCTTGCCTCGGCCGAGGAAAATATCTTTATGGTAGATCGGATCACGATTCAGAGTTATTTAAGGAAAAAGTAGGTTCGATTCCGATCGGTGGATTTTTCTGCAACGGAGAGATAGGCCCGGTTAGCGGAACAACGTTTCTTCATGGTTATACTAGTTCATTCGGTATTTTTCGCCCGAAGGATTAACCTAGTTTAGAAACAGATGCTTAATTTCTTAGTGTTATGTTTGAAGGTCATATAACCGCAGGCTTACCAGTGTCTTTGACAGGGCAATTTAGTGTGCAAAGCAAACAGGCACTGCGAGGATTAGAAGCTTGGTCCAATTGGGTAAATCGTCAAGGGGGGATTTGGGTTGCTGACCGTGGACGAAAGATACCGGTTAGGGTATGCCATTATGATGATCGAAGTATTCCAGCATCAACTCGCGACATCACTCGACAATTATTATTAGAAGATAAAGTAGACCTATTATTTGGTCCCTATGCGAGTTCCCTGGCGTTAGCTTCTGCGGAGGTTGTATCTTCTGCGGGCAGATTATTGTGGAACCAAGGAGGGGCTGTCGATACCATACATCAAAGAGGGTATCGATGGATTATCAGTATTTTAAGTTCCGCGAGCACATATTTACAGGGATTGCCTCATTTGGTTAAAGAATCAGACCGGTCTGCGTCTAGATTAGCCTTGGTGTATGCTTCATCAGGTGGATTTTCAAGAACTGTTGCAGAAGGTATGGAAAGAGAAGCCATCGATTTGGGTTTCGAGACTGTGTTAAAGCAAGAATTTCCAGTCACGATGAGCAATTTTTCTATGCTAATTGATAGTGTGGATAAAATCCGTCCAGATCTTTTTCTAGGGGTTGGACGGATACACAATGATTTGATTCTTGCTAGACAAATGAGCCAGAGAAATTTGAATATTGGTGCCCTGGCTTTCGTAGGTACTCCCATCCGGGAATTCCGGTCTACTTTGGGCCAAAATAGAGAAGGAATCCTTGGCCCAAGCCAGTGGGAATTTTTGGATAGTTCTGTGTTACCGGAATATGGTCCGACACCTAGAGAAGTAGTGAATCTTTTAGGATCTGAGGCTGATCAACTGGATTATCCAGAGGTCCAATCATTTGCGGCCGGTTTGATTGCTCAACGATCTATCGAGGAGTCAGGTAGTTTGTCGCCCGAATCGCTATGGGAGGCTGCGGCCGGATTGGATTTTAGAACGTTTTACGGACGTTTCAAAATAAATCCTAAAACGGGTCAACAGATTGGGCATAAACCTGTAATCGTCCAGTGGCAAAGGGGCGAAAAAACGGTCGTTTGGCCGGTGGAGATTCGCCAATCACGTTTGTTATTTCCGTGGTCGGATTATCGTATTAATGCTGAATAGATGTTTATCGACCTTTAGTCGAGACAGCTACTATGGATAACACGACCGCCGGAATCTCCGTAGTCGTGTTATCCATATGCATTTGGAAAATTACTTTTCGAGCTGGATCGGGTTGCTCAATACTCCGATACCGTCGATCTCTATTTCACAAATATCTCCGTCTTTCATTTCTCCAGGCTCGCCGGGTGTCCCAGTGTAAATCATATCGCCCGGTTCTAGGGTGACAAACCGTGAGCAATAAGCTATTAAAGTCGGTATGTTGAATATTAAATAGTTTGTGCTTTCGTTCTGAATTTCGTTTCCATTAATCCGGGTTTTTACCCTTACATCGTGTGGGTCGATGTCATCAACTATAAACGGCCCCGCTGGTGAAAAGGTATCTGAAGATTTAGCTCGCCACCAGTTTATGTCTTCGCGCTGCCAATCTCTGGCGCTCACGTCGTTTCCACATGTGTATCCTAAAACATGGCTCATCGCATCTGCTTCAGGTACGTTGCGGCACCTATCTTTGATAACGACCACTAACTCACATTCAGCATCCAACCTTTCAGTATCTTTGGGTCTAACTATCGTATCGTCCGGTCCGATAACTGAAATCGGTGTTTTGTAAAAAACCATAGGTTCCGTCGGTCCGGGCCTGTCGTGTAGGTGGCTTGAATAGTTGAGTCCTATAGCAAGTATTTTGGGCGGTATGCATGGTGCCAGAAGTTTAACTTCAGATAATTTGTGGCTATGGTCAGTTATCTGAAAATTTTCGAAAGGACTAGCACTTAATTCTTTGACCGAATCTCCTTCCACCACTCCGTAACTGATTTGTCCGTGGGCTAAGTATCTGGCGTATTTCATGGATGTCTCCTTGTATTGTAAAGTGTTAGCTATCGGGGTATTGATTTAAAAGCAGAATCTCGGACACAAAACATAGTTGTGTCAAATCGGGGGTATTCTAACTGCTTTGCTTACGTTTGGCTACTTTGCTACTGTCCATTCGTGGATTTAATGCTCAATTTGCGATTACTAATTTCCCGAAGAACTCTCGTGATTCCATAACTTTATGTGCTTCTGGTACGGCTTCTAATGGGAAGGTTCGATCTACGATACCTCGCAGGGAACCCTGGTTGACCATCTTCATCATATCTGCAAAAGTTCTTCTGCTACGGCCGCCGCTCCCCATTAATGTTAGCGGGCGACCTTGTAAGATTGAGAGATTCATATTTGTGCGAGCCCCAGAAGTAACTCCAGTTATTACCAGCCGACCTCCCTGTTTGAGACTTAATAAATTCTCTTCCCAGACATCTGCACCTACTACGTCGAAGACTAAGTCAACGCCTTTACCATTGGTTAATTCCTTGATCTTTTTACTGAGATTAGGAGTTTCCTTGTAATTGATTGCTTCGTCGGCTCCCAATTGTTTTGCTTTTTCTAATTTCCAATCGCTGCCGGCAGTAGTTATAACCCTGGCCCCTAGCATTTTAGCTATTTGTATCCCCATGCTACCCACCCCACTTCCGGCAGCTTGGATCAACACGTCATCCCAGGGCTGAATTTGACCCTGGGTTATCAAACAATGCCATGCGGTATGGGCTGCAATAGGCAGGGCCGCTGCTTCAGCGAATGACATGTTTTCTGGTATTTTGTATGCATTTGAGGCTGCGGCGGTAATATATTCGGCATGACCTCCGTCTAAATCCACTCCGTATCTTTTCTGGTTGATGCAGTATTGGTCTTGACCTTGTTTGCAATAATCACATAAATTGCATTTATGCCGGTTATCCAATAGAACACGGTCCCCGACCTTTAATGTGGTATCGGCGTTTGGGCTTATGTTTACGATTTCTCCTGAGATATCCAATCCCAAAATGCGGGGTAAATGACCGTTATAACTGGATCCTTCTCGGAGGTTCAAATCTGTGTGATTCAAAGCACTTCCGCCAACCTTAAGCATAACTTCCTCGGGTTCAACTTCTGGTTCTGGACGGTCTCCGTAAGTTAATGCTTCGGGTCCTCCGTGTTGAGCAATATAAACTGCCTTCATTATGTAGTATCTCCTGTGGTTTACTATCAAATGTCTTAGAGATTAAGGAACGGGACTTATACTACTGCTGGCTCTCTTTGCAGTCAAAATATAACGTATGAGACTATATTCCCATTTTTACTTAGTCCTTCTGAATATAACAAATTGTTATGGTAGGATTGAATATCATTTTAATAAGATACATGGACTGTTCTATCATGATTATAGTTGGATTAGGTAATCCGGGTGTGAAATACTCCGGCACGCGGCACAACATAGGATTTCAATGTATAGATAAGATGGCCAAACGCTGGGGAATTAAGGTCGCCGAACGCAGAGCCAAGGCGGTTTTGGGTATAGGATCGTATGCGGAACAAGATGTTATATTAGCCAAACCGCGCACTTTTATGAACCATAGTGGAGAAGGTCTACGCTATTTATTGGCGCGGTTCTCATCAGTTCCTGCGGACGTATTAGTGATTTATGATGAGATGGCTTTACCTATGGGAAAACTTCGCTTACGGGTATCTGGGTCTGATGCGGGGCACAACGGCATTCGTTCCATTATAGATTGCTTGAATACAGTAGATTTTCCCAGATTAAGGATAGGTATCGGGCGTCCAGATCCCGAAAGCAATTTTGTGACTCATGTATTAGACAGATTTTCTCAAGAGGAGGAGCCGGTCGTCGATGAAGTGGTTGATCGGGCGATCCTGACTACAGAATGCATTTTGGAAGAAAGCCTCGACAGGGCAATGAATAAATTTAATTGACCTGAAAACTAGTTTGATCTCTATTAAATCTTTACCTAGTTCTGGTTTTAAAGTTGTGGCAGATAATTTCTTATTTCGTAATCAGTAACAGTGGCGCGGTATTTGTCCCATTCTATTTGTTTATTCCTGATTAAACTAGAACAAGTCGGTTCCCCCAACGTCTCTCGTATCAGATCACTTTGTTCGGCTAGTGATATAGCCTCACCTAATGTACCGGGAAGACTGGAAATCCCCCGTGCGCTCAGTTCTTCTTGAGACATTCTGAACATATTACCTTCAACTGGCGGAGGGACAGGGTATTGTTCTTGAATTCCTTTAATTCCGGCTGCTAACAGCACACTAAACGCTAGATATGGATTGCAGGCGGGGTCTGGCGCTCTATATTCCACTCGTATAGAGTTGTCAAATCCAGGTTTGTATGCAGGTATACGAATGAGGTCTGACCGATTTTGGTGATCCCACGAAACATATACTGGAGCCTCGAATCCGGGTACTAGACGTTTATAGGAATTTACCCATTGGTTGGTTACCAAAGATATCTCAGGTGCATGACGAATTAGGCCCGCTATAAATTGTCTACCAGTTAACGATAGGTGTTGAGGATCATCGGCATCGAAAAATGCATTTGTATCTCCTTGGAAAAGAGATTGGTGAACATGCATGCCGGATCCGTTAACGCCGGTAATTGGTTTGGGCATAAATGAAGCGTAGGCTCCAGATAGCTGGGCTAATTCTTTGATAACTAATTTGGCAGTCATGACGCTATCCGCCATGGTCAAGGCGTCTGTGTATTGCAAATCGATTTCGTGCTGTCCAGGAGCCCCTTCATGGTGAGAGTATTTAACAGGGATCCCTATTTCAGATAGGTTTAATACTGTGTTACGCCTTAAGTCTGCTGCTGGTTGACTGGATAATTGATCGTAATAACCATAACTGTCTAATGGTTCGGTATTTTGGTTATCTTGGAAGTAAAAAAATTCTAATTCCGGTCCAACGTAATATGTGTAGCCTAGTTGGGCTAAATTTGCCAAGTTTCGTTTTAGAACTTGTCGCGGATCGCCTGGAAATGGTTCTCCGTATGGTGTTTGGATATCACAAAACATGCTGGCTACAGCGTTTTGACGAGGTCTCCATGGTAGCAACGCGAAAGTTGTCGGATCGGGTAATGCCCTCATATCACTTTCTTCTATGCGAGCATAACCTTCTATTGCCGATCCATCGAACCCCACTCCTCGTTCTATAGCATCTTCCAAGTCATCTACATTCAGGGCAAACCCTTTTAGTTGACCAAGAATATCAGTAAACCATAGACGGATAAATTCAACGTCGTTATCACGAGCAGTCCTTAGGACGTACTCTTTCTCCTCGCTGGATCTATTCGTCATAGTTGAGTCCTCCTAAGGAGGGATATATTGGTTTTAATGAAAGAGAGCAGCTCGTCATAAACGAGCTGCTCTGATTAATGACCCGTTTGAAGGTCTAACTGGTGTAGGCTTCCTCTCCATGGATTGATTGGTCTAACCCGGCTTCCTCATCACTTTGGTCAGCTCTTAGACCAATGGTGAACTTGATTGCTAGCAGTATAACTGAGGTTGCAACAAATGACCAAACTAATGTGGCTACGATTCCTATTATCTGGTTTAGGACTTGTTCTCCTCGACCGACTTCTAATGCTCCGAATCCTATTCCGACAAATAAACCAGTAGCCAGAGCACCCCACACCCCTCCAATACCGTGTACTCCGAAAACTGCGAGAGCGTCATCAATGTTGAGTTTGAGTAGTAGTTCCACAGCGAGGTAGCAAATTATACCGGCTCCTATTCCAATTATAAGGGCAGGCATGGGGCCAACGAAACCGGCAGCCGGAGTGATAGCTACTAATCCAGCTACGGCTCCTGTGGCTGCACCTATTACGCTTGGCTTTTTACCGACTATCCAGGAAACAATCACCCAGGTGACTACTGAAGCGGCGGCGGCAGTATTGGTTACGACGAATGCATTTACGGCTGTACCGTCAGCGGCTAAAGCGCTTCCGGCATTGAAACCAAACCATCCAAACCACAGAAGTCCTGCTCCCAATACCACCATAGGCACGTTGTGGGGTGTTGTAGCGCTACCTGTGAATCCAAGACGTTTGCCCACTATTAATGCTGCAGCTAATGCGGCGATACCAGAGTTGATGTGTACGACCGTTCCACCGGCGAAGTCCAGTGCTCCTACGTCGCCGAGCCATCCACCACCCCATACCCAGTGAGCCACTGGAGCGTAAACTACAGTTACCCATAATACGATGAATACTAAGTAGGCTCCGAATTTCATTCGTTCAGCAAATGCACCCGTGATAAGCGCGGGTGTGATAATAGCGAACATTGCTTGGAAAATCATGAAAAGCTGGTGAGGCATATTATCAGCGTAAGGCCCTGCTTCAGTTGCACTGACTCCTGCTAGCCCAAACCAGCTTAGATCTCCAATTATTCCCATGCCACCTAGGTCTGGACCAAAGGCTAAGCTGTACCCCCACAATACCCAAACTACTCCGACTACTCCTATAGCCATGAAGCTATGCATAACGGTAGCAGCAGCATTTTTGGGTCTCACGAGGCCACCGTAGAAAAATGCGAGCCCTGGTGTCATCAATAATACTAGAGCTGAGGATGCTAAAATCCAGGCGATATCTCCATTGTTCATAATTATTTGTTTCTCCTACCTAGATGGTTTCTAAGCTATTGTTAGTACTGACATGTAATATTTAAACTTAGGTGTTAAATAATGATTACTAAGGTGTTAAATATTTGTTACATTTTCCGGTACATTATCAGCAGTTTTAGAGTTACCTAACACTAATCATGGAAGGACAGGAGGTATTTATGTCGGGGATATGGCCAGGTGAAATTAAATGTGTTGCGATGCTAACATTCGATTTAGATGGAGTTTCTTCGTGGATCAGGCGCGATCCTTCGTATGCTGATTTTCCTAGTTTGATGTCTATGGCGGAATACGGACCAAGTATAGCCACTCCTAGGATATTAGATTTATTAGATAAGTACGATATCCAATCTAGTTTTTATGTTCCCGGATTTGTAGCTGAGACACACACAGACCTAGTTAAGGAAATTTTCGATCGTGGACACGAAATTGGTCATCATGGGTATATGCATGAGGCGCCTGCTACTATGTCAAAGCGTGAAGAAGAGGATGTTCTGAAAAAGGGCATAAATATCTTGAATGATATAACTGGGACAGTTCCTATTGGGTATCGCTCACCAAGCTGGGAACTTAGCTCTATATCTCTCGAATTGTTATCTAGATATAACTTTAAATATGATAGCAGCATGATGGGTGACGACGCGCCGTACTTCATAGAATCTGAGTCGGCTAACGGTAGATTGGTTGAAGTACCTATACACTGGGTTCTAGATGACGCTCCAAATTTTGTGTATGCTCCGTCCGCCAACAGATTAGGTCCTATGCGCAATCCAGAGGAAGTATATATCACATGGGCTGCGGAATTCGAAGGGCTTTACAAATTTGGTAGATCTTTTAATTTAACCATGCATCCCCAATACATAGGTAGACCAGGCAGATTACTGATGCTGGAGAAGTTAATTAATTATATAAATACTTTCGATGACGTTCAGTTTATGAGAGTAGATAATGTATCGGATTTGTGGCTCAGTAGTCATAAAGGGTCAGAATAATTCTAAAATATAGTTTCGTTAGTATTCAGCCTTGAATAAGTTGATTGTAGAGCCTATCTCGTTGATTGATGGCTCTATTCATTTCAATACCCACATTATCCAATGCCCGCTTTTTTGCATATAAATCTTGAAACCCTTCGTTTAATAAATCGTAGGCATTGAGCATATCTTCATAAGGAGCTTGGCCGTTCAGATAATAATCTAGTGAATTTTGGTAGTTCTGGGATGTGATCTCCTGCTTAGAAATCTGAGATTTGAAATCTTTCAATAGTTTCGCGTATTTCTGGTCAAGTTCAATTATGGTCAACTTCAACACGTGGAATTCTGACGCGTTTTTGACGTCTTTAGGTCGGGATCCTTTCTTTATCCCTATTAAGACCCCGTTTATTTGACTATTGGTGATTTGGCAGGGATCAGCGACATTGTTAGCATCTCCTTTTGTTGTGTAAGTTCGCATGTCCTTACGAAAATTAATATCCACTACCCGATGGGCTTTTGAGATTAGGTTGGGGCCGGGTTTTTGACAATCTTTATAAGAAGTAAATGAAACTACATCATTCTTGGAAATGTGTCGTGGGAATGGTGGTCTTAAAAAGATTGCTTCGTCCCCGCAGTCTAACATAGGTAACATACTCCCGGTGCAGGTGAACCCGGATAGAAAATAATTATCGTTATCCAAATATGGGCCGATATTGTTGGACCAATTCAAGAAGGTTGATGTTGGTATCCACGTGGTGAAATCTGAATATATTGATGGTGTTTCAGGGTAATTGACTACACCGTGAGTGCGATTTTGATTGACGTCAGTAATGACGCTGAAAGCTACCAAGCTCACCAGCCATAAGATGATAATTAGGGCCGGAAATTTCCGGATTTGTTTGAAGAATTGGATCAATCTCTGGTTGTCCATCACCTTAATAACAGCCCAAAAACATTTCAGATCAGTTACGGTTTGTGGATGTATATTTATTCAATTGCGCTATCGGTTTGACCCTACAAAGTAAGCTCTAAAATGTATAATCCACCTTCATTACGGTCTACTACATAAAGAATACCATTTTCATCTACATAAACGTCGTTAATGCCTACCGGTACGTTTGGCTTAGGAGCTTCTGGTATGAAGTAAGCGACCTCCGATGGTTGAAACGGATTCGAAATATCGAAAACACGGAGACCGGCATTGAAAAATGTTCCGAATATTAACGTGTCAGAGAAAAAACATGTAGGACCGGGTTGGTTCTCGTATATGTTGTGGGCACCAAATCTTCCTGGGCGACCAAAAAAATCTTTCGTTTCGGGCATAGGGAGAGTGCTAATTATTACAGGATTGGTTTCCTCCCTAATGTCCATCAACCAGATCAATTTAGGATAATCCTCGCCGCCGTCTCGAACAGACTCTTGTGTTACTACCATGAGATCCCTATTAAAAAGTGGGAGTACGGTATGAGTGAATCCGGGAAAAGGTGGTGCGTAATTGATATGACTAATCAGGCCAGGTCTGGAAATGTCCGTAATATCCAGTATAGTTACTCCGGAATCCATATAGGCTGCATATGATCTATTGGGACGCTCCGGATATACGTTAGCATTATGCAAGCGATGGCCCGAATCGAACTGTGGATGCCTTTTAGGCATAGGTTCGTCATCCCCTTCACGCGTTCCTGGTACCCACCAACGTCCCGCTTCCACGGGCCGCTCCGGATTTTCTACATCTACTATCATGTAGAATTGATCGTCCTTTTGATCCCTAGGCTGAAAATCTGCGGACCCTGTCGATAGGTGAGCGTAAGGGCCGTCTACCCACCACAAACAATGGCAACCTCGTGAGTAAGGGCCGGTAGTATCCAGAAATCCTATTCGCTTGGGTTCTTCTGGATTGCCGATATCAAATATGCCCATCCCAGTTCCGGCTTGTCCAGGCTCTAGTGACTGGTATGCGACTAACATTATGTCGTCGATTATTGATAAAGAATTTGATCTCAGGTGAGGGTACATTAGATCAGTTTGGACTAACATTTTTGGGTTACGGAGGTCGGAAACGTCTATCCCAGTAATGTCCTTAGGAGCACTTTCATGAGCCATATAGAGGATACGTCTGCCGTCATTAGTTTGATGTAAATGGATACCTTCACCGATATTTCCAAATCCATTTAGATCATGGTGTGAGATAAGACGCATATTTTTTATTTCTTGCATTGCTATCCCTTGTATCTGCTGTTATTTTCGAGTACTTGAATATTAGAAACGTCGGCTCTCATCTATCTGTCTTTCAAGCCCAAGCTTCTGTAAACAGGTTAATCAATTTAAAGGGTTCAACTGCTCCGAGTAATCAAATCGGCCGCTCTTTCCGCTATCATTATGACTGTCGCGTTAGTATTGGCCCGGGGTATCTCAGGCATGATCGATGCGTCTATAACTCGTAGTCCGTCTACCATGTGAACTCTGCATGTCTGATCTACAACCGTACCAGGATCCGTATTTGGCCCCATTTTACATGTTCCGCAAGTATGTCCGGCTATTCCGACATCATTCTTAAGCCAATGGTTCAGGTTATTGTCGTCAGATAATTCTTCTGATGTGGGTGCGATGAGTTCGTTAATGATCCCTTCGAAGGCTGGATGTTCAAATATTTCTACGGAGCCTCTTACAGCTTCCCTGAGACGTTCAAGGTCCCAATCATCCGTAAGAAATTGATAATTTAATTCTGGCTGGATTGTTATATCGATTGAAACTAATTTCAACCATCCGGCACTTTGAGGGAGTTCTAAGCGGCATCCAACACGTATTTCTTCGGATTCCTTACCGATTGGGCCGGAGGTAGTTGTTTGAATTTGAATGTCATTTCGTGTATTTGAGCCACCAAAACTGTGTCGTAACACAACCTGGTTACGAGGAGAGTCAGGACTTAGGGTGTATCCTGTGGTGGGACGAAATCTTATTGATGCGGATGGGTGATTTTTCATGTTCTGCCCCACACCCTGAAGGTCTTGTACCACTGGTATTCCAAGAGAATCTAAATGCGCTTTCGGGCCTATTCCTGAAAGCATCAACAATTGAGGTGAAGCTATAGCTCCGGCAGAAAGGATTATCTCATTAGCAAATATTTGGAATAATTCCCCTTCACTTTCTACATTTAAGCCGATGGCCTTCTTGCCTTCGAATAGAATTCTGTGGACCAATACGTTGGATCTAACGGTTAGGTTGAGTCGGTGGCGCGCCTGCGCCAAATACGTAAAAGACGTACTCATCCTAATGCCTTCAGGATTATTTAGAGGTATTGCTCCTACCCCGGTAGAGTCGGGATGATTCATGTCTTCGTCGTAGGGTATACCATGATCTCGGCAGGCTGAGTAAAAGGCAGAATGGAGAGGTAACCAAGATTCTGGAGGATTTCTGCGTACAGGTATTGGGCCTTGAGATCCGTGAAAATCGTCAGCAATGTCAAGGTCGGATTCCGATTTTATAAAATATGGGAGAACTTTCTGATAATCCCATTGATCATTCCCTAGTTCTGCCCAATAGTCATAATCTTCCGGAAGTCCTCTTAGAAATATTTGATGGTTAATCGCACTGGTTCCGCCTGTAACTTTCCCTCTTGCAACGTGAACTGGTGTGGGTCGCTCGGGGCTTGAAGTTCCTGAAAATGACCAATTGTGTGGACTGTTTTCTGCGGATGCGGCTTGGTGAGAATCATATTTCAGTTCTTCAGGTAATAGATTCGGATCAGGATAATCTGGTCCAGCTTCTAGGAGGAGGACCGACTTTCCGTTGTCTTCAGATAACCTGGCCGCTAATACACATCCCGCTGACCCGGCTCCTACGATGATTGTGTCGTAATTCATTTCGTGTTTCCTTATGGAATTAATTCATTACGTGACCAGGTTAAGTTAGTAATTGAACAAAACGAATCGTTAGTCCCCATGACAACGTTTATATTTTTTCCCACTACCGCAAGGGCATTTTTCGTTCCTACCGATCTTCCGGCCGGCTTGACGGTTTATAGATTTCTTTTCTTCACATTGGTTGCAGGTACATGCATCGGGGTGTTGGCTATACCAATTGGCTCGTACCATTTGAATACTTCCTAAAGTAAATTGATCTATCTTAGTGTTTTAATAAAAGTTTGTCGGAGTATAGCATTGCTGTGCATCATATGGTCACACCCGCGTGTCTGAGTCTAATAAGTACTGCTTCAGGACTTTCCACCACAACTACGGGTATATCAACGTCTAGATTCCTGGCCTGGGTGGTGATATATCGTCGGTCTGGTAAAGACACATCCCTGCTTATCAACAGCGCATCATATTGGGAAGATCCAACTAGGTCTATGGCTATGCTATCGTCAGAAGTACCCGTAACGATGACCCCGACCTGTTCAAGAATCTTTGTCGTACCTTCAAGGCTTTTTTGATCTCTTCCTACCATTAATATGCGTGTGTTCATGTTAAATATGGCCTGAACCTAATGTGTGTTCGATTAGTTCGGCAGATTTAGTATAGGTATAAAAACAGCTGTTAAGCAGGTTTTTGTACAGTATCAATGTTTACATGTCTATGAGCTCCAACCGTGAATGTTAATGATGTTGTTGCTCCGCCTTCGGTGCTATTAAAAATTTCCAGGTTTTCAGGACCGTGTATATAGTTAATGGTTTCCCCTTCTAATCTAAATGGTCTGTCATGTCCTGGATAAAAGACTCGGGATATGTCGACCATTTTCTCCACACTGTCTCTGGCATCGGATACGTCCCAAAATATATTATAGGGTAGCCCTCTACTTACGGTGCCTCCGTCGGGCATGGCATCTCCAGCTAACAATAACTTTTCTTGATCCTCTTCCACCAGGACACTAATGTGCCCCTTAGTATGGCCAGGAGTCTCTACTATGCTAACTCCTTCGACCACTCGGTCTCCTTCAGAGACAAGCTCTATTTTCATCTTGGCAATATGCTCCGCCATGTATTGTGCGGCTGCGTGATCATGCCTATTTGGATTTTTAGCATAATCGAACTCTGTTGGATGCACTAAAATACGAGCGTTCGGGAATAAATCTGTGTTTTGGCAATGATCCCAATGGAGATGAGTTAGTATCACGATATCGATGTCTTCTGTACCTAGATTTCTTTCAGCTAAAGCCCGGTAAAGGATATTTCTTCTGGAAGAAGGACCGGTGTCTATCAGAATTTTGTTTCCGCCGACTGTCAATAGAGAATTAGTAGAATATCCGAATGCGCCTTGGTCGGACGAAAGGGCGAACCCGTAAGTTAACACTTCTAGATTTTCCATAATATATAGTCTCCTTTGATAAGTCTAAATACGAAAAGTTGGGCCGATTATTCTATGTTGTTTAAGATAATTGGGTCAGATGTATCCTGGTACCACAGGTAGATGATGTATCGAAATAGCAAAGGAGTTGATTAATCACGTTGGTTCTGGGATTAGGTTCGCCCATGGTTAGACCACGCTCTTCAGATTCCGATATGCAAGAATGTATATTCTTAGTTACATAACCGACGTGGTCCATATGATGACGATGTCCCTGTAATTGGTCTATATGATTTGGTTCTAGGAGTTCAACCTGTACTTTACCAAAATTGACGAAGGCGTTATTAATACCTCTTATGGACATTCCACCGCCAATATAGGTCCCATTAAATTTTTCCACATACCATGAGACAGCATTCTCTAAATTATCTACTACATAGCCGGCATGTATGATGCTGTCGATAGGTAAACCAGAGTTGACGCTTCCATCAACGGGTTTATCCGGTAATTGAGTGATATGTATCATGCAGTCATTGGTGGTAGATTGGTCCAACCACAGGACTTGGTGCGATAAATGGTTTATTGCCGGTGTATCTGATGTAAATTTTAATCCCCGGAGCATCAACTCCTCACGTGCTTCAGATATATCCGAAACTAAATATCCGACGTGATGCATGTTCAATGTGCCGGAGGGTATCTCCAAGTGATTTAGAGGTTCAAGTAGTTCGACCTCTATATTGCCAAATTTAATGAAGGCATTACGGCCTCCAAGTTGAGCTTGCCCTGAACCCGTCTTTACTCCGCCAAATTTACCCTCGAAGAATGCTACTGCTTGGTCTAAATTTCGAACTTGATAACCAATGTGTTGAATTTTATCGAACATATTTTTCCCGATACAATTAAATTGATGCTGTAGGTATATTATACTCGTCTCTAGGATGCTATTTACGAACTATATATCCTGACTTTATTTATAAAACTTGTGATCTAAACAAGGTCCCGTAGCCAGGATCGGAAAGTCCATCTGATCATGGCAAGTATAAATACGGCAATCACCAATGCGACGAATGTTGTCCATTGCCATGGTTGTAAAGCTACTCCGAGTAAGATACCTACTGCTGGCGGATGCTCTGTATTTGTTATAGCCATAATTAAAATCATTAGTCCAACAGATAGTCCGAGGCATATATCGGATAGCCAAGGGATGGTTGCGAAATTTTCGCTCATAGGGCTACTAAAAATCAATACTGAAAATAACGCTCCAAGAGCGATACCTATAAAATGTCCGCCTATTAATGACCGATAACGCCCTGTCGGATTTGAAGGGTGTATAAATATTATGGCGACGCTGGCACCTAGGCCTGCTGCAAGAGCTGCATCCGCTAGTGAGTCCACTAAAATTAATACTAGCAGCATTGCAACGGCGGCCAAGCTGGCCTGGGTTAAATAATATTTAAGAAACTTTAAAAACCGTTTGTCTATGACTTTCGTTTCACGGTACCAAGTTGTGAAATATTGGAGAATCTTTGCCATTCTTGATGTGGTCCCTTGCCGTATAATTCTACTCTTGTCGGGATAGCCTCTACAGACTATTTAGATACGAAATCCAGCCATACTCTTGCGCAGGGTACAGGCAAGATATGTTGAACAAATCCGTATACTCCTGGAAATACTACCTGCTTGCCGTTGGGGAAAATGTCTGAGGCTTCTCGAAAATCTCCTAGCACTTCTTCCCTGAGGTTTGCAGCGGCGAGAATGAGAGTCGGGGTTTTGACTTCTTTAAGCTGGGGGCGGAGGTCCCCTGACGCGTTACGCTGGAATCCACTAACTACATGGGGAGCTGTGGCACACATTTGATCCGCGTACCAACGAGTAAAAGCAGGATCTACGATTTGGGGATCAAGTCTTCTACCTATGGTACTTTCTACCCATGCGTTTATACCTTCTCTTTCGATCAAATCAGCACTTTCAGCATGATGGGGATCGTTAAAACTGGTAGGAGAGGTACAAGCTGTTAAAGATAGAAGTCTATCTTGATTTTCCGTGGCGAATTTCATTGAAATAGAGCCACCTACTGTTTCTCCGATAAGATGAAATTTGTTCAGATCAAGTTTATTGACCAGATCTAAAAGATCAATTGCAAAATTATCGACTGACCAAGGATATCCGGTATCGGGCACATCAGATTGCCCCATGCCGCGCATATCAAACCGTATCACTCGGTATTTTCTGGAAAGTATGGGAATCCAACCGTACCAAAGAGAATGATTTTTAGCCATGCCGTGGTGGAGGACGACAGTCTCTGGAGTAGTCCAGGGATCGGTAAAGTCATCTATCGTGTAAAAAATCTCCATGCCGTCATTCAATTGGACTTTCATATCTACACCTACCAATAATATTTATTACTGCCAATTAGTGAGTGATTTATCAGGTGACGTTGGCCATAATATCACTTGCGAACCAATCGAGTCGTTCCAATGCTTGGTTCAGGTCGTCCCCTCGGATATCAAATATTATATGGGTGGTCCCAATGTCTGAATAGGATTGTATGTCTTGTAGAATTTCGTCATTCGTGCCAGAAAACCTTCTCCTGCGCCCATCTCCAGAGTTAGACGAATCATACAAAGGGGTTTTCATTGCCACATCCAAGTGTTGCGGGTTTCTTCCAGCCGATTCAGCGAAGTTGTGAAGAACCCCTATATTTTCAGAAAGTTCTTCAGGCTCAAGAGGTACAGCAGGTATGGCTCCGACAGGATGCCATCCATTTCCTAACTGGGCCGCCCTACGTATCGCTGGCTTGCTTTGTCCTCCTACCCAGATAGGAGGATGAGGGATTTGAAGGGGCTTAGGTAGGAATTGTATATCTGAGAAATGACAATATTTCCCGTTGAAAGTTGGATTCTCGCTACTCCACAATTCTTTGAATGCTCTTAAATATTCGTCGGTTGCAGCTCCGCGCTCGGAGAAAGGTGGTGCATCCAATGCCGAAAATTCTTCTTCCATCCAGCCTACGCCCACTCCGAGGGTAAGTCTTCCCTGGGAAAGCACGTCCAAGGTAGCGAGCATTTTGGCTGCTAACAGCGGAGGCCTATATGGGACAATCATTACACTGGGTACCAGACGAATATTTTTTGTAACTCCCGCAAGATAAGTCAATAACGTCAATTGTTCAAAATATTCTCCACTGCCAGCTCCGTGGAATTCTCCCCCGACTGTATAAGGATAGGGAGATTCGATCTGTTTAGGGACAAGTATATGGTCTCCGGCTACCATGCAATAGTAGCCGAGTTTATCCCCTAGTTGCGCTATAGATTTCAGGGGTTCGGGTCGAGCTGTCGGGCCATGATTAGGTAAATAAAAACCGAACTGCATATTGCACCCTACCAATATTTAGTTTAGGGAGTGAACTGGGATCAATATTAGCTTGTCGTATGCGGTGGGTTCAACTGTCGGTTCAGAAAACCAATATTAGTGATACATTATTATATGAGGAATGAGTGTGTTATTTGCGACACTTATAACAGAAGGAGGGTGACACGTATGGCTATTACTCTAGAAGAGGCAAACAGGATCATCCAAGGTGCTTTGGCTCAAGCAGCAGAGTTCAACATCCAGGTGAGTGCAGCAGTTTGTGATGCTGGTGGTAGGTTAGTGGCCCTGAGTAGGATGGATAACGCTATATGGGCGAGCGCATATGGTTCCCAGGGCAAGGCTGTGGCTTCGGCGGCATTTGGTAGGCCAAGTGGAGAGTTAACCGAAAGAGCAGATCAACCAACCCCTCGAGGCATAGCGGCAGCGGAGGGAGGTCATATGATAATGGGTCAAGGGGCTGTTCCGATTATTAGGAATGGCGTTATCGAGGGAGCCTGTGGTGTGGGGGGCGGAACGAGTCAACAGGATGAAGATTGTGCTAAATCGGGGGTATCTAAACTTTAGTGTATGCTGCCCCGTACTGATGCAGGTGAACCGCTTCCTCCCTGCAACTTCAGTATTCCGATAGTTAACGTAAAACCTTTGGGCGGTAGCTTATTTAAATTAGTCAAATTGGCTAGTACTATACGGGGCTCTTGCAGCATAAGTTTGCTTACACTGAAAGTATTATCTAGACCGGGATCGATACCATGTGTATCGATCCCTAATCCATGTATCCTCCGATGATCCAATAAAAATTGAGCCGCCTCCAAGCTAAATCCGGGGAAATGAAGACGACTCATAGTATCTATTCCCAAGTAATTTTCTGGGGCTCTCCATTTTTGCTGCCAGCCAGTAAGGGCTAATACGATAGACCCGTCTGAGATGGGTCCATATTTCCTTTCCCAGTTAATCAAATCTGTGACGGACATTGTGTAGTCAGGGTTCATCGAGGTTCGATCACTGATGTCTACCGTTACTCCGGGGGCAACCAGGGATTCCAAGGGGTATTGATCTACTGAACTACCATTGGGATGAAAAGTGAGTGGGGCAGTTAAATGCGTACCCGTATGTTCTCCTATGGAAATCTTTCGGAGGTAAAAACCGTCAACATCTCTATTGGCAACAGTGATAAATTCCGTTAGTGGATCACCTGGCCAAAGCGGCATGCATTGGTCAATGGTGTGACTTAAATCAATCAAACGTGAATATGGCAATTAATTAAAACCTGAATCCGATATTTTTGATTCAAACCATGTACTTGGTAAAGAGGAATTGATGCCGTATTCTAACATCTACTTAAACAGCCGAAGTTAAATATTGCGGTTGACTACGGAAAATTGGCTTTTCCTAGATAAAAGTGGAGTGTTAAACTTAGATTGTCAGTTCGTACAATGGTCGCCTAATTTTAATCTCGTTTAATTTTGTAGATGCCGCTATTATTAATCGTGAATCTACAATACCAAAGGTTTTGTCAGGAATGGTAGATCCGATCCCACCCTCGGAACAGTTAAAACCGTGGTATTACCAGGACTGGTTTATATTCCCCACTGTGGTATTTTGGCCTCTCTGGGCTGTTCTAATCATCAGGTCCCCTTGGCATAACGGATTAATGTCCGGAGCTATTGCTTGGGCCATGTTAATAGTGGGAACTTACTGGATAGTATGGGAGCAGCTGATTAAATTGGGTAGACTCTATGAATTAACTATAGTGTTAATAATTCCTGGAGTGTTGTTAACTTTATTCACTCAGGCTCATTGGTTTCGGTACCGCACTTTCTTGCGCACCGCACAAGTGAATGGTGGTACCACAGATAATCAATCTACTACTCAAATCCCGAGCAATTCGAGTACTAGAAGACGCGCGAAACGACGTAAACGATCTAGACAGAGGTAATCCAAATAGAGATTGATAGATCCTCTATTTTAAATAAGACGTTATGAAGGAGAATACTGTCGATGGTAGCCCTAGACACCAATTACAGTAGAGCTATGGTTGTAGTGGCTCATGCGGATGATGCGGAGTGGGGTTGTGCAGGCACGGTTGCCCAGTGGTGCAACAATGGATGGGAAGTAGTTTATGTTTTATGTACAGATGGAAGTAAAGGTACCGACGACGCCAGGCTAACCAGCGAAGAATTGGTGAGTATCCGGAAAAAAGAACAATTAGATGCGGGGCAAGTATTAGGTTTACATAAGGTGGTGTTTCTGGACTATGAAGATTCTATGTTGGAACCAACGTTGGACCTTAGGCGTGACATAGTTAGACAAATCAGGTTTTATAAACCTGATATTTTAATTTGCCTAAGTCCCCTACGCCGGTTAGACGGCAGCAGTTACTTCGGACATCCTGATCACCTCGCGTCTGGTGAGGCGGCTTTATCGGCCGTGTTTCCATCATCTCGAGATCGGTTAACGTATCCAGAATTGTTAGAAGAGGGGTTGGAACCGCATAAAGTGTCGGAGGTTTGGATAATGGGTCATGATGATGATGACAAATTCGTTGATGTGACCGATTATATCGACGTTGCGGTATCTGCCTTAAAGTCTCATTCTAGCCAGATTACTGGGGAGGACGTAGGTCAACAGTTAATCGACTGGCGATCTCGAACAGGGGAAAAAGTAGGATTTGCTTACGCAGAATCCTTCAAGCGGTTCCTAATGGACTGAGTTTCGGAGGAATACTTCACTATATTTCGGTCTGATATTTAAACTTTGATAGCAACCACCTTAACGCTGGCTACATTCAAGGGTACACCTTGATCGTCGTGTTTTTCCTTTTCTTGAGAAACTTCTATTCTCTCAAATCCGGCACGCATTAATCTGTTTAAATAGGTCTCTTTAGGTTCTGCCCCTGCTATGCAAGAAGCCCATGAATCGGAATCAGTTTTAGTTGGCCCCTTTTCAGATAAAGCCATCATGTCCGATAAATGTATTCGTCCTCCCTGGGAGAGGACTCTATAAGTCTCCTGAAATACGGCATCTTTGTCTGGGGATAGACAGACGACACAGTTGGATATAACTACATCGACGCTATTATCAGGGAGCGGGATTTGTTCGATTTCTCCCGAAACAAACTGTAAGTTAGTTATACCGAGCTTGGCTTGGTTTTGTCGTGCTAGATTTAACATATCTTCTGTCATGTCTAATCCGATCACATGACCTTCAGGGGCAACCTGCCGAGCAGCCAAAAAACAGTCTATTCCTCCCCCTGAACCGAGATCCAAAACTCGCTCCCCGCGTATCAAGCCGGCAAGGGCTATCGGGTTGCCACATCCAGCTGAGGCAGCTACGGCCTCGGTGGGTAGTTGGTTTATTTCGCTTTCTGAATATAGCTGGAGAGCTCTGTCCATGTCTGAAGGACTACAGCAGTTGCTACTGCCTGTGGGATTAGCTTCAGGGTTAATGGTCAGTTCAATCACATTTCGAGCCCGTTCGCCGTATCGATTTTTGACCGTTTTCTTAATGCTGTCGTTTTCTAGTGTCATGAGATGAATCCTCGTCCATAACTGTGAAATAAATTGGACCTAGTGATTGTCTATATATTACATCTATCCTAATTCCGATTCCAGTGGACTATTTGATATCGGTCCGATAACCTGATTTAGACGAAATAATGGCATGGAGGGAGTTATGGTAGAATTGCCACCATCCAAAGAGGGCTAGGTGAAAATCGACATGATCGATCAAATTGAGATGATGCGTTTAATCGAGAATCTTCGTGGTGATGCTATTGTGGTTCCTGCTATGCGTGCCAACGTGGGTTGGGCTCAAGTATCTAATAATATTAATAGAGATGTCCCGGCGAGCGGAGCTATGGGCAAAACCTGCTCCTTTGGATTTGGACTTGCTTTGGCGCGACCCGATACAAAAGTTATCGTATTTGATGGTGACGGGAGCCTGTTGATGAATTTAGGCGCTCTTGTTACCACTGCAACTAAGGCTCCTAAAAATTTTTATCACTTTGTTATGGATAATGGAGTGTACGCCACTACCGGAGGGCAAGAGGTTCCGGGAGCTGGTACTACTGACTATGCAGAATTAGGGCGATCGTCCGGATATGCTAACTCGTATCAATTCGATAATTTAGAAGACTTTGCTACGCAGATTTCGGACATTATCAACGAGCAGGGACCGATTTTGGTAGCATGTAAGGTTATTCCGAATATCCGTTACTCGGAGGAACGTGCATCCGCTAGCGGGCCGAGGACGCGAAGGACTCCTGAAGCGATAGAGGCGTTAATAGGAGAGTTCAGGTCATCGCGTTAGTTTCCAGCGTGGTAGTCAAGACGCGCGATTCGGGGATCCGTCAACTGGATGGATGGTGGCAGAATAAAGGCATTGTTAAAGAGGAAATATCATGAAAATTAGCAGAGCTACAACTCGTGTCCTTCAAACGCCGGCGGACAACCCATTGGTAGTGGGAATCCCCCAGGAAGGTACCAGAGAATTCGTTACCTTGGAACTGGATACCGACGAAGGTATCCAAGGGATAGGGGTAACTTTTTTTGGTGGAGCCTTAACTCAAGCTCTCAAACAATCTGTGGATGATCTTTGCAATTTAATTATTGGTGAAGACCCTTATCCAGTTGAAGCTATTTCAGAGAGGTTGAAGTTTATTTCAGGTTCTGCGGGTCCTGAAGGGATTTTTACGTTAGCCCTTTCTGCCGTAGATATGGCCCTTTGGGATATCAAGGGTAAGGCTCTGGGACAGTCTGTTTGTTCTCTACTAGGTGGGTATAGTGATAGGGCTCCTACATATGCGAGTGGAGCTTTAATGCGACCTATGAACGTAGAATATTTAGCAGAAGCAGGACCTAGATTAGTTGAGTTAGGGTTTAAGCAAATGAAGACTCAAATGGGCGCAGAGGATACAGCAGAAAAGGAAGTTGCGCGTATCAGGGTGCTTCGAGAAGCTATAGGTGATGATATAGATTTAATGTGTGATATAAACCAGCTTTGGAATGTTAATCAAGCTATTGACATAGGTCAAAGAGTCGAACAGTATCACCTGTTTTGGTTGGAAGATGTGGTGGCTAGGGATGATTATCAAGGACTTGCACGGGTAGCAGATTCTTTGAATACTCCTATTGCTGCTGGGGAATATGTGTATGGAATTCGGCCTTTTCGTCACATGTTAGAGGCGAGATCGGTTGATATAGTGATGATTGATCTTCTTCGGGTAGGCGGCATTACGCAGTTTAGGAAAGTTGCTGGTATGGCAGAAGCTTTTAATCTGCCGGTGGTAAGTCACTTGATTCCTGAGATCCAGGTTCACAACATTGCTGCAATCCCTAATGGTTTAACAGTTGAATATATGCCCTGGACACTGAGACTATTTGAAGAGACCCCTGAAATAGAAAATGGGGAGATAGTGGTGCCCGACAAGCCGGGACTGGGATTGCAATTTGATCAAGACGTGATCAAGAAATATCAGGTTAATTAGCTTTTTATTTATATTGGGTTATGGGAGGTTGGAATGGTATACCAGTTACGCACTTACACTATAAATCGTGGGATGATGGATTCTTGGATTAATTTATTTAATGAACAGATAAGGCCCTTACATGATCGGTTGGGTATCCCTGTTCAAAGTACCTGGGTCAACGTAGACCGGACGGAATTTATATGGATACGCCAATTTAACGATGCCTCAGAAATTCAGGCCAAAGAAGCAGAGTATTTCGCATCGCCAGAGAGAACTGAATTAGCAGATCGTCCCACTAGCCATATAGCTAAAATGGAAGTAAAAGTTATTAATTCTGTAGCATCTGCTTAATATATTTTGAATTCTGGCAACTAGGTATTTAACCTGAATCGAGGAAACATTCGTGATTAGTTAGTTAGATTGAGGGTCTTCCTAGGTGGACGCGCCAGGAATATAAAAAATGCCGCGACCAGCTGTAGCCCACCAGACATGATGATCATGCTAGTGTAATTGCCCAACAAGTCGTACATCAGGGGTCCTAGTATTTGCCCTAATCCAAGCCCTGCTGCTTCAAAAGGCCTTAGGGATCCGGCTATCACCCCGTACGAAACTCTTCCAAAATACTGGGCTAATATCATATATACAATAACTTCTAGAGAGCTATGGATTATTCCCCAGCATAGTCCAAATACATATGCTGATACTATGGAATTTACCAGAAACAGATAGAGTATTACTCCCCCTGATCCAGTTAGCGCTATGATCATTGACCACCGGGGAGAGATCTTATCTGCTAGGTATCCCCAGCCTAAATTGGATAATGACAAGAAAGTGCTCAAACTGAGGACACCAACTGCAACCGATGCTGGAAGATTGGCCTCATCTGCTAAATAGGGCACCATGCTAAAGCCAATTGCAGAACTACCTGTGATACTACACATAACAGTTAGAGCAACTAACCAAAAGGCAGGGGTTCTCAAAACCTCCCGCCCAGTCCAACTAGATTGCTCATCGTTAGTTACTCTGGATATTTCTGGTTCGAAATCAGCAGATTTTGGAAGTACGGTCTCGTTGCTATCACTGATTTCATGACGAACGCCATCGGGCAATAGCCCTAGGTCTTCGGGTCTTCGTCTTATGATCAATATCATCGGAAGACTGAGGGCTAAGCTAAATATTCCTAGAAAACTAAAGGCACTGCGCCAACCATAGGTGGAGGCAAACAAAGATACAATTTGAACAATAATTGCACCACTTATTGGTCGGAACATTCCCGTTAGAGCGAGAGCCGTGTTTCTTCTCTTAAGGAAAAAATTGACAGCCAGGGTCCGTGGGACTACTCCGATTAATATTGGTTGACTAATGGCCCTGGCGGTTATAGTCGCGAAATAGAAATATTTAAGAGAATGGAACCAGCCTAGACCAAATAACGTCAGTCCCAGGTATATAGCTCCCAGTGGCATCAACGTTCTAGGTCCGTGTTTGTCAGTTAACCTTCCAGCGAACGGAGCTACCACACCTGAGCACCAGACCCCAGCTGCTGCTGCCACTCCGATATTGCTGCGATTCCACCCGGTATCTTCGAAGATAAAATACTGGATACCTCCAAGAACTATTCCGGCGATGCTGGTGGCAACGAAGGCACCGGTGGCCACTACCGCGAGAATTAACCAACCGTAGAAGAAGGGGGTTTTGATGGGGCGGTTTATAAAAGACAATGTGGGTGTTTCATATGCTATTTGATATCCTTGCGCATTTCTATATGCGAAATACCCGCTTCAACGAACAGATTTCCATGCTCAATATATCCGTGAAGAGAGTAAAACGATTTTACATATTCTTGTGCATTAAGCCTTATTTGAGTTATACCCTGGTTTGATGCTTCCTTCTCTAAATATA
>ENA-UPTF01000221-UPTF01000221.1-marine-metagenome-genome-assembly--contig:-NODE-221-length-40649-cov-8.505817_pt1 | contig 40649 bp, 54 predicted proteins | sample MGYA00238166_ERZ767019 | MGnify/ENA primary metagenome ERZ767019 (study PRJEB28930, sample SAMN06266391) | marine metagenome | isolation source: Sea water from 250 m depth | place: Atlantic Ocean | study... | reverse complement strand
TTTGAATGTGATAACTTGCGTGACTTTCAAAACCTAATCATGGATCTAAGACAGACTCCAGTCTCTGCATATGTTGCGGTTGACACACCAATGATTACCTGCGTGAAAAAGGATATAGTCCCTATAATTACAAGCTTGGGATAATGAATGCGTTAAAGGAATGGGCAACTGTTGTCAATGCCCTTGAAAACGGAGACCAGACTGTACTTTTGAGAAAGGGAGGAATTCTAGAGGATTCATCTGGATTTGTAGTTGAAAGTGAAAAGTTTTTTTTATTTCCAACATTTGAACACCAGGAAACAAGACACCTCAAGCCGCAGTTCCACAAACACTTGGAAGATGCCCTAGCAAGCAAACCAAAAGACGGGGTTAACAACATCACCTCTTTTGCACATGTACTATACCAAAAAGACATCGACTCTGAAGACAAGATAAACGCACTATCACCGTTTCATATTCTCAGCGACTCATACATCAAGGAAAGAATTGAGTGGCTTCCAGAAAAATCAATGAAGGCATTATTCGTGAGAACATACAAAATTCCAGAGTTTGAAATTCCAATAAAGTCAGAATATCACGGATGCAAATCTTGGATAGAATTAAATGAAAAGGATCAAGATGCAAAATCAGTTTTGAGTGACGAAGAGATAGAAGCAAAGATGAAGGAGTTCAAGGAGATTGTGAATTGAAATATAAAAAATTAGGAAAAAGCGGAATAAAGGTTTCTGAAATTGGATTTGGCGCGTGGACAATAGCGCTAAACTGGTGGGGAAAAGAGATCGAGGAAGACGAAGCAAAAAGAATGCTCAAGAAGGCATATGATGTTGGAATTAACTTTTTTGAAACCGCCGACATGTATGGAAAGGGAAAGAGTGAGAAACTGATAGGGGAAGTTTTTTCCGATATGCGTAACGAAGTTATCATTTCAACAAAGTATAGTTATGATTTTGAAAACGTTGATCAGATTGGACATAAAGAACTGCCACAAAGGTTTGATGCGGAATTTACAAACAATGCGCTAAAGAACAGTCTTGCTAGGTTGCAGACTGATTATGTTGATGTTTATGGTTTGCATAACCCAAAACTGAGACACATTCATGATGACACAATCTTCCAAACCCTCGATGGCTTGATTGGAGACGGAAAGATCAAGACATACCAAGTTGCATTGGGTCCTGCAATAGGCTGGACGGAGGAAGGAATTGAGGCTATGGAAAGGAAAAATGTCAGTGCAGTACAGACTGTTTACAATATTTTAGAGCAGACGCCAGGCAACGAGCTTATTGAAAGGGGTGCAGAGAAGGACGTTGGCATACTGGTTCGTGTTCCTGATGCATCTGGAATACTGACTGGCAAGGTTGATGGGAATACCAAGATTGACGAAAAGGACCACCGCTCTGTTCGCAAGGGCGAATGGATTAAGGCGTCACTGAAAAAAGTAGAGCAGCTCCGTCCAATAGCAGAAAGAAACGACCTTAGCATCATAGAACTCGCAATCAAGTTCATCATTTCAAAGAATCCAGTCTCGTCTGTACTGCCAACAGTCATCAGCGAAGAGGAAATCGAAAAATTTGCTGCAATGTCTGATGGAAACTACATCAGCAGCTCCGACATGAAAGAGATTGATGACTTGTATAACAGTTGGTGGAAAGAATCTCCTTACGAACTAAAGGCTACTGTTCAATAAAACTTCTGAGAGAAAACTTATACTGCAATCTCCAGTTTGATCAATACCAATGAATGATTTTTCTGAAGAGGAGAGAGAAAGTCTCTACAAGGCGATCTATTCCAGAAGGGATGTACGCTCCAATTTTACATCCGAGCCAATAGATGAACAGGTTTTAATGCGAATTCTCAAGGCTGGTCATCACGCACCATCAGTCGGTTTTTCCCAACCGTGGAACTTTATTCTGATTAAAAATATTGAGACAAGGAAAAAAATCAAAGAGTCTTTTGAAAAAGAAAAAGCCAGAAGTTCTAAACTCGTTGAGGAGCCAAGACGGTCGAAATATCTATCTTACAAGCTTGAGGGAATTTTAGAATCGCCAATCAATCTATGTGTGACATATGACCCGACAAAGACTGGCTCGTTTGTGATTGGTCGTAGTAGCATACCTGCAACTGGAGTTTTCAGTGTTTGCTGCGCTGTCCAGAACATGTGGCTTGCAGCAAGAACAGAGGGAATAGGTGTAGGCTGGGTCAGCATCCTCTCCAATGAAACCTTGAGGGATACATTGCACATTCCAGATCATATTGTGCCGGTTGCATACCTTTGCCTAGGTCATGTAAGCAAATTTGAAACAAAGCCGGATCTTGAGACAAATGGCTGGCTTCCACGACTAAAACTGGATGAGATAATCTACCATGAAAAGTGGTTACAGGGTAAAGAGCTAAAGCCCACGGTGCAGTAGAATATTATGGACGATGAGGGAAAATGCAACGGCAAATATTGGTGGTGCTGCAGGCGTTGCTTACGGCTTCTTGTAAAGGATTTACGTGATATTGTTAAACCTCCTAAGGATACGGACTGATATTATGAACGATAAGGAAAAAATCAAAAAAGCTGCAATGTTCATTGACTCATTTCTTGTAAGAACCAATACCAATCTCAAAAAATGTGCTTCATCCAAAGACTTGCCAGAAAAAGAGTCGGTTATTGAGATTCTTGAAAGCCAAAAAAGAGTATTAGAGAAAATTAAGGAAATTCTAACTTAGATTATCTGCTAAAATTTAATCAGTTAGTATGATCTTAGAATATTATGAACGATAAGGAAAAAATTGAAGAAAACGATTCTTTAATTCTTGCATGGGATCAATATATTCAAGGTCAGGCAGAACTAATAGAAAATATCAGGCCTGAATTTCAAAAGGTCATTCAAACTTATTTTATGAAAAATAATAAAAAAGTAAGAGATGTATTAAATTCTATTCAAGAATTCACACAAAAGGAAGAGCTAAAGGATCCTTTTCACAGTGGTTTAACAAAATCAGAGAAATCTTAGAATCTTAATGGCTACAAAAGTACAAAAAGAACAAGAAAGAAGATCAAGAATCAGTAAGAAGAAAAGAAGTAGAGTAGGCACTAATCGTAAATAATTTGTTATGATTAGTAATGCGTTAAATCAGTCATATCGTCTTTATCGTCTTTATCGCCTTTTTTCGTAAACCATTTTTTAATCGCATTACAAATTCCACATTCCATAGAAAATAGAAAGGTTAGGAAATAGATAAGTGAAATCTTAAATCCAAAATGTTTGACTATATACGAAAGGATTTCTAAGATGATCTAGATCTAAAAACCCTGTCTTTTTCTACGCACTATCGCAAAAACCACAACTGCAATAATCATGACAGTTCCCGCAAGAAAATAAGTTAGGAGTGAGGATTCTGCCATGTTTGATTATACTTTCAGCTTTCTTAAAAAGAATATTTTCTTAATCGAAAATCTTCGTTTATAAATAGGAGTTATATTTTCACAGCAATGGGCGGTTCAAAAAATATATCACCTGCACAAAAAGAAAAAAAGCAACAACGTAATTCTGATGCAAAAAAAGGTAAAAAAGATAGCAAAGGTGATAAAAATGAAAAAGCTGAGATTTCAGTGGTTCTAAATGAAACTGATGCAGAAAAAATTATTAAAAATGCTAAAATTATCACCCTATATGATTTTGCAAGACAGACAGGTGTTAAAATTTCTACAGCAAATGAATTTTTGCAAAAATCATTAAAAAATGGGGCGATAAAAAAGGTTGGTGGGTTTAGCGGTCATCATGTGTATCAACCAATTTCTGAATAGAGTGATAATAAATCACCTGGTTTGATCTCTTTTAACTTTTCAATATCTGTTACTATTTTTCCAATTGGTGTCATTGGTTTACTTTCAGATACATCCTTGATATAGAAAAAAATACTTCCTTCTATTGGAAAGAATGCAATATCTCCCATTTTAAAATCCGTTCTTTTTCTTTCGATTCCAGAATCTATAGCAGTTTCCATATAGACTGATGATTCACTGATACAATGCGCATTACCTCGTAATGGTATAGATCTTGTAATCAATCCAACAGTTTTTGGAGAAAGATGACGTTTTAACTGGCAAGAGATTTTTGATTGCCCATTTATATCCAAAAATAAATTAATGCTTGAAACAGTGTTTTGAATCAATTTTCGATATCAACTACTAGAATATATAACCGCTATTATAAACTCAAGAAATGCCTAAATCTAATAATAGTGCGGATAAGGTAAAATCAGAAGATTTAGACGTTAACGAAGAAACCAGTGATACCGATTCAAGTTTTGAAAGTGATAGTGTGGATAATGCAGTAGCTGCATATAGAAAAATATTTGAAGTAAAAGATGTTGAAATTACTGAAAAGCAACAAGCAGAAATTGATCAAGTATGTGAAGTTATGAGAAAGCGTGAAATCATATATAAGGAAACTGAACATGTACCAGAAGAAATCACTTCTAAAGATAATGAAATAATTACAGGTCCTCCAATGCTAACTAGATTTGAAAAGGCACGAATTATGGGTGCTCGTGCGCTACAATTATCATTAGGTGCACCACCGTTTATTTCTATACCAAAAGACACTAGTACATCATTGGAAATTGCAATGGAGGAATTAAATGAACGTCTGATCCCTATCGTAATTAGAAGAGTATTACCTAATGGTGATTATCAAAATATACCTATTAATCATTTCAAATAGACAAATCATCGATAAAATTTAAAAGAATTAAAAAATTCATAGATTTAACTTATGACAATAGACATGGAAATTAATGATACGTCTAGCTCTAATGAAATTTTTCCCATAGATAATGACGAACCTATCATGAAGACTGCTTTTGATATATTAGAAATAATCAGAAAAAATAAAAAAATTATAGTAGAAGGAAAAGGTGAAATGTGTTCAAAGGCTGTAGCAGTATCTAATATATTGACAGAACGTATGCTTAAAGAAACTGCAAAATTTGAAAAAATTGATGTGGATAGTGAAATGTCAGATGATGGACAGTTAATTTCAACAATAAAACTTGCTATCGTAATGACAGATTAATTAATAAACACTGCCTGGGCCCTTTAGAAGCATATTTTCACATTCTTTACATATTTTATCATCTATATTGGATTCAAGATTATGATGAATGTCACAAATTAGAAGACTAGTTTTGATATAATTGCATAAACCTATGAATTTTGATAGAGTTGCCGGTGTGTAATCTTTTTCAGCAGCTAATCTATCAGTTATATCAGCAATCATTTTTACAACTTGTTCTTCTGCTAAAAGCTTCTCAATTAATTCAGGATTCCCACGTATTCCACGAATATAATTACTAACTGCTGCTTGAGTAACACCCAACATTCGTGAAATTTCATCCTCACGAATATCATGATTCGCAGCAAGTTTTTTAGCTAATATTGCACGTAGAGCAGGTATTAGTGTCTTTGATTCAATTTCAGCTGGTAATAACATAACCAAAAACCATTGTTAAATTATTTAAATGTACTAGATCATATCTTGCCGCTTAGGAAGAAAACCTAATTGGTAAATGTCTTTATTCATTCTTGATTTATTGTATACGATGAATGAAAAAATTCAAAGATTATATCAGATTTTAGATAAATCTGTTTCAGATTGTAACTCTACATGTATTTCATTATCTGGTGGACTAGATAGTAGTATTTTGGCTTCTCTTATGAAATCAAAAGAAAAGAATGCAATATCAATTATTTGTAAAGAATTTCCTGGGACAGATTTAACATATTGCCAAATGGTTGCAAAAAAATTTCAATTACCATTGATAATGAAATTAATTAGCACGGAAGAAGTAGTAACAGCGATTGAGAAAACAATAAAAATTTTAAAGGTTTTTAATGATATAGAAATCCGAAATTCTGTTGTAATGTATTTATCATTACAAGCTGCAAAAAATGAAGGGTATAAATCAATAATTACAGGTGATGGGGCTGACGAACTATTTGCTGGATATAATTTCTTTCAAAAAATGACTGAAGATGAACTGAAGAAAAACTTAACCCGTATATGGAATACAATGCACTTTCCTGCGCAAAAAATAGGAAAATCATTAAAAATTCTTGTTGAATCACCATTTCTTAATGAACATGTAGTTGATTTTGCTAAATCAATACCTGTACATTATAATATAAAAATAGAAAAAAAACAAAAATTTGGTAAATGGCTACTTAGAAAAACATTTGAAAATAGAATTCCTCAATCAATAATATGGAGAAAAAAATCAGCAATGCAAGATGGTGCTGGTATTTCGCAGCTTGTAAATATTTTTGATAATATCATCTCTGATGAATCATTTGATGAGCAAATAAAATTAATAAAAAAAACAGATGATGTGAGTATAAGATCAAAGGAATCTCTTCATTATTATTTGATATATAGAAAATATTATGACATTCCTAAAAATCGTCATACTTCTAATTCAGTTTGCAAATATTGTCATTATGAAGTGCTTAATGATGCACACTTTTGTAAAATGTGTGGAGCGTTTCCTATTTAATATTATTTTTATATTTTTTCGGTTTCTTTACAAATATTCTTCTACATCCATTACAACAAAAATGATATTTTTTACCGTCATATTCATGCAGTAATGCAAGACTCTCATCCAATTCTATTCCGCACACAGGGTCAACTGGCATGCCTAATCTGTCAATATAATGTATAAGTATGTATTCTTGATTAATTTCTAAACTTAACATATAAAAAATAAAAATTAAAGTTTCTGATTGACTATCAATTCATAAGATTTTTCATATCTATCAGTCATTTTTTTAACAAGTTCTTTAGGTATACTTGGAGAAATGGGTTCTTTACCAGATGCCCTTGCATCATCAAACTTCTTCTTAAAGCCATTATCGGTAAGCCAATCACGCAATAATTGTTTATCATATGCTTCTTGAATTTTACCAACACTATAATCATCTTTTAACCACAGACGGTATTCATCAGGTCCTATGGAATCACTCAGAAATAATTCATTCTCATACTTACCAAATTCTAGTTTTAAATCAGCCAATATGAAACCTGCAGATTTAGCCTTTGCTGACATAATATTATAAATTTGAATTGATGTTTTTGCTAACCAATCAAATTCATGTTCAGATACAAGGCCAAATTTTATTGCGTCACTTTTAGTTACCGGTACATCATGCTCTGCTTTGGTAGTCGGATCAAATATTGGAGTAGGAAGTTTTTCAGCTAACGATATATCATCTACGTTATCTAGTTGTATAGAATTATTGTTATAACGCTCTACCAAACTTCCGTAAAAATAACCACGTACTATACATTCAATTGGTAACATTTCCATTTTTTTTACAATTATTTCTGTATCAGAAATTCTTCTAACAAAATGATTTTGTATATCTAATTCATTAAACCAAAATTCAGCAAATTTGCACAAAACCTCTCCTTTTTTTGGTATCTCATCATTAAATTTTACATCATATGCTGAAACCCTATTACTGAATTTGAATTGTAGATTACCGTCTTCTAAATCATAAACATCTTTTACTTTACCTGAAGTTAAAAATTTCAATACGAATCACAATATCATCTTATTTAGGTTATGTAAATTATGAACCCATCATGCCAGGCATGGCAACAGGCTCTCTATATGCTTTGAAAATATGAACATCACCGTCGGCAGTAACTATAACGTATTGTAATGAATTTCCTTGAGGAGGTGACAGAATTATAGTTTTACCAGGATCCAATGTGCCGATAAAATCTATATCATTATCACCATAATTTATTGTAAGATTTGTCAATGGGCTAGTGCCAGTATTTTGAATTGTGACTCTAGCAATTGTGAAAAGACTTTGTTTCTCCACTGTTGGATCAACCATAATTGAATGATCATCAAATGCGGTTGGAGATGGGAAAGCTGTATAAATTATAACTGCAGATATTGCAATTAAGGCGGCGATACCACCTCCCAAAAAAACTTTTTTCTGTAGTGAATGATTAGGTTTTGGCTTGTATGGAAATGCCATAATTATGAATATGATTTCTGCCTAATAAAATTAAATGGTAGATTAATCATAATTATTGATTATATTCATCATCTTTCTGGCACCGTCATTTAGCGGAATTATTTCATCAGTTTGTATGTTTACATACCACAGATAGTCTTTAGCATTATCATATGTTTTAAAAGAGAAATGAACTTGATAAAAACCAGAACCCTGTTCTTCCTGTGCATCCGATGCTGATATTTCTATAGAAGTATCATGATGATTGAGTATTTTTTCACTAGGATATGCATTTTCAATCTGTATCATTATAATTTCACCAAGTGTTGATCCCTTATCATCAGTACCCTTGTATGATTTCAAAATACTCCATGCATGATTTTCATCATCACCATCTAGAATCTCAGTCATCTTTTGATCTAATTCACTTGGCTGCATCATTTCTGGAACAAAAAATACTACAAACATGACTGCACATAATAAATAAATAAATGATCTTTTCTTAAAAAATTTTTTTAAATCTGATTCTTCCTTTGGTTTCTCATCTTCACTATTGAATTTTTTATCCTTGGTCATTCTGTATATTATTACTACTTGAAAAGAGAATAAAAAACCTAACTTTACCTATTAATTGATATATATTCTATTGATCCTTATCTTGCATTTTTTTAGCACATTCTTGCTGTTGCTGAAAAGTATGCTCAGAAAATGGTTTTTCGCATATTCTACACAAAGGACCTTGTGTTTCTCCGCTTTTTGGTGGGCTATTCATCATTTTCTATCATTTAATTGGAAATATTATACAAAATAAATATGCTCATTAGTTCAGATAGTTTATTAATTCTACAATTTTCAGGTAACTATGGCTATTGCCACTTGCCGTGATTATGGATATGACTGCGATTTTGTAGTAGAAGGTGATATTGATAAAGTTGCTATTGAATTTGGTAAGCATTCTGCTGAACAGCATGGGATTGAATATTCAAAAGAAACACTAACAAAATTTATGGTTAAAAAATAACTAATAAACTAATTAAAAGACATTCCTCGTAATTAACGCATCTATAATAAAACATATAAAAAATATTGTACCCGTAATTCTGCTAAATACCAATGTTGAACTCATGGTAGATATAAGACCGGGTAATTTATTGTAAGAAGTTTTTAATTTTTTTCCAGATTTTATAATTAACGGAAATGTCAGCAAAATGCTTATGCAAATAAGTGGAAATACATCCAAGATTACAGAAACTATAGTAAGAGTATAAACAATGATTGGAAATACCCAAAAAACTCTGCAAGATCTTTCTAGTCCAAAACTTATCACAAGTGTTTTTCTACCCTTTGCTTTATCAATGTCATAATCAGGAAATGATGTAATAAATAAAACAAATGATGATAATACACCAACAACAATTCCGCCTAAAACCATTGATTCATTTATTTGAGAAGTTTGGATGTAACAAGTTCCAATTACAATCAATGTTCCTTTTATTGTAACGAAAACTTCTGCTAATCCCCAATTAACAATTTTAGTTGAATAAAAATAAATTGAAAGTACAGCAAATGCAAGAATTACTCCAATGATTATACCGTCTGTGAGAACAAAATATGTTCCGATTAGTGCTCCAATTATCAAAAATATAATTCCAACACGGTAAACCTGTTTAGGTTCTAACAACCCTTCAGGTAAAACACCAGACCCCCCACTCATTTTTGTTTTCACAGTTTTGGTATCAATTCCCCGTTTGAAATCCCAATAGTCATTCAGCAAATCAACACTTGCATGTAGAGCAAGTACACCCAAAAATGTCAGTACAGCATCAAAAATTGTTATAGAATTACCAGTCCACCAACTGATTGCTAACCCAGTAGAAACAGCTATAATAGATGCTAATAAAAAACGAATTCGTATAGCACGTAACCAAGAGGAAAGCATTACACTAATGATTCTTTATTGACACTAATTGGTTTACGGCCATTAAAACCAACATCTTTTTCATGCCAAAATTTTATCTCAGTTTCACCTTCCTTCCAACATAACCAAATTTCATCATCAAACTTTTTCGAAGGAAAGTCAAGTAGACCCTCTTCAAGTCCTTTTAACACAACACCAGTTTTTTCCAATTCTTCTATGCTAGAATAAAATCTTGTTACAGATGCATTAAGATTTTGCTTAAGCGTCACATAATCATCCAAATTAGATGTTCCCGATAAATTCATCTGTAATTTTTGTTCCATTTTTTCTACCTCACTTTTTTCTTGTTTTATTTTTTGGAATTTTTCAATGATAGTTGGTAACATTTCATTTGCAGATTTAATCGTAAAATAATTATCCATGAATTGTTCAGAATTAAGAGAAATTTAAAGGATATAGAAGTAAACGTGTAATGATATATTAGAAATCATTCGTAGGTTAAATAGAAAAGATATAATATTTTAAAGAAAATATTTGTAACATGGGTTTATTTGGACGTAAACGTGCCAATTGTACTATATGTAATAAGGAAATTACACATAAGCATAAAGCAAAAAGAGAATGGTATGTTAAATCCCCATTATGCAGTGACTGTTATTTAGATAAAATGCAGCAATCATATGATGCAACGATCACTCAATTATGCGTGGTATGTAAAATAAAAGGTAAGGTCACTGATTTATGGGAACCACGATGGCAATGGGACATGGAAGGGCTTTTGTGTAAAAAATGTTTTGACGATAAGGAATCTAATTTTAAGACTGAAAAAGATTTTTGTAGTATTTGTGGATGTAAACTAAAGGCATTCAATAGATTCCATCCAAAAAGCAAATGGAAGTTAAAGGGCCTTTTATGTAAAAACTGCTGGGACACGCAAAAAGTACAGCAAAAAGAAAATGAATCTAAATAGCTTTTACTGTTTTGACTATAGGTGGGCGTAATTTAGAGAATACTCTAAAGCCACAAATACATTTTATTTCTGGTAATCTGCTTAACTCAATATTAGATACTTCAGTGCCGCATCGTAAACAAGAATATTTAACATCAAATTTTTCCTCATTGGCTTCTGGCGTAGTAACTTCGCTGTCAGCTTCAGGGGTTGTTTCGTCAGACATGATTGTATAAAAAAATACCAGAATAAAATCCTAACTATGTAAGTGATAATTCGATGTAAACATAATCAGGAATTTTCAATCGCATTAATTGCCGTATAGCCTTATCATCTGCATTGATATCTATTATTCTTCTATGCATTTTCATCTCCCATCTTTCATATGTCTCTGTTCCACTACCACAAGGAGATTTTCTTGTACTAATGTTCAATCGTTTCACAGGAAGTGGTGTTGGTCCCTTAACTTTTACACCACTTTTTTTACCTATTTCTAAAATTTCATCACAAACATTACCCAATTTAAGCAAGTTTGTACTAGTTAATTTTACACGAGCTGGCTGAACCATTCTAAAACTCGCTATGGTTTGTGCTCTTCTGTAATATCTTTAACGACACCAGCAGCAATTGTAGCACCCATATCTCGCAATGCAAATCTTCCCATTTCAGGAAATTCTTTGAATGTTTCAATACATGTTGGTCTAACTGGTTTAATTCTAACAATAGCAGAATCACCAACCTTAAGGAATTTAGGATTTTCTTCCGCTGTTCCACCAGTAGCAGGATCTATTTTAGATTCAAACGCAGTAATTGTTGCAGCCACTTGTGCAGTATGACAATGCATTACTGGTGTATAACCAGGTGCAATTGCTGTTGGATGGTGAATGACAATTATTTGTGCTCTGAATTCTTTTGCAATCATTGGTGGGTTTGCAGGATCACCAAGAACATCTCCACGTTTGATATCCTTCTTTTCAATTCCTCTTAAGTTAAAACCAATATTATCACCTGCTTGAGCAGATGGCATTTCTGTATGATGAGTTTCTATAGATTTTATTTCACCACTTGCACCTGCAGGCATAACTACAATTTTGTCACCAGCTTTCATTACACCAGTTTCAACACGTCCTACAGGAACAGTCCCTACACCAGTAATTGAATAAACATCTTGGATAGGAAGACGTAATGGTTTTCCTGTAGGTTTGTCAGGAACAGTAAATTTATCAAATGATTCTAATAGTGTGTCACCTTTCCACCACGCCATGTTTTCTGATTTTTTCACAAGATTATCTCCCTTCCAGCCTGAAACTGGAATGAATGGAACTGTTTCAGGTTTGTAACCACATTGTTTTACTAACTCTGTACCTTTTTGTACAACTGCATTATACGCTTCCTCCTTGTAATCTGCTGCATCCATTTTATTTACAGCAACTATAATCTGACCAACACCTAATGTTTTCAGTAAAAATGCATGTTCTCTAGCTTGACCACCAGGTGCTATAGCAGTATCTGTTTCTCCTTCTTTTGCTGAAAGAACCAAAACAGCACAATCTGCTTCAGATGCACCAGTAATCATGTTTTTTACAAAGTCTCTATGACCTGGAGCGTCAATTAATGTGAAAAAGTATTTTGGTGTTTCAAATTTCTGAAATGCAAGATCGATCGTAATTCCTCTTGCTCTTTCATCCTTAATGTTATCCATAACCCAAGCATACTTGAATGTGTCACCTTTTCCAGTTTCCTCAGATTCTTTGGCATGTGCAGCAATTGTTCTTTCATCAACTATACCAAGATCCATCAAAAAGTGACCCATAGTAGTTGATTTACCATTATCAATATGCCCTGTTACAATCAGGTTCAAATGGTCTTTGTCTGCCATATTGTTGACAAACTGAGATGGGCTTTATTACTATTACCATTTCGATTTTTTGCAAAAATTAGTTATATTTTTCCATTTTTTTTATTTTTGAAATATGGATGATGCATATAGTATAAATCGAGGTTATAGTATGAAAATTCATGAAAATCACCGTATCAGTAATCAAAGCAGATGTAGGTGGTATCGGTGGTCATACAAGACCAAGTGATAGATTACTTGATGCAATCAGAAACACAGTAAAAAACTCTGGTGATTTACTAATTGATCATTATATTGGATATTGCGGTGATGATTCTCACATTGTGATGACTCATAATCATGGTATTGACAACCAAAAAATACACCAATTAGCATGGGATGCATTTATGGCTGGTACTGAAATCGCTAAGCAGGAAGGCTTGTATGGTGCAGGACAAGATCTGTTAAAGGATTCATTTTCAGGTAATATCAAAGGTATGGGTCCGGGTGTAGCAGAAATGGAATTTGAAGAAAGATTAAACGAAGTATTCACTGTATTTGCTGCTGATAAAACTGAACCTGGTGCTTTCAATTACCCGATCTATAAATTATTTGTTGACTCACTTAGTAATACTGGATTAATAGTGAACAAGTCACTTGCAAAAGGTGTCAACATAAACATAATGGATGTTGAGGAAGCTAAAATTGCAAATCTTTCATTATGGGAGGATAAACCGTTGATTGAAGCTGCACTTATGTATCCTGGCCGTTATGTAGTTGATTCAGTTTATACAAAAGATGGTGAACCGATATTAGATGCATCCACTGATAGATTACATAACATAGCTGGCACTTATGTTGGTAAAGATGATCCCATTTGTCTTGTTAGAACACAAAAAAACTTTCCAGCTACTGAAGAAGCGGGAAGTGTATTCAGTAATCCACATTATGTAGCTGGAAACACTAGAGGTAGTCATAACATGCCTTTGATGCCAGTCAAACTTAATTCGGCTGCATCGATCAATTTTTGTATTCCAATTGTTGAAGCACTAGTTTTTAGTATGCATAATGGTAAACTAACAGGTCCATTTGATGGGTTCTCAACACCTGATTGGGATTACATACGTGAAATTGCTACAAAGAAAGCATTAACAATGAGAAGTCAAGGATTTATCCATCCAGCTACACTAGTACCATCAGAGTTAGAATATGCTGAAGGATACAAGGCTGTTATGGATGTTTTACATGCCAAAATGAAACCAATGAAAGATCAGCCACATGATAATCAAAGAAAAGAATCTTATGAAGATCCCGATTAGATTAATCAAAAAAGGTTAAATCAAATCAAAAATAAATGAAGTTATGAGAGTGCCTAAAATCATTAGTGGATTAAAACCATTTGCCATAACATACATCTCCGTAATAGCTTTTTCGAATTTTGTTTTTGTATTATTCAGTCAAACTGTTCGAGATATTATTTGGTCATTTTTTAAGGATGCTGGAGGAATAGTAATACTTGGAATGGTGTTTCTATTTGCACTTGCATGGCTGGTTAAAGCAAGACCACATAAAATTCCAAAAAAATACCAGATTATAGTTTTTGATATATTCGGGAAAGAATCACATGTTGATGGGATAAGAACTGAATTTAAGAATCATGATGTTGCATGGAGTTTTATGAAATTTTACAAGAAATCATACCCTCTCTGCAATTTTGCTATGGTCACAAAACAAAAAGACTCTTCTAAAAAAATAATTTTCAAATATATCTAGCTCTATATCACATTCATTCTCAATTTTAGGTTCAGGTTTATTACTTGAATATGCAAAAAAAATCTGATGGAATTTTCAACACTTGCCGAAATATTTCAGAAAATGGAAAAAACATCGAAGCGTATAGAACTGACAGATATTTTAGTAGAATTATTAAAAAAAACACCTAAAGAGATACTTCCAAATGTTGTTTATCTTTTGCAGGGTATCATTAGACCAAATTTTGAAGGTGTAGAATTAGGAATTGCTGAAAAACTTGCAATTCGTGCTATTTCAAAATCTTCTGGTTTATCAATAAAAAAGATTGAAGATGATTATAGAGAAGGAGGTGATCTAGGTTTAACTGCCTTAAACATATTAAAATTGAAAACCCAAACCACATTTACTGCAGAAAAAATTACTGTAGAAAGAGTTTATGACACACTATTCAAGATTGCAAAGTTAGAAGGTAAGGGTTCACAAGATTTGAAAATGAAATACATTTCAAGTATGCTAAATGATGCAACCCCAGTAGAAGCAAAATTTGTTATGAAGATTTTATTGGGTACATTACGCTTAGGAGTAGCAGAAAATACTGTTATGGATGCACTTGCTATTGCTTTTACTGGAAAAAAAGAGAATAAGGAAGAAATAGAAAATGCATATAATGTTTCAAGTGATTTAGGTAAAGTTTCTTTGGTTATTGCAACAGATGGAATTGAAGAAATAAAAAAATTTAAGATTTCATTATTCAATCCAATAAGACCTATGCTGGCAGATAGAGTAAAAAGTGAAACGGAAGCGATTAAAAAAATGCCTCAACTATTTGCTGCAGAATATAAATTGGATGGAGAGCGTGTGCAAATTCATAAACAGATGAATAAAATAATTTTATTTTCAAGAAGGTTAGAAAATATTACACAATACTATCCAGACATCATAGAGAATGCTGGAAAATCTATTAATGTGGATGAAGGGATTTTTGAGGCAGAAATTGTTCCTATTAATGAAAATACTGGTGAATTTTTACCGTTTCAAGAGCTGATGCACAGACGAAGGAAACATAAACTTGAGGAAGCTGTTTTACAATACCCAATAACGGTTAATTTTTTTGATGTACTGTATTTTGATGATAAAAATTGTTTAAATTTAGAATATACTAAAAGAAGAGAGATTTTAGAAAAAGTAGTCAAAGAAGATAACTTTTCAAAACTTGTACCTATGTCGCTAGTTAAAAATGAAAATGAGATTGAAGATTTTCTAGAAAACTCTATCAATTCTGGATGTGAGGGACTGATGCTAAAAACTCCTAATGCTGGATACCGCGCTGGAGCAAGAGGTAGTAATTGGTTAAAATTAAAACGTGAGTATAGAAATGAATTAGGAGATAGTCTTGATCTAGTAGTTATAGGCGCTTATTTTGGAAGAGGACGTAGAACTGGTCTATATGGTACATTGTTATTAGGAACATATAATCCAGAAAAAGATAATTTTCCTAGTATTTGTAAAGTTGGTACAGGTTTTACTGATGAAAGTTTGGATCAGTTATATCAAATTCTCTCGAACAAAGTCATACTCAAAAAAAATCCTAGAGTTATCAGTGAAATGGAAGCTGATGTTTGGCTTGAACCTGAATTAGTCTTAGAAGTGGTCGCATCAGAAATAACCTTAAGTCCTATTCATAAAACTGGATTAAATTTAGTAAGGGAAAATAGTGGGTTTGCCTTGAGATTTCCAAAATTTACTGGAAAAATCAGATATGAAAAAGCAGCAGAAGATGCTTCAACTCACGATGAAGTAATAACCTTGTACAAAAATCAGTCCAAAGTTAATCATGAAAAGTGATGATTTATCAAAAAAGTAGGGTATAAATTAGAAAAGCGATCTATAGATAATTACCGTTATGTATAGTGGAGAGTTAGAAGTTCAAGCAAAAAGAAAGGCGATAGCTGTTTTACAAGATGAGATAAATAGAATTCTAAATGCTTCTAGAGAATTATCGAGTTTACCAGAATTACTAGTAAAAAAGAATAAAACTGATGTTAAAGCTAAACTTGAACAAATTTCTAGTCTTGAAGATGAAGTAGAAAACCTTCGACGTAAAATTACTAGAGATGTTGCAGATGTTGGGGGATTAATTATGAACAGAGAAAATATCTTGAATACAGCCTATACTATGGATGAGATTGCTGGCTACATAACTGGAATTGCGTTTAAACTCTCAAATATCAAAGTAAAAACATTAACCACAGAAAATTTTGATAAAGAATTAACTGAATTAATTGAGCTTGTTGTTGATCAAGTATACAAATTAAATGAAATTATTAGAAGTTTAAACACTGATTCTACTAAATCTGTTGAATTTGCTCAGGAAACACAAAAAATTGAGCGCGAAATAGATATAAAATATCGAAATATGTCAATCAAAGCATTGGATACAATATCAAATACAAAAGAATTATTGTTAATGAAAGATATCATTGAAGGTATTGAAGAAATGGCTGACAAATGCCAAGAAGTTTCAGATTCGTTTATTTTACTAGCACTTAGTATCTGATTTGAAAAGCGAGTTAATAGAAAACCGAATTATTATTTGGGATATAGAGCATTCAAAAGAATTATTCGGTAATGGTTATTTTGGAAAACCTATTGGAATCCCAAAACCTAAAGTAGATGAAATTAATGTTCCTCTTGTTCTTGATTTAATCGAAGGATGTTATCTTCAAGAAATATCAAAAATTAAGATTTATAAAAATAAGAAACGGGTTTCAGAAAAAGAAATGATAGCAATTTGTAAAAAAGAATATCATAATTTTGATAAAAAATATCTCGTATACAAAGACTTTCGTAAAAAAGGATATGTTGTAAACCCTGGTATAAAATTTGGTTCTGATTTTGCAGTATACCAAAAAGGTCCTGGTATTGATCATGCACCATATCTAGTTCAAGTTTACAATGGTAATGATCCTATTTCTTCTACAGATGTTGTGTTAGCTGGGAGATTAGCAAGTAGTGTTAAAAAACAATTCATACTTGCCATTCCAAAAGGCAAAACCCACATCGAATACTTGGCTCTTGATTGGTGGAAGCCTAATTAAGATTCTTTATGTAACCAGCAATCTTATTGTAAATAGCAAATAATTCTTTTGTTATGCCGAAATCATAACTATTTTTCCATTTTCCATAAATGCGTACTCCATTATCTGTAGGATCAACAAAAATTATTGCATCGTTAAGTGATTGCTTGGCAATCATTTTATTCAATGATGAGTCAGTGTTTAACTCATCAGCTAGTTGACCTCCTTCCCATGTTACACCAGTTATTTTTTTTGAACCGAAATAACCCGTAGTTTGTAGTCTAGTTCTTGCAGTTAGGTTCAGTAATTTTTCACCAATATCTTTCTGTACAATAAAATGTGCTTGGAACCTATCCTGTGCACCCCATGGAAGTGGATTTGGATCTTGCATTCCTATCCCTTCTGTATTATCTGTACAGCATCAATATCTGTACCAGAAACTTTCAATGAACCTTTATTGGTAATCATTCTAGTGGTTTGAGTAAAGCATCTACTATAGTAATCACCCTTCTCAACATCCCCTTCTCCTATTTCATTAGGAGTTGCATTAACACCAATCTTATTTAATATATCAGAAAATTTTTCAGGCCAACTTTTTAGTACAATTGTTTCAGGTTCAGAATCTTCCATGTCGTATCTGATTTTAGCACATAATTTAACATTTCTTGTTGTTCTTGATTAGTGATTAGCAATAAAATAAATACATGATAAACTAATTTTTGATCTCATGCTAAAGTTTCAAAATAAAACTGTACTAGTTACTGGAAGTGGTACTGGAATTGGACAGGCAATTACGAAGAAATTTGTGGAAAATGGTGCAAGTGCCATAATACTAGGAAGAAGAAAAGAACCATTAGTAGAAACTGCAAAAATGTTAGAGGAAATTATAAAAGAAAAGCAAAGTAACGCATCTATCAAAATTTTTGATGGGGTAGACGTTAGTGACGAAAAAGCTGTTACTGATATGTTTGATGCATTAAAAAGTGAAAATGTAAATCTGGATGTAGTTGTAAACAATGCTGGAGTCTCAGGTCCTGTAACATGTTTTGCACATGCACCGCTTGATCAATTTAGAAGTACTGTAGATATTCACCTAACTGGAACATTTTGGACGTCAGTTCAGGCACTAAAAGTTATGAAAGAGGGAGCAAAAATTATTACGATTTCAACATTTTTTGCGGAAGAAAGACCGTTAGAACAAAGACCATACAGATTTAGAGATCCATATACTGCATCACAAGGCGCAAAAAATAGACTTGTAGAAGCAATGTCATGGGAACTTACGGAAAGGGGAATAATATCAATCGGAACTAATCCTGGTCCAGTTCATTCAGACAGAATTTACAAGACAGTTTATCCAAAAGCTGCATCAGAATTTCTACGTGTAAGCGGTTTTGAAGACCTATCACCAAGTGAAGTTGAAGCTGCAAATAATGAGATCGTAGGATTGTTGGGTGAAGACGATGAAACCATAAAGTCTGGAATAAAATCTGCTGCAGAAAAGTTAGGCAAGCCGGAAACTACACTTACCAATCTACTAGATAAAGTGAAAAGCATTGCAGAAAAAATTCAAAAGAACACCTCAACAATGATTCCAGATCAACAATTTTTATCGCAAGAACAGGTTGCAACAACGGTCCTAACACTTTCTGACGATAGCCAAGCAAAAATTCTCAATGGAAAAATAATTCCTGGTGACAGGGTCTTCTATCCGGTCAAGTCACACATTGCATCATCTGTTCCTGAAATTGAGAAAAATAACTTAGATGGAAAACGTGTTTACATTATAGCTGCGGATGGTAATGAACAACGAATCAGTAGTATTACGTCAATGATAGAAGAAAAAGGTGGTCAAGTCACGTTAGAGGATACCGGTAATATTGATTTATTTATACATGTCACTGGAAACATTCCTAATTTTTCTAAACTAACTGAGCTAACCAGAGATGAGTGGGATAAGTTGGTTAATCAATTCATCAATACACCAGCTATGATAACCCAAAGTGCTCTAGATACATTTGTTCCTGGAGGATCTGATGATCCAAGATTATTCAAAGGTGCAAAGGGAAGAATTGTAATTATTGGTCCTGATCTTCCATCTGGTAAAAAAATCGGTGGTCATGAAAGAGCAAAGGTTGAAGTTTTTAGAGGTGCCATGAGACCATTTGCAACTACCATAAATCAAGAATTAAGTGATGTACTAAAATCAAACGTAAGGGCATTCTTAATTTTACCTGGAACTGTTGATGGAAAAGAACCAAACAATGAGAATATTGTGAATACGATTAACTATTTAGTGTCTGACGAAGCAGGATCAAGTTCTGAAGTAATATTTTGTCCAGATGAGACAAGATAGTTAGAAAATACCTGTAGAATCTACAATCATCTTAATTGCAGCTGCAATAAGCACGATTACTACTATAATCTTCAATTTATTTTCCTTGATCTCAAGGGACAGTCTGGCACCTAAAATTCCTCCAGCAAAGGCTCCAATTGACAACAATAATGCCTGATAATAGTCAGGGTGACCTAACATAGAATGAACAATCAAACCAGAAAAAGATGCAAACATCAAGATAAACTGTGAAGTTGGTGCAGCACGCTTTATTGAGATTCCAAGTGCAACTACCATCAATGGCACAAAGATCAAACCACCTCCAATACCAAAGAGACTTGATATTATTCCAGCAAAGAAGCTAGCACCTGCAGAAAAAACAAGTAAAAGACGAGATATATCTACAGGTTTTTCCTCTATTTTTCTTTTGAGAAATATGTATGACGCTGAAGATATGAGAACTAGTGCAAACAAAATTTTGAAAATTTCTGATGACAAGTCAGAAGAGATGAATGCACCTAATATGGTTCCAGGAACAGCCATTAAACCAAGTTTCCAACCTAACGAAAACTCTACACGTTTCTGTTTAGCGTATTCAATAGTTGATCCAACAGAATTACTAAAGACTGCAAACAAACTGTTGCTTACAGCTAGTGTAGGAGAAAATCCCATGAATGTCAATACAGGAACAATAATTATTCCTCCACCCAAACCAATTATTGATCCCAATATTCCTGCAATAAATCCTAAAGGAATTAACCAAATATCTTCAAACATGTTAAATCGATATCAGTTCTAGTTTGGATTTATCAGTAATGTTAAAGTTGTCAATGAAACCAGAAGTAACTTCTAATACATATTTTGCATTATCATGTGAAACACCATTTTCTCTACATGTTACAACTTCTATAGTAGTCATACAAGGTGGAACATGTTTCTCTATACCAATTACATTCTGATTCTCATCGAACCAAATAATATCTAAATGAAACTGCATGTTTAGCATCCACATAGGACGTAGTCCAGGGTTATCAAAAACAAACAACATTCCTTGATCATAAGGCATTTGATCTTGGAACATTAATCCCCTTGCACGTAACGGATCATTATCAGCAATTTGTACTTCCAAAATTTTATCATCAAGTTGGATAGTTCCGCGTGGAAATTCAACAGATTCTAACTTCACATCTGTAGGAAAAGTAAGCATGCCAAAAACTCCAACAATAACTGCAGCTGCGGCAATTGGAATTAAAACATGTGTTCTTGTAACCATATATTACAATAATATTTCTCTGCATAAAAACTAAAAGAAATCTTATAGTAATGATTGCTTAAAATTATGAATATCAGAGATGGTATTTTTGGTATTTTCTCCTACATCAGTTATTTTTGAATCATTGTATACTTTACTAAGATATCGACCAGCTATAATCATTGGTCCCCCAACTGCACATGTAATTCCAGTAGGTTCTGGAATCCATAGCATTATAAAACCAATTTTTTGGAATTTTTTACCAGGAGAGGGAGCTTTGTTTAATGCACCTAAAGAGTGCATAGCATGCTTATCATCCAATTTACTCAAATCAGAGTACATTTCGGCCCTACGATGAGCAGATTCTTTTATTACCTTTAATTTGGCAAGATGTTTTCTCAAGGGATCCTCCATATCTAATATATGAAGAAAATTACATAAAGAACAAAGTGAAATCCACATCAATTCACGGTCAAAAATTGATTACAAGCATCATAACAGGCAGAAAATTATACTAGTTCAAGCATAAATTAAAGAATGAAAAAAGACACTAAAAGACTAGATTCAATCAAAGCAGCAAATCAATCTATAGATAGAAAATCATACATCAGAAGAGAAGATTACCTAGAAATTATTTCAGAATTAGTTGGTCTAAAGGGATATGCAACAACATTAGATATATCGAGGTACATGAATGTTAGTCCTCCAAGTGTAACAAAAATGTTACAGAAATTAGATAAAGATGGATATCTTGAATATGAAAAATATCATGGAATCAATTTGACATCTAAGGGTAACCAAGTTGCAGAAACGATTCGTCAGAAACATAGTACATTATTGGAAATTTTTGAGATTTTAGGAATAAAAAAAGATATTGCAAATCAAGATGTAGAAGGTATGGAACATTACCTGAATCCAAAAACCATCAAAAGATTAAGAAAATTTCTTGTATTTTTGAAATCAAACCCAAAAATTATTGATGAATTTAATGAATTTTAAATAAATTGTTCATTTTCACACAATTATTGATTCTATGAATAGTGAATTTTAATTAACGAGTGGATATGAGATGAAATATGACATTCATGTCTGAGCTTGATGATTTAATACGATCTGGGTATGGAGACAAAAATAAATTAAGAAATATCAGGGAGACCATAAAACATGATAATTTTATCACTACTGATGACAAAAAATATGTCAGTTCGTTAATTACCAAATATTTAAGAAATCAACCACTTGAGGAATCTGATTCATTTGAAGAGGAATATGTTGATAATGCAGAACCTACACCACAAAAACTGGTCTCAAAAGGTCAGCCTCAAACTAGTTTATCAGTTAATACAAAACTAATTATTCCTATTGCAATAGCTGCTGTAATTGCAATAGTTGCTGTCGTAGGATTTTCAGCAATGAATCAGGGTGGTGTAACAGATCCAGTTGTGAGTTCAACCCCAAACAATCCATTACTGATAAATCTTGATCAAAGTACCTACCAAAAAGCTGATATTATTTCTATATCAGGTGATACCAACTCTCATAGTAAATCGGTTGAATTATCAATAGAAAACTCAAATGGTGTGAAAATATGGAGTGAAAATATCACACCAAAAAATAATGGTGTATTTTCAACACTTATCATAGCTGGTGGAGGTGGATGGGAAAATGGTGGAACTTATACAATATCAGTATCCCAAGGTGAGTTAAAAAATGGAGCCGAGTTCAAGTTCGTTGCATAAAACTAGGATACTAAATCTTCATCATCCCAACTTAATCTGTACTTTCCAATAGAACGTATATACTTTATTTGACCACCGTTTTTGAAAACAATTTTTTGTTCTTTATGTCCTGTATCACGTAATTCTATTACTGCATTATCAACAATTGCCTCAAAAACTGTTGGGTTACTAGATATTTGCTTCCAATCATCTGATGAAAAATCTAAGTAATGATTTGTATGGATTAGACCCATACTAATACAATAATTTAGGTACCTAAAGACTTTACAATATTTGAATATCATAGCAACTACAATGATTTTAGATATGAACAGATTTTTACACAAGATTTAGGAATATGTAATTAAATTATAATTTATGAATAGTAATCCAACAATTAATAGTATTAATGAAAAAATCGTTAAGTGTACTAAGTGTGATTTATGTCAAAATAGAAAAAATGCTGTACCAGGTATAGGAAATGAAAATGCTGATATTGTATTCATAGGAGAGGCTCCAGGAAGATCTGAGGATAAATATGGTAAACCATTCATTGGCTCAGCTGGTAAAAAGCTTGATGAGGCACTAAAATATGCTGGACTTACTAGAGAAGAAGTATACATCACAAATATTGTGAAATGTAGACCTCCAAAAAATAGAGTTCCTAGTCAACATGAAAAAGTAATGTGTAGCATATATTTAGAAAAAGAACTTTTAATCATAAATCCAAAGATAGTTTGCTTGATGGGAAATACTGCCTATCATTCTATATTAAATGGTAAAGAAATTTCAAAAAATCATGGAAAAATAGTTGATAAAGACAATAAAACATATTTTGTTACTTTTCATCCAGCTGCAATGATTTATAATAAAAAACTTGATGCTGTTTTTAAAAATGATATAAAAAAATTAGTAAACATCGTAAAAAACTTGAAAAAAAATGATTGATTTAAAAATTTTACCAAGAGAGTTTTATGATAATGATACAGTTAAGGTTGCAAAAAATCTTCTAGGGAAAAATTTAGTAAGAACTATTGGAAAAAAAACATTATCCGGTATTATAACAGAAACAGAAGCTTACAAAAGTAAACATGATCCTGCCAGTCATGCAGCAAATAGAATTACGGATAGAAATAAAGCCATGTTTGGACAGGTTGGAAGAGCATATGTTTATTTCACCTATGGTAATTATTTTATGCTTAATGCTGTAGCTAGGAGTAAAAATAATGAAGCAGGTGCGGTATTAATTCGTTCTATTTATCCTCAAGATGGTATCAAAATTATGTTAAAAAATAGAAAAAATACTAATATTCAAAATCTCACAAATGGACCTGGAAAATTAACACAAGCTATGCAAATTTCTATTAATCAGTATAATACTGATTTAACAAAAAAATCTGCTGTTTTTATCACAGAGGGTATAAAGCCAAAAAAAATTTTAAAAAAATCTAGAATTGGTATCACAAAAGGAATTGATAAATTATGGAATTTTAGTTTCCATATTTAATTATCCTTATCATCTTCAAGTGTCCAAGGTGCTATCCTACCTAAAATTTTTGCCCAATCTAATCTTAAAAGAAGAATTACAGTAACGGTCATAATTATACCAAATAAAATAATGCCAATGTAAACTGGGGCTGGATCCACTACATCCTCAAGGATTGGTTCCAGAATTGATAGGCCCATATAATGTGAAATTAAAACGACGATATAGCATAGAACGATTTTTCCTAACAATGTTGCAACAAAAAATTTTTTTGGATCATATTTTGCTAATCCTAATGGAATGTACACTATATCATCAGGAATGGGTGTTGCAGCTGCCACAAAAGCTGCTGAAGCACCATAACGTTTGACTAATTTTTGAAATGGTTTCATGCGGATTTTAGTTTTTTCAGAAATAATTTTTCGGCCACCATAACTGAGGTAAAATATTATTTGTTTAGCAACTGTAGATGTTAATGCTGCAAATAAAGCTAATAAATGAATATTAAATTGCTCACCAACTGCCATTGTTGCTAACAAAACAAATGATGGTATAGGCACAAAAGGAATCAATGAACCAAAAAAACTAACAAGACTTAATCCAATATAACCAATTTCAGGAGCAAAAGGAAAAATATCCAGAAGGTCCAATGTGTACAAATTAAACAGTGAGTATTTAAAGCGATCAAAAAAAAATATTGGATTAGCGATCAGATTTTTTAATGATTATGCAGTATGTATAACATGTATTCGACATGCTCACAATGTGGTCGATTAATATCTAGACCTGAAACGAAATACTGTTCAGATGAATGCGAATCAAAAAGAAATGCCAAATAAAACATCAATAAAATAACACTGAAAATAATTCTATTCCTATTATAAAAAATTAATAATTTTGATTGTTCATATTACAAACCTTTGTCAGATGAATTTGAATACTATAACAAGTTATTCGTAAAGCCAGCATAAAACATATCCAGAATCTGTTTTAATTTTTGGCGGAGTTTTTTTGCATTTATCCATCGCTTCCGGACATCTATCAAAAAATCTACATCCTGATCCTGGAGAAAGTAAATTAGGTGGATTGCCAGGAATGAATTTTGGTTTTTTCTCTCCACGCAATGTTGGTATAGAATCCAATAACCCTTTTGTGTATGGATGCTTTGGTTCACGATATATTTCTGTTGATGAACCAAACTCAACCATTTTTCCACCATACATAATACCTATTTTTTCTACAATTTCAGATAAGATTGCAAGATCGTGTGAGATTAACATAATTGATACACCTTTTTTTTTCAAACTTTTCAATAAATTGATGATTTGTGCTTGAATCAATACATCCAATGCTGTAGTTGGCTCATCTGCTATAACAAATTTAGGTTCAAGTAATAATGCCATAGCTATAACTACTCTTTGCTTCATACCACCACTCAATTCATGAGGATATTTTTTTAAAATAGAATGTGAAAGATTTACTGTATCTAATGAATTATACATGGTCTTTTCAAAATCGCCAGTAAAATTATGCTGCTTTAGAATTTGATCAAATTGTTGCTCTATAGTAAAAACTGGATCCAATGAATTCATAGCACCCTGAAATACCATCGAAATTTCTTTCCACCGTATAATGTCATCAAATTCAGATTCTGACATATCTAGTAGAGATTTTTCACCAAGTATTATTTCGCCCGCAATAATTTTTCCACCTTGGATCATTTTTATGATCGATAAGCCCAAAGTACTCTTACCACACCCACTTTCTCCCGCAATACCAATCGATTCATTATCTTCTAATTGAAATTCAACATTTTCTAAAGCGTGAACATCTCCAGATGATGTTTCATAATTAACCGATAGATCTGATACATGCATCTTTACCATTAAAAATAATAATAAACACACTATTTTATTTTTTCAAGAAAGGATATATTCAATGGATCATAATTGAAAATGATTTACGTGAAGTTTAACCGAACCCACTATATTGAAGATGTAAAGTCATCTATGAACGGTCAAGAGGTGATTCTTGGAGGCTGGGTGGAAGATTTAAGAAAAATGGGTAAAATGACATTTCTTACTTTACGTGATGTAACAGGCATTACTCAGATTATACTTACAGATGATATAATAAAATCAACCGAAGATATTACACGACAAAGTGTTGTTAGAATCACTGGCAAAATTCAGGATACAAGAGCTAGAGATTTTGAATGTGAGATTAAGGCTAGTGAAATTAATTTATTGGCTAAAGCTATTCATCCCTTACCAATTGATCCTATTGGTAGGCTTGAAAGTCATATAGATAATAGACTAAACTCTAGGGCACTGGACATGCGTAATCAAAAAACTGCATCAATCTTCAAAATCAGACATCATACTTTAGCAGCGTTAAGGAAAATATTCATAGAAAAAAAATTCATAGAAATTACTACTCCTAAAATTATTGGTAGTGCAAGTGAAGGAGGTGCAAACCTATTCTCATTAGATTATTTTGGAAAACAGGCTTATCTGGCACAGAGTCCACAGCTGTATAAAGAACAAATGACAATTGGTCTAGAAAGAGTATTTGAAATATCTTCATTTTACAGAGCAGAAAAATCACATACAGGCAGACACTTGAGTGAATTTACTAGCATTGACATGGAAGCTGCATTTATGAATTATACAGATGTTATGGATGTTTTAGAGGATCTTGTTGTTAATACATTCAAGTATGTTTCTGAAAACTGTAAGAGAGAACAAGAAACGATAGGAAATAAAGTTATTACTCCAAATAGTCCATTCAAGAGAATTACATATTCACAAGCATTAGAAGAACTGAATAAAAAAGATGCCAAGTTAGAATTTGGAGATGATCTTTTAGATTCTCATCTAAGAATATTGGGAGAAACGTATCCTGAATTTTATTTTCTAACAGACTGGCCGCTCAAGATCAAACCATTCTACATAAGTGAGAAGGAAGATAATGCTGAACTTTCTGAATCATTTGATTTACAATTTGGTTATCTAGAATTATCATCTGGTGGAACCAGATTACATAATCCAGAAAAGATCAAAACGAGGTTAAGTGAACAAAACCTTGATCCTGTAAAATTTTCGGAGCATCTACAAGCGTTTGATTGGGGTATGCCACCTCATGCAGGTTGGGGACTAGGTTTAGAAAGATTACTTACAGTAATTCTAGGAATTGATAATGTACGAGAAGTTATTTTATATCCAAGAGATCCAGAAAGATTAAAGCCTTGAGATAATTTCTTTAGTGAATTCTATAGTAGTCTTATCGCCACCAGTATCTTTTGTTTTGATGTTATTTTTTACAACATCATAAACAACGTTCTCTAATTTTTGGGCAACTTCAATACATTTTGCATCAGCATGTTTATTCCCAATCCAATCTAACATCATTTTGATTGAAAGTATGAATGAAGTTGGGTTAGCAATATTTTTTCCTGCAATATCAAATGCTGCCCCATGAACAGGTTCAAATAATCCAAATTTATCGCCAATATTTGCAGCAGGAGCCATACCCAAGCCACCTACAACTTGAGCTGATTCATCAGAAAGTATATCGCCGAATAGATTAGTTGTAACAATCACATCAAATAATTGTGGTTGTCGAATTAGATTCATAGCGCATGCATCAACATACATTTCTTCAAATTTGATATTTGGAAAATTATTAGCAACTTTTGAGCATGCACGTGCAAATAAACCATCAGTTTTTTTCATTACATTTGATTTATGTACGCACGTAACTTTCTTCATTTTTCTTTGGGTTGCAGTTTTGAAAGCATATTCTGCAATTCTTTTAGATGCTTTTTCTGAAATTATTCTCATTGCAACAGATGTATCACCTATATCAAACTCTTCACCTGTATACAAATCCTCAGTATTTTCACGTACAATTACTAAATCAATATCATCACGTAAGGATGGTGTGTTAGGATACGATTTTGCTGGTCGAATATTTGCATAAAGATCTAACATACGTCTTAAATATACAATCACATCCTTTGCACTTTCCCCAACTGGTGCCTTTAAACATGCATCAGAATTCTTTATTGTCTCAAATGTTTCTTCGGATAATGCATTTCCAGTATTCTTTAAAATTGCATCACCAGCCTCAAGTTTTTTTATTTCAAATTTAATACCCATATTATCATGAATTTCTTGTAAAATACTAAATGCAGATTCTGAAATTTCTGGACCAATTCCGTCTCCAGTGATTAATGATATCTGATATTTTTTGGCCATTCTACTATTTAGTGATTATACTTTTTTTTCTCTTAATGACTTTTTTAACATAAGCCTGTTTATTCCGTCGATTACAGCTTGAACACTAGTTATGACTATATCCTCACCAATTGATTTAGAGGAAATTATATTTCCTGTAGCATCTTCAAGTTTCACGGTAACCTCACATAACGCATTAGAACCTCCTGATATAGATGCTAAATTATAATCCTTAATTTTGATTTCCGAGATTTTGCCAGTAGCTTTTTGGATTGCGTTAAGAGATGCATCAACTGGTCCAACACCATGATCTGTTGCTGTGTGCTCGTTACCATCAATCATTAATTTTACAAATGCATATGGCATATTCCCAATTCCTGTAGAAACGGAAAATCCTGATAACTTCACTAAGCGTTTTAATTTAGAATCACCAATCACTTCATTGGCAATCGCAAATAACTCAACATCAGTAACATGCTTTCCCTGATCTCCAATTGATTTTACCTTTTCAAGAATTTGTCTTGTTTGGTCATTATTTGGCTCTATACCATATTCCTGAAGCATTGCATTAATACCGTGAACACCAGCGTGTTTACCTACTTGTAACCATCTGCTTCGACCTACAATCTCAGGGCTAATAGGTTCGTAAGTAAGTGGATTGCTCAAAACTCCATGAGTATGTATGCCAGACTCATGTCCAAATGCATTCTCACCAATGATGGCCTTGTTTGGCTGTACTGGCATTCCAGCTAATTTTGAAACATATTTTGATGTCTCATAAAGAAGTTCAGTTTTGATGTTAGTTTCCCAAGATTGATCAAATTTTAAGCATTGTAACGCCATCACAAGTTCTTCTAATGATGCATTACCTGCACGTTCACCAATACCATTTATTGTTACATGTGCACACTGTGCACCTGCTTGTATTCCAGATATGGCGTTAGCAACGGCAAGACCAAAATCATTATGACAATGCATACTGATTGGTAATTTAGTTGCCTCAATAGCATCCTTAGTGATTTCAGCAATGTACTGTGGGGTTGAATACCCAACAGTATCAGGTATATCTATTCTATCTGCTCCAGCTTTTGTAACTGCCGTAAATATTTTTTTTAAAAAATCACGATCTGTACGTGTTGCATCTTCTGCTGAAAACTCAACCTGTAATCCTCTTGATTTTGCATACTCGACTGATTCTACAGCCTTCTCAAGTGCTTCATCCTGTGAAAGATGTAATTTATGTTCTAGGTGAATATCTGAAGTTGCAATAAATGTGTGGACATATTTTAAACCACAATCCACTACTGCGTCAATATCCTTTTTGTTTGTTCTAGCAAGACCACATAATTCAGCAGAAAGATTTGCTTTTGTAATCATTTTTACTCCCTGCTGTTCACCTTGTGAGATTACAGGAAACCCTGTCTCAATAGCATCTACACCTAACTCATCTAATTTTTTTGCAATACTCAACTTACTTTCAGGTGATAATGCAACACCCGGTGATTGTTCACCATCCCTTAATGTAGTATCAAAAATTCGGACTTTCATTTTACATCATCTATAATGCGGCAACCCCAGTCCTGGCAGAATCTAAAATACCAAATGGCTTTAACACTTCCTCGAATGTTTTAATTTTATCAGGTGTAGATGTTAACTCAACTATCAATGAATCTTTCTGTTCATTGTGAACTTTTGCTCCATATGTATCTGCTAACTTATTGATCTCTGTACTGTTTGATTCCGCACTTAACTTAATCTTAAATAATGCCAATTCTTTATACACACTCTCATTCTCATCTAGTCTTTTGACCTCAATTGTATCAATCATTTTATCAAGTTGTTTAACAATTTGAGCAATTTGTTTTTCAGTACCGACAGTTGTTATTGTCATCTTTGAAAATTCAGGATTTTCCATTACACCTACTGATATACTATCTATATTGAAATTTCTAGATCTAAACAAGTGAGTGACCTTGAATAATATGCCTGGTTTATTTTCAACCCGGATTGATAATATTGCCCACATAACACTCACTATGATGGTAAGATCATATCCTTTAATGAAGTTCCAGGTGCAACAAATGGTAAAACATCTTCTTCCGGATCAATTGGTATATCAATTACTGTACTAACTTCACTGTTAAGTCCAACCTTAACAGCTTTTCCAAGCTCATCAAGTGATTGAGCCCTTATACCTTGCGCACCGTATGATTCTGCTAATTTAACGTAATCTGGACATTTTTTTAGATCAATTCCAATCATCCGTCTTTCATAGAATGTTCTTTGCCATTGTGCAACCATTCCTAATGAAAAATTATTAATTAAGAATACTATGACAGGAATATCCTCTAATACTGAAGTTGCAAGTGAGTTTTCTGTCATGTTAAAACTTCCATCTCCAGCAATATCTAATACTGGTACATCTGGTCGTGCAACTTTTGCACCAATTGCCGCAGGAAATCCCCATCCCATTGTTCCAAGACCAGTAGAACTAAAGAAGGTGCCTGGATGTATTGCATCAAAGAATAATGATGCCCACATTTGATGCTGACCCACTTCAGTAGTAACAATTGATTCTTTAGGAAGTACTTCACGTAATTTCCTTAAAATCTTAGCAGCTGACATTTCACCTGGATGTAATTTTAGATTTTCACGCCAATAATCCTTAACCTCATTAACATGCTTTAACCATTTATTTCCATCAGATTTTTTTAATACTTTTTTAGCAAGAGTTTTGAGCATAACTCTTAATGATGCTCTAACGTCACCAACAACTGCAACTTGAGTTGTCTGATTCTTTCCGATTTCTGCAGGATCCACATCCATATGAATAATCTTTAAATTTCTTTCAAACTCTTCAAATGTTCCAACAGAACGGTCTGAAAATCTTGTTCCTATGGCTAAAACACAATCTACTTCAGTCATAATCTTATTAGCTTCAGCATGTCCATGCATTCCAATTGGACCAAGTGAAAGTGGATGATTCTCCGGAAAAGATCCCTTGCCCTTAAATGTTGTAACAACTGGGATCATTAACATTTCAGCAATTGATTGAAGTTCAGCAAATGCGGAAGAAATTATGGTTCCTCCTCCAGCTAAAATTATTGGTTTTTCTGAAGAGAGAAGTAAATCTACAGCTCTTTCAATATTAGTTATATCTACATCAGTCCATGGATGATAACCAGGAATTCTCACTTCGTTAGGAAAAGTAATTTCTGCCTCATTTTGTTGAACATCTTTTGGTATGTCAAGTAATACGGGTCCAGGCCTACCAGTTTCTGCTATGTAAAATCCTTTTTTTACAGCTTCGGGAATTTCTTGAGGTGTTCTTGGTTGAAATGCATACTTTACACACGGATTTGACATTCCGATTATGTCACTTTCTTGAAATGCATCACGTCCAATCATGTTTACTGGAACTTGCCCTGTAACTGCAATCATTGGGGCAGAATCTGCTTGCGCTGTTGCAATACCAGTTAACAAATTTGTTGCTCCAGGACCAGATGTTGCAAAACAAACACCTGGTTTTCTACTAACACGACCAAATCCATCAGCCATATGTGCGGCAGATTGTTCATGTCTTACTAAGATATGACGTATGTTACTTTTGTAAAGCTCATCATACATTGGAAGGTTTGCACCTCCCGGTAAGCCAAAGACTTCCTTAACGCCTTCTTTTTCTAGCGCTTTCATAAGCGCTTTCCCACCATTCATAACTTCCATTTTATCATTCATTTCATACACCATAATTTTAATTGTTAAAAAATTGGCTGTATATTTACAGCTTCAAATCGACTAGCAATAGATTACTTACAATGCTAGTTTGACTAATTTTGCTCATATAGCAAGGTAAACAACATCATTTGAATTAATTAATGTTTCTGGTATAACAATTAGAAACAATTCATGTTTTTTGTTAACACTTAAACCGATTAAAATATAGTAAAAAGTGATTTTGTCAGACAAAGAAGAAATTTTTGAATTAATTCAAATGTTTTTTGAGACTGGTAAAACGAAGGATTTTTCAATACTTAGAAAGATCCAACTTGATTCACCAGAATTTTCTAGCTTCAGCGATGTACCACCATATGGATTACAAAATTATTCTGAATCAGTTGCTCTTGAAGAATTAAGATTCTCAAGTATATCTGATTATAATTTTGAACTAAAAAATCCTAAGATCAGTATTTTTGATACGATAGGAATTATCACGTTTCTGATAAATCAAACAGGGATGTTGGTAGATAACAAAGCTTTCACTGGTCAACATATCACAATAAATGGTAGAGCCACATTTGTTTTGATTAAAAAACCTACTTGGAAAATCATGCATTATCATATTGATAAAATTTCTAATTAATTTTTATGTATTATTTTTTCGTTTTTGGTGACTTTGGTTTAGGTTGGCATAATTTTTTATATAATTCGTAGGCTTCATCAACATTTGCGTTTCCATGTATAATATGATGAACTGCTCGGATCATTGGTACAGGGTGTTCAGACTGCCAGATATTTCGTCCCATATCAACTCCCACAGCACCTCCTTTGATTGAATTGTATGCTAATTCAAGTGCATCTCTTTCTGGTATTTTTTTACCACCTGCAACAATAATTGGTACTGGGCAAGAATCTACTACGCGCTCAAAATTATCACAATAATATGTTTTAACAATATGTGCACCATGCTCAGCTGCTATTCTACATGCAAGAGAAAGATAACGTGCATCTTTCTGACCAATTTCTTTACCAACAGCTGTTACTGCTAAGACAGGAAGATTATAATCATTGGCATCATTAACAAGTTTACTAAGATTTACAATTGTTTGATGTTCATGTTTTGCTCCAACAAAAATTGACATAGCTAATGCTGACGCATTTAATCGTATAGCATCCTTGATACTTACAGTAATTTGTTCATTGGATAAGTCCTGACCAATTATACTAGCACCGCCAGATACTCTTAGAACTATTGGTACAGGATATGTTGGATTAACTGAGGTTCTTTGCACTCCTCTTGTTAGCATTAACGAATCACAGTATTTGAGTAATGGTGCTATTGTTTTTTTAGGAATTTCCAGCTTTTCAGTTGGACCAAGAAAATATCCATGATCAACAGCCAGCATCAAAGCCCTATTATCATTAGGTTTGATTATATGGGCAAGCCTATTTTTTAATCCCCAATCCATTTGTATCGTTTTCAAAAGAAATCATATCTTTCTTAAGCCTTTTCATTCGCTTATGATTATCTTCATAGCGTTTTCTCCACTCTTTGCATGTTCAAAGGCTTTTTGGCATTCATTTAGTTTGTATTTATGAGTGATTAGTTGTGTAACATTGATTTGTTTACTTGATATTTTCTCAAGTGCGTCTTTAGTATCCATATCAGATGCTGCATAAGAATTAACAATTGTAATACTTTTTGAATACACTTTACTCATATCTAGATCAATAGTTGCTCCTTTGCTTGGTACACCAAACATAACAATAGTACCTCCTTTTCTAACAAAAGTCACAGCATCTTGCAGTGCTTTCAAATTACCAGTAGCCACAATAACAATATCAACACCGAATGGATGCTGAAGATTTGATTTTATAATTTCTGAAGCATCTGGATCATCAGAATGGATTGTTATAGTTTCAAGTTTTTGCGCAAAATCTAAGCGGTAATCATTCAAGTCTAAACAAAACACTTCTTTCAAACCATAAAATTTTGCTAATAATGCATGCATTATTCCAGTAGGACCAACACCAAGAATAGCAACACTATCATTTGGTTTATGTGTAAATTTATTCCATGATCTAATGCAGCATGCAAGTGGTTCAATCATTGCAGCTTCTTCAAAGGACATATTATCAGGAATTTTCAACACACCTCCGTGTTTTACATTCCATCCAGGTACAACATATTCATCAGCAAGCCCACATGGTTCAAGATTTGATTCATAATATTTTTTACACATTGTTTCATTACCATGATTACATTCATGACAATCATCTGAATAACACGCAACATGATGATGAGTAAATACACGATCACCAACACTAAAATCCGAAATTTCTGAACCGACCTCAGTTATTATTCCTGCTGGTTCATGTCCAAGTTTCATTGATGCTTGTCCATATTCACCAAATACTTTCTCAACGTCAGAGCCACAAATTCCGCAAGCATGCATTTTAACAAGTATATCATCTGGACCTAAAGATGGTTTAATCATATTTTTAATTTCTATATTGGAGTCACTCTTCACGATTGCCGCTTTCATGAAATTTATACTCAAATAATTATATGTAAAGTATGGTATTATCTGATAATTTATGCGAAAATAAGCAATTTTAATTATAGATGAATCATAAATTCAAAAATGGCTAAAATTGGTACATTCATTTTATTGGGAGTAATCGCAGGTTCAGTAACTTTCTCATTTTTTCTGTTTTTGGATTATCAACCTGTCACCGTAATTTCAGAATCAGGTGGGATAATGATTGCGGGCGATGTTGAATTCTATGTACAACATATTGGAAATTATGAAATCCTCAAAAAAACAGACGAATATAATGAAGCTGAAAAAAATATAGTCCAAAAAGGCTTGGATAGAAGCGAAATTCCTGAAGGAGTTTATTTTCAAATTCAGATTAATGCTCATAACATTGGGGCTGAAACTGTAAGAGTGACTGGTGGACAATTTTATCTCTATGATGTAAATAACGAAAAACATGAGGCTGTTTTTATTGGCTACGGTAAAAATGAATTGTCAGTAATAGATCTTGAACCTAATGAAACAGTTGTTGTAACAACACAGTTTGATATTCCATACGATGAAGAGATGAAATACATGGTTGGTATAATTCCAGATAGATACGGTTTACAGGATGCACAAGAAAGAACATTCATTTGTGTCAAACAATGCGACGTTTAATTATTTTTTAGATCAGCCAATATCCCGGATAAAAAATCTCTATATTCAGTATCAGAGAAAGTAACTGATTCTATATCTGTCTCATGATTTACCGTTTTTAATGAATCTAAATGGTAACAATTTTTTTCATTATTTTTTTTAGTGAAGTAATATCCAGGGCATGAACAAAAATCTAAATCAGGATCAAGCCAATATTCTCTATCCGAGCCAACAACAGTCCAAATTTTTCTATTACTAGGTTCAAAGACATGAAGTTTTATACGTTTTTCATCTAAAACTGAATTATATTTTTTAGATGATTTATTCATAAGAATTTAATAAAAAGGTTGATTATATTTTTGATGGTAAAAACTAGAATCGTCCCAAATTATCCCGCTTTATTATCAACTGGTTCTGAAAAAAATTTGATTATAACTGATTTACATCTAGGATTGGAAGGTAATTTATCACTGAATAAAGTATTCGTAGAAAAAAATGTAACAGTAAAAAAAACAATAATAGAAATTGAAAAATTGCTTAAAATAACAAAACCTGACTCATTAATTCTTCTTGGTGACATAAAATCTGGAATCAAATCTATAACAAAAACTGAATGGGAATCAATCCCAATGTTTTTTGATAAACTAAAAAATCGAGTAAATCTAATACTTGTTCCAGGAAATCATGATTCCAATATAGAAAAACTTGTGCCAAAGGAGGTTAATATCGCAAGCCCGAAGGGGATCATAATCGATGAAATACTTTTTACACATGGTCATACGTTGCCTACAGAAAACTACGGTAACGTAAGCAAAATTGTGATGGGTCATTTACATCCAGTTTTTTTCCAAAAAGAGTCAATAATTAATGGTAAAAGAGTATGGATATCCATAAAATGTAGTAAAGATGAGATTTTCCCATCACAAACTGGTGATGTTGAATTGATAATTGTTCCAGCATTTAACAAATACTTCCATATGACAAAGAAAAAATTCTATAAAAAATCGATATCGCCAATAATTGAAAAAATTAACACTGCAAAAGCCAAAATTATAACACTTGATGGTACAATTATTGGTGATGAAAAACTACTTCCAAATCTAATCTAATTGTAATCTTCGTATGGTTCTAATGCTTTTTTTGTGGGTGTGTTATTCTGTAACCATTCTAGTGTTTTCACAAATGACTCAGCCAGTTCAATGGTAGTCAAAACAGGTATGCCAAGTTCTAATGATTTTCTTCGTATTTGATATTCATCATAAAGCATTCCAACATATTTTTCAATAGTTGATGTACTTGGGATGTTTATAATAAAATCAATTTTTTTCTGGTGAAGTAGGTCAGATATGTTTGGTTTTCTATCAGGCTCACTAATTTTATGTACAACTTCAACATTACCTAATTTTTCATTTAAAAATTCAGCAGTAGTTTCAGTTGCAAGTATCTTAAATCCAAGTTTTTGCAAAAGTGCAGATGTTTGTAATAATTTTTCTCTATTCTTAACACCACCAATAGTAACAAGTGCAGAACCAGATTTAGGAAGATTATATCCTACTGATGTCAAACCTTTTGATAGGGCATCGTAAAAACTATCACCAAAACATGCAGCTTCGCCGGTGGATTGCATTTCCACACCCAGAACAATATCTGCACCATCTAATTGCATGAAGGAAAATTGTGGAACTTTGATTCCATGAATGGGAATTTTTTTCCATTCGTCATAAGGTATATGTGGTAATTGTTTTCCTAATACAGCCTTTGATGCAAGAGAAATTAGATTCATTCTAACAAGTTTTGATACAAATGGCATGGAACGTGATGCACGAATATTTAGTTCTATTACATATTCCTGATCATTATTAATTAAAAATTGAAGATTAAATGGCCCTTTAATTTTAAATTCCCTGGCAATTCTTACTGTGGAATCAGTAATATTCTCAATGATTTTATTACTTATTCTCCAAGGTGGTATGCACATCATTGCATCACCAGAATGAACACCTGCACTATCGATGTGTTCAACTATTGCACCAATTACAACATTTTTGCCGTCAGAAACACCATCAACATCAACTTCCAGTGAATCTAGCATGAATTTTGTAATAACTACTGGGTAATCAGGTGATACAACTGCAGCGTTTGTTACAAATTCCTTTAATTCCTCCTGTGACCATACAACTTTCATTGCGGCTCCACTTAGTACGTATGAAGGTCTAACCAATACAGGATAACCAACATCTAATGCAAAGTTTTTTGCATCCGTAATATTAGAAAATGCCTGCCAAAGTGGCTGCTTTATGTGAAGATTGTCCAAGATTTCACTGAACTTTGAGCGATTCTCAGCACGATCTACATTTTCTGCACTAGTACCAATCAAATTAATTCCATTTTTAGCAAGGTTTGGGGTGAGGTTGTTAGCAGTTTGACCACCAACAGATGTTACAATACCTTTAGGGTTTTCAAATTCTGCAATATCTAAAATACGTTCTAGTGTTAATTCTTCAAAGTAAAGTCTACTGCATATATCATAATCAGTTGATACAGTTTCAGGGTTACAGTTTACAACACTAACATTCTTTTCACCATTTTCCTGCAAACCCCAAACCATATTGACCGTACCCCAATCAAATTCAACACTACTCCCAATTCTATATGGTCCTGCACCTAAAACAATTACACCTTTATCTGATTCATTTATCATGATGTCATTCGTCTCGCCACCATAAGTCAGATAAAGATAATTTGTTTTTGCAGGCCATTCAGCGGCAAGTGTATCGATTTGTTTCACAGAGGGGATTATATTGTAATCTTTACGTATTTTTCTAACTTCTGTACTTTGCATATCTTTTGCACGTGCAATTTGATTATCTGAAAATCCAAGCTTTTTTGCCTCTTGTAGAAGTGGTTTTTCCAATTCATTTTGTTTTAGTTTTTCTTCTGTTTCTACAATATTTTTTATTTTTTCAATAAACCAAGGATCAATTGATGATAAATCATAAATTTTTTGAACAGTGATTCCTTTTTTTAGAGCTGCTGCAACAAAATATAGAATAAAATCATCATGATGTTGCAAATGATCTTCTATATCTTCTACATCAAATTTTTGACCATTTGCACGATTCAATACAAGACCATCTTTTCCAATATCTAACATTCGTATTGCTTTTTGTAGTGATTCTTCAAATGTTCTTCCAACAGCCATTACTTCACCAACTGATTTCATAGTTACTCCTAGTTTGCGATTAACAAGTTCAAATTTTTCAAAATCCCATCTTGGGTGTTTACAAACAATATAATCTAATGATGGCTCAAAACATGCAGTTGTAACCTTTGTAATTCTGTTAACTAATTCAGGAAGTGAATAACCCAATCCTATTTTTGCAGACATGTATGCTAGTGGATAACCAGTTGCCTTGCTAGCAAGAGCTGAAGAACGTGAAAGGCGGGGATTGATCTCAATAGCAACGTATCTGTCAGAATCAGAGTCTAATGCATACTGAATGTTACATTCACCTACAATTCCAACATGTTTTGTAGCACGTATTGCAGCAGAACGTAACGTGTGATATTCATGATTATTGATTGTTTGCGATGGTGCAACAACAATATTATCGCCTGTATGTACTTTCATTGAAAGGACATTTTCCATATTGCAGACAATTACATTATTTCCAGAATAATCCTGCATTACCTCATATTCAATTTGCTTCCAATGACCAATATACTCTTCAACTAGGATTTGCCCAACAAGACTTGCTGCAAGTCCACGTCCTGCAATCTCATGCAGTTCAATTTCATTATGAGCAATACCACCTCCCTTTCCGCCTAAAGTGTAGGCTACACGAACAATTACTGGATAACCTAATTCTTCTGCAACTTTTTTGGCATCCTCAAAAGTGTTAACTGTTTTACTCTTCAAAACAGGAACACCACATTTTTGCATATTATCTTTGAATTTCTGCCTATCTTCAGTAGCCATAATTCCTGGGATTTGTGTTCCCAATACTTTGACATCGTATTTTTGAAAAATATCAATCTCATCTAATTTTACACCACAATTCAATGCAGTTTGCCCACCATATGACAACATGATTGAATCAGGTCGTTCTGATTCAATCACAGATTCAACATATTGAGGAGTCACAGGTTGAAGATAGACTTTGTCTGCAAATCTAGTGTCAGTTTGAATTGTTGCGATGTTTGGATTAATTAGAACACTTTTGAGTCCATCTTCATGAATTGCTTTAAGACATTGACTTCCAGAATAATCAAACTCTCCTGCTTCACCGATTTTTATTGCACCACTTCCAAGTACAAGAATTTTCTTTAGTGATTCATTTTTTGGCAATTTATTATCTCTCCATCAATTTTTTTAATTCATCAAAAACATATTTGCAGTCAAATGGTCCAGGTGCAGCTTCGGGGTGGAATTGGACAGCAATACAATCTTTTGTTTTGTGTTTTATGCCTTCAACTGTGTTATCATCAGCGTTTGAAAACCATAGTTTAAAATCAGATTGTTCTAAAGATTCAGGTTTGATTCCATAACCATGATTTTGACTCGTAACATAAACCTGATTTGTTTCTAAATTGATACAAGGTTTATTCTGACCACGATGCCCATACTTTAGTTTATAAGTTTCAGTATTTCCTGCAATACCAATAATTTGTGCACCCAAACAAATACCTAATGTAGGAATATTATTTTCAATTAATTTTTTTGCTGTATCAATAGTTTCAGGACAATTTTGAGGATCGCCAGGACCACTACTCAAAACAACTCCTTTTGGATTATATGACATTACTTTATCAAACGGAGTATTCCAGGGAACGACTATTGCTTTGTATCCTAATTCTCGAATATTTCTAACAATGGCATTTTTTGCTCCAGTGTCAATAACAACTACAGATTGATTATCATCACCATAGATTTTTTCCTCTTTAGTAGATACAATATCCATAAATTTTTCAGAATTGTATTTTGTAACGTTAGTAAGTTCTTTTTTGATTTTTTCAACATCAATTTGTTCATCAGATACAACAAGAGCAGCCATCATCACACCACTGCTTGTAATCTTCTTGGTAATTGCTCTAGTATCGATTCCAGATATGCCTGGAACTTTTTCATTATACATCCACTCATCTAGAGTCATTTTCAGATTCCAATGACT
>ENA-UPTF01000220-UPTF01000220.1-marine-metagenome-genome-assembly--contig:-NODE-220-length-40707-cov-3.466060_pt1 | contig 40707 bp, 43 predicted proteins | sample MGYA00238166_ERZ767019 | MGnify/ENA primary metagenome ERZ767019 (study PRJEB28930, sample SAMN06266391) | marine metagenome | isolation source: Sea water from 250 m depth | place: Atlantic Ocean | study... | reverse complement strand
TGCATGCGCGCACCGCCTGAACAGCTAACGATAATTAGAGGCATATTATTTTCTACGGCTCTTTCTATGGAACGTGTTATTTTCTCGCCAACGACTGATCCCATGCTTCCTCCCATAAAACTAAAGTCAAAGACTGCAACTTCGACGGAGAGTCCCTCCATAAGCCCTGAGCCAGTAATAATGGCATCACTCGCTGTATTTTTTTTAATGCTGGTACGCATTCTGTCTTTATATTTTTTTGTATCTTTAAACTTTAGTGGATCAGGGGATGTCAGATTTTGATCCTGTTCCACAAATGTCTCAGGATCAATAAGCAAATGGATACGTTGTCGGGCATCTAGACGAAAGTGGTATTCACATTTTGGACAAACTTTAAGATTGTCTTCTAACTCCGAAACATATATCTGTTCTTTGCATTTCTTACACGAGGTCCATAGGTCTTCCTCTTTCGTGGGCTTTTTGTAAATACCAGCTTTAAGTTTGTCTAACCAGGACATAGCTATTCTTTGTATGGTGTGTGAGCAGGCGGTGTGGTTTCTTCCTCGACAACCGAACCTTTATTAGTAATTAAAATTCCAATAGGTCCGATTACGGTATAGGTGATACCTAATATAAATAGAGCCACACGTGGAATAGTTGCAAGAACGTATAGGAATAAGATTACGAATAGAAATCGCGAAAAAGCTACACGTTTTTTGAAGTCAAATTTTTTAAATGCGGGATATTTGATGTTGCTTACCATCAGGAAGGCTAATCCATAAATGACCATGACCATGATGAATGGGTTGATTCTTGTGGCAAACAGATCTTCAAATGCAATAACAATAGATGCGACCACTACTGCAGCAGCTGGGCTCGGTAAGCCAATAAAATGTGAGCCGCGAATGTCAGGTTTAGTAACGTTGAAGCGAGCCAGGCGAAGTGCAGTACAAAGCAGGAAAAGAAAAGCTGCCATCCATCCTAGTCGGCCAAAGGGTTTTAGCACCCAAGAATATGCAAGAAAGGCTGGAGCCATGCCGAAAGTAATAATATCGGCTAATGAGTCGTATTGCATTCCAAAGGCACTGGTTGTTTTTGTCATTCGCGCGATGCGACCGTCCAACCCATCGAAGATCATCCCAATCACAATGGCCCAGGCGGCGTAGTAGAAGTTTTCGTTCAAAACAGCTACAAAAGCGTAGAATCCACAAAATACATTTCCCGTCGTGAACAGACTGGGTAGTATATGTATGCCTTTTTTTGGTTTCATATTATTTTAAATACCCAATGATTGAACTACCACCGCTTACGATATCGTTTTTCTTAACTTTTAACTCAGTGCCTTCGGGAACAAAGATGTCTGTTCGGGAACCGAAACGAATCAGACCAAATCGTTGCCCTAGTTGATAGTCATCTCCTTCTTTGGCATAACAAACGATGCGCCGTGCGATCAGCCCTGCGATCTGTTTGACCAATATTTTGGTCGAACCGTTGTTTAGTAAGATTGTGTTTTGCTCATTGTCCAACGATGCCTTATGGTTGGCAGCATTTAGAAACTTACCTTTATTGTATCGCTTTGCTTCGATTTTTCCAGCAATAGGTACGCGATTTACATGCACGTTGAAAACGTTTAAAAATACACTGACTCTTATATAGTTATCATTCGGCAATAACGGGTCACTCTCTTTAATAATTTCTACGACTTTGCCATCGGCCGGAGAGACGATTACTCCGGGTTCCTGTGGGATGCTCCGTTCAGGATCACGAAAAAACCAGCAGCAGAAAAGAAAAAGTCCTTCAAATAATCCGGTAGCCCAGTAATAAGAGAACGAGTAAAACACCGCGGCCAAAAAAGCCAGAGGAATGATAAATATAAAGCCTTCTTTGGCTATGGGACTGCGCATAAATTTTAACCCTTACGCCAATTTTTTGCCGACGAAAGGCATCATCTTACGCAACTTTTCCCCAACCTGCTCGACTCGATGCTCTTTTCCTTTCCTCAGCAATGCGTTAAACATAGGTCGATTGGCCTTGTTTTCCAGGATGAACTCTTTAGCAAAACTGCCACTTTGAATTTCGCCGAGAATTTTCTTCATCTCCGCGCGGGTTTCGTCGGTGATGATACGCGGTCCCCTTGTGACATCTCCATAAGCGGCTGTGGTGCTGATGGAGTAACGCATATTGCCAATTCCCCCTTCATAAATTAAATCAACAATCAATTTGAGTTCATGTAGACATTCGAAATAAGCCAGATTTGGGTCATAGCCTGCATCGACCAGAGTATCGTAACCTGATCGGATCAGTTCGGTAACGCCCCCACATAATACGACTTGTTCACCGAAAAGGTCGGTCTCTGTTTCTTCTTTAAAATTTGTCTCCAGAACACCGGCGCGGGTACCGCCAATTCCTTTAGCATAAGCCAAGGCAACTTTTTTTGCTTTTTTGGAAGCATTTTGGTGAATCGCCATTAGGCAGGGTACACCAGCTCCTTGCTCATAAGTACGCCTTACCAAGTGGCCGGGTCCTTTTGGCGCAACCATAAATACATCGACATCTTTAGGAGGTTCAATCTGACCAAAGTGGATATTGAAGCCATGCCCAAAAGCAATAGCTTGTCCTTTTCTTAAATGAGGGGCAATATCGTTTTCATACATCTCCCGTTGTTTGTCATCGGGAATGAGGATCATCATAATGTCGGCCTGTTTAGCGGCTTCAGGGACAGTGACCACCCTGAGACCGTCTTTTTGAGCTCGTTTCCAGAAGGCACTATTTTTCCGAAGACCAACCATGACTTTCATCCCACTGTCATGCAGGTTTCGGGCATGGGCGTGGCCTTGACTACCGTAACCGATGATGGCGATGGTTTTATTCTTTATGATTTTTATATCCGCGTCTTTGTTGTAGTAAATCTTAGACAAAATTTTTCTCCTTATCTATGAACTTGAATTGGTTGTGAGCGATTTATTTCCACGGCCTATGGCGATCCTTCCTGAACGCACAACCTCCTTGATCCCGATGGGACTCAAAAGTTCAAGAAAACTTTTTATCTTGCCTTCGTCGCCGGTGATTTCTATGGTGTAGGTGGAAGAACTTACGTCTACCACCTTGGCCCGAAACAGTTCTACTATCCGGAGCATTTCTGCTCTAACGTGGGCTTCTGCGTTCATTTTTATCAATACCAGCTCGCGATCAACAAAGTTTTCCTCTGTCAAGTCAACAACTTTGATAATATCGACGAGTTTATTTAATTGTTTGGTGATTTGTTCAACCTTAGCATCGTTACCAATGGTGACAATTGTCATCCGTGAAATTTCGGGATCCGAAGTTTCTGCAACGTTCAAACTTTCAATATTGAAACCGCGACCGCTAAAAAGTCCCGATACGCGAGAAAGAACACCGAAATGATTATTCATTAATACAGAAATGGTATGCTGCATTTTCCAGAAATCCAGTTTATAAGTTTATGGATATTACATCCCACATCTCATTGATTCTATGAGAAATATTGGTCGGGACACCCATTATACTAGCAAAATCAATGCTTTTTTACTAATAAGAATTACCGAAACACATCAAATTAAGGAGATATGTTGGAGAACAGTAGAGAATTTAACATTGTGGAGGGGTTAAAGAAACTTAAAAAAGCGGTTAGAAAATTCCGCACCCCTAGCGTCACGGTGATAGCAAAGAAAAACGACCCCTTTGCTGTTCTTGTAAGTTGTATCATTAGTTTAAGAACAAGGGACGAGGTCACCGAACTGGCCTCGGCAAGGCTGTTCACTTTAGCAAAGCTTCCCGCTGAATTATTGGAACTATCGAATGCTAAAATCGAAAAAGCCATTTATCCTGCAGCATTTTATCGAAACAAGACCAAATCGCTTAAAGAGCTATGCCAAGTTCTGGTGAAAGAATATTCCGGGAAGGTACCAGATAAACTTGAAGAACTTCTTAAACTTAAAGGAGTGGGGCGAAAGACGGCGAACCTGACTTTGATATTGGGGCATAATAAACCCGGTATATGTGTCGATATCCACGTTCACCGGATATCGAATCGTTGGGGATATGTAAAAACCAAATCACCGGATGAAACTGAAATGGTGTTGCGCGAAATATTACCAAAAAGGTTTTGGAAAGGTTATAACGATTTGCTGGTATCGTTTGGACAAAACCTCTGTAAACCCGTTTCACCCTTCTGTAGTTCTTGCCCGATTGAGGATCAATGCCCTAAAATTGGGGTGAATCGATCTCGATAGGCCGAGATCGAGTTATATTGGCGGGAGTTTTATTTTTCATTTAACCCTCAATTAATTATAGAAAGACCTATGCGAACAATTCCAATACTGGAACTGAGCCTGGTTTTTATCCCAACTATATTTTTGTTGGTTGTAATGTATCGTTGGCAGCTCAAAGCTTTTACTGGGCTTTATGCGAATATTCGAATGGTTCTACAGCTCTTTCTGGTCGGCTATTTCTTGACTTATGTTTTCGAGACCAAGGAACCGGTGGTTATCATTTTTTTAGTTGTTATTATGATAGGAGTCTCTGCATGGATAGCTTTCAGGTCATTCGAAGAGAAAGACGTTAAATCTTATTTCATTTTTTTTATCTCAATTGGTTTGCCGGGGCTGATCCTGCTTGGGTTGGTAACGCAATTTGTGTTACAGATGCAAAAATGGTTCGAGCCTAGTCTGGTTGTTCCGATAGCAGGTATGATATTTGCTAACTCCATGAACACGGTGAGTTTAGCAGCAGAACGTTTTGAGTCAGAAATAAAACGAGACAAGGATTATTTCAATGCCAGGCGACTTGCACTGGAGGCCTCTCTTATACCGCAAATCAATACTCTTTTTGCTGTTGGGTTGGTCGCTTTGCCTGGGATGATGACAGGACAGATTCTTTCCGGCATTGATCCAGTCATTGCGGTGCGTTATCAGATTATGGTGATGTGGATGACATTTGGATCGGGGGGGCTCGCCGCCGTCATGTATCTTCTACTGAGGATGCGATTAATAAGAAGAAATTAAGTGATATTTAAAAAACCACCAAGGTCAGTTTGTCTATCGCACAACAAAAGAAGAGCTAAAACTACCAACTCAGAAGCTAGATTGGGAGGATAGAAGACAAGCGGGGCCCAGGTTCCTGGTATCAAGACCTGAGGGTAAACCTGGAGGAAACCACCCCGCAATTATGCTGTTAAACTAAGGAGCACAAATTATATTGCATACTTAGAAAGAAATATCCCACTGTAAACGGAAACGGCTATCGTTAAAAGATTTACTAGGATTATTATCATCCAAAGTTAGATAAGAATAATCCGCAGTGATTTTATTACCATGTCCGGCAATGAAGTAATTTACAGCCCATGTATATTCTCTTCTTGTATTTGTTCCAACCAGACTATTTGTTGAATCAGGCTCATCAATAAATGCATATCTAAAGGCCAATTCTAATTCTTCTGGAATAGCTGGATTTATTTCATTAAAGAAGTAGCCCACTTGTGCATAGGCACCCTTATAATCATAAACTGTTCCCTGATCATCAACATCTTTCCAATGGTATTCATGTTGTAATGAGAAACCTTGATATTTATACGCCACTTCAAATAAATATTGATCGATTTCATAACGATTGTCATCACCGGCACTACCTGAAGCATGTCCATCTAGGTTTCCGCATCCAGAAGAACTCCACCTGGTACATGCACCTTTGTTATTTGCATAAGCACCAGCAATAGATAAAGTTGGTTTTTCATGTCGTTTGACGTCAGATTGTCTCCATTTCAAATCTCTACCTAACGGATTCCATTGGAGCCTTACCATTTTCATCATATTTTTATTAGGATTATTTACAGAGCGGCCTTCCCCATTAAAGATACCAGCATAATATCTAAAATCCGCTGCAGTACCTTTATTGAAACGGCCCTTTAGCAGTACACCAACTTGTCGATCTATTGTAAAAACCCGATTTACAATAGATCGTTCTACAAATTGTTGTCTTCCTGAAGAGTCAACGCGTTCCCTGTTATAATTAATTTTCCATTGACCTACACGAAAACCAAGCCACTCATAAGGTTGAACATCAATTCTCCAATCAATAATCCGTGCCGTCGAACTATGGGATTCATCGTCAATGGAACGAGTTGGCTGCAAATCAACTTCAAAATAATACTTTACATATTTATAACCATGTCCACCTATCTTCATACGGACGCGGCGTAGTTCAAAATTGTTTTGTTCGTCAGGAGAAAAGTCGTCAGATGTCCTTGGATCACTTCTGATACCTTTTGAAAATCGCATTTGAGCGCGCCATTGAATATTGGTTGAGAACTTGCCATCCTGGGACTCAAAATGAAATCCTTTTTTATGATGGTATGGGTTTTTAAGACCCTGCTTTTTTATTCCGTGGGCATCAAAGGATTTGTCGCCCTTTAATTTGGGCATATCCTTCCTTAACCTCTCTACCTTTTCTTCTAGGGCTTTAAACTCCTTTTCTGTAATCGTTTCTGAGTGGGCATAGCCAAAAGAAGGGATCAATAACAAAATTAATACTAAAATAATTTGCATACAGCACTCTGATTAAAAATTAATAACGCCTTGTTCGTTCTCTTTATACTAAAACTTGTTCCTTTTTATTTAAGTATATTGCTAAAGATTTATAAATATTTTGTAAAGATTATGATTCTATGTATAGGATCACTGCCACCAACTCCTGTTTAATGTATGAATTAGAAGAAGATTTTGTCTGATTGGTAGAGGCGGTTGGATTAATCTTTTTTATTAAAATGAAGAGGCAGTAATGATAGTGGAACAAACAATCAGTGCAAAATATTTAGATGCCGACGATCTTTTTTTGTAGAGCGATGAGTTCTTTGATTCCTTTATCAGCTAGCTTAAGCATAGCGTCCATTTGTTTGTCATCAAACGGTTCCTGCTCTGCGGTTCCCTGGATTTCTACGTAACCGCCAGAACCAGTTTTGACAACATTGAGGTCGACGTCTGCATTGGAGTCTTCCGTGTATTCCAGATCAAGCATTTTTTTCCCATCAACAATACCAACACTGATGGCTGCAACGTAATCTATGATGGGTAATTCATTGATTAGTTTTTCTTTTTTTAATTTTTTCAATGCCAGGCCAGCTGCCATAAATGCCCCTGTAATTGATGCGCATCGTGTCCCACCGTCCGCCTGAATGACATCGCAATCTAGCCAGATGGTTCGCTCCCCTAACTTTTTAAGGTCAATTACAGTTCGAAGAGAGCGACCGATAAGTCTCTGTATTTCCTGGGTTCTTCCCGATAGTTTTCCGCGTGAGGCTTCGCGTTGTGTGCGACTGTTAGTGGAAGAGGGTAGCATTGAATATTCTGCAGTTACCCAACCGCTTTCTTTTCCTCTAAGAAACGAGGGAACTTTTTCTTCAACCGTTGCCGAACAGATTACTTTTGTGTTTCCCATTTGTATAAGAACCGAACCTGCTGGGTGCATAATATAATTTTTGGTTACTTTGACTTTTCTACATTCATTTAAGGCACGGTCTTCACGCATTTGGCTTCCTTCATTAAATTTTCGTTTTTTTTTAACGGTGAATAAATTAACAGCAAAATTCAAGTTTTTCAACTTGTGATTCTGAAAAAAGGGGAATAAGCCCCTAAGGCAGTTGCAGATTGGGTTAGATTGTAACTTATTTAATTATTTGCTACTATTCGATCGCTCCGATAATTTTATTTTCTCATATTCAATATTAGTTTTAGTTGGGAATTCTATGGACTCGTATTTTGAAAAAGGCGTTCACCTAAAAGGCACGCTTTGGGCTAAAGGGATTGTGCATTTAGATGGTGATTTTGAGGGAGAGATCTACTCAACCAGTCATATTTCTCTTGGTAAGGCCGCAAAAATTATAGGAAATATCGAAGCTCATGATGTAACTAGTAAGGGATATATTCAAGGGAATCTGCTAGCTAAAAATAAGGTTTTATTAATGAATGAAAGTTGCTTAATAGGAGATATTTCTGCCTACCATTTGATAATTGGTGAGGGGTCTAAATTTAATGGAAATTGTAAGATGATTGATGGGCCTATTGTCCGAGCTCCCAAAACCATGGAAGAAGACTTGGATACCCTTGAGCATCCGCTAGTTGTTGACGATAAGGAAACAAAAAATTTAGAACCAGACCGGTCTAACTCTGGTCAAATTGGTTACAAGTTGTCGAAAAAAAATATGGGTATTGCTGCTGCAGTTTTGTTTTTTGCATGGGGGATATGGTCCTCATTATAAGCAATAACTAGAAAAATCCGTTAAGACCCAAATTCTCCTAGTACATTTTAAAGTACACCAATACCTTTTAACCCTATATATAGAAAATAAGTGATCAATAAAATTACACCACTTATTTTTCCTAGGGAATGTTTTCCGCTCAACGTTAATATAAAAAGGAGGCAGGTTAATCCAGTTGCAATGATTAGGTCTGGATGAATAGGTTCTGTTACGTTCAAAGGATGTATTATTGATGTAATGCCCAGAACCATCAGGATATTAAAAATATTACTCCCGAAAATGTTGCCAATAGCCATTTCGCCATGCCCTCTCCTAGCGGCCATTATGGAGGAAACAATTTCTGGAAGGCTAGTTCCTATTGCGACTACAGTGATTCCAATAAACCATTCCCCAATTCCTAAGTTTCTAGCAATGGAAACTCCGCCGGACACAAGAAGCTTTGCTCCTGATACCAAACCAATTAGGCCTATCACGATTAATAAAACTTGAAATGTAGGACTCTTGCCTGCTAATAATCCGATCTCTTCCTCCGGTTGTGTCTTTAAGTCTTCCTTATAATTGAATGACCTCCAAATATATATTGCAAGAAAACTAAGCATTAGAATTCCTTCAAGGCGATGAATTTTTAGATCCCATGCCAGAAATAAAATTAATAATGCGGTAAGAAAAAAGGGAGGATATTCCCGCTTGAATCTAGTAGGGGCAATTATTATTGGAGCGATGAGGCAGGCCAGGCCAAGAACAAGACCTATATTAGCGATATTACTGCCTATTATATTACCCATCGCAAGCTCTGGAGCGCCATCTAGAGCTGCAAGAATGGCAACAGCCAGTTCAGGGGCAGAGGTTCCAAACGCTAGTATTGTGGCGCCAATGACAAATGAGCTTACTTTTAAGTAGCGGGCAAAACGCACACTACCTGTTACTAAAAAGTCCCCTCCGTAATAGAGTAGAGCCATTCCTGCTAGAATTTTTACTGAGTCCAACAAAGTCTATTAATCTCTTAAGAATGAGAGCAAAAAAGAGGTCATCATACCATCAGAAATATTGTTATATTTGGAAATAAATACAACTAGTTATTTGATGATTGTTTTTGCGTAACCTGCCCGTGCCAATTTTTCCTGAGCTAGTTTTGCTTTCTCTTTATTAGGAAAAACACCCAGTTGTACAAGATAGGTCTTGATCTTGTTTTTCGTTACAACATGGATCAATGGAGAAAAACCTTTTGCCCTAAGCTTTTTTAAGGATATTTCGGCATTTTTCTTTTGTAAGAAGGCCCCTGTTTGTATAAAAAATCGGTCATTTGGCTTTGCGAGTTTCGTTATAGTTCTTTTGGCTAAGGACTTAGAAGTTTTATTTGTTTTATTTATCTTTTTATCGTGTTTAGCAGTTATTTTAGGCTCTCTACTGGGATCCAATATTTTTGCTGGTGTTGTTTTCGCAGGCTCAACAAAATTATTTAGTCTTTTCACTTTTAGAAAAGGAGTATGAGAGCTTTTATTTTTTATCGCGGGTACTTGTTTAATTAGTTTTTCTTCGGCAGTTTTGGTGGGTAAATTTATATATGCCATTTTCTCTTCACCAGGTAATGCCACTTGCACGGTTCGACTGTTAATTTGAAGATAAACTAGGGACAGAAGCCCAAAACCAAACATAGAAATTAAGAATGCTCGTGTTTTTTTTGGAAGAATTTTTTTTTCAGCTTCTATTTCAGCTTCTATTTCAGCATCTTCAATGAGATCATTGATGTGTTTTGTATATTTTTTGGTGTCGTGTTCTTCGTTTTTGGGAAGAGATAAATTTTCTCTTGTTTCCATTATGGTCATCTTTCCCTTGATTATTTCGATTGAAAATTCGTTGTTTTAATATAAAGATGTTAGGATATGATTCTGGTGTGACTTAGAATAATACTGATCGTACCGATGAAAATATATCAATTAACTCCTTTAATGTCAATGTGATATGGATAAAGTTGACTTAACAGTAGACCTTGGAAAACTGGTTCTGAGTAATCCGGTGGTTGCCGCCTCAGGTACTTTTGGGTATGGACTGGAGTATACCGAATTTTTGGATTTGAACGACCTGGGTGGTTTTTCTACCAAGGGACTTTCTTTAAAACCAAAAGCAGGCAATCCAGTTCCCAGAGTTATTGAAACGGCTTCCGGCATGCTCAATTCTATTGGATTGGAAAATATTGGGCTGGATGCGTTTTTGTCCGAAAAACTTCCGTTACTGAAGATGTATAAAACGCGGATCATTGTAAATTTTTTTGGAGAAACGATTCAGCAGTATGAAGAAATGGCTTTAGCTTTATCAAAAGAAGAAAGAATAGATGCTTTAGAAATGAATGTATCTTGTCCAAATGTAGAAGAAGGTGGGTTACAGTTCAGTTCAGATCCGGAGACTCTAAGGCAAGTGGTGGATGCCGTTCGTAAAGTTACTGATAAATTCCTGATAGTTAAATTGTCTCCCAATGTGACAGATATAACCACACTAGCCAAGGCTGCAGAAAATGCAGGAGCGGATGCTTTATCAGTTTGTAATACTTTTGTCGGTATGAAGGTAAATCTCGAAACGGGAAAACCTTATCTGGCAAATCGCACAGGGGGACTGTCGGGACCTGCGATCAAACCCCTTGCAATTCGCATGGTTTATGAAACGGCCCGGGCTGTGAAAATTCCTATTATTGGTATAGGGGGGATATCTAACAGTGACGATGCCATTGAGTTTTTAATGGCCGGAGCAAAAGCCGTGCAGATCGGTACTGCAAACTATATAGACCCCAAGGTTACCGTGAAGGTGGTCGATGGAATTCGTGATTGGTGTAAAGGAAATCAGATTTCAAAATTAGCAGATTTAAAAACTCTAGAGTGACTCAAGTTTAATTTTGATATGTTCTTGGCACGCGTTTTCCAATATTGCATAAAATTTCATAAGGAATAGTATCTGCTTTTTGGGCTAGCTCTTCTACTTGAATTACTTCTTCTCCTTGTTTACCAAAAATAACCACCTCGTCTCCTATTTGAACGTCAGGAACTTTAGAGACATCAATCAAAATCATATCCATACAAATTGTCCCAACCTGCGGGACTCGCTTACCTTTTACTAATACCTCCATGTTATTAGATAATCTACGAGGAAGTCCGTCCGCATAACCTATGGGAAGAGTGGCGATACGACTGTCTTTTTGTGTGAAATACTTTCTGGAATAGCTTAGGGCTTGTCCCTTTTGCACTGATTTCAATGAAATAACTCGGCTCTTCCATTGCATGACCGGCTCAAAATTTTCGAGATTCTCAGTTTCGCAAAAATTTTGAACTACAGGATTTAAAATAGGAGAAGGAAGAGCTCCATATAAAATCAGTCCCGGTCTTACCATTTTGGAATGGCTCTCTGTAAAACGGAAAAGAGCAGAGGTGTTTGCCAGGTGGGTTAATGACGGGATGACCCCAGTCTTTTTTAATTCGTTCAAAGCTTTTTTGAAAAGTTCTATTTGTTGGTTTGTTATGGTTAAATCTTCATCATCGGCCGATGAAAAATGAGTTGATAAAGCTTCTATCTTTAGATTTGGCAAACTGGAGATTTTTTCAGTCAGAGCTAACAGATTTTCAGGAAGGACTCCCAATCGGTTCATTCCGGTGTCTACCTTGATGTGAATATTAACTGTTTTGCCTTGTTTTTTTCCTTCCTTTGAAAGAGCCTCGGCTAAATGGGACGTGTGAAGTATTGTAGAAAGATTGTGATGGACCAAATCTGTTACTTCATCGGGGAAAATACCTCCAAGGATAAGGACGGGGTCTTTGATACCATTTTTTCTAAGTTCAATTCCTTCTTCAATGACGCCTGCGCCAAGATAGCCTACCCCTGATTCGATGGCAGCTTTTGCGCAGGGAAGAGCCCCATGACCATAGGCATCAGCCTTGATAACAGCCATTATATCGGTTTTTGAACCTAGAACAGTTTTTAAATTTTGAAGATTATGTTTGAAAGCCTTCAAATTTATTTCAGCGCGAGTCGCCCGGTGATGAGCCATAGATAGACTTAAGATGGGAAATTTTTATTCTCTTCGGGTTCTTCCGGTATTGGACAATCGACCACTCTTTTTTACTGGCGGACCGGCGGTGCGAATAGCTCGGCAGCACATATTATCTTCATCTTTGGCTTTTTTACTAACTTGGTAAGCGCGATCACTATAAAAGTTATAAGCCATTGCATTCCTTCCCGATTCTTCTATGCACCAGTAGTTGGATCCACAACCCTCGGGGAATTTATAATCAATATGAACGATGTCGCCATTGAAATCCGAGTTTTTGCTCTCATGATCGTAAAGGTTTCTACATTCTTGGCTTTTGGGTAGGCGCCAATCTTCATGGCCTGCGAATTTTTGCTCATTTAACCAGGCAATATAATTGTGAGCACCTTTCCAGGCACACCATTTATTGCGCATTTGATAACTATCTTCTTTGGTCCACATCAGATTGTAGCGTGTGTCCGATATGGTACCATTTTCGTTGTCTTTAAACCGTTCTTCGTCTGTCATGATTCTTTAAAATTGTTTTGAATGGTGTAGTATACTCTGTGGCCTCCAGAAGTGGAGACACATTACTTTATAATAATACTATGTAAGGGCAAAGTTTTTTTATTAATTTTTTCCGGGTACGCCTCGGAATTTTGGGTGGGAATGTTATGCCAAAAATTGAAATAAAAACATTTTTTTACGATTTAATCCATTGCAAAGACAAAATCTTTGAGACCTTTGACAAGTGGGACAAAAAATATGATGAAGATGAAAGAGGTCCCCTGGTTGCTGGAATGCGGGAGTGTAAAGATGCGGAGCTTATTACATTATTGATGAATATTCAGAAGCTTGCAGCGGGTTATGAGCAAATAAAAGAGCTAATGGATCAAGCCGAGCAAGAACAGGTCGATGAGGCTATGGATGACGATGATCCAGAAGATGAAGATTTTTAATTGGTGAGCCTCCTTTACCAATAATTTAATAACTAGATGTACTCGGGACAGAAATAAGAAATACCTGCGTGACGGGGTTATTGCAAGTTTAGCGGAAACCCAGAGGAAGGATCAATGATTATCCGGGTGAGGGTTTTGTTGCCGCCAATCCAAAGGGAGTGGTCTTTTGTTGCTTCTAGACTGAAGATAAATTTAGATTCAAGCCCGTTGATTCTTGAAAAATTTTGAAAGGTTTTTCCATCAAACAGACTCAAACCATTATTGGTTCCAATCCATAAACCGTCCATGCGATCTTCCTCAAGGGCAAAAATAAAATTGCCTGGCAAACCATCTTGAGTGGTAAAGTTTCTAATGGTGAAGTTCTTTGTGTCGATCAGGCTTAATCCTCCGCCCCAGGTACCAACCCATAATCGGTTTTTTTTGTCGAGGTGCATAGAAACTATATAGTTTGGCTTGTAGTCTGTCGACTGGATATTAGGAATGGATGGTGAAGCCTGAGAAGCATGATGCTGGCCTTGAAACAAAGACATGATGGCTTCATTTTCTCGTTTTACTTTTTCATAAGAGGCTCCCAGACCATTAGAGTGGTTAAATTTCTTCCACGTTCCCTTATACAATGTAGAAATGCCAGACTCGGTTCCGAACCAGATACGGCCCGACTTTTCAATTTCCACAGCATAGACCCAATTGTCTATCAACCCACCATTGGAATTATCTACAGTTAGGTTTTTCCATGAGTTTTTATTACTGTCATTCCATTTAGAAAAATTCACTCCACTCCAAGTTGCTAGCCAGATACTTTTTTTTTCGATTTTGATATCGTAAATAAAAGCATCATTCAAACCATCTGGAGTATTAAAATTTTTCCAAGTTTTTCCATTGAAGTGACTCAGCCCACCGCCATAGGTGCCCACCCATGGAAAACCATTTTTATCAATAGCAATTGCAAAAATACCATTGCTTAGTAATTTATTCGTGTTGTCATAGACTTCGACTTCTTCATTTCCATTTGTGTCATAGCGAAGCAGTCCATTGCTGGTTCCAATCCACAAATATTTATCATTTGCATTAAGAACTTTAATATTGCGGGTATTTATTGTGAAAGTTTCTTTTTGTAAAATATGAGGGTAGGATTCTCCAGATGTTTTTTTTGCTATAGAGTTTTCAAAAGCAACAACGTTTCCAGCCTCTAGAAATAGAAAGATAGTCATTAAGGTCCTGGTTAACCATCTTACTTGTTGCGATAAGGAGTGTAGTTTTGCTAGCATGAAATTTTAATAAGGTCTCGAATAAAATTAAAAACTATACAACATTATTTATATGTTTGTCATTCCTTTGGGGGTGCTGCGATTGCGATAAGAAAAAGGATTTATTGCCGCAAGTTAAGGTTTCTGAGAAGGATCAAAAGGAAATGGTTCTTATTCCTTCTGGGGAATTCATTATGGGAACCAATAAGGTCGATAATGAAGACACACATAAAAAAATTGGCGCTGTAAAACCTTTATATCTTGATCAGCATCCTGAACGAAAACTTTTTTTGGCTGGATACTACATGGATCGATATGAAGTTACTAACCAAGAATATAACCTTTTTTTGAATGAAAACCAGTTCACAGATATACCAGCCCATTGGAAGGATGGAGTCTTTCCTGAAGGCCACGGAAATCACCCTGTAACGCAGGTAACATGGTGGGAGGCTTGGTCTTATTGTCAATGGGCTGATAAGCAGCTTCCTACAGAAGAACAATGGGAAAAGGCTGCGAGGGGGCCTGATGGATTGCCTTACCCTTGGGGTCTTGAATTTATTAAAGGGAAAGCCAATGTTGGTATCGAGGGAGATCGGAAAACGATGCCGGTTACTTCCTATCCAGAAGATACCAGCCCTTATAAGGTAATGGGTCTTTCAGGGAATGTTATGGAATGGACTCTGGATTGGTACCTACCATACCCGGGAAATACTCGCAAAGAGCTTCGTTTTGGAAAAGTGTATAAAGTTTTAAGGGGAAATGGTTTTCAAAAAGCGGGTCATTATTTCCTTGAAGCCTATAAGTATTCTTTTGCAAGAACCGAGGCAAATCCAAACGACTTTTTTGAGAACGTAGGTTTTCGATGCATTGAAAACTGATTCTCCCAAATTTATTTGAAAGGTTTATCTATGATTAAGAAAAATTCTGTTGTTAGCTTGAGTTATTGTCTTAAAAATTCAGATGGAGTAGAGCTAGATCGTGCGGATAAAAACAAACCATTTGCCTACTTGCATGGTGTAGGCCAAATGGTTCCTGGCTTAGAAAAAGAACTGGAAGGGTTGACTATTGGCGATAAAAAGGATGTCACAGTTTCTCCTGCTGAAGGCTATGGAGATTTAAACCCACAGCTAAAGATTGAAGTGGATCGTGCAAATTTTCCTAAAGATGCTGATATCCAGCCTGGAATGCAATTTGAAGGTAAGGGGGATGGAGGTACTCAAACTGTTTTCACTGTCAAAGCAGTTGTGGGAGATAAAATTCATGTGGATGGCAATCATCCTTTAGCTGGGGAGACATTACATTTTTCCATTGAAGTCACTGAGGTTAGAGATGCCACACAAGAAGAATTGACCCACGGCCACGCGCATGGCGAAGGGGGTGCGCATCACCATTAGTCGATTATTTCAAATGTTTTGTTAAAATCATTCTGCTAAAATAATTTGAAAAATGGTTTTGGATTAAAAAGCCTAAGGATTAATTCTATAAAACCTGATTTGGCCTCCCGCTTGCTGTCTTCAATTAAGCTCTCACAGAGTTCTCTTTAAATGATTGAAAATAAAAGATATTATGAATAAAATTTTTAATGGAAGAATAGCGGCGGTCCTTGTTCTGGGGTTTTCTTCAGGGCTGCCCTTGGCTTTATCGGGAGGTACTTTGCAGGCGTGGCTCACCGTTGAGGGAGTCGATATCAGGACCATAGGATTATTTAGCTTGGTGGGTCTACCTTATACCCTTAAATTCCTTTGGGCTCCATTAATGGATCGATTTGTTATTCCGATTTTTGGAAGACGAAGAGGGTGGATAGTTCTTTGTCAGATGGTTTTGATCGGGATAATTCTAGGAATGAGTGTTTCATCCCCTAAAAATGCTCTATGGCTTCTGGCAATTCTGGCATTTTTTCTTACCTTTGTTTCTGCCTCTCAGGATATAGCTATAGATGCCTATCGAGCCGAGGTTCTGCAAAACCGTGAACGTGGCCTTGGGGCTGCTGTTTCCGTTACTGGCTATCGCGTAGCAATGCTGGTATCTGGAGCATTGGCTTTGATTTTATCCGAATTTCTTGGATGGAGAGCTACTTATATGCTAATGGCTTTGATTTTAACTCTTGGTGTATTAGCGGTTTGGCTTGGCCCCGAACCCGAGTATTCAGCAGGACCACCTACTTCAATGAAAGAGGCTGTTGCAGGGCCTTTTGCTGAATTCTTTTCTCGTTCCGGTGTTTGGTCTTTGTTGGCTTTAATTATTCTTTATAAATTAGGAGATGCCTTTGCAGGGAGCCTGACCACCACTTTTCTAATTCGGGGTGTTAATTTTTCTGTTGGAGAAGTAGGCGCTATAAATAAAGGTATGGGCTTGGCAGCCACCATAATAGGTGCGATTTATGGTGGTTTGCTAATGGCTCGATTGCGTTTATTCAATTCCTTATTAATTTTCGGGATTTTTCAGGCTGTATCGAATCTTTCCTTTATGGTTCTAGCTTTAGTGGGAAAAAATTATCCGCTGATGATTTTTACTATTGCTTTTGAAAATCTGGCGGGTGGAATGGGAACGGCAGCATTCGTTGCATTTTTAATGGCTTTGTGTAATCACCGATATACCGCTACGCAGTTTGCCCTACTATCTGCTTTAGCCTCATTGGGTAGGGTGTTTGTTGGGCCTCTTTCGGGAATTTTAGTTGATGAGATGGGTTGGACTGTTTTTTTCTTTTCCACCTTCCTTTTTGCTTTACCGGGTCTGATTTTGCTTTGGGTTATGAAACACGTGGTGATGGCAATAGAAAATGAAACAGTGGTGAACCCTACCGTGACCTCTGATAAAGCATGACAGAATTTATCTACCTGCATGGCTTTGCCTCCGGACCCGATTCTAATAAGGCACAGGCTTTTAAAAAACGATTTCAAAAGTTAAACATTGCCTTGCATGTTCCCGATTTACAGGAGGATGATTTTGAAAATTTAACCTTATCCCGTCAGATAAGGTTGGTCCAGACGATAATAGATAGAGATAAGCGCAAAAAATTTGGCTTAATTGGCAGTAGTATGGGTGGTTATTTGGCCAGCCTGGTTGCACAAACAAGAGACTCAGTAAAAGCCTTATATCTTATGGCTCCCGGTTTTAATTTTCTAAATCGTTGGAGAGAAAAGCTTGATTTGTCCAAAACGACTCAAGATTTAATTCCCGTATTTCATTACCGGTACAATAAAGAAGTTTTGTTGAATACCCATTTATTTCGAGATGCAGAAATCTGGGAGTCTGTACCGTTGAAACGAAAAATTCCTACGTTAATTGTCCATGGTTTGCACGATACGACAGTAAATATATCGGAGTCGAGAAACTTTGTTAGCGCACATCCAGGTTGTGAGCTAAAGGAGTTGGATAGTGACCATGGTTTACTATCATGTGTGGATTGGATTGTTGAAGATTGCCTTAGATTTTTTCAAGATCAGCGTTTATTATGATTACCTCAATTTTACCGGAGTGACTCTGTTCTATCTGGTAGGGTCATTTAAATACCCCTGTTAAAAGAGCAAGGAGTTAGATTCGTGCATACTCAGGTGCCTATAATATCTTTTGGGACCCAGCCTTTTTGCTTTGGATTCAATCTAACCTCAAACCAACCTCGCCTTTCATCGGTAATGGTTACAAGTGCACCTTCATGCAATTCAAATAGTGTGACATTGGATAGGTCGAGACCAGATTTCACATCAACTTTTTTTGCAAGCACGACACCTGTTTTTAAATTGGATTCAAGATGTAGTTTGACGCCGACAGCAACAAAAGCCAACAGCAATAAAGCGAGGAACGAATTCCGAGCCAATCTTAAGAATTCTGAGCGAAAATAAAACCATGCGGTCAGTATCAACCAGAAAATTAGGTTGACTGTTCTTGCCAGATTTATGTTTTCATCCATATTTAGATCGTTTACCCAAAAGAAAAAAGTAGAAAGTGCGCTGCGGGCAGGAGGAGAAATTTTATCTCGGGTTTGTTGGATTGCAAAATTTAAGTTCGCCTGTAAATTTTCATTGCGTGGAATTAATTTTTGCGCATTCATATAATTTAGAATTGCGGGTCCAATTTTTCCAAGCCGAATATAAGTGTTTCCAAGGTTATAGTATAGATAACCATTGTTGGCACCTCTTTGAATAAGAGATTCGTAAGAGTCTGCTGCTTGCTGAAATTCACTCTTTGCATACAGGTCGTTTGCTGTTGCCACTTCGGTCGCAAAAACTCCCGCAAGACTTGCGGGGGCCTGGCAAATTAGCCCAATTAGAAGCAACAAAGAGGTGATACTTTTATTCAAGATTTTTTCTCCAGAATTTTAATAAGACCTTGTGTTTCGTTTAACAATTCTTGATTGTTTCCAAAAACCTCAGGGGCATATTGCAGGGTATCGCATTTTTCCAGGAGGTTTCGGGCGATGTTCACCTGATTTATTTGGTAGTCTAATTTTTTTAGTTTGTATTCGACTTCTGCTGCTGTAATAGCCTTACCTTTCATGTTTAATTTGTCACCGATATATCCGCGGAGTATCTCTGAGAGTTCACTTGTAAATTCTTTCGAATCTATATTTTTTGAGCGGGTCAAACTCTTTAGTTTTTGGGAAGCCGTTTTGTAAGCTTTTTGACTTCTGTAAAAAGCCTTATCAGTGGTCAGTCGTTTTTTTTGTTGAATAAAATATGCGCATATTAAAAAACCGATTGCAGGGTAAGTGAATTCCAAGATTTTTGAGATACCTATTTTGGTATTGATATTATTAAAATCATCTAGTTTTGTATGTAAGGGTAGAATATCTTCAGCAAGAATTTCAATTTCTGGTTTTGTAATTACATTGCCTGGAGAATTTGATTGAACTAGGTTTAAAGTTTCTTGAGATGAAGACGGTCGGACATTTATTTCAATGGGGTGGGTTTGGGCTTGTCGATAATCTTTAATCGTTGGATCAAAATAGGAAAAGGTGAAAGCGGGTAATTTAGCGGCTCCTGGTTTTAAAGGGACCAAAGCAAATTTAAAAACTTTTTTTCCTGTAATCTGGTTTCCTATGACCGTTTGGTTGAATTCCGGCTGATCAGGATAAACTTTAAATAGTTTTTTTAGGTCAGGTTCTGGAAATGATACTCCACGGAGGTTTCCATTTCCTGAAACTGTAATCGTTAGTGTGGTAGTATCTCCCACTTCGAGATCGTCTTTCCCAAGGTCTGAAATAATATCAAAACTGCCGATTGTATTTTTTAAATCTTCGGGCTTACCTTTTGTGGGTAATGGTAAAACTTCAATCGATATGGGTTTGGTTCTTAAGACCTTGTGTTCGGCACGAGTTCTCTGACTAAAAAACGGATCATTAAAAAACTGGCTGAACGCTCCTCCATTTGATCGATTCTGTGGGCGGTGGTAGATATCAAATTCAAGGGTCGCAGGTGGGATTTCTGCTTTGCCAGTTTTAATTGGGAATAGGGCTACCGATATTTCTTGCACATGGTATTGAATGCCATTTACGACACTTTGATAGCTTTTTGCTTTTCCCAATTCTTCCTTCTGAAAATAAGAAGCTCCAAACGGCATATTCAGGTCAAAATTTTTGGCCTCAACCCGATTGAACAATTTAAAAGAATAAATTAATTGTTCGCCTACATAAGCTTCTTTTTTTGAAACAGCAGATTCCAAAAAAACCGGTCTATTACCAATTTGGATAGGTGAGGTAGATTTTTTCACCAAAATATTGATCGGTTGTGTGACATAAACTTTCTTGTTCGCTCGAATGCGAGCGGGTCCAATTTTAAATTGACCGATGTTCATAGGCGTCAACCGATAATTATGAGTAATGGATATGCTACGTTCCGTATTTACAATCTGTGTAGAGGAAGAAGTTCCCCCTGATGTAATACGAAAATTCGGTAAAGAGGGTAACTCGGGAGGGGGTGTATTTTGAGTTCCTATAATGGTGATAGATAATTGGACACTGTCTTCAAGTGTGATTTGATTTTTATCTACTGTAGCCAACACCTGAATATTTTCGCCAAATGCCTGCAATGTAAGCGCAGACCAAAAAACAAAAATCGGGAATATTGATTTTTTTTTAAGAAATAGCATCAATTTACCAAAGATTATTTTTATAAGGTTGCGCGGGTTTTATTTTTCCGGCTTGCATTTGGCTGAATTTTTTTAAATCCTCAGAAAGATTTCCTAGTAACTGTTCAGCTTCCTCCTGACTCAACTCTTGTGGACTTGTTTTTGCGGTTTCGCTTTGTTCCTTTTGCTGAGGTTCATTATCAGATGGAGAAGTCTCGTTTTGATTGGACTCCTGTTTTTTATCTTTCTCTTCATTTTTAGATTTTTGTTGCTCAGATTCGTCCTTATTTTGTTTGGAAGAATCATTTTTATCTGAATTTTTTTCCTGTTCTTCTTTCTTTTTTAGTTGTTCGCGAACAAACTCAAGGTTGAACTTCGCGTCCATATCTGAAGGATCTAGCGTTAAAACTTTTTTATAGGTTTTTTCGGCTTCTTTAAGTTTTCCCATTTTGAAAAGTGCATTGCCAGAGTTATATAGAGAATTATTTTTTAACTGCGGATAAGAATCATCCGAGGCTGATTGCGTGTAGTCTTGCAACGCTTCTTGATATTTTCCTTGTTTGTAGTAGGAGCTGCCTAGATTGTAATCAAGACGTCGATCTTCTGGACGATTTGAGCGAGCCTCAGCAAAGTTCTTTTCTGCTTCTGGGAAGAGGCCTTCCTGGTATTGACTCAGTCCTTCCTGAATATTTGAGTCTGCCTGGTCGGCATTCACAGGGGAATTTATTAGAAGAACAAGATGGCTAACAACGAGAATTAGTCTTACTCGAAGTTTGCAATCCATAACGTTCAATACAGTGAAAGAAGATTCCCGTCGAAGCGGGAATCATCCATTAATAGGTTTAAGATTTTAATTATCTCCTGTCGCCCATAAGTCTTAGAAGCATCAGGAAAAGGTTTATAAAATCAAGGTAGAGAGTGAGGGCACCGCGAATCGCTTCCTTAGTATCTTCATCGGTGCCTTCGTTACCGAGGATATTCATCTCTTTAATCTTTTGCGTGTCGTAAGCAGTTAACCCCACGAAAATTAAAACACCTGCATAGGTAATAATCATATGCATCATAGGGCTTTGCATAAACATATTAACCACTGAAGCAATGATGATTCCGATGAGGCCCATGAATAAAAAACTACCCCATGAGGTAAGATCCTTTTTGGTAGTATAGCCGTAAAGACTCATTGCCCCAAAGGTGCCTGCTGTTACTAAAAACGTTGATGTTATGGATGCGGCGGTATAAACCACGAATAGGGTAGAAAAGGTTATTCCTGTCAAACCTGCATAAAGAAAGAATATGCCGGTTGCCTGACTAACGCTCATTTGCATGACCCGCGATGCTAACCAGAACACAAGTCCAATTTGGGCAATTATCAGAACGATAGGGATAATTGGGTTTCCCATTACAATATTGAAAAGGGTTGGGTTATTGGCGACATAATAAGCCATAAAACCGGTGATTCCGAGTCCGGCTGCCATCCAGTTATAGACACGCACCATAAACCTTTGTTGCTCTGCTGCTACGGCATCTATGCTCATGGTTCGAGGAGAGTTTTGCATTATAAATTTCCTTTCAATACGTTAATTCGTCAAAAAAGCGAACTTTTTGAAGTGCTGATAATTAGATGGAGTTTCCAATCAATTTTGTCAAGTTTTGACTTTACTTACTTTAAATATTTTAACAAAATCCACGGGTTAAATGGGGAACATTTTCAAGAATTCGTTTCCCGTTTTCTTTCTGCTAAATTAGCTTCATAGAGCAAGAATAGCAATGCAGGAAAAATGAACCATTGGAATCGTTCCTGCCATATTTTTCTTCGTTCTGATTTAAACTTTTTCTTTTCGAGGTTCTGATTGATTTGGTCGAGGTAAATGGTTTTCAGGTCAATATCTCCGGTTACGGACCTGACATAGCTTCCACCTGTTTCCAGCGAAATTTTTTGCAGAGTGGTCTCGTCCAGTTTTGTAAGAATAACCTCACCCTCTTCGTTTTTTAGAAAGCCCCCAGTCTTATCTGGATTTGGCAAGGGGGCTCCAATTTCTTTTCCGATTCCAATGGTAAAAACTTTAACACCGACCTCACGGGCCTCTTTGGCAGCTTGCAACGCTTGTCCGGTTTGATCTTCACCATCTGTTATAAGAATAATTGCTTTAGATTTATTATCCTCTGTGCGAAAGGCTTTAACCGACTTTCTCAAAGCATCACCTAAGGCTGTTCCCTGAACAGGGATGAGGTCGGTGTCAATTGCATTGAGAAAAATGCGCGCAGCAGAATAATCGAGTGTGAGTGGACATTGGACAAAAGAAGTTCCCGCGAATGCGACAAGGCCGACACGATCTCCTCTCAGCATATCCAGTAGATCAGAGATTTTGCGTTTTGCTCTTTCAAGACGATTCGGTTTTATATCTTCGGCAAGCATGCTGCGTGATACATCCAGCGCAACAATTATATCAACCCCTTCTTGATTTATATCTTCCCATTGATAGCCCCATTGAGGACGGGTAAGGGCAAGTAGAAGAAATACGAATGTAGAGACAAGGAATATTGTTCTAAGTTTTAGTTGATCTTTAAAACTTGAGCCTACTAATTTTGGAAATAAGTTCTCACCACAAAATTGGACAAGGAGGGTATATTTCCTTCGGTTTCCCCAAATAAGAAAAAAAAGAAAGGGAATCAAAGCCCAAAAAAAATGGAAAAGGGATGGGTCACCAAATTTCATATCAAGGAATCCTTCTCAAAATGGTGTTAGATAATACAATTTCCAAAAGCAGAAGCAGTATTGCTGGAATGAGGAAGTAGTGAAATAGTTCGGTGTATTCAGAGTGGTCTATGACTTTAACCTCAGACTTTTCCATTTCATCGATTTGTTTGTAAATAGCCTTTAATGATTCGAGATTGGTAGCGCGAAAATATTGTCCCCCGGTTAAGTCGGAAATTTTCTTCAAAGTATCTTCATCAATATCCACTTGTTGATATACATAACGTTGTCCAAAAATTGAATTGACCAAAAATGGCGCTTTCCCGTATGTTCCCACTGCTATGGTATGAATTTTAATTCCAAATGCTTTGGCCGTTTGTGCTGCCTGGAGAGGAGGAAGATTACCAGCATTATTTCGGCCATCTGTTAAAAGGATGATCACTTTTGATTTTGATTCAAGATCCTTCAAACGTTTGACCGCTATGCCAATAGCAGACCCTATTGCTGTTGAATCACCTGCCATTCCAATATCAAGCTTGCTGAGAAAAGATTGTAGGATTCCCTGGTCAAGAGTGAGAGGGCATTGAGTGTAGGCTTCTGAACCAAAAACAACCATACCCATGCGATCGTTAGGGCGGTTCTCAATAAACTGTGAGACAACATCTTTGACCATTGTCAGGCGCGTATCACGTTTTTCATCTTTGATAAAATCGAGGGCCTGCATACTTCCGGAAGTGTCCAAGGCAAGCATAATATCTACCCCGACAGACAGTATCTCAGTGCTTTTATGACCTTCCTGGGGACGGGCTAGGGCAAGCACCAAAAGAGATATAGCAATCATTCGAAGGACTAATGGCAGGATGGACAAAATTTCAACCCGCGCCGAGCGGATAGACTGTAATGCGTCGATAGATGAATAACTGATTGTTGCCTGCAGTTTTCCTTTTCCTCGAATGGTAAGATACGGAACCATTAGAAAAAATAATAGTAGCCAGGGATCTTCAAATCGAAAAAAGCTCATAATTAATTCGGTTTTTGTTGAATAGGTGGTGTGGCTTCTTTGATGAAATGAATCACTGGTTCTATTGGATCGTAATTTGTTTCAACTTCTGCTTTTGCGAATTTCACTTTATCGCTTTCTGTGAGAATATTTCTTGCCTGAAGTTTTTGTTTTTCATTCAAGCCAGAAAAGTCTTTAAAGTGAGAAATGATCTCTTCTGTGGTCCACTCCTGAGCTGGAAAGCGATAACGGTTTTCCATGTATCTTCTAAATATTTCTGATAGTTCAAAAAAATGATCGCGGATACGTCCTAGCTTCATAAACTCACGACTTTCGAGTTCTCTTAATTCTTTAAGTGCTTTTTGCTCTGCTGTGAGTAAGGTCAGAGGTTCTTGTTTTAGATCGGATTTTTTCTGCCAATTTTTCCAAATAAAATATGCTAAGGCTAAAAAACATAATACCCCCAGTGCTTTCCAAATATAATGAATCCAGGGAGCCTTTATATGGACAATAGGTTTGATGTCCTTAATATCAGAAGCGTTACCTTCGAGTTGCAACAGCGATTGCACATCAACATTTACTTCGGCGGTCATTATTTTACCCTTAACAATTTGATTGTTTTGATCTGGAGCGTCAAATCCTAAGGGCATTGCAGGAATTGTTAATAATCCTGTTTTATCTACTCTTAATTTTAACCAAAACTCCTGCGCAGTTTGATTGTTTACTTTTATAGGATTCTTTTTACCGTATCCAACTTTTTCAAATCCTTCGGGTATAACGTATTCAGGTGTATGGATAACAATATCCGAATCGTGATTTACTCTGATGGAATAAGTTAGGATATCCCCTAATGTGGGTTGGGTAATGTCTACCTGGGTTTTAATGGAGACTGGATCTGCGGTATTGCTCCATGCAGTCGGAGCGTTTATCAATTGGAAAAAATACGCTAATAAAAGTAGCAGGATAGATTTTAAAGAATGTTTCTGATACACCATAAATTATTTTTCTTTAGCAATACAGGTATCAATTAGAGGTTGTAGTTCGGCAGTTTTTTCTGGATTTGCAGCTTCTGCACGAAACAGCCATACCAATCCTTCATTGCAATTACCAAGCTTTAGATAAAGTTTTCCGGCTGTGGAAGCGGCCTCGGCTCGGGCTAAAGAGTTAGAATTTTCTAGTTTCCATACTTCTATATATTGATCCAATGCTTGTTCCAAAAGTGCAGCCTGTTGCAAGCGTTCCCCTGCTTTTTTTAATTCTGAAATTCTTGGGTCTATTAAAATTTTTTCCTGTTTGTTTGATCGATTTTCTTTGGTTGTAAGCTTTACAAAAAATGCGACGAAAGCAAATAAAGTGATCCCAGTTAAAATATACACACCGACCTTTAATTTTCGACTTACACCATCATCGGGTATTTTCAAATCACTCATATCAATGTTTTTTTTCCCTAAATTTAAAATATTTGATGATAGGCTCTGTTAGAGAATTGTTTGTGAATATTTCTATGGTGTCGATTCCTATGGAATTAAAAAATGCTTTTCGATCCTGACGTTTTTTAATGCAAAGAGATTTGTGTTTCTTGAGGATTTCTCTATCATTTGTGTCCACAAGTATAGTGCTGCCAGTTTCGAAATCTTCAAGGAATACTAATCCCACCTCGGGAAGGGTTTCTTCTCGTGGATCAATAATATGAATCGTTATAAGATCAAATCTTTGTTTTGCAAGTTTTAATTGAGGTTCATAGTTTTCATCTTGGAAGTCTGAAATCAGAAAAGTAGTGGCCTTCTTTTTTTGAAATTTTAGAAGGTATTCAAGAGGCAGTGAAAGGTTCGTGCCTTTGCCTTCAGGTTCGAAGCTCAAAATGGTACGAATGATATTCCAAATATGACCTTTTCCTTTTTTGGGCGGAATGTGGTGTTCAATTTTATCGGAAAAGATTATGAGTCCGATCTTATCATTATTTTTAATTGCTGCAAAAGCAAGAATCGATGCAACTTCTGCTGATATTTCATTTTTTCTTTTTTGAGTAGAACCAAAACTTCCAGAAGAACTCACATCTACAAGAAGCATTAAAGTAAGTTCTCGCTCCTCTATGAATTCTTTAATAAAAGGTTGGTTCATGCGTGCAGTTACATTCCAATCAATTAACCGTACGTCATCCCCGGGTTGATATTCGCGAACTTCGCTAAATTCCATTCCACGACCTTTGAAAGCGGAAATATACTCGCCAGCCATGATATCGTTCACCATATAATTAGTTTTTACTTGAATTTTTTTAATGGATTTCAACAATTCCGGAGAGAGTTGATTTTGCTTTTTGGGTGGGGATTCCGGAATACGAAACCATTCTCGAACATTATTTGAAAGTGTTTGAAGCATAGAAGATTAGGGAACTTCAATAGTATCGAATAGTGATTTTAGTATGTCATCTGCCGTAACATTTTCGGCTTCGGCCTCATAGGTAAGAATAACTCGGTGCCTAAGCACATCCATACCGATGCTTTTGATGTCGTGGGGTACAACATATCCGCGTCGTTGTAAAAAAGCAAAGGCTTTAGCTGCTCGATTTAGAAAAATAGAAGCTCGGGGTGATGCGCCAAACTGAATCATTCCGGCATAAGATGACAGTTGATTTCCTTTTGGGTCACGTGTGGCAGTGACTAGATTGATAATATAGTCTTGGAGGTTTTCATCTATATAAATTGAATCTATAACTTTACGGGCTGCCAGAATATCTTCAGGGTCGACGACGGCTTTGACTTTATAAGAATTAGCGCTGGATGACATTTGCTGCATGATTAATTTCTCCTCCTCTTTTGAAGGATAATCAATATGAAGCTTTAGCATGAAGCGGTCGATCTGGGCTTCTGGCAAGGGATAGGTTCCTTCTTGTTCAATGGGATTTTGCGTGGCGATAACCATAAAGGGTTCATCTAAAGAAAATGTTTTTCCGGCTATGGTTATTTGTCGTTCCTGCATGGCTTCTAATAAAGCGCTTTGGACCTTTGCAGGAGCACGGTTGATTTCATCCGCTAAAATAATATTTGAAAACAAGGGGCCCTTTTTAATATCAAATTCGCTAGTTTTGGGCTGATAAACCTGAGTGCCCAGAAGATCCGCAGGAAGCAAATCTGGAGTGAATTGAATACGTTTAAAATCTGCTTTGACTGATTGAGCAAGTGTTTTAACGGAAGTCGTTTTTGCAAGGCCTGGAACACCTTCAAGAAGGATATGCTCTCCAGTCAATAATCCAAGCACCAAGCGTTCAGTCAGATATTTTTGTCCCACTATGATTTGATTCAGTTCGTGCATTAATGAGGGGATGAATCCACTCGCTTCATTAACCTGATTGGTAATTTCATCAATTTTTTGAACCATACTCGCTACCTTAAATTTTTAGTGGATTTTATATAAGGAGTTATGAAGGCTAGCTACCCTATAAAAATATAATAAACCGGGTTAGAAAAAAATTAAAATATTTTAACCTGAATGCCATTTTATAGCCTTACCTTGTCTGTTTTGCGATTTAAATGGGGTAATTTTAGTTTTGAGAGGCGAAAATTTAATTTTAAGCTTTACAAGAGCCATAACTTACATAAAATAGCACGCTTAACCCATTTTTTACTAGTAAGCGTAAGTTAGCACGGAGTTTGGCAATGCTTGATGATGAAGTCAAAGATATAGACAGTATTATTGATCAGGGTTTGAATGCGGAAAATAATGAACTCGATCTTAGGGAAAAAGAGTTGGATGATGAAGATCTGATTAAGGTTATGCAATCGGACAAGATCAAAGGTGTTACCGCTGTTTTTCTTGAGTTCAATGATATTAGTGACAAGGGACTTGAGGCACTTCTTGAATGTGAACATATGAAGTTCGTTACCGCCTTAAATCTTTTTAAAAACAAGGTGACGGACAAAGGAGCTGTTGCTCTGGCAAAATCTAAAACAATGCTCAACTTGTCGGAATTGATTTTGAGCGATAATGAGATTGGGGTAGAAGGAACGAAAGCCATTGCGGGTTCCAATTTATTGGGCAACCTCGTATCACTTTGGCTGGGTGATAAGGTAGGTGATGAAGGAGTTAAGGCGATAGCAGAATCAGAATCTCTAACACGATTAACGCAGCTTTCTTTATATAGGAATGGTATTGGTGATGAGGGGGCAATAGCAATTGCGAATTCAAAAAACCTGACAAAACTGGAAGAGTTAAATCTTAATTGGAATTTTGTTGAAGAAGAAGGAATAAAAGCACTGGCCAACTCAGATACTTTGAAAAATCTAACGCAGTTAACAATGACATATAATCCTCTTGGTCTTCGAGGGGCTGAGATCATAGCCGAATCAAAGAGTTTTAAAAATGTGACATTGATGGATCTTTACGAAACTGAAATTGGTGATCTTGGGGCGAAAGCGTTGGCGAACTCGACAAATTTGTCAAACCTTCAGACTCTGGTTCTAATTCATAATGATATTGGCGAAGGAGCACAAGCGTTATTTAAGGACAACAAAAACTTTCCCAAATTAGAGAATATCTATTTTAATAAACCTAAGCAGACGGAAGATTAATCTTGAAGGTTTGCAAAGGGGGTTTCCGGTTTGCTCCGGGAACCCCTTATTTTTTTTCACACTACAAATATTGAATTATGTTTACAGGTGAAAAGCCGGATTTATTGGATCTAATGCCTTTCCGCGAAGATAGCATTTATGTTGTTGGAAAAGATGGTGTTCCACAACACTGGGATGGGGAAGAGTGGCTTCCTGTAAGAACGGAAAATACCAATCCCTTGATGGGAATTTGGGGTCCTCATGAAAACTGTATCTATGCTGTTGGAATAGGTGGAGTGGTCCTTTTTTACAATGGTAAGGAGTGGAAGCAAGTCGACACGGGTAGTTATGATTCGCTGAACTCCGCCTTTGGTTTTGATGAAAGTAATATATTCCTCTATGGGGTCGGTGGACGGATGCTTTACTGGAATGGAGAGAAATGGGATTACCGAGAACCCAACACTATTCATGACCTCTTTGGAATGTGGGGAGAGGATATTGAACATATATATACGGTGGGAGGTGAAGGCATCTTCCGGTTTTATAATGGCAAAGAATTTCTGAGAAAAGATGAATTGACCGAAGAAACTATTTCCCTTTTTGGGGTGTGGGGAACGAAAACAGACAATGTCTATATTTGCGGCTCGCATGGAACCATTCTTCATTTCAATGGGGAAGAATGGAAGACCATGAAAACGGATACAGAGGAATACCTGCTAAGCATTTGGGGAACTTCCGATGAAAACATTTTTGTCGTCGGCGATAACTCTGCCATGCTGCATTACGATGGCAAAGCCTGGTCAAAAATTGATCCGATTAAAGAGGAATATTTTACAAAAGTAAAAGGGTTAGGCGAGGACAGTGTATATGTGGCGGGAGAAAATGGCACGGTTCTTCGGCACGATGGAAAACAGTGGCATGATATGTCTTTGTAGGTAGCAAATCCTTTAGGAGTTTTTATGTCTGATTTGACCAGCAATCATCTACTTTCAATTTTTGGATTGGATGAGAATAATATTTTTATAGGTGGAGCCGATGGCACCATGTTGCATTATGATGGCAGCGCATGGTCTTCCATGGATACAGATGGACGCTGGACGTTTAAGGATATCTGGGGTAGTGCTCCAGATAATGTATTTGCAGTGGTTACCGATGGAAGGATTCTCCATTACGATGGGAAAACCTGGTCGCCCATGGAAACCGAAAAACTACCACCGATGACAGGAGTTTTCGGTCTGGCTCCCGATCAAGTCTATGCCTGCTCTCGGTTGGGTAAGATTCTTCGGTACGATGGCAGTTCATGGAAATTTACCCAAACAGGAACCGATACGGATGTGACACGGCTCTGGGGATGCAAAGAAAGTGGAATGATTGCTGTTGGCTACGATGGGTTGGTATTGAAACAGGATGGAGATAAATGGCATCGCATGACCTTTAACTCGAACGCAGAGTTTTATGGTGTTTACGGATTTTCCCCAGACAATATCTATATGGTGGGTTCAGAGGGCGCCATTTTTCACTACAATGGAGCTGACTTTATTGAAATGCCTTCGCAGACGATGGAGTTCTTTCTGGATATATGGGGGCCTTCACCGGAAATGATTTTTGCCGTTGGAGATGAAGGAATGATTCTTTACCTGGATGGCGATCAATGGACGCGAATCGAATCCAACACCAAGGAATATTTTTCATCGATTTGGGGAAGTTCCGATGAAAATATTTATGCTGTTGGAGACAACGGCTTGATCCAACACTGGAACGGAGAAGACTGGAAACCGGTGGAGGGATGATGGCCGGTCACCCTATGTTCCTTCAGGGTAAAACTCTGCAAACTTCTTGACACCTGCTTAGGACCGATGTTAAGGTTCTAACTCATTGAAATTATTCCATTTTATCAATTAGGCATCCATCACCCGAATGGCTGAAAGGGCACAGGTTTCCTGTGCTTTTTTTTATTAATGAGATTTTTTGTCATAGTCCATGATTGGTATTAAAAATGTTTAAACCTTCATTAGAAGAATTTAAAAAGCTGGCCAAGTCTGGGAATCTCATTCCTGTTTATAAAGAGATTCTTGCTGATCTGGATACCCCGGTCTCCGCTTATATGAAAATCGGAGATGGCGATTATTCTTTTCTTTTGGAAAGTGTTGAAGGTGGAGAAAAATGGGCGCGATATTGTTTCCTCGGTTGCGATCCTGCAGTGGTTATCGGTAGTAAAGGGCGAAACATCACCATAGATGAAAATGGTAAACGGCAACAGAGTAAAATCGAATCAGGAACTCCTTTAAGTGCGATTAAAGAAATATTGGCTCGATACAATCCAGTCGATGTTCCGGGTTTGCCAAGGTTTTCAGGGGGAGCGGTGGGGTTCATCAGTTATGACATGGTGCGCTTTTTCGAAGACCTGCCTGAAGATACCGCGGATGACCTCAATGTTCCGGATTCACAATTCATAATCACGGACACCATGTTGGTGTTTGATAATATTTCACAAACCATCAAAATGGTTTCAAATGCTTTTATTGAATCAGATGATTTGGACGAAGTTTACGAACAAACTATAAAGAAAATAGGTTTATTAGAAGAAAAATTAAAAAAGCCTCTAAAAATTTCAACTCAAGCTAATGAAGAAGTGGTCCAACCAAAATTCGAGTCGAATTTTGAAAAAGAAAAATTTAAAGGAGCCGTTGATAAGGTTAAACAATATATTCTGGAAGGCGATGCAATCCAAGTTGTCCTTTCACAACGTCTGAGTTTTGATATTAAAAAGCAGGCTTTCGATATTTATCGGGCTTTGAGAACAGTAAACCCTTCCCCCTATATGTATTTCCTGAAGTTTGGCGATATTGAGGTGGTGGGTTCTTCCCCTGAAATTCTGGTGCGATTGGAAGATGAAAATGTGGAGGTACGGCCCATCGCAGGAACTCGAAAGCGCGGTAAAAATGAAGAAGAAGACGTCGTTTTGGAAAAAGATCTTTTGCAGGACGAAAAAGAGCTCGCTGAACATATAATGTTGGTAGATTTGGGTCGCAATGATTTGGGCCGAGTTGCCAAAATCAGTTCGGTGGAAGTCAATGAAAGTTTTACTGTAGAGCGTTATTCCCACGTCATGCATATTGTCTCCAATGTTCGCGGAATATTAAAAGAGGGGCTCGATTGCTTTGATGTTTTGGAGGCTACGTTTCCAGCAGGTACGGTTTCAGGTGCTCCAAAAATTCGTGCCATGGAAATCATTGAAGAAATGGAACCTAATCGGCGCGGACTATATGCCGGTGCGGTAGGCTATATTGGTTTTTCAGGTAATATGGATACAGCTATAGCCATCCGGACACTTGTTGTCAAAGAGCAAACAGCTTATTTGGGGGTCGGCGCAGGTATTGTGGCTGACTCAGTCCCGGAAAGTGAGTTTGAGGAGACCATGAATAAAGGCCGTGCATTGTTAAAGGCCGTCGAGTTGGCTGAGAAAGGGTGGGTCGTATGATTTTGATGATCGATAATTACGATTCGTTTACTTACAATCTCGTACAGTACATGGGTGAATTGGGTGCCGATATTCGTGTAGAACGTAATGACCGTATTTCAATTGATGAAATAGAATCTTTGGCGCCGAAAAAAATCGTTATATCCCCTGGGCCCTGTACCCCTGCTAAGGCTGGAATATCCGTTGAAGTGATTAAATATTTTTCGGATAAAGTTCCAGTACTTGGTGTTTGCCTGGGACATCAATCGGTAGGCGCTGCATTTGGAGGAGAAATTATCAAAGCTGGAAAGCTGATGCATGGTAAAACATCAGAAGTTCGGCATGATGGCAAAACATTATTTAAGGATCTTCCTAATCCCTTCACCGCTACCCGTTACCATTCATTGGTGTTAAATCGAAAAACTTTGCCGGACTGTTTTGAAATTACGGCTGAAAGTGATGATAATGAAATAATGGGAATTCGACACAAGGAGTTACCTGTTGAGGGAGTTCAATTTCATCCGGAATCAATATTGACTCCTAGCGGAAAAGATCTTTTGAAAAATTTTATTGAGAATAGTTGAGTATGTTATTTCAAAAAATACTTCATAAGGTTGTGTCAGGAAAAGATCTGACTGAAGATGAAATGATGGCTGCCATGACTGAGATTATGGAAGGTAACGTGGTTGACTCGCAATTTGCTGCTTTTTTAACTGCTTTGCAATTAAAGCATGAAACCGTTCCCGAAATTGTTGGTGCGGCCAGAGTGATGCGCGCAAAAGCAGAAAAAGTAAAAGTTAATGCTCCGCAAATTGTCGATACCTGTGGAACGGGTGGCGATGGTGCCGACACCTTTAATATTTCAACGGCGGTTTCTTTTGTCGTTGCAGGAGCTGATATAACAGTGGCAAAACACGGTAATCGGGCTGTTTCCAGTAAGTCTGGTAGTGCGGATGTTTTGAAATGTCTCGGCGTAAATATTGATGCCTCTTTGTCTACGGTTGAACGCTGTATTGAAGAAGTGGGGATAGGTTTTTTGTTTGCACCCTTAATGCATAAGGCAATGAAGCATGCTGTAAAGGTGAGAAAAGAGCTTGGGTTCCGCACTATTTTTAATCTGTTAGGTCCTCTTACAAATCCTGCACATGCCCATGGCCAAGTGTTGGGCGTTTACGATTCCAGATGGGTGAACCCTCTTGCTGAGGTTCTAAGAGATCTGGGAAGTCATCGTGCTCTAGTAGTACATGGTTTTGATGGATTGGATGAGATCACTTTGACGAGTGAAACGCAGGTTTCTGAATTAAAAAATGATAATGTAAGTGCTTTTACTATTGATCCAAAGGAGTTTGGCTATTCGCTTTGTTCTGCACAGGATTTGAAAGGGGGTTCCCCGGAAGAGAATGCAGAAATCATACGCGGAATCCTCCAAGGAGCTTCTGGTCCAAAGACAGATATTGTTGTTTTGAACGCTGCAGCAGCAATTTATGTGGGTGGTAAAGCCGAATCAATAGAGCGCGGTATATTGGTTGCGGCTAATTCGATTCGTTCAGGTGCGGCGATTAAGAAACTAGAGGAATTGTGTCGGGTTTCCAATTCATAAGATGTCAAATATTCTTGATCAAATTTTTGCCGACAAAAAGAAAGAGCTTCCAGGCACCCAGCGCCAATCCCCGTTGTCAGAAATCAAACAACGGATTGGTGATCAACAAGTGGTGAGAGATGTATTCAAAGCATTAGAGAAAGGCGACACCTCTCGAATTATAGCCGAGATAAAGCCAAAGACTCCATTTAAAGGAGAATTGCGAAAAGGGTTTGATGCAAAAATCATAGCTGGAGATTATGTGGAGCATGGAGCGGCAACTCTCTCTATTTTGACAGAGAGTAATTATTTTGGCAGCAGTATTAAAGTTTTTCAAGAGATTCGGAAAATCGCAGCTATCCCGCTGTTGAGAAAAGATTTTATTTTTGATGAGTACCAGGTTTATGAATCGCGTGCTTACGGTGCGGATCTTTTTTTGTTAATTGCCACCTGGCTCGATCAAAATTTGATGAGCGATTTGCTGAGCCTAGGTAAAGAATTGGGAATGCCCGCTCTCATTGAAGTTCATAATGAATGGGATATGGAAAAAGCTTTTGCAGTAAATGCAAAATTAATAGGCATAAATAACCGTGATCTAACAAATGGTAAAACTGATTTAGGAATCACCCGGCGTCTGGCACCGATGGCTTTGCAGGAAAAGGGAAAGGTGCTTGTTTGTGAGAGTGGGATTCATGGCCGCGAAGAAATTGAAGAATTTGAGTCATTAGGTGTGCATGCCTTCTTGATTGGAGAAAGTCTGATGACTTCGGAAGATATTCCTAATAAATTGAAGGAGCTTTTAGGTAGTGAAGGATCGTGACACACAAGTAAAAGTGAAAATCTGCGGCATGACCAACTTGAAAGACGTTAAGGTCGCGGTTGATGGCGGTGTGGATGCCGTGGGCTTTATTTTCTATAAAAAGAGTCCGCGCTCAGTTACCATGCAGGCAGTTAGGGAAATTGTTTTAGAGCTACCCCCTTTTGTAGATTCAGTGGGTGTTTTCGTAAATGAAACGGCAGAGCAGATAAATAAAATTGCGGATCATTGTAAACTTGACAGGGTTCAATTGCATGGTGATGAGTCTCCTGCGTTTTGTAAAAAGATTCGCCGTCGTGTGATAAAGGCGATTCGTGTTAAAGACATTCAGTCATTAAAAAAACTTTCTGATTATCCTGTCAGCAGCTTTCTTTTGGATACTTTTTCAGAAGATCAATATGGCGGGACAGGAAAAGTGTTTGATTGGAACTTGGCTTATCCAGCTAAAAAATATGGTCCGATCATTCTTGCAGGTGGCTTGACACCAATTAATGTTCATCAGGCTATTCAAAGGATTCAGCCTTATGGGGTGGATGTCTGCTCGGGAGTGGAAAGCCAACCCGGAATTAAAGATCACAAAAAGATGAAGGCATTTTTAAAAAATGTTAAGGCGGAGAGAAAAATATGAAAGCCCATAAATTTCCGGATTCAAAGGGCCATTTTGGAAAGTTTGGTGGAAAATATGTCATTGAAACTCTAATGCCGGCTTTGCAGGAGTTGGAAACCCTCTATGAACAAGTCCAAAAGGATCCAAAGTTTAAGGAAGATCTTAATTATTATTTAAAACATTATGTCGGAAGGCCTACCTCATTGTATTTCGCAGAAAGGCTCACGAACCATTTGGGCGGAGCGAAAATTTATTTAAAAAGAGAAGACCTCACTCATACAGGTGCTCATAAAATTAATAATACGATTGGTAGCGCATTGCTGACTCAGAGAATGGGTAAAAAGCGGGTGATTGCCGAGACTGGTGCAGGTCAGCATGGTGTTGCTACTGCTACAGCGGCGTCTTTGTTTGGTCTTGAATGCGATGTATTCATGGGCGAAGAGGACATGAAGCGACAGGCTCTCAATGTTTTTAAAATGCGATTGCTTGGCGCAAATGTTATTCCAGTCACCAGCGGCACTCGAACTTTAAAAGATGCCACCAGTGAAGCAATCCGAAATTGGATCACAACGGTTGAAAGCACCCATTATATTATTGGTTCGGTAGTGGGCCCTCACCCCTATCCGATGATTGTTCGCGATTTTCAAAAAATTATTGGTGAAGAATCCACACAACAGATAATGGAGATGGAAGGCAGATTACCGGATACCTGTGTAGCCTGTGTGGGTGGAGGGAGTAACTCAATGGGACTGTTTTATCCATTTATTGAAAACGAAGAAGTTAGTCTTGTAGGCGTGGAGGCTGCGGGACACGGCGTCGAAACCGATAAACATGGTGCTTCTCTGACCAAAGGCTCGGCAGGTGTTCTTCATGGAATGATGAGTTATCTGTTACACGATGATGACGGTCAAGTGACTGAAGCTCATTCGATTTCCGCTGGATTGGATTATCCAGGAGTAGGGTGCGAGCATAGTTATTTAAAGGATTCAGGCCGCGCCACCTATGCCACCATTACAGATGAGGAAGCACTGGAAGGTTTTAAACTTCTATCGAGCAAAGAAGGAATTATTCCAGCCTTGGAGTCGGCGCACGCGATTGCTCATGTCGCCAAGTTGGCACCTGAAATGAAAAAGGATGAGATCATTCTGGTTTGTCTTTCGGGACGTGGTGATAAAGATGTCAATCAAATTGCGGATAGGATGGGAGTTTCTCTGTGAGTCGAATCAAAAATCGGCTGGCTTCACTAAATGGTAATAAAGCCTTGGTGGCATTTTATACTGCCGGGGATCCAGATATGGAAGCCTCTAAAGAAATATTCGCCGTTATTGAAAAAAATGGTGCAGATATTGTAGAAATAGGTGTGCCTTTCTCTGACCCATTAGCGGATGGACCTACGATACAAGCTTCTTCGCATCGCTCATTAAAAAATGGAACGACCCTCAAAAAAATTATTCGGATGGTCGCTGATATCCGAAAAACCTCTGAGTTGCCTGTAGTTCTTATGACCAGTTTTAATCCTATATTTGTATACGGACAAAAAGAATTTGTCGCTGATGCTGTGAAAGCAGGGGTGGATGGCGTGATTATTCCAGATTTACCTCATGAAGAGGCAGAAAAATTTCTGGCAATTGCAGATGGACTGGACATGATTTTTCTTTTGGCGCCAACAAGTACACCCGATCGAGTAAAGCAAATAGGAAAAATTAGCAAAGGTTTTATCTATTATATTTCATTAACGGGTACAACTGGAACTAAACAATCTCTCTCTGTAGGCCTGGAAGAAAAAGTTGGGGAAATAAAAAATTCTGTTTCGTTGCCGGTATTGGTTGGTTTTGGTATCTCCGGCCCTGAGCAGGCGGCCCAAGCGGCCAAAGTTTCGGATGGCGTGATTCTTGGTAGTGCTATTGTTAAATTGATTGAGACAAATAGTAATCCTGTTGAGCGGGATCGCAAGCTTGGTGAATTTCTAACGAGTATAAAAAAAGCCATCAATTCCTGATCCTGGTATCATGGTTTCCCGGATATCTATAATTATTCCCGCGTATAATGAGGAAAGCTCTATCGGGCTTGTCCTTGATGCCTTACCCCAAGAAAAACTTCATGAAATTATTGTTGTAGATAACGGTTCAACTGATGCTACGGCCCGTGTTGCGCAGGAACATGGTGCTCGCGTCGTGAAAGAACCACGAAAAGGCTATGGTTCTGCCTGCCTAAAAGGCATCGATGAATTGGATGCGCCCGATATTGTTGTGTTTATAGATGGTGACTTTAGCGATTTCCCCGAAGAGATCGTTCTTCTTATTAGGCCTATTGAAACTGGAGAAAAGGATTTTGTGCTGGGCAGTCGAATGATTTTACCCAAAAGTCAATTAGCCCTGTTACCACAAGCGAGATATGGAAACCGGCTTGCCGTATTTTTAATCAAACTTTTTTTTAAACATGAATTCACAGACCTGGGCCCTTTTCGAGCAATTCGCTATAGTTCGTTAATGTCCATTGGAATGAAGGATATGGATTTTGGCTGGACGGTAGAAATGCAAATAAAGGCTGTAAGAAATGGATTACGCATTCGGGAAGTTCCTGTTAATTACCGGAAGCGGATAGGAATTTCTAAGATAACAGGCACTGTTTTGGGTACCTTTAGAGCAGGTACAAAAATTATTTACACAATCTTTAAGTATTTGTTACTCTGACTTTATGTTTAAAAAAACCGATGTTATTTTTGTGTTATTTTTTTGCTGTCCAAGTTTAGCGCAGGCAGGCGATCTTTCTAAGCTCGTGGAAAAAAGAATCAATCAAGATGGTACGACCCTTGACCTTAAAGGTTTGAATATTGGCCAAAAAGGCTCAAAAAAATTGGCTTCAATGGAGTCTTTGGCCTCTCTAGTTACATTGCATCTGCAAGGGAACAATATTAAATCTTATGGAATGAAAGCCTTAGCTAGGTCGCCACATTTAACTAACCTTAAACATATAGATCTATGGGGAAACTTACTAGGAGATCTTGGATTAAAGGCGATTGCAGATTCTCCCTACTTAAAAAATTTAGAATCTTTGAAACTATGGAAGAATGAAATCAGCGATGATAGTGTTGAGTTGTTGGCTGAATCAAAAAACTTTTCACATTTAAAAACTCTGATGCTGAATAACAACCTTATTACAGATCTTGGAGCTACCATTATCGCCAAAAGTGAAAATTTTTCACAATTGAAAACTCTAAACTTATTTAGAAATGAAATTGGTGATGGAGGGGCATTGGCTTTTGCAAATTCTAGAAATTTTCCTAATCTGGAATCTTTATTTTTGGGTGAAAACAGAATTACGGATAAAGGAGCAGTGGCCTTGATTGAATCGAAATCTTTTCCAGCTCTGAAAATTCTTGATTTGGGTAAGAATTTGCTAGGGGAACCGTCTGCTCTGGCTGCCTTCCAAATCAATCGCAAGGGTAAAGTTCGAGTTATTTATAGATGAGTATATGCTTCTTTATTCTAGCCCCATATTTAAAGGCGATATTAAAATCATGTTCTATCCTGTACATAAGTCATTTCCAATTAAACCGGTGTTCGTATGACAGTAGCTAAAATTGCACAAAAGGCAAATTCCGCAGCGTTGATTCTTGCGCATCTTTCTACGGATAAAAAAAATCAGGCTCTTAATGAAATGGCTAATGCGCTTGAAGCGAATTCTGAGTCAATTCTTTCAGCAAATAAGAAGGATTTGGAATTTGCTGAAAAAGAGGGCGTAGCGAAGCCTCTCATTGCACGCTTGACTTTAAACAAAGAAAAAGTCCGCGGTATGGCTCAAGGAATTCGTAGTGTCATGGCCTTGCCCGATCCTGTGGGGATTAAACAAAAATCTATGGAACTAGATGAAAATTTGACTCTGCATCAGGTGAGTTGTCCCATAGGGGTCATTGGCGCAATTTTTGAGTCTCGACCTGATGCAGTGCCACAAATTTCTTCTCTTTGTCTGAAATCTGGGAATTCGGTAATTTTGAAGGGGGGGCGTGAAGCGCAGAACTCAAATAAAGTGCTCGTAGCTTTGTTGACGGAAGCCATTAAAAAGACAACCGGTGTTCCTGAAGAATCGGTGCAAATGATTGAAACTCGATCCGAAGTTCGGGATATGCTAAAAGAGGAAAAAAATATTAATCTAATCGTTCCACGAGGTAGCAACGATTTTGTAAAATATATTCAAGATAATACAAAAATACCGGTTTTAGGGCATTCCGAGGGCATTTGCCATAACTATATCGACAAAGAAGCTAATTTGGATAAAGCGCTAAGGATTGCACTAGATTCAAAGTTGCAGTATCCGGCTGCCTGTAATGCAATGGAAAATCTCCTTCTGCATCAGGACGTTGCGTCCAAAATTATTCCGCAATTGGTAGAAAAATTCCTAGAAAAAAATGTTGTATTGTTGGGTTGTGAAAAATCCTGTGTGATTTCTACGGATCTATCGCCAGTATTAAAAAACGAGTGGGACAAGGAATATAACGACTTGAAACTTTCTATCAAAATTGTTGAAAATTTAGATGAGGCTATTGCCTTTATTAATGAGCATGGCTCGGGCCACACAGATACAATAATTACGGAAAACATTGAAACAGTTGAGAAATTTATGAATGAGGTGAATTCTGCTAGTGTAATGTGTAACGCATCCACCCGTTTTGCAGATGGCTTTCGTTATGGATTTGGTGCAGAGATTGGGATTAGTACCAATAAAACCCATGCTAGAGGGCCTGTTGGACTAGAAGGGCTGGTAATCTATAAGTATAGAGTATACGGGAATGGACAAATTGTCAGCGATTATTCAGGAGAAAATGCACGTTCGTTCACTCATAAACCTATCTGATGACAATATTTGGTGGAGAAAAAATCTAGTAATTTAGATATAGATGGGAATCAGGAACTAGAGCATCCGCTTGATACCTCGATCAAACCTATAAAAAATAACTGGTGGCTATTTAGTATTTTACTCGTAGCTACATTGGTTACGACTTTTTTGGCTGGTGGTCCTTTATTCTCCATCAGCTTATTGTCAATTTTAGGAGCTCACGAGTTCGGCCACTATTGGGCAAGCAAGAAAAATGGGGTTCAGTCAACACTTCCTTATTTTATTCCCGCCCCGCCCATTTTTATAGCTGGGACGTTTGGTGCCTTCATTCAAATCAAGCAAAGAATACCTAATCGAATGGTATTAATGGAAATAGGAGCCGCCGGCCCGATTGCGGGATTTGTGGTTGCTCTACCAATGCTTATTTTGGGCCTCTATTTATCTTCGGTAACGCCTTCAATAGGTATGGGTAGTATTAACTTTGGTAGTTCTTTGATTTTAAAATTTTGTTCGCAATTAGTTTTAGGGGTTGATCCGAGTTCATCTGATATAAACATACATCTGCATCCAATCGCATTCGCAGGTTGGATAGGAATGTTAGTAACTGCTTTAAATTTAATGCCGGTAGGCC
>ENA-UPTF01000218-UPTF01000218.1-marine-metagenome-genome-assembly--contig:-NODE-218-length-41240-cov-3.085076_pt1 | contig 41240 bp, 19 predicted proteins | sample MGYA00238166_ERZ767019 | MGnify/ENA primary metagenome ERZ767019 (study PRJEB28930, sample SAMN06266391) | marine metagenome | isolation source: Sea water from 250 m depth | place: Atlantic Ocean | study... | reverse complement strand
CCATTTTGTTGCTTAAAAAGCGTTTTTTTCAAAAAAAAAATCGAACAGAAGTTAAGCCCTTGGCCAAGCAGGGCTATTTCAGGTTGCTTGGATTCAGGGGCTTCAGATCTTTTGGCACGAATTGGCCGCTCTTGCGGATCAGCACGTCATCGAACCAAACTTCGCCCCCGCCGTACTCGGGCCGCTGGATCAGCACCATGTCCCAGTGTACCGCCGAGCGGTTTCCGTTGTCGCACTCCTCGTACGCTTGGCCCGGTGTGAAGTGCAACGAGCCAGCAATTTTCTCGTCGAACAATATATCGCACATCGGCTCTCGGATGTATGGGTTAAAGCCTAGCGAAAATTCACCGACGTAGCGCGCACCAGGATCTGTGTCCAAAATCTCATTGAGCCGCTTGGTATCGCTTGCCGTGGCATCGACGATTTTACCGTTTTTAAACTCGAGCCGGACATTCTCGAACCGTGTTCCGGCGTAGAGAGTGGGGGTGTTGTACTGCAGCACGCCGTTCACCGACTTTTTCACCGGGCAGGAGAACACCTCGCCGTCCGGGATGTTCCGATCACCGGCACACCCCACCGCGCCAAGCCCTCTGATGCTGAATGACAGGTCGGTGCCGGGTGATGTGATTCTGATCTTGTCTGCTCTGGCCATGCGACGGATCAGTGGCTTTTGCGCCTTGGCCATCCGGGCGTAGTCCATCGTGCAGACTTGAAAAAAGAAATCCTCGAACGCCTCGGTGCTCATCCCGGCCCCCTGTGCCATCGCGCCGTTGGGCCACCGGATTACGACCCATCGGGTTTTATTAACACGATAGTTTAGAACCGGTCGCAGTGTGCGCGAGTACATGGACATGTTGTCGGACGGGATGTCGGAGTTTTCTGTGGCGTTGAGGGAACCGCGGACGGCGACGTAGGCATCGCACTTTTTCATACGGTGCAGTTCCACATCACGAACGGTTCTGGCATGTTGCTCGCTGGTGTTCATGAGCATTTCGCGGATGATGCGACCGGAACGGGTCTCGATCAGTGGGGTGGCACCGCGCTTGCGGGCGGCGCGGGCAAGTTCCACGGCAAACGCATCGGGCGTGTCGGTGACATCGAACAGGACGGTGTCGCCCCTCTTTAGAGCGGTCGAGTAGCCGGTGAGGACTTCGGCGAGTTTTTTGTAACGAGGATCGGGCATATCGCTGCGGCGACTGTTATCACAGGTCTAAACCGTTTGAACGAAAAAATGTGAGGCTGCTCAGGTGAGAATGTCGTGAATAACATCACCATAAACGTCCGTAAGGCGAAAATCGCGTCCGGCGTAGTGATAGGTCAGGCGTTTGTGGTCGAGGCCAAACAGGTGAAGAATTGTCGCATGAAGGTCGTGGAAGTGAACGCGGTTTTCAGTTGAGTAATAACCGTGATCATCCGTACTACCGTAGGCAATGCCTGATCTGACACCTGCGCCTGCAAGGAAAAAAGTCATTGCGTGCGGATTGTGATCACGGCCATCCGAACCTTGGCCAACCGGCGTGCGACCAAATTCTGTTCCCCAAAGGACCAACGTGTCATCGAGCAACCCGCGCGACTTTAGATCGGTGAGCAGTCCGGCAATCGGTTTGTCGACTTTGCCGGCAATCTCACGGTGATTTTTTTTCAAATCACCGTGTGCGTCCCAGTAGCCTTGGCTGCATTGGACGAAGCGCACGCCGGCTTCGGAGTAGCGGCGTGCCATGAGGCACTGGCGACCAAAGTCGCGAGTCGTTGGATCGTCCAAGCCGTAAAGTTTTTTGGTAGCGTCGGATTCGTTATCGATGTTTTGAATCTCAGGCGCAGCCGTCTGCATGCGGTATGCGAGTTCAAATGAATTAATTCGGGCTTCCAGTTTGTCATCGTACCCGCGATCGCTGAGATGCTCTTGGTTAATCTGTGCGAGCAAGTCGAGTTCACGGCGTTGTTGGGATAGTGGCTTGCCGTTATTGTCGATAAACGGAATTTTGGCTTTATTAATCGGTGTGGCTTTGGTCCCTATCTGTGTTCCGTGAAAGTGTGAGGGTAGAAAAGCAGAGGACCATGCGTTCATTCCACCGTGTGTGCCAGTGGGCTTGAACGTGATGTAGCCGGGGAGGTTTTGGTTTTCAAATCCCAAACCGTAGTTGAGCCACGAGCCCATCGACGGGCGGATAAAAGTGTCTGAACCGGTGTGAAGTTCAAGTAGAGCAGAGCCGTGACGGGAGTTCGAGCCGTACATCGACTTTATGAAACAAAGTTCATCCGACATCGAAGCGATTTGTGGGAAAATATCAGAGGCCCATTGGCCGCATTGGCCGTACTGTTTGAAACTGTAAGGCGATGCAACAAGGTTACCTGTGGCGCTGGAAACAATACGTGGTTTTTTGCCTGGGTACGGTTTGCCGGTATCGCGTTGGAGGGCTGGTCGGTAGTCAAATGTATCGACCTGTGAAACACCACCATGCATGAACAGAAAGATGATCCGCTTGGCCTTTGGTGTGAAATGTGGGGGACGTGTCGAGAGCGGGTTTTCTGGCGCTGCTGCCTTTGCTTCCTCGCCAAGCAAACCGGCAAGAGCCAACGCACCAAAACCGGCGCTCGACTTTTGTAGCATCTCCCGTCGAGTTATCGGCGGGGCATCATAACCTCTGCAATATGAACCTTGTTTGCTCATTCGAGAAACAGGACGAACCGAATTCTATGCTTGTTCGACAAAAATGCGACCAAAAAATCAATCCACAGACATGGATTTGATGTTTACTTTAGTCAAAGTTTAAGGGATATCGCGCCGGACAGATTAATGTGAAAATACCCCTTACTTTTGCTTTTCTTATCATTCCTTATTTTTCCTGTTTTGCTGAAATTATAGGTTATTGGAACTTTAATTATTCTCTAAAGGCAACCATTGGTGAAAACCTCGAATGGGCTTGGGAACAGGGCGATGCAACTTTTGGGACAACCGACACGTTCGCGATTGCGGGTATTCAGGGAAAATCCGCAAATGTCTTGAAATTCCCAGATTCAGATGAGTTCAGTGATTTTTCAGGCATTGAAGTTTACCTTGGAGCCGAACTTGATGAGGACAACTGGCTTTTCAACGAATACTCTATCATTGTGGATATTCTTTACCCTGAAACTTCCTCCACCTATACAAGAGCAATAGTGTCAAATGCGCCCGTCGAGCAGGCAAGTGTAATTATCAATGGTGAGGGAAAAATAGGAGGAACCAGTTTCTATGGTGAAATACTGGCGAACACCTGGTACAGGATTGCCATAGTGGTGAGTCACTCCAGTAACAACATCAACTATTATCTGGACGGTAAAAATATCGGGCAAGAATCCATTGAAGGCCTAGTCGATGGCCAAGGAGAGCATTCACTGGGGGATTTCTTTTATTTGTTCACAACCGATGGACTGTCCAAGGGCGGTTACATCAGCAGTGTGCAATTTCATAATCTGGCACTTCCAGAGTCTGTGGTCAGTGATTTAGGGGGTACCACCAAATTATATGAGCCGGAGGATATCATCTTACCCGGAGATGAGGTAGTGGCGACATCGGACAACAGTCCGGGTGGTGAGGCGGCGCCGAATGCGATAGATGATAACCCTTTCACGAAGTACCTAAACTTCGACAAGGTGGATACGGGTTTGACCATCACGACGAGTGGTGGAGTGGTAACCGGTTTGGCGCTGACATCAGCCAATGACGCGCCTGATCGGGATCCAGCGAACTTTATACTGTCAGGGTCAAATGATGATGGAGCAACGTTTACCGAGATAGCATCAGGAGATGTTCCTGAATTTGTGGAAAGGTTTGAGCGGCAGACGGTAAGCTTTGACAATGATGTCGCCTACACAATATATGAGCTGATCTTTCCGACGACCGTGGGACCGAGCGACTGCTGTATGCAGATTGCGGAGATTGAGCTTCTTGTTGGCACACCAGAAGCCGGTGGTGATGAACCAGATGATAACGAGGGGAATCATATCGATGACACGGTGCTGGCACCCTTCGGCTTTAGATTTGGCTTTAGCATCAACACGGACGAGGGGAAAAGTTACACGGTTGAAGCTACGGGAGACTTGCGGCAGTGGAACAAGATAGAGACGATCAATGGAACAGGCTTATCGGTTCAATTTACCGACACTCGTAATGAGGTGTTTCAGTACCAATATTACCGGGTGCGGATGGCCCAGTGATTTGCGGAGGCGCTAGCGCTTGGCCAAGTTTGCCGGCAGTTGCTCCGTTGCAAGCTTGTGTCTGTCGGCCAGTGTGTTGCCGCGTTCGATGGCCCAATACTCTTCCCCAATGGCGAGGATCACGCGGCTTTGTGAAAGCAGCGCCGGCTTTTTGGGAAAAGGCATCTTTCGGTAGTCGATCATCACGATCTTGCCACCCGCCAAGTCATCGCCTGGCTTGTAGTTGACGGTCTTGTTCTGGTTTGAATCAAGCACCATGATTTCCGGCTGTCCCTGCCATTCAGAGAGGGAGACGATTTTGTATGTTTCCGGGCCAGGCGGCGGAGGTATGGAAGGCGGTGTTGGTTTCGGTGAGGTAGGTGGCGCAGGTGGAGGATCCGGTTTTTTCTGGTACGGCAAAAAGAAAGCGCGCTTGGTGATGGCGGCGAAAAGCGATCGCTCTTCGCTCAGTAAAGTTTCACCTCGTACTTCTCTTGTTTTTAGCTGCTCCTGTCTGGCTAATTTAGTTGCTCCGACAACTAGGGAGAGAAACTGAAAGTCGATTCTAACATCGGCCGTACCGCCCACCGGCAACATGGTGATGTTTTCTACCCGCTGCGGTTCAATTCCGCCGACTGTGGCGGAGTCGCGGACGTCTTCCTTGTCTTCAATTACAAGAGCGAACTTATTCGGAGATATTTTGGTGATCTTTGATGTCTTGTTTAGAGCAGAGGGTATCAGGCCCCGTAATTGGACCTTGTCACCGTTATTGAACGAGTGTTCGTCTTTTGTGTACACAGTCAACTGGTTGCCAGTCCGTTTGATGCCTTTCACTCTATGCTTTATGAAAGAATCATTTGCTGTTTTGTTTTTTGGATCGTCACCAAAAAACAGCCGTGACAACCAGTTTCTATTGTTTTGTTGATCCGCATTTTTTGACTTGGCGGCTTCCATACCTATAGCCATGGGCACGTTCTGTTTATCCATAGGTAGCGTAAGGGTGAGCGACATGGCCGCTGGGTTAGTATCGGTATTAATGACGCGAAATACGCCATTGTAGGATGATGGAAACTTCCGGCTTACTGGGGATCCGCCCCTGATTTGGACCATCTGACCCTTTTTAAATGGGTGTGGTTTTTCTGTTTCCAAAGTCAACCTACTACCTTGTTGCAAGTATGACTTGATGGTGCTTCGCGGGAGGGAGGATGCCTGTTCAAGAAGGAACATCAGATCAACAACTTTTGGTAATGGCCCTTGGCCGCTCACTGAGTAGCCGATTTGCAAGGCCCCTAGGCCTTGAGGCCCTCGACTGGTGAGCTGTGTTGCCTTCAGTGGTCTGCGCGTAAACCGGTCTTCACTTAACCCACTGGCCTTAATTGCCTCGGTAAGGTAAACGCCCATTCTGGAAATGGCCTCGCTTTCATCCATGGAAAACGCATTCCTCGATATAGCCGCCAGGTAATGCTCATCATATTCAGTAAGGGTTTTAAGCTCCTTCAGTTTTCCCACCCTTGACTCATAGGTATTTACCTTTGACTTTGCTGTGTCCCGGGGCAGGTAAACCCAAGGTACAATTATCTTGGTGACTAGCACCCACGCCGCCACCAAACCGATTCCGCTCATCAAGACGGTTTTTAGATTCCACCTAGACACTGTGCGTTCCTTTCTGTCCCGGGATGCAACTTAGGCCGTCGGCATGAATATCATCTGGCAACCTTTCAGGTGGGGTGTTGGTATCTAGATGGTGCAAAAGATCTAACGGAAAACGGTCGGGCAGAGTCAGGTCAAATGTGGCCCGGAATTTGTAGCCGTACTTGTCGTTGGCTGGTGTAAATGAAACGGGTTTGACGATGTACCCGAGATTGCGAAGTTTTTTTTCAAATGAATGCAAAACATTGCTATCTCTAACTTGAACCTGAAATGAAATCACCCCGGTATTGGCAGAGCGCATATTAATCTTGAGTAGATAGATTTGGTCGCATTGAGGTATGACGGAGCTTAGAAAAGCTACGTGTTCCAGCCAATGCCGATTAGCTCCATGCCAACTCTTAATTGTGTCTGCGCTTCTTCTCGTCCATCGGCCGATATCTTTTTCTTGCTTGGTTAATGTACTATAGGTCGATATCAGGCCACCGGATCCTGACAACTCCCCCTCGAATTTCTCCGCCAATTTAGAGCGCGCACCAAACAGGAAAAAGACCAGGACTTGCAGCATCACGATACTCAGTAGCCACATGGTACGACCCCGGTTACGACGGAGCTCCGGGCGCTTGGGAGCAAGAAAGTTAACCGCAAGTCCTCGCTCATCCACAAAGCCAAGAGCAAGGCCAAGTGCTGTCAGTGCTCGGGTCGCATCAGTCTCCCTCCCCTTTGGTAACCGAATTCCAGAGGGGGGTGGCATTCGTTTGCAGTCAATACCAGTTTGGTCCCGGATAATATCGCGGAGGTTGCTCTCTAATCCGGTGCCACCCGCAACGAATAGGTGCTCCATCGGTTTAAACGCTTCCGAACCTTCGTAGCTATGCAAGCAGCGGATAATTTCCTTGGCTGCCTGCGTGATAGAGTCCTGCCCGGTCAAATCCATCACATCCTCCGGCTTTTCTAGGTTAACCGATAATTCTCGGCTAAAAACCAAGCGACCATCAATAAGTATGTCTACATCCACCTCGTGACGACGAACCGAAATGAGAGCTACGGCATTACTGTTGATTTCGGGCACACAGGCTTTAAGTGCGCGAAAGGAAGCCAACGGCCGCAGGCCAAGTCCAGTCAGCGTTAACCCGGCTGACTCGGTTATTGTAAGGTAACGATTTACGGTCTCCCGTCGCACGGCAGCTACAACGATGTGGGCCTTGATGTCGGAGGTCGACCCCGACTGCGAGTTCTCTTTTCTGGCGGTTTGGAGATCCTTTTTGGTCGGCACCTTGGTGACCGTAAAATCGATGACCGCGTCCGTCTCGGGGAATGGCAATTCGCGCACCGCACGCATATTCACCATCGATGCCATTTCGCCAGCATCCTTTAATGGTGGCAGTAACAGTTCCTTGAGCACCGCCTCACCCCGGCGTGCCGCCATGACTACAGTGCCAGGAACCAGGCGGAGCGCTTTCAATTGTTTACCAATCCACTCGCCAACTTCCTTGGGGTTTTCCAGGTCAAACCCCTCGGCTGGTACCGGCACCACCTCGACGCGTTTGATCCGCATGCTTCCAGGCATCTTGCCGGTGGTTACATGAACCACTCGCAACATGCGCTGGTCGATATCCAGCGCAGTCACATCGTTCCTGCCACTCAATCGGGAACGGGTCCGGGTCAGGGCGCTTGGCCAAGCGCGGCTGATGGAAGTTAAGACGTCAGCCATTGTTTGTCATACTTGTTTCCTGCTGGGGGGTAAAATGGTACGGAACACCCAACTTGGTCAAATCTCTCAGATACAAAATTTTGGGCTCCGGGCCGATCAGGTCCACAATCGCTTCAACTACGCAGTATTTCCCAGAGGGCAGTGCGTACCCCATCACCTGGACGTGAAACTGAAAACTACGAGCCGAAATTCGGGGTTCGATCTGCTTGAACTGTTCAGCGTCTAGTAGTTCTTCTTCCAGCAACCAAGCGACAGAGCGGCTCGTCTCGGGGCTTAGGCCTTGGCGCGCAGAGACAATCGCGTTGGCCAAGGCTTCGTCTATGCCCTCCACTTGGGCGAGAATACCGACCTGGGCGGTGTTGATATTGACCCGCCCAGAGCGAATGCGTTGTGTGCTGGTGGAGTAGAGATTCATCAGTTGCCCAAGGTCTCCCAGGCCAATACCTGAGTTCAATTCGCGCTGGGCCTGGTTTTCTTCTGTGACAGTGATCGAGGCATCCACTAGCTCTGAGATCGAGGTGATTGGTTCATCGGCTGTACGTTTAGCTTCGAGGAAAGCGATCGTCTCATCCAGGAGACCGGCGGGGGCAGGATCTAGCGGGACGGAGTTGATATCAAGACGTGGCTGGTTATTACGGTTTACGTTCCAATCCCGCGAGTGCAAGGTGAAAAAGCGGTGCAGTCCGCCACTAAGCGTTCCGTCCTGGTTGTCAGGTGGAAAAAGCGTGTCGGCATCGTTCTCGTTGGCATCGAGCCTGTGGTTTCGGTTGGCATCCTCACCGTAAAGGTGGCCAGCACTCACCCCTTGTGCCATCAGGAACTCGTCGAGAAAACTGACCGGTTGGTTGGGGATTGAATAAGAGACTGGCATCAAATCGTACAGGTCCTGTTCCGCTCCGTTGTCACGCATGATTGAGTCACCATCGACAAAGTCCGCTAGCGTCTCGGCGGCAGGCAGTGTCATGTTGGGGACCTTTATCAACTGGAGCACATTGGTTGCGTTCAACGGCAGCTTGGAGGCCTCATCCACCACACCGAAGGCAATTTCGCCGGTCTCGAGTTCACTTCTACGGAAGACGGAGAAATACCATATGTCTGACCCGTCATCATAAACAAGTTGATGTTCGAAATCAGTGGGGTTATCGATCCAACCCAGTGAAGTGCGGGTGGGATCGCTGACAACGTCGATGGCCCGATCCAGACCACTCAACGTAATGCCCCAGGCCTGCTCCGAGCGAAGACTGGTGGCTGAGGCCGTGGCAGCGGCCTGCATCCGGAATAAAAGGCTGATGATGATCATGGACAACAGCCCCACAACCACAAGCACACCCACCAGAGCAATGCCGGTTTTGGCGGTGGGGTTTTGTCGACACACATTCATGGCGCGGCCAGATTTACATCGGAAGAACCCTCGTCGCTGCTGGCGGCGGTTATAAACGCAGCCGAGGGAGGGATGCGGACGACTCGACGGAATACGTGGTTGGTGTATTCCTCGAGCAGATTCGTTGCGGATATTGGCTCAATACCTAAACTAACCTCGATTCCAAGCGGAAGTTGCGGCCCGGGCCACGCATCCACCCAGGTGCCGCCATTGAGATAACGAAACCTCAGGTATTTCAAACGGTCGGTGATGCGGACGGGGTCGATTCTCACTTCGACCGTATTATTTGTTGATGACTTGGCCGTTAGCAGGCGCCGCTCGATTCGGTTGATGGCGTCACCTTGCATCAGTGGAACTAACGCCTCGTCGCTTACACTGGGCTCAGTCGCAATCTGCGACGTCACTTGCTCGACCATTCGTTGGTTGGATTCGTTATCGAACGGTCCTTCAAGTATCGGTTTTTTGATCAGTTCATACCGGACTAGTCGATAGCCGGTCTCAGGATAGGCAGGTGGATCTGACTCGGTTTGTATTCGCCAACTGGCCGTGCTGGGGACGCTGCTTTTCAGAAACTCGATCCAGTCGCTACCGCCCTTGGCGCCTATTCGGCGAACGGGGTGATATAGCGAACACCGAAGTTCAGCACTCAACCGATCGAGGATCAGTCGCGCACTGCTAATTCGCTCGGTTTCCTCCAGCAAGTCGTTTCGGAATCGGGCCGCTTGCTGGTAGTAATACATCGCCGTAGCGAGCAATCCCGTAGTGATCACAATGGCCAGCGCCACCTCCAGTATAGTGAAGGCAGCAACAAACCGGTGCTGCTTTGACAAACACGATACTCGAGGAGTGGCTGTCATGTTAGTCCGGCCGGGAAGTAGCTGGCATTGACGCACGTATCATTCGAGCGAAACGTGTTTCTTTTTCCTTTTCCTCGTTTCGGACTATCACCTCGACCAACGTCAAGCCACCACCCATATCAAGGTCTTCACTTGGCTCGGTGACTTCCACCTCCCAAGTCCATTTCTCCAGCGGTGGTTCAAATTGAGCCGGGGGGGAGGTCACCATCGGCTTAAGGTTAAGCTCGATCTCCGTCAGCGTCGAGATGGCCAGGTTCGAGGCATCCAACTCCGCGCGCATACGGTCAACGCTCATTAACGCGGTACTGAATCCGCCGGAAATAACCGCTGCCGCAAAGACAAACAGGGCCAGCGCAAGAACAACCTCAAATAGAATCGCTCCGCTGGATTCCCGCCCGGTGTTTGGACCCGAAAGAGTCACGGCTTGGGTTGTGCTTGGCCAGATGGCCGGACCGGTTGAGCCACTCCGTTGGTTTCCATGAGCACTGTCTGCTCAGAGGTGATCTCAATTGTTTCGCGATGAACTGAGCCGGTCAGGCCAATCAACTCGACGATTTCCTTGTTCGGATTGTCGGGGTTGCGGTCAGCCAACTGTACCTTGACCGAGTCGCAGGATCCGTCGGGATAAAAATGAATGACTGACGGTCCGCTCAACCCAAGGATGGTGGTGGAGTTACTGTCCGATAACGTTGCATTGGCGGAAAGTTGCGATGCCAATTGAGAATCCAGATCGGTCAACTTGACCGAATCAACCATTACTAGATTGTCCACGCCATCGGTGAAATGGACGCTTTGCGGGATTTGAGCAAACTGCCCAGGTTGGTCGAGCGGGTTTGGCTCCCATTCGGCGATCAGGCCTTTGCGATCTGCAGATGGTGACAGTGGAACCGGCGAATTTCCTCCGTCTGGTTTTGCGAGATTCATTTCTGCAAACTGAAGGGTATCCTTCGCAGCAAATCGGATTCGAATCTTCCTACCAGTACGTTCCGATTCGCTACGCGCAAAGCGAAAAAGAGACTCCAACCGATCGCCTCCCGCAGAAACCGAAGCACCGCGGCCCATAGAGTTAAACTCAAAAACCGCGGCGCCAAACAAAAGCAGCAGCAAAACCAGCACCAACAAAAGTTCCAATAACGTAAATCCGTTGTTGGAAATGCCGGCGAACTGCGGCCGGTTATTCATCCCCCGTCGTTACCGGGTCTACTGCTTCGCTCAATTCCTCCAAACTATCCACTTCCTCCTGAACTTCCTTATCTCCAATGTCATCCTCGGTTTCCTCCAGTCCATCTGGCCCCTTGGAGTAAAGGCGATACGGCGGATCGCCGGCCTGCATGAACTCTGGATCCGCAGGCTCGTAAACCAGCAAATTGGACCAGGCATCCGTGAATGTGGTGCCAACTTTGACGTAGGGCCCCTGCCACTTTCCGCCTAGTTTTTCGTTCTCGAATTCGGGCTTTCTGACCAGTCCCATAAGACCCCCTTCCTCCTCCGTGGGGTAATGGCCGATATTGAGTCGGTAATTATCCAGCGAACCCTTGACATTGTTAACCAGCATACGAGTGGTGTTTTTTTCGGCACCTTCCTGTTGTGGGATAACGAACGCTACAATCGATCCAGCCAACAGCAGGATAATGACAATGACCAAAAGAATCTCAATAAGAGTAAACGCGCCCGAGCGAGCTTTATGGGGAATGGTTTTCAGTTTCATTGTTTTTTGCCTGTAAATATTGTATTGTACATCATCAGCCTATTTTGGACGCCAGCCGAGTGGATGCATTCAAAACAAACGCTGCACCGCAGGAGTTGCTGGATATTGCATTCTCTTTTTTAATCACAAAATATGGCGTCCGACCACCAGAATCCTCACTTGTTTTGGGCCAATAGTCAATCTCGTCCTCTCCATTTTTTCGGTTTAACCAGGCTGTTTCAACCCTGGCCAAGCGAACTGGCCATTGTGAAAATTGGCAAGAGAAGGCCAAGTGCCAAGAAGCCTATACCGGCGGCGACCATGCAGAGGATCACCGGTTCGATTAGGCGCACAGCCTGATCCACCTGTTGGTTGGTGCGTCGCTCAACTGAGTCAGCAATATGCAGCAGCACTTTTTGCAACTGGTTTGACTCCTCGGCAACGGAAATCATTGCAAGCACCTGCTCGGGGAAAAGGCCACCACCCTTGAGTGGTTCTGTGAGCGGCTCGCCTGCGCGGACGTTTTTGATGGCGTCGTCGATATTCTCCGCGAGCAGCGCTGAACCGGTTGCGTCGCGACTGATGGCCAAGGCCTGTAGGATCGGCACGCCATTGGCCAGCATCGTGCCGAGGATTCGGCAAAACCGGGTGATCGCGACCATGCGCATAGCCGTGCCGGCTACTGGAATTTTGAGTCGCCATCGCTCCATCGCTCGCTTGCTTGACTGGCTCTGCATGGCGCTCCAAAAGAAGGCAACCAGACCTCCGATGGCGGTCGCAATGATTGCCCAATAGTTTCGGATGCTCTCGCTGAGAAAGAAGATTACCTCAGTCGGCATTGGCTTTTCAATTCCGGCAAGCATCGGCTCAAACTTAGGCACAAAAAAAACCAACGCGGACACCATCACCGTGCCGCCTAACATTACGAGCATAACCGGATAGATGAGCGCACCGAGGACTTTACCCCGTAGTTCGTCGAGTCGCTCAAGGAAAACAGACAGGCTTTCCAGCACCTCCTCAATAAAACTGGCTCGCTCGCCAGCTTGCACCATGACGGTATGCAGCTCGGGGAAGATATTATGGTGTTCGGCCATAGATTCGTACAACGACTTGCCGTCCGCCACTGAGTTGTGAATATCACTCAACACCCCTTTGAGACGTTTATTAACAGTGGACTTGACGATCGACTTGAGTGCTCGCAGTAAAGGAACGCCGGAGCCGAGCAGATCGGATAACTGCCCATACATGACGCCAAGATCCCGGTTCGAGATGCGGCCACGAAATAACCTATTGTCGGCTTTGTCCTCGGTATTCCAGATATCGACCGGGTAAAGTTCCTTCCGCTCCAGTAACTGAATGGCAGCACCTTCTCCATCGGCCTCAATAAGACCAGCGACTTTTCCGCCGCTTAAGTTTCTTGCTGTATACTGAAACTTGGGCATGACATTTAGACTATGCCGCAGTCACGCGCATGACTTCCTCGAGAGTGGTATGGCCTTGCTTTACCTTATGCCATCCATCCTCGCTGAGTAAACGCATGCCGTTGGCGCGTCCGATCCGCACCAAATCACTGGCTGCAACTCGTTGGATGATTTTCTCACCCAACTCCTCATTCATCATCAGCAATTCGTAAAGACCTGTACGACCACTATACCCGCTGTTCCGGCATTGGCGACAACCGCCGCCATGAAAAAGCTTGTCTCCCTTAGAAAAACCGGCGGACTTGGGAACTTTCGCCTCCCCAGGGTTCTGCTCAGTTTTGCAATTGGGACAGATCACGCGTACCAAGCGCTGCGCCATCACACCACTGAGAGTACTACTGACAAGAAACGGCTCGACACCCATGTCGATCAACCGGGTCGCTGCTGAGGCCGCGTCATTGGTGTGTAGAGTAGACAAAACCAGGTGGCCGGTCAGTGAAGCCTGAGTGGCCGCCTGCGCAGTCTCGAGGTCCCGGATCTCACCGATCATCACCACGTCTGGATCATGCCGCAGAATGGCGCGAAGACCCATGGCGAACGACATACCAACCTTGTGATCGACCGGTATCTGGTTTACACCATCAAGGTTGTACTCCACCGGATCCTCGGTGGTGATCACTTTCTTCTCTGTGCCAACGATAGCGTTGAGCGCAGCATAAAGCGTGGTCGTTTTACCGCTGCCGGTCGGGCCTGTGACAAGCATAATGCCGTGCGGCTTGATGATAAGTGTCTGGAATTGTGCAAACGTTTCCTCGTCCAACCCCAACTCCGGCAGGCTGTAAAGAACGGTCGCCTTGTCAAGGATACGCATTACGACGCCTTCGCCGAAAATCATTGGGATCACACTCACGCGTACGTCCACCTGCCGGCTTCCTACCGTGAACTTGATCCGACCGTCCTGCGGTAGTCGACGCTCGGCGATATTCATATTCGAGAGAATCTTGATGCGACTGATAATCGCGGCCTTAAAGCGGTTGATCTGGGGTGGGACAGCGGCCTCATGCAATACTCCGTCGATGCGATAGCGAATGGAGAGCGCCTTCTCAAACGGCTCGATATGGATGTCGCTTGCCCTCTCGTTGATCGCCTCGAGGATGATCTCATTGACAAACTTGATAACACTGGCCTCCTGCGCCATTTGCAACAGATCCTGGCTGTCCTCCTCCGAACCGGTGAGTGAGTAATCATCACCCCCTGCCATCTCCTCGATTGTGTCTCCACCGACCCCGTAGTGATCCTTGATGACCTTGTCGATCTCACCACGTGGAGCAAGCACCGGCTGCACTTCCAACCCAGTCAACAGCTTGATCTCGTCAAACACATAAAGGTTGAACGGGTCACTGGTAACCACCTTAAGCGTGCCGTTTTCACGAGCGATGGGTGCAAGATGGTTGCGATAAACAAAACGCGACGGCAGCGTTTGGATGACATCAGCCGCGATATCTAGGCCGGGCAGGTCAATCACGTCGAAGTCAAGCCGCTCCCCCATTACCTCAAGAAATGCCTGTTCGGTAATCGCACCGTTTTGAATCAAAGCTTGGTCCAAGCGTAGCCCTTGTTCCTCGCGCATTCGTTCGGCGGAGTCTATGTCCTCTAAGGACACCAACCCTTTCTCCACTAAAACCTGTGAGTAACTACTCATTGCTTGCGCCCGGCCATTGCCTAAGCAGTGGCCCATCCTGATCCTGCTGGGGCGATATTCAAGCCGATTGGCTGAAAATCGCAAGCGTGCATGGTCACTTGGATAATGTAAAAAACAGAGCGAACAGTTTTTCCCAGCAATCCAACCAAGCCCTGTTACATGACTAGGGTTTAACGGAAATGCTTACTGGCTTCGCAAATATTGAAGCTCCATCTAACGGAGTGAACTTCGCCTGAATTGACACCTTGCCGGGCAGTGGCTTGGACTGATCGATCTCCAAGGTAAAATCGTAGTGAAAGCCGATGCTTGTCTGGACCCTGTAGCGATCCAAATCCGCTCCTGAAAATGACCAGGACTGGCGTGGAGAAACCTGCTGATTACGGTTTAAACCCCCGTCAAAAAAAATAATTTCCAGGGTTCCATCCGTAATCGGCACCGGCTTTGGGGCAGAGTCCCTTATAGCATAAACCCGGGCTTTAAATGCATCGGGGCCAGGTTCTCCATCAAGATTAAAAAGCATCGGTAAAGTGAAAAGTCGAATTGAATTAACCGGTCCTTTGCCTGGGTTAAATGCCTTGGCTTTGGGTCGCCCGGGGATCTCTGTACGGCATCCAACCCCAGTAAAGCCAACCCAAGCCATACAAAGAACCAACCCTATGCGAATACAAACAGATGGTCTTTTCCTCCTGTCACCGCACATTATATCTTTGATGGCAGAGGTTTCTTCTCCTTGGCTGGCTGCGGTACATCAATACCCTTCTCCTCGCGGGCCTTGGGCTTAATGCTGTCAAGGATACGCTGCTGGGTTTTGTTCCGCTCGGTTTCAACGGCTTCAAACTGTTCGAAGATATTGGAATTTTCAATGTTCTCCCGACTGAACCTTTCGATATCGGTTGGTTCATTGATTACATGTGGTGTCAAAATTATCAGAAGTTCACTTCGAACACGGGTTTTCTTTGTCCGCTTGAAGGCAGCTCCAATGTAGGGAATATCACCCAACAACGGAATTTTTGTTACCCGCTGGTTGTCCTCCGTGCTGATCAAACCGCCGATCACAATCGTTTGGCCATCCTGAACACTCACGGCAGTGCTTGCGCTGCGACTATTGATGATGGGCACTGTGAAACCTGCTGCAATCTCCACACTAGAAGATGCCATTGCGCTGATGGTTGGGGATACATCCATTTTAACGATTCCATCAGGGTTGATCCGAGGCGTTACTTCCAACAGAATACCAACTTGTTGGTATTCAAATGTATTGATCGAATCTCCTCTTTCAGTAACACGACTACCAGTGACAACCGGCACTCTTTGCCCAACATCAATAGTGGCCGGCTGATTATCAGCCGCCAGAATCTGCGGGCGACTCAAAATTTCCAGACGCCCATCACTCTGCATGGCCTTGAGGATAAAACCCCAATTATCGCCGGTCAGGGTCGCAGTCAACCCTCCTATGGCTCCAACAGTGGACGCGGTTCCGCCAAGCGAATTTATATCTGCCGAATCGACAGGGATGTCATCACTCTGTAAATCCAAGTCTGTCTGCCACTGCATACCCCAGTCCGTGCTGCCATCGAGAGTGATCTCCGCAAGCAAAACCTGGATCAGGACCTGTTTTTGAGGTTGGTCCAATTCCGTAATCATCTCCTCAACCTGTTCAAAGTAGCGAGGACTGGCTGAAACCAATAAAGCGTTATTGACGGGTTCGGCTACAATCGCAACCTCCTCGTCCAACAGGCGTTGAGCAGTGCCCACAGCCTCCTGACCCAGAATTGATGTCACCCTTTGCTGTGCCTGATCCAGAAAAGCCTGCAGCGCCAGCGCAAGGGCTTCTGCCTGGGAATTCTTGAGGCGATAAACCTTGGTGATTCTTTCCTGCGCTGGGCTTGAATCCAATTCCTCGATAATCTGAGTGGATAAGGCGACATAATGCTCCGAACCACCAACAAGCAGGCTGTTGGTTCGAATGTCGACAGTCACTGTTAGTGCGTTCTGCTCTGCGGTGCCGATGGTCGGCTCGCTGTTCACATTCTTTGCTTCCGAATGGACGGGCATGACCAAAGAATAGCGAATGGAGCGTGTGTTGGCCTGCCCACCTGCGGCCTGCAATTGAAACAAGTTTGACAACACATCTGACATCTGACGAGCATCGGCATTGGTCAACTGAAAGACCTTAATCTGTGCAATCTGCGGCGAACTAGAATCAAGCTTGACGATGATCTGCTCAATAAGGGGCATATTATCCACGGGTGCAGAGACGACCAGTGAGTTTGTACGGGGATCAGGAGTGATTAAAACCCCTTCCTTGAGGCCGGTGGTAATCAGTTCGTTTTCCGCCTCGGTGCGGGTGATAAACTGCAGCAACTCCTGCCTATCTGCGCTCTGCGATGTGAGGCTCTCCGGCTTGGTGTTCAGTGCCGTATTCAACAGCAAAGCAAGGCTGGTGGCGTTGGCATGCTTTAACCCGAATACCCGAATCTCTGAAACCCTCTTGATCTCATCTGTGTCCAACTGCTTAGCCAATTCCTCGATGCGTTTAAGGTCGTTCTCGCCCGCGGAAACCACCAACGCGTTGATGCGGTCATCCACATTAATCGCAACCGACGGACCGACAGTGGTGCCTGTATCTCGGTATAGATTCTGGATGATCTGCGATACGCTCGTCGCGTTGGCCTTGGCCAACGGGAACACCGCCACATTGATGTTCGGGCTGGTTTGCTCTGCGTCCAACCGCTCGACTAGATCGCGAACCATAGGCAAATCCTCGGTCGCCGCGCCGACAATCAGCGAGTTTGAAATCGGGTCTGCGATGATCGTCACCGGCTGCGGAGTTTGGCCTCCCGGGGGCGTGGTGCGACCGGTGAACAGGCGATCAAGCATCGTCTTTAACTTAGCCGCCGAGCCGTTACTCAACGTGAATACTTCGAACTTGTTCTGAGCCACAATGGTATCGGCGTCGAGTTTGCCGAGCAATTCGTCTATTATAGCAAAGCTCTCCTTGCCACCAGTGACCAGTAACGTATTGGTTCGTTCATCCGGAGTGACCGTGATGGGCACAATCGCATCCGGCTCACCCAACGAAGCTTCAGCTGCCTGCTTGGATTTAAAGAATGACTCAAGCGTTGTCGCAAGGCGCGGCGCCGATGCGTGCTTCAATTCATAAATCTTCAACGATCCAGTCTTGGCATAATTGCTTGTATCGATCTGTTTTACCACCTCCCGCACCACGGCGAGGTTTTCTGGGCTAGCCGAAATTATCAGCGTGTTTGTGGCATGATCTACAGAGATGGCGATACTCTCACGGCTGGCTCGGGCTGCTCCTGACCGCGAGATGCCCGGACGGTATAACCCTTGTTTTATTAGGGAGCGTAACATGGCCGCTGCTCGCTGCGCGTCGGCATACTCAAGCGGAATAATTGTTAATTGACTTGTTTCAGCCGTGGGTTCCAAGTCCACCTTTACGACCAACTCACGAATCAATCCGACATTTTCTTTGCTGGCAGTGATAATGAGCGAATTGGTCAAACCATCCGCCTCAACATTGACGCGTTCCTGTGGCTGGGTCGTTTGCCCTGGAGATTGCATGTTACGCCGTCGCGCACTAAACACATCGTTAATCATGCCGGCAACCTGCGAAGCGTCATTATGTTTAAGCGGCAATACTTCAATCAAAATTCCGTAGCTTTCCGGTTTCTGGTCCAAACGCATGATCAAGTTGCTGACAATGGTCAACGTTTTCTGGGAGGCAGCAATAATCAAGGCGTTGGTTCGAGAATCTACCACAATGTTTGGTCGATCCTCGGGCCGCACCTGTCTTCGCGATGGCCCTTCAAAAAGATTTTCGATGACGTTCTCGATTGTGGCTGCATTGGCGTGCTCCAGTGGGTAGATGCGGATTGACTCCATACCCCCCACTGCGGGGATGTCCAATGTCTTTATCACCTCCTCGATCAGGGGCAGAAGATCGGAGCGCGCAGCGACAATAATTGTGTTGGAGGATTCATCTCCCTGGATTGTCAATGCATCCCGGGTAACTGGTGCCTCCGAAACTTTGATGTTTTCATCCTGAAGATGCAGCCTTAAACGGGTTACCTGTCGACTGATCCCCTCAAGCGAGGGCTCACCGGAGCCCTCATTAAAGGCCGACTGCAGCATAGGCACAATCTGGTCGGTAGACGCGTGTTTTAGGCGATAAACCTTCACGTCAGTCACAAAGTTCTCCACATCCTTGTCGAGATCCACTATCAGGCGCTCCGCCAAGTCTACCGAATCAGGATGACCACTCATGATGATACTGTTGGTCCGATCATCGGCGCCGATATTGATTTGACTCACCAATGCACGACCGCCGCTGCCTTCCGGTTCGGCCTTGCCGCCCGGCCCTTGGCCAAGCGCTTGGCTTTCAGAAAAGACACCAGAAAGGGTATTGCGGACATTGTCAGCTTCGGCATTTTCCAAGGTCACAATCCGAACCGTCACTCCGTCAATTATAGAGACGGTATCCATCACGCGAACCAGCTCCTGCAACGCTACCATGTTGTCGGAGGTTGAGGTGATAATAAGCCTGTTAACCGCTTCGCCTGATTCCCCAAACACCTTGATGGGTTTGGTCAAGTCCAGCTGGACGACTTGCCCGTTGGCATTTGAAATATTGAGTTTCTGGACTTGCTCCACCATCGCTTGTGCTTCCTCGGTCAAGTATCCCTTCGCATCAGGGCGCATCATATCCCGTATAATTTCGGAAAGGGACTCGGCATTGGCCTTGCGTAAATTAATGATCAAAACGTCCGCTTCAGCAAATTCGGGCGGCACGTCGATACGCTCAATCACTTCCCCGATTTTTTCATACATCTCCGGTCGCGCCACGACGACGACGGATTTGGTTCGCTTGTCCGCCTTAGCCTCCAGCGGTTCGCCCGGGCGTACTTCCTTTAGTTCCTTGAAGTAATCCTGCAAATGCTCGATAGCGTCCTCCGGCCGGGCATTGCGAAGGACAAAGAACCGCATATCGACCTGCGGCGCTCCTTTCACATCGAGTTCCTTGACAAGCAATTCGATAAACTCAAAATCCAACGGTTCCGCCCGGACAATGACCGAACGGGTTCGAAGATCTGGCACGGCCACAATCTTTGGCGGTTGGGGAACTTTCGTAGGCTTTCCATCTTCGATTACAGTCTTTTCAGGTCGCGAATAGATGTCTAGTAACGCCTTGGCCATGCCCTCGGGATCAGCTTCCTTTAGCTCATAACGCCGAAACTCAGCCTCACTATCCATGATGGTAATGGTCAAATCGTTGACAAGTCGCGATATCCTGTCCAATTCCTTCGCCTTGCCAGACGCCAACACGGCGTTGATTTTTTCATCGACGGCAAGATGGACAATGTCCTCCTGTATCTGGGTTGTTTCGGCCGGTGTTTGTTCTGGTTCTGGCAGCTGCTGGGTCTGCCGTTCTAGTTCTGGCAGTTCTTCCACCAGGCGAATTTCCGCGCCGGACAATTTTGAGTATAGACTGGTCAACATGTTGGCCAAGTCCTTGGCTGGCACCCCCTCCGCAGAAATAACTCGAACCTGCAGGGTGTTATCCATGGCTGCCTCGTCAAGCTGCATGATTGTTTCATTCATTTCAGCGATTTGTTCCCGGGTCGCAATGATTGTGATACTATTGACGAACAAATCTGCCTCGATGAGCGGCTGATTGTCATCATCATCATCTATGAACAATGCCTGAATCTGTGAAGCCACCGTGACAGCATCGGCGTTTTCGAGCATCACATAGTGAATTTCACGTGGTACTCGTTCCGGCTTGGCATCCAGCATCGATAAAAGATTCGTGACCATCGGCAGACTGTCCTTGGGCACCAGTACAAATAAGCTGTTGGTTTTCACGTTCGGCCAAGTCTCCACTGAGTTATTAATCTGACGGCTGCTAATTTTTGAACTGGGATTCAGCATCATCACCTGCTCAACCATGTTCTCAAGGATCTCCCCAACGACCTCCGCATCACTGTGTTTCAACTGGAAAAGCTGAATCTCCGCGTTTTGAATGGCATCATCCGGTTTTACATCCAGCATGCCGACCAAGTTCTTGGTCATATCAACGTAATCCGGTGGGACAAGCACGAAGAGACTGTTTGTGTCTTCATGTGGCCAGATTCTGACTAAGCGGACCATCTGACTGCTTGTAAGCCCCGGCTTGGGATTCAAACTTAGCATCCTTTCGACCATTTCTTCGAGCATCTGGGCCACATCTTCCGCTTCGCCAAATTTCAAGGGGAACAACTGGATTTCACCGAGGCGTTCCTGCACCTCACTAGAGGTGTCAAGCATGGTGATCAGTTGCTCAGTCAAGGACTCAAGATCCGGTGGAACTAAAGCAAGGATGGTATTGCTATCTGTGTGAGACCAGAACCGTACGGAGTACTGACGGGCACGTCGCTCGTCATCTGAACCGGGGGTCAACATGGCCATTCGGTCCACAATATCCTCGACCACCGTTGACAAGCGCGAGGCCGAGGCATTCTTCACGGGGTAAAACTTGAGTTCACCCTGCTGCATGGCCTCCTCGGACTTCTGATCCAGCATGGGCAACAGTTTTTCCACTAGTGCAAACTGCCGAGGTGGCACAAGCACAAACAATGTCTTGGTGTCTTCGTGCCCCCAAACACGAACAGAGAAACGCCGACGAGATCTGTCCTGATCCGAGCCCGGCATGAGGTTGAGCACACGTTCAATCATGTCCTCAAGAGTCTGGCTTACCGATTTGACCTCCCCGTTTTCAAGCTTGTAAATCCGGATATCCACCCCCCCCTCGGTCTCCCCTTTGATGTCGAGTTGGCGCACCAGTTCTGTGACGGATTTTACACGTTCCGCCGGGCCAACGATCACTAGGCTGTTGGAATTCACCTCGGGAGTCACGGTCACTTCGAGCCTGTCCTCAGTGGAACTGCTGCTGCGATAGGAACTGCTCCGGCTCCGTGAAGAGGAACTTCGTGTACGTTCTCCACCCTGAAGCGCCCGGTTGACGGCATCCGCCACCGAGGCCGCCTCCGCCTTCTCCAAGTGAACCACCTCCATCACGGACGCCTCTGGTCTATCCATTTTTTCCAGTGTCTGCACCAGTTCCTCCGCTATGGCCAATTGAGATGGTGTCCCTTGAACAATGACGGCATTGATCGCTGTTGCTGATGTCACCTTGGCCTTGGGTTTCTGTGATGAACTTCGGCTATACCGAGACCGGTAATAACTGCTACTCCTGGAACTGCTACTCGACGTGGCTTCCTCCACATCCATCATCTCCCGTAACACCTTTGCAATCTCCTCGGACTTGCCCTTGGTTAAACGGAATGTCTTGATACCGTGCGTCACTTCTGCCGCCGACTGGAAGTCCTCAATTAACTTTTCAATCCGCTCAAACTGATCGGCTGTAGCCGCCACCAGCAAGTGCCGGGTGTCATCATCGGCTTCAAACTTGGGCTGTATACCTCCCCCCGGCGCTCCGCCGGGGCGTTCGAATATGTTATTGAGCGCCTCGGCCAAGTCGTCTGTGTCGCCCTCAAGTAAACGGTAGGAACGCACCTCAACCTCTCCAGTGACGGTCGGGGTGTCCAGTGTAGCCACCAGTTCGGCCACTTTTGCCAGGTCCTCCGGTTGACCGGAGACCACTAGGGATTTGTCGTCCAGTGAGGCGGTTACAGACAACTTGAGGGCGGAATCAGTTCGCTCCAATTCTGAGGCAAACACATTGGCGATTATACTCATCACCGATGCGGCGGAACCGTTTTCGAGTGAATGGAGCACCGTTTTGCGCTCATCGCTCACCGTTTTTTGATCAAGCGTGGTGATTACATCCTTAATCAATGGAAGCTGGCGAATATTCGCCGTTACGATCAGGCGCTTCCCGTTGACATCCGGCAGGATTATTGCGTCGGAATCGCCCAAATCATTTTTTCCCTTCATTTGGTCCAGATAGACCTCCTTGGCCTGCAGCGCCGCTGTATCGGCCGGGGAATTCGCCAACGTGAACACCTGTACCGCACGGTCCGGTTTATCGGTCAAGTTATCCAACTGCTCAATAATAACCGCCGCTGCTTGCAAATCTTTGGGCTCACCTGAAACAATCAACGTGTTACTCTTGAGATCGGCCGCCGCAGTAATGTTACCGAGTGAACTCTGTATTAAAGTTGCCACCTGTGAAGCCTCATTAGCCTTCAACTTGAATACACGAGTCCCAGCGGTCTGTAGGCTGACCTGGTCTACTTGGGCAATAAGTTCCTCTAGCACCGGAAATTCATTATCCGGCGCCATCACTATCAACCGGTTGGTCGCAGCGTCCGGCAACACCAGGACCTGCTCTTTACTGGCACTCGGACTGTCTTTTAGTTTTTCCTCATACAACTGAGTGACCGTTGTGGCCAATGTTGCGGCCTGAGTATTTTTCAAGTCGTACACGCGGGTGATCCGCGGTTGGGCCTGCGTTTTCTGTAATCTCAATTCATCGACCATTTTCTCAATGGCCAGTACATGATCCTCTCGGCCGCTGACAACCAGCGTTGCTGTGTCCGGATCAGCAATGATCTTCGCATCGGCCGGCTCCTGCTCATTTCCCTGGTATCGGTCGGTGTAGAGTTGTTCCACTAACGGCTGTAAACGCGCCACTTCGGCAGCATCACCTACCTCAATCAACTTCACCGAACGCTCCTCCTTTTCCCCTGGCTGATCCAAAACCGCCAGTAGTGTCTCCACACGCTTGGCTAAGTCGTCCGGCGCGTCCATGAACAACGAACCCCCGTCTGTCGATGGCGTCAGGATTAGCTTGCGCGCAGGCTCCGTCGCCGCCACTTCAACGCTGAACACTTGACTCAGCACTGTCATCGCCTCGGTTGCCTGGATATGCGCCAACGCCAGTGATTTGCTCTGTCGAACCGCACGGTCTGCACTCTTCACCTGGACCTGTTTCACCAATTGTTTAATTTCCTCAATATGGTCCGGCTTCGCCACGACAATCAGGAGGCGGTTCCCGAGGTCCGGAAGGAAGGCAGCATCCGGCGGATCATTAACCAACCCTTCGTGTCGACTCTCATAAATTTGTTTTACCATGGTCATAACAGCATCCACCTCATCGACGCTGGACAAGTCGAAGGATTCCGTCACCTTCTGAATCATCTCTACTGGAGCATCCAGCTCAGACACCATCCCTCTTATCTCGATAATTTGCCCCGGCGTCCCCATGACCACGACCTGCTTACTATTCGCACCACTCAGGATGGATGCCGGAATGCCAGGCAGCCCGGCAACCTTGGCTTCGTAGGCACCACTCAGGACGGGCACCAGTTCCGATGCATTGCCGTGCTCCAACTCGATTACTGCCACCTCCCTGCTGGACGATTCCGGTGAGACCAGCAACCCGTTCACGATTTGCTCAGCGCGTGCCATCAACTTGGTTGGCGACACAATGATCAATCGCTTCCCACTCGGTTCATGAATAAAAGTCACATCACTATTACCTTCGACGCCGCGCATCTGCGACCCCCAAACACGACCGGCTAATTGTGCAAGTTTTTCCCCTTCGGCGTCCGGCAACTCGATCACTTTTAGGTCCTTGGGTACAAGTGGGTTTCCCACATCCAATTGTTCGACCAGCATGCCAACTGCCATAATATCCTCGGGAGTTCCGGCCACAATCAGCAGGTTGCTGATTTCGTCGGCCGCAACATTCAGGCGCGGCCGGGTGTTGCCCCGTGAATCGACCGTTACAAAAGTCTTGTTTATAACATCGGAAATCTTTTTTGCGTCTCCCGCATTGATTTTAAAGATACGATTGCCGGCCGACTGGCGTGTGGTCGAGTCGAGTTGCTTCACCAGCTTGTCGATTTCTTCAATCTCGTCGAGTTGACCGGTGATGATCAGGCGGTTGGCCGCCTCGTCGGGGATGATTTTTGACTTGGGTAGATAATTCTCTCCGTGACGATCCTTCATCAGGGTGGTGAACAACTCGGTAACCAACGGGGTAACCTTGGTGACTTCGGCAGCGCGCAACTCGAGAATCCGAAGCTCAAGCGGTTTTTTCCGGTTTCCCGAGTCCAGTTCCCGAATCACAGAACCAGCAGCTATAACTGACTTTTCTGCGCCGGTGAGAACAAGGCTGTTGCTGGGCTCATCCACCAGCAGATTGATCTTGTTACGATTACCACCGGCGTTGAAACTCTTCTCGATCAACCCCGAAACCGTCTGGGCATTGGCAGTCTTAAGCCGAACGACCTCCGTTACCTTCTGCCCTCCAACTGAGCCCTTGGCCGGCCCAAGCATTCTGACCAGACCTTCAGCGCGGCCTACCTCCTTCTGTGGGCCGCTGATTATGACCCGGTCATTCTCACTGTCCGCAAGAATTGTTGCCGCATTGGCCTGACGATCGGGGTTGTCACGTAGTTGGTCTTGATAAAGTTTACTCACCGCCCTGACAACCTCATCCGCTTGGCCAACTGGCACGTCCACAAATTTAAACTGGTGAGGTCCTAGATCCTGTCTGCCATTATTGAAATCCAGTGCAAACTGTTCGACCTGCTTGTACTCTTCCTCGGTGGCAATGACCACCAGGCGACTACCTGCGCTATCAGCAATGATCTGCGGCTTAGTTCCGTCAGGAGAAACCTCATTGTCGAACAGGTGTTTTGCCAACTCGACCAGCTCCTTGGCGTTGCGATCCTTGAGTCGCAACAACCGCATCTTTCGCTCCACAGGTTCGGGAGTTGCAGTAACAGTAACCACTATCTGTTCAATAACATCAAACTGCTTCTGAGTTGCCGTCATTATGAGACGGCTGCCAGGTTCATCCGGCAAAATCAACGGCTTAGGCTGCCGGATAAATTCCGGAGTCTGCATCCGTTGATCGATCAACTTCTGGATTGATTGAAGAAGCTGGTTGAACTTGCCGGGATCACGTCGAGGCAGGCTAATAGAGCGAATCTCTCTCTCCACAACCGATGGACTGCCGGATTGGTATTCCGTTAGGAATGCCATAATCCTGCCATGCTGCTCCTCGGTTGACAGGACGATCAACCTCTTGCCTCCCGAGTCTTCAACTAGCTGAGGAGCCGATCCTGCGCTTGGCTTGTCGTTCTCAAACAGCCGTGTGATTAACGGGATAACCTTACGAGCATCGGCGCCCACTAGGTCCACAAAGCGCATCGTACGCTCCGGCGAGTCGGGAATGACGTCAAGCGACTGCACCACCTGCGCAATCACCTCGTGCTGCTCGATGTTGGCAGTAACAATTACCCGGTTGTTTGCCCTGTCCTCAATCAGCCGCGGTTTGGACTGATTGCGAAACGGTGTTTCCCCCATCCGCTCGTTCACTAGGGACTCGATATTCCGATAAACTTGGTCCACCTTGCGGTTAACCAAGGGCAACATTGCCGTGGTTCGCGGCTTGGCCAGGGGCTTGGCCAGGCGCAGCTCAGAGATCAGTTTCGCGATCTGCACTAGATGATCCGACTTGGCCCGGACAATCAGTCTTTGCGTGTTCTCGTCCCGCAGAATAATCGCATCAGCCGGACCGGTTCCGGCCTCGTCAACCTGTTCCTTGTACAGCTTTTCCACCAACGGCGTGACGCGGCCTAGCTCTTCACGGTCAAGCATTTCAAAAATGCGGGTCTGGCGAGCAATAATTGGTTCTCTCCCCTGTTCAAGCTGCCTCACGATGTCCTCAGCGGTTTGGACATCGCCTGGAGAACCGGTCACAATCAGGCTTCGGGTCGAGGTGTCGGCGGAAATGGCCAGGCGGGACCTGGTTTCACCACCAGGCAATTGATCTGTAGTGGCATTTGAGACGGCTTGTTGCACAGCATCCAAGTCAAGGGACTTGATGCGAAACACCCTGGTGATACTCACGGTTGTGATTGGCTTTGGGCGCCCTCCCTTGGCGCCGGTTCCATCGACCTGCAAAACGAAGTTCTCAATTATCTCAAGCTGGCCCGCCACCGGTGCAGAGGCAATGACGCGATTCAGCTTGGCATCAACAATGATGCGGGCCTTAAGTTTGGCCGATTCCGCCGTCTCGTCCTTTTGCGCAACTCCATCAACTCCCTCCCGAATCATTGAGGCCAACTCATCAGCCGTCATCTTGGCGGGATGAAAAATCTTCACCTCACCAGCTTTGCCCTCGCCGGTTTCAAATTCCTTGATCAGTTCCTCAGTCAACTTTAACTGCTCGACGGGGCCAAAAAGCACAATCGTCCGGGAGGCCTCGTCATAAACTGAAGAGATGTAGGAGGAGGGATCAGGATCAAACGCATCGAACTTCTTCGACTTTTCATTCCACTTGATCCGCTTGGGAACCGAGGTCTTGCCAAAAGTTTTGTTGATTAACTCTGAGACAACCGCGCCTGAGGCGTGCTTGAGAGCGAATGTCTTCATGTCACGTTCGGCAGAGGAGGCCACGTCAATCTCCCCGAGTAGTTGCTGGATGCGCTGAATACTTTCCAGTCGGTCGGTGATGATCAGCCCCTGCCCACGAGACAGTGGTGCCACTGCTCCCGCGTTGGACAGCAACGAAGCCGCGGTAGTAGAGACCTCAGCGGCATCAAGGTGGTCTAGCTTCAACACGACGGTAACGATCTGGCCGGGCCGAAAGTCGCCCGAGGCATCTGTGCCACGCACAACCTTGAGTGGCATTTTTCTAATATTCTCCAACTTCGTTAACTGCAAGTATCGACCGGATTCGACTAATGCCACGCCCTTCATCGACAGTATCACATTGAGCACATCCATCGCCTCCTCGTAGGTGTAAGGCTTTGAGTCAAAAAACGTCAGCGTTCCCTCCAACGGCACCTCCATGATGAGCGGCTTTTCTGCCATTTGTGAAAAGCGCTGCAGTGCATCCTTATAGGGCACTCCCTCAAACTGAAATCGGATGTTTTTCTTCTCCTTTTCGGCTTCACTCGTCAGTGGAGCGGGCTTGGCATCCACTTCTTCCTTGCTTGGCTTTGGAACCGGACTGTCGGACTGAGCGACAACACTTAAAGGCAGGCAGTTCAGTAATAGCAACAAGCCTAATGACAAACTGAAAGATTTCATGAAGAATTATTAATTGTTAAAAAAATATCTCACCACACACACTCAAAACCGACCCGGTAACGCCTACAACAATAGAACCAAACGCAAATAAGACTACGTTGATTCAAGAAAAGGTGTCGATTGAGACTTATTCACAACTTCCCAACAGGTTACAAACTTCAACTGAAGAGAAATAAGCTAGACCAAGTGCTTATCGTCTTCGTTTGCTAATTTCTGTGACTTTCAATTGTTCGCTATTTCTAAAAAACGTAGCCGCCCGCCTAACCCGCAACGGTCTGCCTTCCAGGAAGAACCTAGACTTGTGTGATTTCACAGCTTTAACCATTTTTTGTCAGTGCTTGATTCCATTTCAGTCTTGGCAGCGAGTAAGATAGACGAAGGATTGGATCTTTGGTTTTCAACTTTATGGGAATACACCCCGACTCCTTGTTGTGCGCTGATCATTCTTGTGGCGGTTTGGTCGTATCTTAGTAACCGCAGGACTGGTGGAGGTGTCGGTTAGAACGGGTAAGATGAAAAGTTCACTTTTGGCCCGGTTGATTTGGGTATAGTTGAATTTTCTAAAAAAAGTGAAAAACTGCTTCAGTCTAAAAACATGAGTTCGATATTTACTTTAGTTAAAGTTTACGGGTTTTTTTGAACGATCAAATTGTTGGTGCCACTTTCTTGAGGCCGTCTGTTTTGCCTTGGTCTTTATTTCCCTTCAGCTATCAATTCTTCACCTGTCTTGCAGCCGTATTAAGGTATCAGGCCATTAAATAAAGCTGAGAAGCCAAGTTAAGCCAATAACTCTGAAGTCACTCGTGCCTCAGGACTTTCGACTAATTTGAGTTCCCGAGGGCCAACCTGAAATTTCAGCCTTTTATGATCGAGGCCAAATTGGTGCAGTACCGTTGCCAGCCAATCGTAGTGGTGAATGATGCCGTCCACGGCATAGTGTGAAAATTCATCGGTTTGCCCGTGTATATAACCTTTGCGAAAACCTCCTCCAGCCACCCACATGCTAAAGCCGTATGTGTTGTGGTCGCGTCCTACCTTGTCCCGTTTGGTCAGGCCATCGCGGAACTGGATCACCGGCAGCCGGCCCATCTCGCCGCCCCAGTGCACGATGGTGCTGTTGAGCAGACCGCGTTCCTTCAGGTCGCGAACCAGCGCCGCCGCCGGTTTGTCGACTTCAACACAGCGATCAGGTAGGGCGGTCTTGATCGAGCCGTGGTGGTCCCAGACCTGGCTGTGGCAGAGAATCTGCACGAACCGCACACCGCGCTCGACGAGTCGTCGGGCGATCAGGCAGCGGGTGCCGTAATCGCGCGTGATCTTCTGATCGATGCCGTACATTTTTTTTGTGGCTTCGGCTTCGCCGGAGATGTTGAACGCCTCCCGCGCGGCTACCTGCATGCGAGCGGCCAGGCCGTAACTTTTCATGCGTGCCTCAAGGTCGTTTTCGCCGGGGTGCCGACTGAGGTGCTCCCGGTTGAGCCGGTCAAGCAGACGAAGCTGTTCCTCCTGCGGCGAACCCTTCAGATGCCGCGGCGGATCGAGGTTGAAAATGCGCGGCGCAACCGGACGCACCATGGTACCCTGATAAATGGAAGGTAGCTTGCCGTTGGACCAATTCTCCCCGCCGATCAATGGCAGGCCACGAGTGTCGGTTAGTGCGACGTAGGCCGGCAGTTCCTGTGTCTCGCTGCCAAGCGCGCTGGTGAGCCAACTGCCCAGCACGGCGCGCCCGCTGGTGGCTCGACCGGTGCTGAGGGCGTAGTTGGACGGGATGTGATTGTTGGCCCCGGTGTGCATCGATCGGATTAACGTGATCTCATCGGCGATCTCGCCAAGGTGCGGAACCAATTCGGAAAGCTCCATACCGCATTGGCCGTGTGGCTTGAATTTCCAGAGCGGCGCCATGATCTCGCGGCTGGCCTGGGCGGGGTTATCGAACTTCACATCGCCCGGGAAGGTTTTGCCATCGTGCTTGATGAGTTCCGGCTTGGGATCGAAGAGGTCAATCTGGCTCGGGCCACCGAGCATGAACATCGAGATCATCGCTTTGGCCTGCGGCTCGTGGTGCGGCTGTTTGGGTAGCAGGTCGTAGGTCTTCTGTTCGAGATCCGGCTTGAATGGCTCGCCCGCCTCCTCGGCCAGCAGCCCATCACGCTTAAGCAGCCACGAGGCGGCAACGGATCCCAGGCCGAAAGCTGAAGTGTGAAGCATGTGTCGACGGGAACAGAGTTGGGTTTTCATAACAGCAGATCAGTCGATGTACAAAAAGCGGTTAGATGCCATGAGCACCTGAGCCAGTGCGGCGAGTGCGCGTTTTCCCGGGGCGTTTGGCTGGGCTTTGATTTTCTTTTGCCACTCGGCGTTAGGATCGGCCCTGAAAAGTTCTTCCTGCCGGGCAAGAAAGTCAGAGAGGAATCGACGCTCCTCATCGGTGGGCGGGGTGGCGAACAGTTTCTGGTGCAAATTGTCGAGCCGTTGGGTGGCATCGGTTGGTTGGCCGGTGAACAGTTGATCCGACAACTTGCCGGTTAACTGGATGATCTGGTCGTCATTTAGGAACCAAAGCGACTGGGTGGCCACCGTGGTGGAACGCCGACGGTCACAGTTGGGCTTCATTTCCGGCAGATCAAACGTGGCCAGAATGTTGAGTGGCAGACTACGGTTGGCTTCAATGAAGGCGCTGCGCCGGAATGCTGCGTCATTTTGTCCGCGGACGCCGGCGGCCAGTCCGTCCCGGATTTTTTGCACGCCGATGACGACCTTGCCTTCGGCATCAGTCGTGACCGGGATGCTCGGACCGCCGGACTCGAGATTCAGGTCGCCGGTTGTTGCCAGGATAAAATCCCGGACAGCTTCCGCCTCTAGCCGCCTGAGATTGGCCCGGGCGAGTAGCCGGTTTTCCGGGTCGATCGTATCCAGCTTCGGCGTGCGTTTGGTGGACTGCTGGTAGACGGTGGAGAGCAGAATCATGCGGTGCAGCCGTTTTTGATCCCAGCCGTGCTTCACAAAATCGGCGGCCAGCCAATCGAGCAGATCGGGGTGGGAGGGCGGTTCGCCATTGAGGCCAAAGTCGCCCGGGGTGTCCACGATGCCGCGTCCGAAATGGTGCTGCCAAACACGGTTGACGAACACTCTTGCGGTCAACGGATGCTGCCCATTGGTCAGGTGTCGGGCGTAGGCGATGCGACGGCCGGTGGTGGCACGGGAGGGTTCGTTCAGCGGCAGCGATGGGATGCGTCCTGCTTGGGTGAGGACGCCGAGTTCGCCCGGCTCAACTTTATCGCCCGGGCTGCTAGGGTTGCCACGGAAGAGTACTGCGCTTACCGGCACCACATCCGGTTGCTCGGTAGCCACGCGCAGCAGGCGCTTGGGTGGTTTCGTGTTACGTACCTTGGTGACCTCCTCCTTCTGTTTTTCAAACTCACGATGCGCGGCGTTGTCGTATTCAACGAGAAAACCGGCGATAAAACTGACCGGCTTGACCATGGGATACAGGTCGAGCAGTTCTTTGTGTCGCTCGGTTTGTTCCTTGCCCGGGGCGAGCACGGCCTGGAGGGTTTCCTCGCGAACATTTTCCGGGACATCACTGAGTTTGGCTGCTTGGATTTTCTCAGCCAGCTCGTTTTTCTTGGCCTGGATTTTGGCGTCCATTTCCTTTGCATGGGCCTCGATCTCCTCGGCCTTCTTTCGATCCTCGGCGGAAGTGACATCGATCAGGCGTGCCGAGGGTTGCTGCCATTTTTTCAGCGGAAAAACGGGGTCGAAGATCGCGCGGAATCGGTAGTAGTCGTCGATGCCAATGGGGTCGTACTTGTGATCGTGGCACTGCGCGCACCCGACGGTCAGGCCAAGCGTTGAGGAGCCGATCACCTGCACGGCGTCCGCTGCCGCCTGGTTTCGGTCCGCGAGCGAGTTGCTCGTCTGGGTCGGGTCCGGCGCCATACGCATGAATCCGGTCGCGATGAGCAACTCCACGTGGCGGGGATTGTTCGTGTCCGGTTTGCCACCGATGAGTTCGTCGCCGGCGATCTGTTCCCGGAGAAACTGATCGATTGGTTTGTTGCGATTGAACGATTCAAAAACGTAGTCGCGATAGTGCCAGGCGTTGGGCCGCTTGGTGTCGCTGCCTCCCCCCCCGTCGCTCTCGGCATATCCGGCCACGTCCAGCCAATGTCGGCCCCAGCGCACACCGAACTCTGACGAGCTGAGTAGGCGATCCACGAGCTTGGCCCATGCCTGCGGCGTTTCGTCACTGACGAATGCCTCCACCTCGGCGGCAGTCGGTGGCAGGCCGGTGAGGTCGTAGGTGATCCGGCGGATCAATGTCTCCCGGTTGGCTCGGGGTGAAAACCTAAGGCCGTGTTTGGCCAAGCGCCCGGCGATGAAGGCGTCGATGGGTGTCCGGATGTTAAATCCGGCCGGCCGTGGCACGGGGTGATCCTTCACCGGCTCAAATGCCCAGTGGCTGAGTTCCTCCTCGGTGAACCGGATCGAGTCAGGATCCTTTGGTTCTGGGCGGGCTGTCTTGGCTCCCTGTGCGATCCAGTCCCGAATGGTTTGTTTTTGTTTTTGCGTTAATTTTTTCGGCCCGTCCGGCATCTTGTCCTCGGCAATTTGTTTCCAGAGGAGACTAGACTCCGGTTTTCCTGCGACGATTGCGGTTCCAGATTCGCCCCCGGTTTTCATCAGGTGCACCAGCCGAACATCGAGTCCACCACGCTTTTTTTTCTCCTCACCGTGGCAATGAAAACAGGCCGCCTTCAAGATCGGACGAACTTGGGCTTCAAAAGTCAAATGGTCGGAATCTGTATTTACAGAAGCTGCGTTACAATGCGCCAACCACTGGATGGGCATCGTCAAAACTGATAGGACCAAATACAAATGGATTTTGCTATTTGTCATCACCTAATTGATCCGGACCCAGCCTAAAGAAACCCCAAATAAACAGCAATCCGATCATTCCCTGCAATTGTCACATTCGTTTCGATTACGGGGCATTGTTCGTGGCCTCTTGTTGGGGGTTAGTAAGATGAAAAGTTCACTTTAGGCCCGGTTTATTTGGGTATAGTTTAATTTTCTAAAAAAAGTGAAAAAACTTCTTCAGTCCAAAAACATAAACTCATTTGACGAGAACAGCACTTGAGAAAAACTCTTCCAAGCTTTCACTTTTGTTTTGGCTGCATCGTTGCCCGCTTTGGCAATAGCGTATTCGGCAAAGGCGACGGCGTGCTTTGTTTCGGCGGCACTTGATTTGCGGCGCAAAATATTTTCGTAAATCTGGTTTGCTGATTCGGCAAAATCGGGAGCTTCCGCAGCACGCTTAGCCAAGCTCGTACTGGCCTGGGCCACTAGATCGTGATTCATCATGAACAACGCCTGCGATGCGTTGACGGTGCTGCTTCGTTGGCCTTGTATAACGGCGGAATCACCAAAGTCAAATGCCTGCAATACATCAAATGTACCACTGCGAATCACCGGCAAATAGACCGTGCGACTGGAGCCGTAAAAGTACGGGTGGTTGTTTTGAGAAACGTACTGGCGCGGATCATAAGTCATCAGTTGATCCTTCATTCCCCAGTCGATCGAACCGCCTGCAACTAAGAGCGAATCACGGACTTCCTCGGCCTGAAGGCGGCGGCGATTGAATCGCCATAAGAGTTTGTTGTCCGGATCGTTCGCATACGCTTGCTCGTTGTATTGAGTGCTCATTCGGTAAGCGGCAGAATTCATGATGATTCGATGCATCTGTTTGATTGACCAATCGTTTTCAACAAATCGCATGGTTAACCAGTCGAGCAGCTTTGGATGAGTAGGCCGCAGGCCGAGCTTGCCGAAGTTGTCCGGCGTTCGGACAATTCCCTCGCCGAAGTGCCAGAGCCAAATTCGATTCGCCATCACTCGGGCTGTGAGCGGGTTTTCGTTTGATGTGACCCATTCGGCAAAGCCTGCCCGGCCACTGGCATTATTGGGAGGGGCCGTTGTTTTTTTTCTGGCGATGAAGCGCAGATAACCGCGGGGGGCCAATTCGCCCTGTGTCATGTAATCGCCGCGGATGTGAACTTTTAGGTCCTCCACTTTTCCCTCCTTCACAGCCATTGCTTTTGGTACTTTGGGATATTCTTTTTCAGTTTCACTGAGTTTTTTATCGAGATCTTTAAGTTCCGCCTGTTTCGCTTGAGTGAATAGTTTTTCGATATCCTTTGGCATTTTGAAGGGGCCGTTTTTGCCGTGGATCAAGGAGTGCAGTGAATCCCCTTCACGAGCTGCAGCAAAACGCGAACGGATGTTTTCGATTAGTTTTTCGTCGATTGGCTCGAGTGGGTTTTCGATATATTTACGCCATTCATTGAGAGGCGATTTTTTATCTTTTTGGATCTGTTTCAGATGTGCAATCCATTGTTGCGTGAAAGTGTTGTGGAGGTGAGCCAAGCCGTCCGCCGCCGGGAGATCAGACCGATCATTGGGCAGAACCAAAAGTTTGTCGATGTGTGGTGTGGGAGTTCCCCAATCGAACTTGAGGACATTCGTTCCCACATTGAGTTCGAAGGTGCCTTCCCAAAACCATTTTTGAGAATCAGGATACCAAGTGCCAGTGACGCTACCGGTTGCAGTTTCATTGATCAGCTTGTCGCTGATACTCAATTTACCTGGGCGCGAATCGGCAGCAGCGTAGCGCATATACAATGAGTATTTGCCGGCCTTTTCGATTGGTAAATCGAACTCAACCTGAGTGGGGCCGCTGCTCAGCAAAACACCGATGCCCTTGCCGTAGCCATCGAACGTTTTTAATCCATTGCCTCTAGCAAAATTTTCAGCCTCAATGAGCAGTATGCCTTTGGTTTTTTCTTTCGGTTGCTCTTCGAGTTCTTTGAGGGTGAATTGAATACGGGCTTCTTTTCTCAACTTTACCAAAGCACCGATAAAATAATCCGCTGCATCACTGTGGGCTTGAGCGATGACGGATTTGGCGGATTTGGATTTGAGACTCTCAATTGCCTGCTTTTGTTTTTTTACCTCCTTGTCTACTAGTTCGCGTTTGGCACGCAAATCTGCTGTGCCAAGTTCCACCTCGTGCCACTGGGCGACAACCTTGTGATTATCCATCGTGTGGGTGCTTTTGAAAATGCCGGCAAGTGAATAGTAATCCCGAGTGGGGATCGGATCAAATTTGTGGTCATGGCAGCGAGCGCAGCCAAGTGTCATTCCCATGAACGCTCGGCCAATCGTGTCGAGTTGTTCATCGATGATATCCATTTCCATTTTTCGGCCATCATCTTCAGCAAGCATCTTTGCGCCAACGCTTAGAAAGCCCGTTGCAATCCGGCGAGAGTGCCGCGTCTCATCCGATGCGCTTTTGTCAAGAGGAAGTAGATCTCCCGCAATTTGCTCTTGCACAAAATGATTGTAAGGCTTGTCTTGATTAAGCGAATTAATGACGTAATTCCTATAACGAAAGGCGTTGACGTAGGCCAAGTTTTCATCGAGACCATTGCTGTCTGCGTAACGCGCAACATCCAGCCAATGACGTCCCCATTTCTCACCGTAGTGCGGAGAGGCGAGCAGGCGTTCGACGATTTTGCTGAACGCGTTGGATGATTTGTCGGTTAGGAAGGCTTCGGTTTCAGCAACTGTCGGTGGCAGTCCAATGAGGTCGTAGGTGGCACGGCGAATGAGGGTTCGCTTATCCGTAGCAGGGGCAGGGCGAAGATCGTTTTTTTCCAATTGTGATAGGATAAAGAAATCAGAATCCTCCCTTGGCCAAGCGCTGTTTTTAACAGCTGGCAACATGGGCTCGATTGGCTTCTGAAAGGACCAGAATTTTCTGGCCTCTTCTAGGTTGATTTGCTTCGTTTCGGCTTTGGCTAATTTCCCGTCACGTGGGTCGGGAGCACCCATCTCGATCCACCGCTTAAAGTCGGCGACAATCGACTTGGGCAGGCGGTTCTTCGGCGGCATGACCAGTTCGGAATCAAGATAGGTAATTGCCCGATAAAGGTTGCTCTTATCCGGATTGCCCGGAACGACTGAAACCAAACCAGACTCGCCTTTGCCAAGGGTTCCTTCGCGCAAGTCGAGCCGCAGTTTGCCTTTGAGCTTCCCGTTTTGCTCCGCCTCGGCGGAGTGGCACTTGTAGCAATTCTCAACTAGGACAGGCCGGATTTTTTTCTCAAAAAAATCAGTCCTTTTCGCTGCGGTCACCGGCATCGCCAGTGGGCCAATCAAAAAAGAAATATAAAGGGCTTTTGATATGGGATGCGACAAGGGAAAAAGTGTTTGGCCGCCTGGCCGGGTTATTTCTCCACGATCCAGATGTTGCGGAACTGCAGCGGATTACTGTGGCCCTGTAGCCTGATCGGGCCGGGACTGCCCTCGGGACCTTTTCGGCTTCCGGGGCATTTACTGTCGATCTCAATGTTATTGTGGATGACGATTCCGTTTAGGCGGATGGTCAAGAGTGTGTTTTTGAGCTTTCTGCCATCCTTTAGGACGGCGTTGGTGAAATCGACATCGTAGGTCTGCCACTGCAACGGCGGCAGACAGGCATTCACGTCGCTGGCCCGCTTGCTGTAAATGCCGCCGCACTCGTTGTTCAGCCCCTCGAGTCCAAAGGAGTCGAGCACCTGCACCTCGTAGTCGTCCACTTGGTAAAAGCCGCTATTGCCACGGCCCTGGCCTCGGGCCGCAGGCTTGTATGGGAGCAGAAACTCGATGTGCATGTGGTAGTTGCTGAATTTGCGCTTGGTACGGATGTCTTTTCCGTCCGTATTCAGCAAGCCGGTTTTGGTATCGACCCGGCCACCCATCCATTCATTTTTGTTACTGCCGTCAAATAACACGATGGCTCTCTCGGGAGATTTTTTGCCCAGCGTCCCACTTTTGCGGACGACGCGCTCCAAGCGGAATGTCTCCCCGTCGGTGTAATGACCTTCGGCCACACCGCTGTCGGTGATCATTTGAGCGGCTCGATGGCCGACCGGCGGGAACTTTCTCGTGGCGCTAAACTCATTGGCCGACTTCGCAAGGTAGCGGTGTTTGCCTTCGGCGGCCGTAAATTCGCCGCGACTCTTCTTTACCGAGCCTTGGAGTAGCGACTTGTTTTTGTGGTCCCATCCCGCACCGGGCAGACCGCCGGGAAGGAGCACAGCCTGAAATTTACCTCCCCCAAGGGCGATTACCTGAGCGCCGAGCTTTGTGTTGCCAGAAGTTTTGCCGACGTATTCGCCCTGAATTTTGAAATCAATCGGAATCGTCGGGTCCGCCGGATTGGTCCACAGCCCATTGGCGGCCTTCGTGGAGACCAGGCCAAGGGCCAGCGAGAAAATAAACACAGTAGTTTTCATAGTAAATCGATAGCGAAAATCTACCTGTTTGGCCAAGAGGTGGGAAGTTCTTTGCGTCACTTCCGGCTGCCAATCGGCCTCGCGCGGAGATTGCGGAATCGCACCACCCCGCCGGAGCCGTGATGCTGGATGCCGAACCTGCCCCGCAACGACTTGCGATCTTCTAGGTCGGAAACCAACTGGCCGTTGATCCAGGTTTGAATCCGCATGCCGACAGCTCGCACGCGGCATTTGTTCCACTTGTCATCACGGAACAATCCCTTGTTTTTTTCCCTCATCGCGGTGGTTTGCTTCGCGCCCTTAGGAAATAGCCATCCACCCAGCCCAATGCCGTAAACGCCGCCGTTTTTGCCGGCGGACTCGCGCTCGATCTCGCACTGGTAGCCCTTGGGCTTTGCGGTTTCACCGAACAGCCGAAACCCCAGACCAGAGTTGAAATGGTCGTCTTTTGCGGCAGACTGTTCGGGAAGCTTCACCTCGACCTCGACCTCAAAGTCGGCCATCTGCACATCCGAAACCACCCAGACGTTTGCCGTGGAAAAGAGATGCAACTCACCGTTGACTGCCTCAAGTCGGTCCGCCCGGCCGCGAGGCGTCCAGCCCTTGGCCGACTCACCGTCGAACAGTGCGACCCAGTCTCCCTTGGCCAAGGGAGCGGTGGAGGGGTGGAATCCGGCGACGTTCATCATAATGCGGTATAGGCCACCGCCGGCCGTGACATACAGCACGTTGGCTTCCGCGCCGGTGCCGAAACAGCAGTTGGTTGGCAGTGTTTCGGTCGGGATATAGGCCAGTTCCAGACCGCTGGAAGTGTAAACCACAATACCGAAGCGATTTGTCGAGCGCACGGCGGCATAGATGTTTCCTTGTACGTCGATGGTCATGCCATCGATACCGGCTTCGGCGCCGAAATCGACGATTACTTTCTTTGGCCCCAAGCTGCCGTCACCGTGAATTGTGAACGCGTTCAATGTCATTCGGCCATTCGGGGTGTTATTATTCTCGGCGACGTAGAGCGTCCTGCCGTCTGGTGACAAGGCGATGCCGTTGGGCTTCTCGACTTGATCCGCGCCGATCGCCAGCTTCACAGAACCGTCCGTCGGGTTGTAACGGTAAACCGCCATTTGCTCCTGTTCCTCTTTTTCGTCGCCGACATAGCGCGGATCACTGAAATAAATCATTCCGTCTGGCAAAATCACGAGGTCGTTGGGTGAGAGGTAGCGACCGCCATTGAATTTGCCAGTGAGCACTTTAATTTTTCCGTTCGGTAAGATCTCGCACAGCGCCATGAGGCCGTTGTTCGCGCCGCAGCAGGCGATCAAACGCCCATCGCGGTCGAACATCAGCCCATTGCTCTTGCCGGAGGCCGAGCAGTGGACGGTGGTTTTTCGAGTCTTGGGATCAAAATTGTAAATCTTGCCGGAGGTGCCTTCGCCACTTGGGATGTCGCTAAAATACACCGAGCCATCGGCTGCCACCGTGACGCCCTCTGTAAACTCGCCATCGTCCCACAGTTTCTCAAGTCGCGAACTTGATGGCAAAATGGAGGGGTTACCGCTCGGCTTTGTAGTCGCGGATTTGACCAAGGGCGCGGAGCAGGATAGAGCCAGCAGAAGACAAATCAAAAAACGAATTGGCATGCGGAAAAACTGACAGGCCAGGCGCTCGGAGGCAAACTCGCAGCTAGCGTCACTCGGCTTTTGTCACTTGCCAGCGTTCGTTGAAAAACCCTGCCGCTGCGATGCAATCGGGGTTGCCGGCGTTGTATGGCCGGCGCATGTCCACCAGCGCCCAGTCGGGCAGTTTGGGGGTTTGTGTGGCATTACTCGAGTGGCCAAACCGGCTGAAGGTGAAGCCAGAATTGAGCACAATATACCGCTTAGGGTTGAGCGGGTTCGGAAAAATTAGAACCGGCGAGTGCGTTGCCGACTCTGCTTCGGCTTGGCCAAGCTGCAATGTTATTTTGCTCCACGTGAGCGGTAGTTGATCGATGACGCGGGCGATGACTGAGTTGCTTTCCGGATCGCCCCAAAGGATGAGGTTGCAGTCGGCTATGTCTGCGCCGGTAACGTCGCCGTCGTCCTTGACGAGTGGCTTGGCGCGAAACTGAAGTTCCCAGTCGGACAGTGCCTGGCCAAGCTGCGCCTCGGTCCACTGAGCGGCCAGGCGGCTCATCGCCTGGCCAGTTGGTCGGACCATCAAAAACCGATCCATGAACGCATCGTCGATCGGCCCCTGCAGACCAGGGCGCTTGGCCAGGCCTGCGAATTCAAACCGGCCGACGGCCCGCCATTTGCCGAACGCCCTGACGAAGAGCGACTCCCACGAGCGGTCGGTGCGGACGCGTGCGCCGGCTAGTTTCTCACCATCGATGATGACTGTGGGTTGCCCGTTGGGTTGCAGTGGACAGAGTCCGGAGGGCATGGACAGGATTAGGCGTGAGACGTTGTCGGTGCTCGCCTCGACGAGTTCGTTGCTCGCTAGGCGTGCCTTTACGCGTGCCGGCTTCCAATGTTGCTCCAGACCGTCGACGCCGACCCAGGCCTGCTGGGCGTAGCGTAGTGTCCGCGTAACCAGTCGCACTCCGATTGGCATCGGATTACGGCCGTTGGTGGCGACGGCGTTGATGCGCTCGTCAATTTCTGCCTTGGACGCCGGGTGATATTTATGGCCGGTGTCTGGGCCGATCACATGGCGCAGGGCCAAGCCTTCGTCGGCGAGGTGGTCTTCCATGATCTGCGCGGCTTGCCTCTGTTTGTCGATCTCGCCGCTGTAAGCGACCGTGGCGGTGTTGAACAGGTTGCCCGCGTATTTTGTGGCATCATAAAGTCCCCAAAGGGTCTGCTCATACGCGGGGGGCATTGCATTTTTTTGGGCCAGGCCAAGGTACTCGAGGGACTCGGCAAAACCGGCCCCTGGTACAACCGCTACCCAGTCGCTGGCGAAGTGGGTGCCCAGGTGCCAGCAGCCACCCCCGCCCATTGAAAAGCCGCGAATGCTCACTCGGTTGTCATCGACTGGATACTGTATTTTCGCGTGCGCGAGCGCTTCAAGCACGTCCGCCTCGCCGGCGAACTTGAACGCATTGCAGAACCGGCCGTACGGGTGGAGGACGATCGTGTCTCGAGGGGTGAACTGCCCGGCGTTGGTGCGGCGTTGATGGATGAATTTGAGTTCGCTCAGCTTGTTGTCGCGACCGTGGAGCCAGATGTCTAGGCGTCGTTTGCGCCATGGGTCGGTGGAGACCGATTGCGGGATCACCAACCCATATGGTTGCACCGAGTCGTCTAGCCGGGAGACATAGCCGCGCACGATCAGGCCGGTGGCGCGTGTCCAAGGTGTCCTGCCGCTGGCCAATTGTGTGGCGCGTTCGCTGCCGGTGGCGAGCAATTCGCGGGCGGTTTTGAGTTCGCTCTGCCTAAAAAAGATTTGGTGTCTCAGGGCCCAGTCAACGGCCTTGTGATAGATCTGTATGTCGGGGAGGTAGCGGAGCAGCGGCGGTGTCTTGGCGTATTGCCCGGCAAGCGCGTCGATCTTCTGGCCAAGCGCCTCGGTGTGTTCGCGGAGGGCGGCAATGACTTCCAAGTCGCGTGCGGTGCCAAGCTTGATTTTGTAAATCGGCCAGCCAGGCATTTCCGAGAGCTTGCTAATCATCACATCCACCTCGGCGATGCCAATGGTGAAGGACGAGCTCACGGCATCGTTTGGGTCGAGCCCCCACAGCCGATGCACCGGTTCACCGCGCAACTTGCCCCATAGATCGCACGCCGCCCCATCAAGCGCGCACAACGCAAATGGATGCTCCGCCAAGGCTGTACGCCACTCCGGCAAGAGTGTCTCAGGGTCAGTCGTCTCCAGTGACTGCGCCTCAACTAAACCACGCACACCCTCCAGCGCCTCACGCACATTCTCCACCGATGCTCCGTAATATTCGGTGGCGGCATCTACTGTAATGCTACCAGAATCGCCAATCGACCACGATGGTCTTGGATTATCAATGAAGGAATACGGGTCCATCAGAGTCATGAATATCTCAGAAGTTCCCGATGTTGACATCTCTATCAATGCAGATACCATGTATTCTAGTTCGGCCGAGTTTGAAGTGGTGGTCGGGAAGTAGTACATCTGTCCGCCAGCATCTGTCTGGCGAACTGAGAGACCGTTGCAGGCCCTAGGTGCTAGGTTGACTCCGGTGGTGCTTGGGCATTGTGCGAGATCCATCATGTGCGAGCCGACATTAGTT